>Ga0209633_10000146_pt1 | contig 83928 bp, 69 predicted proteins | sample Cruoilmetagenom1_FD_187290 | JGI IMG/M metagenome (GOLD analysis project Ga0209633, IMG submission 187290) | Oil polluted marine microbial communities from Coal Oil Point, Santa Barbara, California, USA - Sample 1 (SPAdes) (version 2) | ecosystem: Environmental > Aquatic > Marine > Oil seeps ... | reverse complement strand
AAGTCCTTGGGGTACTAATGCCGATACTTACCCATCTGATTTACCTGAAGAATATAGGTTTAATATATCTTCTTTGTAAGTAATAAAGATGGTACTGGTCGCGCGCACTTAATAATAGGGCATACCCCAACGGAACCAGCTGTTTCACCCTTTAAACCTATTAACAGACTACTTAAAACAGACTGCTATAATGGAACCACTTATATTGAACCAATGACATTGATCATAGCTTATTTAATAAAGCCTGAAAATAGTTAGCGTTGGTCCATAAATAAGAGCTGACTGATTCAGATCTCAATCTGCCTATCGTTTAGCACAAACTCCTATAGCCGTATTAAACACCCCATAAATTATAAAGTGTTAACCAACCCTATTAACAATAAACGCTCGGTGAAGCTAATTGAACAGCGCTATAATAAAAAATCAGTGCCGCCAAGGAAGGTGAGCACAGTGTATGGATCTCGTTCAATCGGCAAATATGATGTAGAGGTATAACTACACAAACGCATTATAGGGAGATAGGCGATGTTAAACCTTAGATTAAACTGCCAATACATCACTTTTAAAAGTGCTTTAGCCTGCTTCATATTGCCAGTACTATTAATTAGCACTGTACCTAGTACACAAGCAGCTACTCCCATAAAGGCAACTTCGACCAATAAATCTGCTATAAAAAAACCTGTCGACCTAATCACGGATGTCATCACTTATGCCGAGCGTGATTGGCGCTCGGATGATGGAAAGTTCTTATTAACGGTATATTCAGGGATATGGAACCCTCATGGCACTTTATTTTATTTAAACAAAGATGACGGCGTATCAGTTGAAGGATTTCAGAAAGGCTTGAACATCACCTTAAAATCATATGACCCAGAGATTGGACTAGAAGCACCACCAGAATATGCCATCGATGGTACGCTAAATCTGCGTAATAATACGTTAGTAGGAACAGTCACCCACTATCTTGAGGGCGCAGCGACAATCAAAACAACCACTTTTTCCCCAGCAATTCCTGTTAAGACCTATCCACAGTTTGTCTTTAAATATTATGGCGTTGACGATGAGCGTTGGTATCGCTCTGCCATCACCCAAGTGGATGTCATTAATAAAGATACGAATAAAGTGGTGCAGAAGTTAACGGGTTTTAAAGCAGCGGCGCACAGTACCAGATATGTGGATATGAACTACGACGGCTATTTTGATCTGGTATTGAACGTCGCAGAAGGCGATCACAGTGAAAAATATATTTACTGGCTCTATGATCCACAGAGTAAAAAGTTTGTGCGTAATAAAACATTGGAGGCAGTCTTAGGCTATGCAACACGTTATCCGCACAAGCAACTGGCGCGCTTTAAGGACGACACTCTCAAACGAGTAAATGGTCAATGGAAAAGAGTGCCTTGCTGCTAGACAGCCTAGATGTTCACTGCTGTAAATGTATATTATCTACATTGAAGGCGGTATATGTCGATTCATTAAATAACCTTAAGGGCGGCGCAGTTCTTTCACATTTAACCTATCATAGGCTTTACAGCCTTTTGCATAATCGTTATTACAAGCGATTTGATACCATTCTTGTGCTTCGACTTTATCCTTAGGCACGCCTTTTCCCGCTTCATACATCACCCCAAGGCGATACTGAGAATGGGCATTATCTTGATCAGCAGCGTCTTGGTAGCACTTCAGCGCTATATTATAATCTTGACTAACCCCTTCTCCTTCCTCAAACATAAGACCTAAATTATATTGTGCGTCTGAAAAACCTTGATCCGCAGCTTTTTGATACCATTCGACAGCCTTCTCATAGTTTTGAGGTAAGGCGACTCCTTGGTAATAGCTTACTCCCATATTATATTGACCGACTGCGTTTCCTTGGTTAGCAGCCTTCGAATACCATTCTAGGGCTTTAGCGTAATTTTGAGTAACCCCTTTACCACTGTAGTACATCGATCCAACGGTAGCTTGAGCCGACGCATCACCTTGGTTAGCAGCTTTTAAATACCACTCAACTGCCTTTGTATTATCTTCTGGCATACCATGAGCATTTTTATACATCCACCCAAGATTATATTGCGCTTTTGCATATCCTTGGTTGGCAGACTTTTGGTACCACTTAAAGGCTTGGGCATAATCTTGATCTATGTCTTCGCCGTAATCGTACATTAGGGCAAGGCGGTACTGGGCATCAGCATGTCCTTGCTCTGCCTTCAGCTTAGTGGTTGCAAAGTCTGCAGCTAAGACTGGCACACTTAGCCCAAGCGATAAAGCTAAAATCATCATTGTATGGATAAAAATCGTTTTCATTATAGAGAGCTCCATGGCTTATCCTTAATAACATCAAGACGCTTACAACGATAAATTTTTTATTTACTTAAGGCTGATTAATGAATACTTTATCAATGATTATCTATAAAGCAGCGGTTACTGATTGCAGCTCATCTCCACTCCATTTCCACAAGCTTTATTTAACCATGTATCAGCTTGAGATTTATCTTGCTGCACCCCTCTGCCATAGTTGTACATCGTGCCGATGACATAGGCTGCCATAGCATCACCTTGCTTAGCCGCTTTGAGATACCAGCTAAATGCTTGCTTATAATCTTGCTTCACACCATAGCCATTCTCAAACATCCAGGCCAGATTGTACTGGGATTCAGATAAGCCTTGAGCAGCGGACTTTTGATACCACGTAAACGCTTTCGCATAATCCTTAGCAATATCACTGCCATTCTCATACATGACCCCAAGATTGTTTTGCGCATCCACTTGTCCTTGTTTGGCCGCTTTTTGATACCACTCAAACGCTTGGTTGTGGCTTTGAGCAACGCCTTCGCCATGACTGTACATAACCCCAAGGTTGTACTGAGCTTCGTCATAACCTTGATCGGCTGATTGCTGCCACCACTCCCTAGCCTTGGTATAATCTTGCTCAACCCCTCTGCCAAAGTAGTACATAGCTCCGAGAACGTACTGGGCTTTTACTTGTCCTTGATCAGCCGCTTTGGTGAGCCATTCAACAGCTTTGCTATAATCTTGTATCACTCCATCACCCTCATGATACAAAACCCCAAGTTCAAACTGAGCATTCGCATCACCTTTGTTAGCGGCTTTTTGATACCACTTAAACGTTTTAGCTTGGTTTTGAGGTCTGCTCTCTCTATTAAGGTTTAGGAGCTGTAAGTTATTTTTAGCGCCATCATTCCCTTGAGAGGCAGATTTTGAGTACCACTCTATGGCTTTGCTATCACTCTGCTCGATCCCTTCACCTTTGTGATAAAGAGCACCAACATTGAACTGCCCCTTAGCATCGCCTTGCTCTGCTGCTTTCAGATACCACTCAAAAGCTTTAGCCGAATCCTGCTCAACACCTTTGCCTTTATCGTATAGTTCGCCAAGATTATTTTGAGCCTCAGCATTACCTTGAGAGGCAGATTTTAAATACCATTCGAATGCCTTGGCATAATCTTGCTCAACGCCTTTATTACCCATATAATATTTAAAACCAAGGCGGTATTGAGCATCAGCATCTTCTTGCTCCGCAATCGCTTGGGTCTTTGCAAAGTCTGCACTAACAGCTGGTAACGTTAATCCAAACGATAGACTCAAAATCAACACGTTATAAATAACAGACGTTTTAGATGTAGTCATGACTAACACTCCCTCTACAAAAAGCAAATATCTAAGCGATTAAAAGCAATAGCGACTTCTTAATTCTAGCTATATTTAGCTTGATTGGATATTGATATTATATATCTTGTAAAGCTACCATTATATTAACTGCTACTAGCAACAGCTTAAAAGGCTAGCAACAGTTTAGAGAAGATGTCTGCACCACTCCGGTATTGTCTTAATCTCTCAAAATGATCAGTCTCTGCCAATACTTGGGCGGTTCAGTTGTTCGATTTTTTGTAATGGGTAGCCAATAGTAGTAGCATTATTTCTCACTATTTAAAGGTACAAACAACTTCGTCATAATTGTTATTCATATTTTGTACTTCTAAGTACGAATTTTCATATTCTGGCTTAAAAAATTCTTCTAGGCTTTTTGCAATACCAAATTCTGTTTCGGCTCCAGAGTTGCTCGGATTTGTTACATCATAAATATATAAAGGTTGAAACCCATTCTTTTCCCATTTATAAAACTTTTGGACAAAACGTGAATCAACATCACAGTTAGACGGAATGCGAGTTAAATCTTTTTGATTAAAGAAATCATTAAGCTTGTAGACGCCACCAAGAGACTCATCTTCCGTTATACCCTGACCTGAACCTAGAGTAATAATATTTGGCCGGCTCTTATTACCATATGCTGACATCGAACTGGTTTCGTTCAATCTAGCGTTGATAGAATAGTTTGGATCTTCAGGCTCATACTCATTTTTAACGGGGGTTTTCTCAAGCCACTCTTGCACATTAGGTAGTGCCGCTACTTTATCCCATGTCCAATTTTCATTAGGTTTTAAGGCAATATAATCAGTTATCGCAACAAATTGTGGGGCATCAGCACTCTTCGCTTCTGAAGCTTCCTCTAATTTATCAGCCTCATCATCGAGTTGATTATCAGTAACGCCTATACCATCTGGGCATTGAGTTTCACTACCCTTTTTGTCAATGCAGAAGGTACGGCCCTCTTTACCATTAACAACAGCGATGGCGTTATTAAAATCTATGATGCCTTCACTATCATCCCAATAAGCCTTAATAAACTGCATGGGGATTACAAGCTTACCTGTCTTATCAATGTATCCGTATTTAAGATTATCACTGTTTTCTTCGTAGCTAAAGACAGCAGCCAAGCCATCTGAGAAATCATTGACCATCTCATACTTTAAGGTTATCGGAATAATCGCTTTGTTTTTTGTATCAACATAACCCCATTTACCGTCTTTCTTAACGGCGATGAGCGACTCACTTAAGTTGCCCATACTTTCATACATAAAGGGTATGACGATCTCATTTTGTTTATTAATCAGTCCATATTTACTTTCATAATCTTCCGGGTCCTTAGGTGGACGAGCTGCTGCAGCAAAGCCATCATGGAAATCGGCTAAAGCTTGGTATTCAAACGGGATAACGGTTTTACCCTGTGTATCAATAGCACCATATAAACCTTCAACACTGACAATAGCGAGTCCGTCAGAGAAACTGCTTGCCCACTGGTACTTTGGCTCTATGACTACCTTACCCTTGGTATCAATAAAACCATATTTATCGTTTTTACTGACAGCAGCCAAGCCTTCTGAAAAGTCATTAAACTCTAACGACTCCCCACCCTCTCCTGCAACGATCGCATCAAACTCAAACGGAATAATTAATTGTCCGTCTTTATCTATATAGCCCACTCTATTGGTTTTGTCATATTCATCGTTACTCTGCTTAATCACCCCTGCAAGTCCGTCTCTTAAGCAACCGACTTTATCGTAGCCTTCTACATCAGGTACAACGCACTTTTCTTCTTTTTTATCATTTTCAACTTCAGCAGTATCGGCTGCCTTTTTTTCACTGACTGACGATGGCGTCACTTCAGCATTATTTTTGTCACTACATCCTGATATGGCGAGAAGGCTAAAAACTAAGGGTAGATAAATAGGTTTCAATGCAAAAGTCCTTGTTAAGTGCGGATACTTAGAAATTTGAGGTTGATATAAATATTTGATAATAATTTCTGAGATTGTGATTAATAGTCTTTCCAGCTGTAAAAGTTATAAATTCCTGAAGTCATATAACTATCACCTTTAGATTTAGCAGTATGCAAAGGCTGACTTGAACTACAGCCTTTGATCTAGAAGATATATATAAAAATGAACCTAATACTCTCTTACCAAGCCTTGTTCAGACTTATCGTATTTAAAACAAAAAGGCTCATTCATATAACCTGAAGACATTCTATAGGCATCAATATCACCAGAGAAACAAAAACGGTTGGATTTAAGGTTGAAATCGTAATGTATATTATCGCCTTTATTGTTCACGGCTACCGCCTTTCCTTCACCGTCAGTTGCAGCTGATAACGCATAGCCAAAAGGCATGACTTTCTTCTTAGCAGGATCAATAATAACTAATCGATATGGTTTCTTGTTTACATAACCTGTGGCATTAGTCTCAAAGACATAAATAATCTTATTACCATCAAAATTAGGCTTGCGCTCTTTTATCACCTTTGCGTAGCTTTTTAAGCGGCTATCGGTACAAAACTCTTCATCCTCATAATCAAATTCACATTCAACCACTGTCACACCGTATTTCGTTTTAGGTGCTGCATTAGAAATAGAGGATAGACCCAAAATAACTAAAGATGCCGCGAACATCAGACTCGTTTTTTTTAACATAATAAGTTTTCTCTTAATTTAGATTAGATGGTTCTACAAACCTTTATAGGATCACTGATAGTTTTGCGGATAACGTTCTTCGTCCATTTCATTCCAATCTACATAAGTCTTTTTAGAGAGTACCTTACCTTGGCGATCTAGCGTAAAACGAGTGATACTGTCATAGCCATCGTTATAGGCATTAGCCCCTTTAGTGTTCAAATTATAAACATCTAACTTTCCACCTTCATAGCGACCACCATCGACGTCTTCAGCATCTCCCATTGGCTCAATATAAGCCCTATCGTATTTAGGGGGTACAATCACCTTGCCAGTTTTATCTATAACACCCCATTTGCCGTTGTTATATCCTCCAACTTTTACAGCAGACAGCCCTTCGGAGAACTCCATGGCTTCATTCCATTTAGCAGGAATTGCTATATTGCCAGACTTATCAACGAAGCCAATCTTACCCTCATCATCACCCTGCATTGAGGTGTTATACCTAGCCAAACCTTCATAGTAATCATCTAACCAGTTGAATTTAAAAGGCACTATGGTCTTACCAGTTTTATCGATGACGCCATACTTATCATTTTTACTGACGACTACTCTACCGTCACTGAAATCGCCTGCCGTTTGGTAAGTATAGGGTATGACCATTTTACCCGTTTTATTCATATAGCCGTATTTACCGTTTTTATAGACGGCAACCAAACCTTCTTTAAAATCACGATAGTCAATAATCACGCCATAAAAAAGTGGTGCTTGATGTTCAACCGGTATGACTAGTCTTCCAGCCTCATTGATATAGCCTTGCATGTATAAATAGTCTTCGTAATCCTCAGCGCCATCATAACCTTTGACCTTGCCCATTTTCATTAATGAGACACGCGCCATACCTTCTGAAAAATCACCACAACTATAATATTTTGCAGCTACAACAACCTTCCCATTATCATTTTTATAGCCACATTTAACCTCATTGTTATTCTCTATCTCAAAACTCTGCAATGCGGCTACAGCAGGTAATGTCGCAAATACGCCACAGAGGCCCAAAGCCAGTGCCGTTTTTTTATTATATATTTTCATCTCAATCTCGATTATAAGGTGTGGAAGCGATATAGCATTGATAAAAACTGGCCTATGCAACACTGCTACTAAGGGTATTAAATTTAGGCAACAATAGTAATCAACTTTTATTCATATATCAATATATATGTTATTTATTACCTAAGCCTTAAGCTATCTTTTAGATAAAAGCTATAGATGCAAAAAAGCCAGGCAACCCAAGTTACCTGGCTTTTTTGTATAGCATCTCTTGTTTAAATCGAAACTATCGGTCGTAGCTATCAATTTGTATGACTTGTCATTTTTATAATTCTTTTATACCATCAACAAGACCGAAAATTGGTTTCTAAAGCGGGTGAATGAGCCTTACTCATTGAGTTTTTTTAATTATTCGTCATAGTATATATCAAGATAATTAAAACAATCATATGAATAATTTGGATTGGAACAAAAGCAAGTGCGTATTGAAAACCACCCGTAATTGCCGCATTAATTGATTTAGAAATTGCATGTGTCGCTAAACCTAATAATAAGGCGAGCAATAAAATAGGGTCAGTTGGGTTCCCTTGCATGACTACAGCAGCCATTGCTGCATGCACCTCAAACATAGAACTCAGTACGGTTCCTGCAATAAGACCGGCGTCACCCAGCCATAAACTTAAACCATAAACAAGTACTTGAATAATAGTAAGTGTGACTACAATGATACCTGCCTCTTTTAAACTAAACATGGGTGTATCAGTTAACTTAGCTTTCTCTTCGGATCGAGTTTTTCTCATCAACCATATCCCAGGAATAATTAAAACTATCATGGCAATAATAGAGGGGAATAATAAGATTTTAAGCCAAGTAAAACTTACACCTGCAACAATAATAAGAAGCTGTACCACTGCTGCCTTGCAATCAGTGAACCATTGCTGTGGTTGCCTTCTATTTATTTAAAAGCTTCAGCTTTGAAAACTGTACTATAGAAACTGGTTTTCTTATTCATGATAAACTCCTTATAGAGTCCTTAGTTTACCAACTTCTTCTCCAAGATTCCTTCAGCATAGCTCAATGTCACTTTTGACAAATGCTAAACAGCTTGTTATGATAAAAAAACATCGTGGGTTTACGGCTACTTCCAGCGCGATGAAAAACAAAGACTGGTAAAACGCACAACTCCTTTTTGCTCTGTAAGGTGACTGTGTCGTTTCAATTTGACACAGACAGAGCAACAGGAGATTTCTTTATGACTACTTCTAGTCAATTACATCCAAACTTTAAACCTCTCAATCACTTTCCTCATACTCAGCGACTGAGTCTTATGAGCGCTTTCTGCTATTCCGCTTTTTTAAGCAACCCCTCCAAACTGCTTCATAAAACGTTATCAGTCTCAGTCACTGGTAGTCTAAGCTTTGTTAAAAATATGGTTTACCTTGGTTTTATTACTGTGCCTAACGACTCTTAAGTTTGACACCTAGCAATAAAACCCACTAAAAATTCGAATGCATTCACCTCATTTAACGATTATTAAAAGGTAACCTTATGACAGCATATAGCGATAAAACCAACCAAGATGACAACAGCACTATCAGTCAAGATACGCACGTTGAAGACTGGATGACAGAGATATGGGACTGGATGGACAACCATAATATAGAAGGCAATTCTGACAGCACTATCCCTCGTGAACCTGAAGCGTTACGCCAGTTAGAGCGACTGGATTTGGGATATGGAAAATCAACGAGTTATAGTTATATTGATAATAAGTCAGTATTACAAAGCGAAAGTGAGTCTACTGAGCCATTACCTAGCGCTATCGGCAATTTAACAAACCTAAAGTACCTTAGACTAAGAGGCTTTAATGAACTACCAGAACAGATTGCTCAATTACATAGCTTAGAGACTCTGGTTTATATGAAGTGCTCTTTCACTGAATTCCCAAAGGTACTGTGTAAGTTAAAGAATCTTAAAACGCTTAAGATTTTTTCAAAGAGCTTAGAGAGATTTCCTGATGAGCTCGGTAATTTATCATCGCTTACCCATTTTGATATGAGAGGAACGCAGGTTCAGGAGTTACCAGGCTCTATTGGCAATCTAAGCAAGCTTACTAGTATTGAGCTGTATGCCAATGAATCGTTGAAAGCTTTGCCTGATAGTATTGGAAATTTAACAAACCTTGAAAAACTAGAGATACGTGCTTCTGACCTCAAAACCCTGCCAAGCTCGATAGGCAATCTACATCAATTAAAAAGTCTTGGACTCTATCACAATGGCCTACAAAGTCTGCCTGATAGTATTACCAATCTCAAAGCATTGGAACAGCTCGATGTTAGTGAGACTCTTCTTTCGGGTGTATCAGAAAGTGTCAGTCGATTTTTGGGTAATGTTGGTAGTAAGGTGACTTGGTAGAAAGTAATGTGAAGCGCCTCAGTATGGTCATATACTCTCAGAATATTGAGTCTCCAACCATAATGAGGCATTTAAACAACCACTATAATCAATAAATCGACTGAATCAGCTCTTGAGTAAGCTCCACGTTTGGTTTCAACATATCATCCGCAAGACTGCGCTTACTAGATAGTAACTTATCCAGTTTGATTTCAAACGTCTCAAAATCATCTGCTGCGATAGACGGATAATACACGTAAACTTCTTTATCTTGCCCAATACGGTAGGCTCTATCAGTCGCTTGGTCTTCCTTAGCTGGGTTCCAACTACGTGTATAATGAATCACATGGTTTGCTTTTTGGATATTCACACCAAAGCCAACTGCCACAGTGGATAAGATAATCACATTGAAACCATTCGTTTCTTGAAATTTATCAATAATGCCCTGCCGCGTTAAGCCTACTCTACTATTAGTATTTGAATCCCCATTCACTGTAGTAACGTTTAATCCAAATCGCTCAAGGAGAAGCCGCTTTAAAAACACTTGAATAGCCCTGAACTCAGTAAAAATGATAACCTTCTCATTTTTTTGTTTTATGGTTTCTAAAGTGTTTATTAACCATTCGGCTTTAGGCGAATCCTTGATAGTCGCTTTTTCTTGAAAATTCAGGGGGTGAGCACAAATCATTCGCATATCATGTAGTGCTTTTAACATAACGCCCTTGTGGCCTTCCTCAGATAAACTTCTATAATCATTTGATACTTGTTTATAGAGTGTGCGTTGCAGCGTTGATATTTCAATATTTTTACAATCATTAATTTCGTGTTTTGCTGGCAACTCAGCGACATCGTGCTTCATACGTCTTAATACTTGTGGCTCAATCAATTGACGAAGCTCATCTATTATCGCGTTGTCTTCATCGTCTTTCTTTTCAATAGGGCGTCGATACTCTTTATTGAATTCACTAAGCGAACCCATCAGATTTTCTTGAATGAAGTCAAATAAGCACCATAGATCAACAAGTGAATTTTCTACAGGCGTGCCTGTACAAGCAATCTTAAAGTCTGCTTTTTGGGCTTTAGCAGCTTTAGTAACCATTGCAGTGGGCACTTTTATTTTTTGGGCTTCATCACATATCATGATACTCCAATCTACCCTCCCTAAAGAAAACTCAAGGTCTCGCATGGTTTCGTAAGTAGTCAATACGATATCTGCCCCGCCTAACCAATTCTCTTCAAGTAGATTTGTTATTCCATAATCGTTTCTTAATTGAGAGGATATTAAGTGCTTCGGTATTTTTCGCTGTTTTAAGTTATCTCCATACAGGCTTAGGACCTTACCAAACTTTGCACTAAAAAATCTATTGATTTCAGCCTCCCAGTTCTCCAATAAAGAAACTGGCGCTACGACTAATGCAGGTTTTTTATCTTCTGCGGTTTCTAGATATTCACCAATGAAGCAAAGTAACTGCAAAGTTTTCCCTAATCCCATATCATCCGCTAACAAGCAGCCACTTACCTGAGTTGGTGCATACTGATATAGGTTCTGTAGCCAAGCGATACCGTATTCTTGATGCGCTTTTAGACTAAATTCTTGGCTTCTAAAACTTGATGGCAATCTAGCCTTAGGCCGGTTGCTTTCATCAAAAGTCAGAGTCTCCGCTCGCTTCTTAGTAAAGTCAGCCTCATCGATATTATTGGCAATCAATAAAGTAGATTTTTTCTTTGTTTCATCAGCTTTTGGCTGCTCTTGCTCTATGTCATTTTCCACTAGGTCATCACTCTTTGAATCACGCAGATCATTAAGTAATTTTTTTGCATCATCTAATGGAATGGAGACGTTGCTTTCCGGATGTAGAACAAAGCTCTCGCCTTCTGCCTCTGCATGCTGGATACGTTGCTCAAGTAGCTCAGTAGTGGCATCAGTATTATCAGAAGTAAATTGAGATAAGTCGGCTGACCCATCTATAAAATTCTGTGGTAACCATTCGGATTCACCACTATCTTTTTGAATGGCTTCAGAACTCAATTTTTCAGCTTCACCAATCCCTATTACTCTAGGACTGTAGTTTCCTAAGTCTAATACAGTACTAGCTTGTAAATCAGCTTCATGCTGCCGAATGTCTTCTAGATCACTTTTAAGCGCTGTTACTTGGCCATCTAAATAGCTAGTTCTATCGATGTTATAGCCTGCCCATAGAAAAACAGGAGATGATTTCTCGTAAGCAATAATAAAATGCTCAGCTTGCTCTAGATTTGAAAGCTCCAAAAGAACAGGGTCTTGTACTCTACTTGAGTTTTCATGCAACGTTAACTGAGCGGAACTAAAATGCGATGCTTCATCATAGCTTTTATCTATTGTTAAACGATAGCTATAGATTCCTGCCTCTTCTTTGGATTGCTCGAAGCCCTCTGGAGATACAACCTCTACCGCATCTTCCCCTAACTGAGCAAAAGGATTATGCAAAAAAGTCTGTGCACGCTCGCCAGCTATCCGACGATTTGGCATCTTCTTAATTTCACTTAGTACACTCTTAACTTGCGGCTCGATGATAACGTGAGCCAGACCACCTTCTGGTAAGCTGATTGTATATTCATCTTGCACTTCATTATACTTATCAAAAGTTTGTAGCCAATTTGAGGGCGAGTCTTTAAAATCAGGCTGCACCTCTACCACTGACTCTTTACTAACTAAGTTTTTACGAAGGTTAAGTTGCAGCTCTTCTGGGGCAAGTACGATCGTTTTACGCAAGAACTCATCTAAGTTCGCCTCGCTTTTTTTTGCTAAACTGCGTATTTGTGCCCAATACTTTTGATTTAATGATTTATTTTTATCCGTAACACGGGAGAATTCTTTAATTTTCTCTAATAGCTTCCAATTGCTTTCATTCAATAAAAATTCTTTACCGGTAATACTAATAATTGCGCCTGTTCGCTTGACTGACTCTCTAAGCTTGACCTTATTTTTATCACACCAACCATCCAGAATAATTTGAAAATCAGAATCGCTTATACCATTTTCACTACGAATTATCGGGTATAAATCATTTGATAGTGGTAAGTTGAGTAAACTAATGACATCACTATGATCAGGATCTTTTTTAATCTGAAAAAGCTCTTCCCATGGCAATATATAATTATCATCTGACTGATAAGCGAGCTCTTCATCCGCCAAGCTCTCCCAATAAAAATCCGCATCTGTTTTGGCTGCTGATGTGTAGCTATGTTTTAAGCCAATGTCATCATATTGCAATGGCGCAGGCTCGACACTATTGACTATGGTTTCTGATATTGCGGTTTGCTCGTTTTTATTTCTTTTCCAAAATGCTAGTTTCATTAAAAATGCTCTATAGTTTTAATCTGGGAATATTCCTAATTCTTGTAGTCTACGATCGAAAGATTTCTCCCAAGCTCCTTGATGTGATAAGTAAAATTGAGCCTGAGAAGTTGACTTTAAGCTAGTAATCTCTACCTTACCTGTTTTTTCCTGAAAAGGAGGGTATGGAAGCTTTCGATAAAAGTAGGTCGCATTATTCATCTCAGAGAATTCTACTATATAGAACCCACCTATTTTTATCATAAAAGCGTTTGAAGCATTACTTTTACCGACAATCTTTTTAAATCTCCCCGCATTATTTTTCTTAAATTCTGCTTGTTGCGCTGTTGGATAACGCATTGCTTGATCGTTTAAGAATATTTCTGAGAGCGTTACTTGTTTAAGAAATCTCATCCAGTAATTAAACCTTCGGACATCAGCACTAATACCAAAAACGGTGAAGAAAGCCTCTAAATCTGCTCTGACAAACCACTGAACTACCATTTTTCTAGTATCTGGGTTTACATTCCGCCAACCTGCTGCTGAGTCATATTGCGGGTTACCCCATTGCGTCAAACAAACATACTTTAAAGCTTCGTGTACAAGTGTACGTCTTGAAGTAGAAGCATAACGTTCAAGTAGAGCCGTTAAAATAGCTGTGGTATAAATTGGATTTTTTTCAAGGAGGAGCAAGAAACGAGGTATCAGTTTAAAGTAGTCATCTTCTTTCATCGTCTTGACTGACTTGATAGATGAGCTTACCAAGCTATCCCAGAACCAGCTATTAGGAGCGATACTTAAGCTTTCTAACTGACTACTCACTCTACTGTCATCACTATTATGTAAAAAGTCATGAATAAATCTTTTGGAAGGATCTAGCGAAAGCACTTCAGGATGATCAGTTAACGTAGTAAGCCATTTTTTAGGCCTAAGAGTGGCTTGAAACAACGTAGAACGGTTGGTATTTAAGATATTTCTGAGCCCAATCCAGTTATTTGGCCGTTTATTTATCTCATCTTGTTCTACCGCAAAATAACTATAAAGCAGAGGGAAATAAACAGCTTTTAGTAAATCAGGCTCCATTTTGCTGAATTGTTCAATGAGCTCGCTACCTTTGAAAGTGAAAAGCATCTTGTCCTCATAACTTAGCAGCTTTTTACTGAGCGACCAAGCCAGGTTCTTCCAATCGCGCTTTGTTAGATAGTCGGTACCATGCTTCTCTAACTTTAAAATTGAGTTAACAATTTTTTCTTCGATAGGCTGAGCATTTTCCATATCATCAAACTTACGTTCAATGATTTCTAACGTCTTAATTAATTTTTTTGGTCTGGCAAACTTATTATGCATTTGGGCAGGTTCAGAGAACTTATCGACACTCTGATTTAACCTCTGCTTTAATATAGCGATACTCATCACATTCACCTTGCCAGCTGACAGGTTTCAATAGGGGCAGAAACGAAAATAGGCTGCGCCTCAGCACTTTCTTTTTCTTTTAAACCATAAAACTGCATTCTTAGTTCTACACGGCGCGAAGCTTCTTTACTGTCTTTTGCTGCATTAAACGATACACCTCCAGCTAGAAACAGCTGTTTGATTTGGTTTTTTTGCTCATCAGTTAAAGTGAGCTCTGGGTTAAATGTAGGATCCAATAAACTGCACATCACCCACTCCGAACGACGCAGACTTAAATTCAAGTTATATAAGTATGAGCCATCAGTATCTGTAAAACCTTCAATCACAATCTGTTTGAACCATTTTTTGCCGTTTTCACTATTAGCCGCTTCCAAGACAACAGGTACCAAAGCACTTAAAGCCTTTATGCCCTCTGCATTCAGTCGGTAATCATTGTATCCAAAACGCCCTGCTTCACCAAAGTTAATACGGTTCTCTTTACAGTCTACGGTGATAAGCTGATTCTTTAAAGTGGGGTCGTCTTTAATACTCGTACAAATATCCAAGATCTCTGAACTACGTTCTTTTTCAGCTTGCGTTGCTTCGTTAATTTTCTTAGTGACTACCATTAAAGATACTGCCATCACTACTAAAAAGAGCGTCATTAGTGCTGTCATTAAGTCAGCAAATGAGATCCAAAAAGGTTTCTCACCCTCATCTTTCGAACGAGGTTTTTTAGCGTACCTATTACCAATCATTAGCGATACACTCCAAAATTAGCGTCTAGTTCTTTGGGTAAGATCTTCAAGGTCTTCAACCACATTACCTAAGCCTTCAACACCAGTTGCAAGGCGTTGAACGGCTTGGTTAAGTGTGTTGTCAAAAGACACCAACGATTGATTTAAACTACTTTCAACGGAAGTACCAAAGCTATCAAAGCTCTTCACTAGAACATCACTAACTTCTGCCAAATATTCTTGCATCTCTCTCTTCACTTGGCTTAAAGCTGTCGTCATATTCTGCATATCATTAAGCATTTGACTAGTCATTCCAGCTTCAGACTTTGATTGCTGAATGAGACTTTCTAGTGCTTCAATGGCAGTATTAACACTGTTTTGAGAATTCTTATAATCTCTTATCAACTCAATAAGATTACTGCTTGCACTGGTCATGTTGGTTGAAGTCGTATTAACCTGTGCAATAAGCTCTGATGTCTTACTAGTCACTGTGCTTAGCGAACTACCAGCCGTAGTAAACTGCTCAGCAGCCAAGCGCATTCTTTCTGCACCGCTATTCATACCAGTGATACTATCGGTGGTCACTTGAGATAGTTTTTGGATGTTTTCTTTATGAGTTTGAACGGCTTCTTTGCTATGCGTAATAAGCTCTTTAATTTCACTGCCCAAGTTATCAATCAGTACAGACGACTGTTCGTGCAGTTTTTGTTGATTACCTGATATCTGGCGATCCTGCTCGATACGTTGATCTGCAACATTTGACAGTAGATCTGACATTGAAGTACCTAAACCTGAGACAAGCTCTGAAACCTTACTATTTAATTGCTCAACAGCATATAACCCTTGATCACCGATCTTAGCCGAACCTGCTGACAGATTCTCTACCATTTCGTTCATTTGGGTAGACATCTCATTTTGCTTTTGATGGATATCCTCCATCATTTTAGCCATTTGTGTCTCTAACGTTTTGGTCGACACTTCACTATTAGTCTGCATATCTGTCATTAATTGAGAAAAGCCTGCCTGCATCTCACGCATAGCCGTGACAGACTGTGTCATCATCTCGCTCATGCCTGTCATTTGACTGCCAAACGTCGTTTCCAGCTTACTCATAAAAGCGGTTAACACATCAGTCATAAGATCTTGCACAGCCGAACCTTGATCACCACTGACTTGCTGCACGCTTGAGGCAATTTTTTCTAAAGGGTCTTGGAGGCTATCTTTAATAGACTCGCCAATCTGTGTTGCCATCGACTGGCTTGATTGCGCATAAGAGTCACTTAGTTGAGTTGCAAAGGCAGCTTGATTTCTTTTATTCTCTTCGACCAAGTTAGTCATCATGGATTTTAAATCATTAACCAGACTATCTTTAAGCTGCCGAGCATTAGCTTCATTGGCTTGAGAAGACTTAAGTAACTTAGCCAAATACTCCTCACCACTTTCATCAAACGTAAAGGCATTATCAATGGCGGTATTTAGTCGCTGCAATTGCTCATAACATTTTCTTAACCATGACTTTTCAAAAAATGTAATAAGCATGGCTGTGAGAATAGCCAATCCAGAAGCCATAAAGGCTTCGCCGACACCTTTTAGCAATAACGTCAAGCTGTCTTGAACATTATCAGGGTTACCGGCAGGGTCAAATGCTAACAATCCAATCAACAGACCTGCAAATGTTACTATAATACCAACACCGGTAATCATACCGGGTAAATGCTTATAAAAATCTACTTTTAACGGAATGTCTACAACGATGGATTCCGTGAAAAACATTTCACTTGGCACCGTTGCCCGTGAGTGGTCTATAACACTTTCACCGTCTATCACTTCATGAATATCATGGAAGGTTTTTTTATAATTTAACCATGCCTGTTTTAATGAAGTATTACCTTCAAACTTTGTATCTAATAGGTCTTTGTCAAAACTAGAATCCCCATTCAGACTTTCTAAATCACTAGCTAATTGTGCTAGTTTATTATTTAGTAATTTCGCAGGATTTATATAATTTAAGACAAATCGAACACCAACGTAAGCAACAAAAGCTACAATTACTAAAGGAAATATATAAAGTTCTTGCACAAATTGAGCTATTTTGAACCAATCCATCAATACCACCTATCCCACCAAATAAAAGATTGAAAACTTTGTTATTCAACCTATTGCATCCAAATCTAGCTAAATTAGAGTCAGCTCAATTTAGTAATAAATATCTACGTGAAAAACCATCCATAACGACAGGCAATACCCGCCATTACAAGCTGTAACTTACAAAAAGGGAATAGTAACATAAACAAATGACTAGAAAATGATTGGTAAATAATATTTAGGAAATAATAGATAATCTCGAGAATTAATAGCTACATGCATTTATATTTTTGATTGGAGAATAGCCTGAAAAACTCCGATAGCTTAAGCTACCACTGACCACTTACGACATTAGATGACGTTTGAATCTCTATTACTATTTTAATGCTCTTCTATCCTATCTACACTGACGCTAGACTAGAGCATATATCTATTAACCTTTTAAGTCAGTCTATATAACGAGAATACGAGCTGTTGTGTGATACCATTCTTCGATAATTTTTCATTTAATAAAACCTCCTCTGATCATAAGATTTATAACTATGGCACTTAAGAAAACCGAGATTTATTCTACCCTTTGGGCAAGCTGTAACGAGCTACGCGGTGGCATGGATGCGAGTCAATACAAGGACTACGTATTGACCATGCTATTTATGAAGTACGTGTCTGATAAATATAAAGACGATGCCTTTGGCGATATCGTAGTACCAGAAGGTGGTAGCTTCGATGACATGGTGGCGCTGAAAGGTGACAAAGAAATTGGCGAAAAGGTTGATAAGATTATCGCTAAGCTGGCTGAAGCCAATGGCCTGCGTGGTGTCATTGATGTAGCTGACTTTAACGATGAAGAAAAGCTCGGTACAGGCAAAGAGCATGTCGATCGCTTGTCTAAGCTGATTGGTATCTTTGAGGGTTTGGACTTATCAGGCAACCGTGCTGATGGTGATGACCTGCTGGGCGATGCTTACGAGTATCTGATGCGTCATTTCGCCACCGAATCAGGTAAGTCAAAGGGGCAGTTTTATACGCCATCAGAAGTGTCACGTATTTTGGCGAAGATTATCGGTGTAGATGACAATACACCACTAGACGCAACTGTCTATGACCCAGCGTGCGGTTCAGGTTCTCTACTGCTAAAGGTTAGTGATGAAGCACCAAACGGCTTGACGATCTATGGTCAAGAGATGGATTTCGCGACTACCGCATTGGCGAAGATGAACATGATATTGCACGGGGCGACGGGTGCAGATATCTACAAAGGCAATACGCTATCCTCACCGCACTTTGTAGAAGGCAGTCAGCTCAAGACCTTTGATTTTATCGTGGCCAACCCGCCTTTTAGTAATAAAAACTGGACCAGTGGTTTAAACCCAGAGTCGGATGAGTTTGACCGCTTTACTTGGGGTATTCCGCCTGAGAAGAATGGTGATTATGCTTTTCTGCTACATATCATCAAAAGCCTAAAAAGCACGGGCGTTGGCGCAGTGATCTTGCCACATGGCGTGCTGTTCCGTGGTAACGCTGAAGCACATATACGTCAGAACCTCATCAAGCAAGGCTACATTAAAGGCATCATCGGCTTGCCAGCCAACCTCTTCTACGGTACGGGCATTCCTGCTTGTGTCATCGTGATAGATAAAAATACTGCTGAGAGCCGAGCAAAAGGTGATGCGGGTCTATTTATGATCGATGCCAGCCGCGGCTATATGAAAGATGGCAATAAAAACCGCTTACGTAGCCAAGATATTCACAAAATCGTCGATGTCTTTAACTCTCAAATCAATCTAACAGGCTATAGCCGAATGGTTGAGCTGGATGAAATCATTGAAAACGACTATAACTTAAACATTCCACGCTATATCGATGCCAGTATCGATGAGGATCAGCATGATCTGACCGCGCATTTAAAAGGCGGTATCCCTGTTGCCGATATCGACTCTCTAGAGTCTTATTGGCAAGTACTACCTACCTTACGCCAGACGCTATTTTCTGATTTGCGTGATGGTTATCGTGAGTGTCTCGTGGCATCGAATGAGGTCAAGGCGGCTGTATTGGCTCATCCTGAGTTTATTGCCTTTGCTGAGCAAAGCCTAACGCCATTCAATGACTGGTGGCAAGCCATCCAGTTAAGTGAAATCACGAAAGGCGATAGACCTAAAGCGCTTATTCATAAAATCGGTGAAGACCTGCTACAACGCTACGAAATAGCGCCCCTACTCGATAAGTACGATATTTATCAAATCTTGATGGACTACTGGAGTGAAAGCTTGCAGGACGATGTCTATGCCATTAGTCAAGATGGCTGGCAAGTCGGCTCACAGCTACGTAAGCTAGTCGTGGCTAAGGGTGAAAAGCTTAAAGAAGAGCCTGACCTAATTATTAATAAGGTGAAGTATAAAGCCGAGCTGATTCCGCCTGCACTTATCATTGCGCGCTACTATAGCGATGAGCAAGCCCATATCGATGAGCTACAGGCTGAGCTAGATACTGCCTCAAGTACCATAGCTTACTATACGGAAGAGCATGGAGATGAAGACGGCTTGCTAGCAGATGCTGCTACGGACAAAGGCAGCTTTACTAAGTCGAGCGTCAATGCACGTCTCAAGCTCGCCACCGATAGCGAAGAAATCACTGCTTTAAAACAACTGCTGACGTATTTCGATGCAGAAGCCAATGCCAAGAAATCACTAAAAGAAGCGCAAGATGCGTTAGATTTGGCGGTATTTAAGCACTACCCGACTTTGGATGAAGTGGCTATCAAAACGCTACTGATCGATGATAAATGGCACGCCACGCTACAAGGGCGTATCGAAGCTGAGATTGAGCGTATCACTGCTCAGCTTGCCAATCGTATCACGGAGCTGGATGAGCGTTATGCTGAGCCTTTATCGCAAATCGTCGATGAGGTGGAGACATTAAGTCAAAAAGTACAAGCGCATCTGCAAGCGATGGGAGTGGCGTAATGAGGGAGGTTAAAATATCTGAGGGTTATAAACAGACTGAGGTTGGCGTTATTCCTAAGGATTGGGAAGTCGAGCCTTTAAAATCTTTACTTAAAGAACCTCCTAAATATGGAATTAACGCCGCAGCGGTTCCTTTAACTGGAAATTTGCCAGTTTATATTCGTATTACAGATATATCAGAAGATGGATATTATTCCCCTGAAAAGGTAGTTGGCGTAAACAGCCCCTTTTCGAGCTCATATATTCTAAATGAAGGTGATATCGTATTAGCAAGAACTGGTGCAAGTGTAGGTAAATCCTATTTATATAGAAAAGAAGACGGTACTCTTATTTACGCTGGCTTTCTGATAAAGGTATCACCTGATAAGAGGCTGCTTAATTCAAAATACTTGCATCAATATCTAAAAACTGAGCAGTACTGGGCTTGGGTAATCGTCAATTCAATGAGAAGCGGACAACCAGGTATTAATGGGAATGAATACGGTAGATTATTGATTCCGTTACCAAGTATCGAAGAACAGACCGCCATCGCCACTGCCCTATCTGATGTCGATAATTTAATTGGGTCGCTAGAAAAGTTGATTGCTAAAAAAGAAGCCATCAAAACTGGCACGATGCAACAGCTACTCACTGGCACAACTCGTTTGCCTGAGTTTGCCACTCATGCAGATGGTAGTCCAAAAGGATTTAAACAGACTGAATTGGGGCGGATTCCTGAAGATTGGGAGATTTTAGAAATCGGTAAAGACGCAACTCTTAAAGCTAGAATTGGTTGGCAGGCTTTAACAACGAATGAGTATCTTGAAAATGGAGATTTCTATCTGGTAACAGGTACTGACTTTAATGCTGGAGAAGTAAAATGGAGCACTTGCTGGTATGTTGATGAATGGCGTTACAAACAGGATTCAAACATTCAACTGCGACCAAACGATGTCTTAGTAACTAAAGATGGCACAATTGGTAAAGTTGGATACATTAAAAACATACTTAAGCCAACTACTCTTAATAGTGGAGTATTCGTAATACGAGCAAAAAATAGAAAATTTGAGCAGAAGTTTTTATTTTATATTTTGACCTCTCAAATATTCAAAGATTTCATTAGAAATATTACTGCTGGCTCAACTATTACTCACCTTTATCAAAAAGACTTTGTCAATTTTAAGTTCCAAGCACCTAATATCAAAGAACAAACTGCCATCGTCACTATTCTCTCTGATATAGATACTGAGATTCAGGCATTACATCAGCGCTTAGAGAAAACCCGCGATATCAAGCAAGGGGTGATGCAGCATCTGTTGACAGGGAAAGTGCGGTTGCTAGATTCATCTGCTAAGTCAGACACCCAAACTTTAGCTAGTAAAGGCGAGCTGCAAGCATGAGTGACTCCACAACCTTAAAGCATGAAACGATAGTCTCTGTGGCAGATTTACTGAGTGAGACGAGGCTAAGTATTCCTGAGTATCAGCGCCCTTACAAATGGAATCAGCACAATATCGCCAGCCTATTCAACGATATCAAAACTCAAAGCGACAAGCCCGCCTATCGACTGGGCACTATCGTACTGCACAGCTCTGAAAACGATAAGGGCAACGTTGTTCTTAATATTGTCGATGGTCAGCAGCGCACCTTAACGCTCATGCTGACAGTCATGGCGATTATCAAACATTATAATCTTGATGACTTAACTCAGCCTAAATCTGAGCAAACGATTCGCGAGGTATTAGGTAATCTTACTCAGAGCGTGCCAAAGCTGGCTGAACAGCAAAAGTTTGCCAGTGATATCTCTGTCTATAATCTGCATACAAACTTTCAAGAGATACTACGCGTTATCAGCCGTGGTGAGCTAAGTATCGACCATATCGATTTTTTATTGCATAAATGTGAAGTCGTTATTTTTATACTGACAGACGAATCAGAAGCGTTTCAGTTTTTTGACTCGCAGAACTCCCGCGGCAAAGAGCTTTATCCGCATGACTTGCTTAAGGCGTTTCACTTGCGTGAGTTTGATACCGATGATCAGGAACTAAAAGCTAAGACGGTAGCGTATTGGGAAAAATTAGATGATGACAAGCTAGCGAAGTTATTCGCCCATCACTTGTTTAGAATCAAACATTGGTCGCAGCGTAAGTCTGCTCGTTCTTTTACCAAAAATCATATCGATGTCTTTAAAGGAATTAACTTAGATAAAGACCATCTACCTCCGTACGCTCAAACCCTGCTTATCACTAAGCACTATATTGATCAATATAACGCCAGCTCGGACCGAGTTATTGATAAGCAAATCATGCCTTACCCTTTTCAGCTTGATCAAACCATTGTTAATGGGCAGCGATTTTTTGATATGGTTCAGCACTATCACACTTTGATCAAACAGATAAAACAAGCGCCCGTTTATGATGCTACTCTCCGTAAGTTAAAGGACACAGACTGCCACGCCATTATGGATACTGATAGTAGCTGCTGTTCCGTTGTGTTGAGCAATCACACTTTGAATACGCGAGCTTCTGCCATTATCCATACGCTTAATACTTATAGCGAAGGCCACAGAAAAGGCGATAAATATAGCCGTAATTTATTCGATAACGCATTGATTTATTATATTGATAAATTCGGTACGCAGGATTTGTCGCAAGCTATTGAGGCTATATTCATTTGGGCTTATAGCATGCGCTTGACTGAGTACGCAGTTAGGCTATCTACGCTGGATAATACTGCCAAAAGTTATGATGGGATATTTAGAATTATTCAACAATCTATCTCTGCTAAAGAGATTTTAGTCACCAACAAACTTTCTATCAATAAAACAGCTGTTGATAAAAATAATAAACCAATTAATGAAGATGCTGATAGTGCAAGTAAACACTATAAAATCTATAAACTATTTAAGCATCTAAACTATTTAGTTTAATGATTATTTGAGCTAAATTTTTCTAGGACTTATGACATGACAGAACCATCAGTACTCTCACTAAACCTACAACAGCTACTTACAGAGCACTCATACCTGATTCCTATGTATCAGCGCAACTATGCTTGGGGTAAGGGTGAGATTCAAGCGCTCATTGATGACGTGCTAGATGCTTGTCAAAAAGACGCTCCTTATTATATAGGTACTCTTGTTGTGTTTAAAAGAAAGGATGGCACACTAGAAGTCATAGACGGTCAACAGAGGCTGACTACACTTACCCTTCTAGCCCTATGTTTAGATAACAATGAGAACTCTAATTGTGCCCAATATTTACTAGACTTTAAAAAACCTAATATATATTTTGAAAGTCGTCCTCAATCACACGAAACTCTTCAGCTACTTTTTGATGGTACGCAAGAAACAGATTTAAAGTATGAGAGCCTAAATGGAGCTATTTTAGATGGTTTTAAAATAATAAAAGAGGTCTTACAACAGTCTTTCAAAATAGATGATAAGACTAAAAGCTCTAAAATAACTCTGAATCAATTCTGTACATATCTATTTGAAAAAGTACTAATAGCCCAAGTACCTGTACCTGAGGAAACAGACCTAAACCATTATTTTGAAGTGATGAATAACCGAGGTGAGCAGTTAGAAAAGCATGAAATTATAAAGGCGCGGTTGTTATCAATTATTGAAGAAGCGAAGGAAAATGATATAAAGGCTGCGGATAAAAAATTAGCTAAAGCCCTAATTCATGATGTTTGGGAAGCCTGCGCCAACATGAATAAGTATGTGCAGTATGGTTTTAATACTAGCCTACGCACAGCTATATTTTCAGGGGGATGGAATAATCTTACAGCGATGAAATTCCAAGATCTATTAGCGCATTATAAAAATAATGCAGAAGATGAAGCACTTAAGCAAAGCAACCTAAATCAGAAAGTTGCTAACCCTATTAAAGGTGAAACGGCTAACTCAAGTTTATCATTACACAAAATTTTATTTGATAAAGACACGGTTATTCCTCCTAACCCTAAAGACAAAAATAAGAACAAAGATGATGACAGTGAGATTTATTACAGCTTAGTCAATTTTCCAAACTTCTTATTGCATGTTCTAAAGATTATGCTAAATACAGATGGTGAATTAGTAGATATCTCACTAGATGATAAGCAGTTGTTACCACAGTTTGAAAAATATATTATAGGTAGGGATGTAGCAGAACCCTATGAGCAGACCACAAAATTTATTTATGCTTTACTTAAAACTAAGTTCTTATTTGATAAATACGTGATCAAGCGTAAACCACTTGATGATAAGCATTGGTCATTAGAAAAATTAGAAAAAAGAGGCAAAGACCGCCCTCTAGATTTTTATAACAGTTTTGAAGATGAGAAAACTAATAAAAAACTGATAATGTTGCAGAGCGTTTTTCACGTGTCAGCGCCAACCATGAACTATAAGCATTGGTTGAATGCTAGCCTGTACTATCTACATAACAGCTTTAAAGAAAGTTATGATTTGAATGGTAAACAAGTTATTAACGGTGACAAGTATATCCAATATCTAGAAGGACTTGCTCGTGCATTTATGTTAAGACTCTATTTAACTAATGAACGAGATAATTATCACCAAATCATTTATCAAACCTCAGACTTTAATCAAGTCCTATCTAAAGATACTGACGATAATTTGAATCCTGATAGTTTACGTACACATATTAGGCATTATCTTAGGTATGGCAATATTCGTAATATCTTCGTATTTAATTATTTAGATTATTTGCTTTGGAAAAAGGGTAACGGGCCTAAATTTATATTTACTGCTCGAAGCTCTATAGAACACTTTTACCCTCAAAATAAACGAGATGATAAACTTTTTATAGATGATAAAAATACAGAAGATACGCTACTTCATTCGTTTGGCAATTTGTGTTTGATTAGTCATAGCCTTAACTCACGAGTAAGCAATGATATGCCTGAAGTAAAGGTGAAATATTTTTCAGATGGTAAAGATATTGGAAATGGACAAATCGATAGCTTAAAACTACTCAGAATGATTGAATGCACTAAAAACGAAAAAGGTATATGGGATAAAACAATGATCGAAAACCATGAACATGAAATGTTAAAGGTTTTGATGGAAGGACTTAGCTTAGAACCGAAGGACTTATGTTATGAGTAATGTCACCGACATAGAAAGACTCACGCAAAACCGTGTCGTACGCTTTTTTACTGATACACTCGGCTACCGCTATCTCGGCGACTTTAAAGATAGACCTAATAAAAAGAATATTGAGCCTGAGATTTTAGCCAACTGGCTAAGCTCCCGTAACGTCAGCCGTACGCTGCAAAATAGAGCCATAAACGCTCTAGAAAAAGCAGCCGCTATAGGCAGTGGCGTTAAATTATACGATGCCAACAAAGAGGTTTATAGACTACTGCGTTATGGCATCAAAGAAAAAGAAGGTACAGGGGATCACAAAGAGACCATTTGGCTGATTGATTGGAATAATATTGAGGCTAATGACTTTGCTATTGCCGAAGAAGTCTCCATCATGGGCGAGAATAAAAAACGCCCCGACATCGTCCTTTATGTCAACGGCATTGCCCTTGGCGTGATCGAGCTTAAACGCTCAACCATCAACGTCACCGAAGGCATTCATCAGAACCTAGACAACCAAAAGAAAGAATTTATTCGACAATTTTTTAGCACCATACAATTGGTTATGGCAGGTAATGATACCCAAGGCCTGCGCTATGGCACGATCGAAACGCCTGAGAAGTATTATTTAGCATGGAAAGAAGCCAACCCCAATCATACACCCCAGTCTGATATTAGCGTACCGACGCATCTTACTTTAGCAAACGCTAACTTCACCGATCAGCCCTTAGACTTCCATCTGTATCATATGTGCAATAAGCACCGATTCTTAGACATCATCAATAACTTCATTGTTTTTGATTCGGGTGTCAAAAAGACTTGCCGACACAATCAGTATTTCGGGATACAGGCGGCAAAAAAACACATTGCACAGCGCAAGGATGGGATTGTTTGGCATACCCAAGGCTCAGGCAAAAGCTTGACCATGGTTTGGCTGGCTAAATGGATACGGGAGAATGTCACCAATAGTCGCGTACTAATTATTACTGACCGTACCGAGCTTGATGAACAGATTGAAAAAGTCTTTTTTGGTGTCGATGAATCAATATATCGCACCAAGAGCGGTGCTGATCTTATTACCCAGCTAAATCAGCCTAACCCTTGGTTGCTCTGCTCCCTAGTTCATAAATTTGGGCGCGGCGGTGATGATGATAGCCTTGACAGTAAAGACACAGACGACTTTATAAAGGACATTCAAGCCAGCCTACCGTCAGACTTTAGCCCTAAGGGCGATTTATTTGTCTTTGTTGATGAGTGTCACCGCACTCAGTCTGGCAAGCTGCACGGCGCTATGAAGGCATTATTGCCAGAAGCGATGTTTGTCGGTTTTACCGGGACGCCACTACTCAAAAAAGATAAGAAGAAATCTATCGAAGTGTTTGGTCCTTTTATTCATACCTATAAGTTTGATGAAGCAGTTGCTGACGGTGTGGTATTGGACCTCCTGTATGAAGCACGTGATATCGATCAACAGCTTACCTCCTCTAAGAAAGTCGATGAATGGTTCGATGCTCATACCCGTGGCTTAACCAATATTGCCAAAAGCCAGCTTAAGCAAAAATGGGGAACCATGCAGCGGGTTCTGTCTAGCCAGTCGCGCATAGAGTGCATCGTCAATGACATCTTGCTCGATATGCAGAAAAAGCCAAGGCTTATGGATGGTCATGGCAATGCCATGCTTGTGTGCAATAGTATTTATCAAGCCTGTAAATCTTATGAGGCCTTTGAGAACTCTTTCTTGAAAGGCAAAGTGGCAATTGTGACCAGTTACTTACCGACTGCAGATAGCATCAAAGGTGAAGAAACTGGCGAAGGCATGACAGAGAAGCTTTTTAAATATCGAATCTATCGCAGAATGATTGCTGATTATTATGATATCAGCGAACAAGAAGCAGGTTCTAAGGCCGAGGACTTTGAAAAGTCAGTTAAAAAACGCTTCATCGAAGAACCAGGTCAAATGCGCCTACTAATAGTCGTCGATAAACTGCTAACAGGATTTGATGCCCCTTCTGCTACTTATCTATATATTGATAAAAAGATGGCTGATCATAACCTTTTTCAGGCTATTTGCCGGGTTAATAGACTCGATGGTGCAGAAAAAGACTATGGCTATATCATTGATTATCAGGATCTATTTCAGTCTTTAAACAGTACTATCTCTGACTATACGCAAGGCGCGTTTTCGGAATACGAAGATGAAGATATTGATGGGCTGTTAAAGAACCGCTTAACTGCGGCAAAACAAAACCTAGATGATGCCTTAGAGATGGCCAGAGGACTGTGTGAACCTGTTAAACACCCTAGAAATACACAAGATTATGGTGCTTACTTTTGTCCTAGCGAGGGCACGACTGAGGCTGAAAAAATAGAACAAGAACAGCTTAGACTCACCCTGTACAAAAGCGTCTCCAAACTGATACGTGCTTATGGCAATATTGCCAATGAAATGGCGGAAGCGGGATATAACGATCAGGAGATCAAACGCATCAAAGATGATGTAAAGCACTTTGAGTCGGTTCGTAATAACATCAAGCTTATGAGTGGCGACCATATCGATATGAAAAGCTACGAGCCGACCATGCGTAGGATGTTAGACACTTATATTCATGCCACCCCTAGTGAGACGGTTATCGACTTTGAAGATTTAGGACTTATTGAGTTAATTGTCAATCAAGGGCCTGAAGCTTTAATCAAAGCCATACCTGAGGATATAGCGAGCAACCCTGAAAACGTCGCAGAGACCATCGAAAACAACGTGCGCAAAACGATTGTCGATGAAAACCCCGTCAACCCAAAGTACTACGAGCATATGTCTGCCCTACTCGATGAGCTCATTGAGCTACGCCGACAAAAAGCCATTGCTTACGCTGAGTACTTACAAAAAATACGCCAGCTAGCCTCTAAAGTAATTAACCCGACTGGCAGTGCAGGTGGTGACGCATACCCTGAGACCATTAACACCCCTGCTAAACGCGCACTATATGATAATTTGGATCAGAATGAAGACTTGGCAGATAAAGTTGATGCAGCTATTCGCCTCCATAAACAGGCTGATTGGCAAGGTCATCTAATTAAAGAGCGCAAGATTACAAATGCGGTGCATCAGGTCATCAAAGAATATGAAGTTGATACTGACTTAGAAGAGCTGATTAGTTTGGTGAAAGCACAACAGGAATATCAGTGATTATTAAGTCAGCCTTTATTAAAATTGGTGAGCTAGATATACATCTAACTCGCAAGGATATTAAAAACCTACATATCAGCGTGATGCCACCTGATGGACAGGTCAGAGTATCTGCACCTGATGCTATGACCGATACGGCCATTCGGATGGCTGTCATCCACCGTATACCCTGGATTCGGCGTCAGCAGGCTGCCTTTGCCAAGCAAGAGCGTCAATCTACAAGGGAGATGGTAAATGGAGAGACGCATTATCTTTGGGGCAAGCGTTACCGACTTCAAGTGATTGAGAGCGATACCCTCAAATCTCAGACGATCAAACTAAAGGGCGGTAAGCTTGTCCTAACCGTAAACACTGATGCCTCAGAGGAAGTAAAACTTAAGGTATTGACTGAATACTATCGTGGCCGACTAAAAGCTAGAGCACCCGATCTTATCGATAAGTGGTCAAAGAAAACTGACGTCACTATAAATAGCTGGCAGATCCAAAAAATGAAAACCAAATGGGGCAGCTGTAATATAGAGTCAGGCAATATAAGGCTTAACCTAGATTTGGCCAAAAAACCACTGCCCTGTTTGGAATATATCATTTTGCATGAACTGCTACATTTCAAAGAAAGGCAGCACAACGATAGATTTAAAGCTCTACTCGACATTTACATGCCAGACTGGCGATCTAGACGAGATTTACTCAACCAAATGCCATTAAACCAGGAAAACTGGAAACATCAAAAATAGTGCTTCAACTAAAGACGAACACTTAGCTCAGGACCTCTACCTACTCTTCAGCATATAACGCCTTTAAACGAAAACAGTGTGGCTCATCAGTCATACTTGAACGGTAATAGATAGACGCATCATCATTAGATAACAACGATTCAACAGCTTCTGATATATAAGCAAAAGCTTCCAATGGTAAACTTTGGACGCTCTCCATTCCAATAAACAATGCTTTAGTATTGCGTGCTGTCGAAAGTTGATCCACAAGATTATGCGTTGTTACTTTTATTAAATCTGTTTCAGATTCACCTTTGGCACTTACTTGGATGAATTGAAATAAACTGCCACACTCAAACAGACTTTTGATATCTACCACATCTATACCAATAAAAGTACTTGCAGATTTTACATCAAGCATTCTAATGACCTCGTTTACTTCATCTGGCTGACATTTAACAACGCCTTCCATAATATCTAAGCGCTCAAAATCATAATCACCTATTTGCAAGCCTACTAAAAACCAAGCCCCTGACTTCTCTTTTAACCCTACTAGCGCCTCCTCATCCCAATCACCACTGATGATAAAGCAACCAATAGCAGACTTCGGGTAATAGTCCATGGTTTGTCGATATAGAACAGCACTAGGTGTGTCATCTATATATGAGTCATCTATATGGTATTTCATAGTTATATTCACTGATAATTAACGGTTTTTTAAGGTAGTCAAAAATATCAAGTTCTGACGAGAGTTAACGACTATAAAGCGCTTGCACAGTCTCAAAGGCATTCATCATCTAGCATCATTCTTTTATTAAGGTTTGAACTACACTCATGCTCATACATCCTTTTTGAAATCTCATTCAGTCCTATTTGGCGCTATTGTTGATCACTCAGTTGCTTTAGCATTTTTATAGTGTTTATATCGTAACTGCATTCAAAATACTGATCCAAAAGCTCGTTAAAAACACATTTTTTATTAGAGGACGCCAAAGTAAACAACGTAAGCGAAGAGTGTAATTTCAGCGTATCGATTGATCCGAATATTTCTAAAGCGCTTTTATTAGGATGCAACAATAGTAATTCAGCACACTCTCTCAACCGTGCTCCAAGCACATCGTGCTGCAAATACTCTTTTGCCTGTTCTAGACTCTCTATCGCAAAGCGCCGAGCCATTGTACTGCGCCCCAAGCCTTTCACCTGTGGAAAAATAAACCACATCCAATGTGTACGCTTACGCCCTTCAGTTAACTCTTTAATAACCGATGGATAAACAGTATTTTGCGCTTGGATAAAATCGTTGAATAAAGCTGTACTCATACCTCTCACCTTCTATATTCTTTGCTTTTTAAGTGATTACCTGGCAACGATGCTGACGAACTCATTCAAGCTATATTTATACTTAATACAACTACAAAACCATATATATCATACCCATCCAACAGTACTTAGGCTTATCGACAACTTCTGTACTATAGAAAATATGTTCATCCTCTACACCCTTATTATCAATAGTATCTGATATAACTTTGAACTCATCAAACGTAAAATGGCGGTTACTTTCAGTTTTAAACATCATATCTTTTATAGTAATATCTTTAGGAATCTGATCAATAATCTGACTGAGTACTTGGTCTGATTTAGACATTTCTAATGTGCTAGCTTGTATAAACTTAGCAGGTTTCGAAAAACTTAGCGCCTTTTTAATATCTGTAGGGTCGTTACCCATAAATTCGTTGAAAGTAGTTTCAAACAAATTCATGACGTTTTGCACTTCATCAAGCTGGCAAATAATAATGCCATCCACCACATCAAATTGCTTAATAGTTTTTTCAGTCGTTTGCAAACCGAGTAAGAACTCTGGCGCTGTTTTGAACCTCAGATCAATTAGTGATTTTTCATCCCAATTATCACTAATAAGAAAAAATCCATAACGAGATAAGTCATATTCGCTTATTTGTGGCGCGTACAACTTTGTAAAAGCAATATTTTTAATCCACAACTCATTATTGCGATACCTTTCAATAATGCCTATCGGTAACTGATCAACTAAATGAGCAGGGATATCTAACCCACGTAGCTGGGTTAGGTTAGCCAAGCTATCAGGAAGCTGTTCTATTTTTTCACTAATGACAATAAGCTCCTCTAACTGGCTGAACTGCCCTACTGACTCTGGTAAATGCTCAAGCGCTTCACAATTTAGCGTAAGATTGGTTAAGCTATATAAGTAGCCAATACTTTCAGGTAAATTGGTTAATTGGCTACAATCTATACTCAAGTCTGTTAACGCCAATAAATTAGCGTGATCACGTGGCAATACTTCCTCAGGAATCTTAAACTTGTCAGCCCATGCCCAAAGCTCTGTCATCCATGGCTTTATATCGTTGTTTCCGACTTTACTATTCAGTTCTGACATATAATAAGCTTCCTTATTTAGTTAAAAAAACTATTTACTTAGTAATTTATTATCGTTTAAAACTTTATAGTACCCATCGAGCTCTTTAATGATTTTATGTGCCATCTTACCGTTATGAATTTGTTCCCATGGTTCAGTTTTGGACCACCAATCATGTGGTTCAAAATTATACCAAGCGCACCAATAACCGCCCTTTGATTTATCTTCTTCTGCCTTTATATTTTCACTAGCAATGCCATTGCTAGCCTTACACTCAGCCAGAATTTTCTCATAATATTCATGGTCTTGGCTTACATCCTCATTAGCTATAAAAATACCTAGGTAAGGGCAATTAAAAACCGTTCCCCCAAAACCTAAACAAAATTCCAGAACACTTTCTTTGATATTAAATATAATTTGCTCTTCTCGGTTAACACCCTTTAGGTCGGTTTTAATCATTGAATAAGGTTTGCTTTTTTCTTCAATAATCGTGATTAGATCACGCTGTAACTTCTCAACGAGTTGCTTTTTCATTTCATGAGTACTTAAAGCTATTTTGATAGAGCTAGCAATACTCTCTTCGCTAAACGACATAACCTCTAATATCGACTTTGACTCATTCATATCCTCTATCCCCATAAACTGCTTTTGAATAAATTTAATTAGCTGTGCAAGAAACTCGCAAACGCTATGATTCTGACATTCGACTTGGCATGCTTTTAGCCAACCTAATAATTCGCTAAAACGAAGATGCGTAAATCTTTTCTTATCTGTTAAAGCTTTCAAATCATCAGCTTTGATACTATATTCACTTGGTCCGTTAACAGATTCATTCAGATATGCTAAATGCCAAGCTTTAGGATGTCTTTTTTCAAGCTCCTCGGCATAATCCTTTAACTGTTCAAACTGGTCTGCCGCATAAGGTTTGTTTTCAATACAAACACCGTAACTGTTATCACCCACCTGACATTGTAGATAAATATCCATACGGCGTAGGCTATTATTTCTTGATGTAACTTGCTCAACAAAAACCTTTGTTTTATCAATACTATCAAGAAAAACCTGCCATTCTGGAGCTTTGTACATATCAGGTAGGCAATGCTCAATAAATAATCTTAAAAAGGTTTCTTGCTGGGCATGACTGCCTTTTGGATCAAGCAAAGCCGCTAAGATACGACTAAGTCCTAATTCATCGGTATTGATATAATCAAAAGTATTAAAATCTGGTGAAAGCTGGCGACTATAAAGTGCTTGCGCCGTTTCTAAAGCTTGGACTTTTTGGCTGACTTCATTTATTAAAGTTTGGACTTCGCTCACAATTACGCTTCCTTATAATTTATTAATAGCTATTTAGTACATAGTATTTTACTAATGCTCATAAAGCTCCAGTCCACTCTTTAAACGCTCAAGAATCACTGTTTTAAGCTCATTTGGTTCTACCACCACTGCCAGCTGCGACATACTCACCAACCAATCTTGCAGACGAAGCGTATTAGCCACAGTAGCGCTGACTTGATTCCAAGTACTATCGATAACCGTAATCTGCTGACCTTGCGATAATGGACGCTCGAATAAGTGCTGACAGGCATATTTCTGTACCCTTAAAACCAGTTTGATCTGAACATTATCAGTAGGTTCTAACTTACCCAATTTATTCAAACGCTCTAATGAAAAAGCATTTCTCCCTACCCAATCAGGTACCACCTTATCTATAACTACTGCTTCAGTAATACGATTGACTGCAAAATTACGATGCGCTTTTAGCAGTACCTCATCATCGATATGATCATCAGTAGGATTAAAGCCTGTGAGGTAGATCATATTGTCAATAAAGATAAGTCCTTTGGGATAGATGACTCTTTCAGCAGAACTGCCATGCCATTTATTTTGATAACTTATTTTAAGTTGCAGTCTATTTAGCAGAGCTTGATGAATACTGGCCATCACATCATTATTGAGCGTCGGTGCCTGTACTATGCTTGGTAAGGTAATGAGATAATCTTGCCATTGTCCTAGCTTACTTTGATGGAAACCATCCTTGTTGTGCCGACCTAACTGGGTGAGCTTATCTGCAATACTTTGCTTAAAAGAGGTTGGTAAATAGTTTGCAGTGTATTTATCTAGCATCTCCCAAAAGAACACCGTTTGCTCATTGATAATATCGATATTGAAGCTCGGCTCAATATAAAAGCGTGCGGTCTGTCCGCTAATATTCTGCCTCCATGCTGGCACTCTCACTAATGCGTCACTATAAAAAATATCGTTAAATATTTGGTTTAAGGCAATCAGATCATTCTCTAAGTTTTTACGTTCATTAGCAAAATTATCTGAATCGTCACCATAACCAACCATAAGCTCTGTTAATGACATAGCATCAGCCTCACTCCGAGGCAAACATTGATATAAAGCAAATAGGCGTTCTGATTTTTTATAATTAGCGATTGGGTGTGTGGGCATATGGGTTTCTCAGTTAAATCGTTCAATGGTAAGTTTATAGCTTCATTATTAAAATAAATATTCAATCAAAACGAACCAAAATCGCGGTACCGTTATCATAAGCATCGCCCTCTGAATCATAGACCCGATTTTTAAGAGCGATTAGCCATTCCTGTAAATCTGTCTCCGCCCTGACAGGTTGCCAATCATGACTTGGCACTAAGTCATGAATACCATCCGTACAAACCAAGAGACAGTCGCCTCTATTAACATCAATCTTACGAGAGTTACTCTCTGGTGCTTCACTGCTTGTATAGCTGTCATCAGTGGTCAAGGCAAAGCATTCAGTAATGCTATATAAGCTCCCCGCCATGCCTTCTCGGTTATAGTCTGAAAACTCTGCGTAGCGACCTTGCTCCTGTGCCTTCTGGTCGATGAGTTCATTTAGCAGATTATGATCTCGAGTCAGGCACTGCCATTGTGTCGCACCTTTAGGCAGCCAATAAACACGACTGTCACCCACATGCGTTATCGTTGCCTTTATTATTCCATCACTATTTAACTCTCCAACCACCAGAGCGAGGGTTGCAGCTGCACCATGACGCTTATATGAATGCTTGGTTTGATTAACCAGCTGATGAATAGCATCGGCCGTTAGCTTTGTATTATGACTCCACAACCGACTAATCGCTTTTACCACCGCCTTTGAGCAATTTTGTGAGTGGCTGGAACTTGCCACACCGTCAGATGCTGCTAAACAAAATGGTGATGCAAACGATGTCACTGCCATCATCCCTAAGTCTTCTTGATACCAGTTGTCCAAAAATAAAAAAGCATCTTGCTGTAAGTTATTACTGGCATTACCTTGAAAGGTAATTGCACAGGCTTGGGCAATAGAGGAAGTATCGTTTAAAGGACAATTATTAAGAGAAGCAGTCATGATGGCAAGTCTATATTTTTATCATAAAAGCTATTATAACGAGCAACCTAGAAGAAAATATTCTAGGTTAGAATATAAAGTTTGGGGCTGTAGTAGATAAGCACTATGCTAGACTACTTTTATGAAGATAACCCGTTGTAAACTAAGTAAAAAAGCACAGCGAAGGCTGTTAGAGTTTTTTACGGCTGAAGTGACTGCTAGAACAGCCGCAGATTTGCTTGATATTCAGCCTAATACTGCTGCACTTTTTTATCATAAAATAAGACTTGTGATAGATTACCATCTCTCATTAGAAGCTGATGAGCTTTTTGATGGTGAGGTCGAATTAGATGAAAGTTACTTTGGCGGTGTACGCAAAGGCAAAAGAGGTCGCGGGGCAGCTGGTAAAACCGCTGTATTTGGTATTCTAAAACGAAACGGTAAGGTTTATACCATTGTCGTAGCAGACACCAAACAGACTACCCTAATGCCTGTTATTAAGCGTAAAATCAAGCCTGACAGCTTTGTTTATACGGATAGCTATCGAAGTTACAATGCATTAGATGTGAGTGAGTTTAAACATTTCAGAGTCAATCACTCTATAGAGTTCATTTGCGGTAAGAACAATCACATCAATGGCATTGAGAACTTCTGGAATCAGTCCAAACGAACACTCAGAAAGTATAATGGGATTAATAAGAAGAACTTCCATTTGTTTTTAAAAGAGTGCGAGTTTAGATTCAACTATGGCTCACCATCTAATCAGCTGAAAACCTTGAGAAAATGGTGTGATATTTAATCCTTATCTACTACAGCCCCTAAAGTTATTTAATTTGAAATGTAAGAATAATATTTAAAAATTTTTCAATTAAAAAATGGCTTGATTAAAAGCAATACTCTTACAGAGGAGGTAATTTAATGAATATAGACTAGAGTGTGATTGGTTTACTAATAATACCTAATAAAGATAAAGTCTTAGGCAATTCAGAATTGTCTTATAGATATGTAAAAACTTCCCTGTTATATTAGGCTCATGAGTGCTTGAAGTACTCGCTCGTCTATACAAGGAAGCATAGAATGACAGGGATTGAGTTTTATACCAATGGTCATATCATCAGTGAAGCTGACAGCATGCGTCAAAAGCTCGGTGCATTAGCTAAGCAGTATCGTGCGACGTCCGCTATTATCGTTACAGATGCTGGAATCACTCAGCTAGGCTATGTCGATATTGCTCAGCAATCATTACAAGAAGCTGGTGTTAATGTTGTTGTATTCGATAGTGTCGTAGCTGATCCACCTGTTGCAATCGTCAATGACGCTATTAAAATTGCCAGAGACAACAGCTGTGACTTGGTCATCGGTTTAGGCGGTGGCAGCTCTATCGATACTGCAAAAATCGTCGCCTTACATCCAAACGAATTTGAATCGGTAAACGATATTTTGGATAAAGATGTTAGTGGCTTTAACAAACTACCTTTGTTTGCGATACCGACCACCGCTGGTACTGGTGCAGAAGCCACCTTTGTCTCAGTCATCACAGCAAAAGATGGTAGCAAAAAAGCCATATACACTCCCAAAATCCTGCCTGATGTCGCCATTCTAGATGCGACACTTACTCTTAAGCTACCTCGACATATCACTGCTGCAACCGCTTTAGATGCCATGGTTCACTGTGTTGAAGCGTACACGAGTCGTACTAAAAAGAATCCTATTTCAGATGCGTTGGCTGTTAAAGGCTTACAGATGCTCTGGAATAACTTTGAGAAAGTATTAAACCAAGGCGACGATATCAACGCTCGCTCTAACATGCTACTAGGCTCAACTTTGGCTGGTATAGCCTTCGTGAATTCTTCGGTAGCTGCAGTACACGGACTTTCCTACCCGCTTAGTATCAACTTTCATATCCCGCATGGACATGCCAATGCGCTTGTTATGTGCGGTGTCTTCACCTTTAACTTATCAGCAGCAGCCCCTCTTTATGCAGAGCTAGCTCATGCTGTTATGCCCTCTCAGACCTTGGGTATGACAGACTTAGAGGCAGCAAGCTTGTTTATCAAACAGTTAAAAATATTTTTAGAGACGAGTGGCCTTAAATATCGCTTAAACGAATTAGATATCACAGACCAAGACATCCCTGCCTTAGCAGACATCGTTATAAATACTTATGCTAGGCTAATCGCGACTAACCCTAAAGATATGACGTTAAATGAGGTAACAGCAATATATGAGGAGATACTCTAAAAAAGAAACTCGCATTATTTAAAACAGTGTTATTTATCAAGGAAGATATCCACTACTGAAGGGAAATAGTTATGTCAGAATACAAATTAGACGTGGTCGTCGATGGCTTTCATTACTTAGAAGGACCTCGCTGGTATAAAGACGCCTTATGGTTTGTCGATTTTTATACCAAAGGCGTTTACCGTTTGAATGATCAAGGCGGCGCAGAAAAAATTGTCCATATTGAACAACAACCCTCTGGTTTGGGCTGGCTACCTGACGGTCGTATGCTAGTGGTTTCAATGAAAGATCGCAAAGTCTTACGCCTAGAAGACGATGGCGAGTTAGTCGTTCATGCTGATATCTGGGAGCACTGTGATGGACATGCTAATGACATGGTCGTTGCACCTAATGGTGATGCTTATGTCGGTAACTTTGGCTTTGATTTGATGGGTGGTGCCGACCATAAACATGCGGCTCTTATATTGGTGAAGCCTGATGGCCACTCACAGATTGTGGCAGAAGGCTTAGCTTTTCCAAACGGTATGGTCGTTTCTGCTGACCAAAAGACGTTAATCGTCAATGAGCTATTTGGTAATAAAATTTCAAAATTCGATATCAAAGAAGATGGGACTTTAGGAGAGAAGCGTGGCTTTGCGAACTTCGGAGAACTAGGAGATGAGCCAAATTTAGGGGTGCGCATAGAAAACGCCAGTATCTTACCTGATGGTCTTGCCTTAGATAGCGAGGGCGCTGTTTGGATTGCAGATACTTTGAACCAGCGTGCTGTTCGTATTCAAGAAGGCGGGGAAATTTTAGAAGTCGTTGATACCGCACCTGATGGTATTTTTGCAGTGGCACTTGGCGGACAAGATGGCAAAACCTTGTTCATGTGTGCAGCACCTGATTGGGATGAAGCATCACGTACCGCTGAGACCAGAGGTCGTATGCTATCTACTCAGGTTAAAGTTGGTCATGCTGGTACGCCATAGCTAACTTTTTAGCAGGCAAATAAAGTTAATACGTAAAAGGATTAACCATAGAAAAGTCAGGCATTTAAAATAGCCTGACTTTTCATTAATAGATCATTAGAGTTTGACTGATATAATGTCGCCATTTATAACGAATTCAAAAAAGCAAGGCTAGTTATGACCACATACATACTTGACACTGAAACAACCGGACTTGTTGATCCGCACATGACCGAGGCCGCCTACTCTATTGTTGATATCATTAAGGGCAAGGTGACTGTATTACAGGCACCAAGAGCGAAGCGTTTTAACCCACTTAAAGAAATCAGCTTGGGCTCTATGGCAATATCACATATCTGTGATGAGGATGTGGCGGATAAACCACCGCACACGGACTTTAGACTGCCTGGCAGTGTTGAGTACTTGATTGGTCACAATATTGACTTTGATATGGCTGTTCTTAAAAATGCTGGCGTGACCCATACACCTAAGTTAATATGCACCAATGCGATGGCTAACTGTCTTCTTCCTACGCTCGAAAGCCATAAGCTAGTATCCCTCCTGTATCACTTTCACCGTGATATAGCCCGTACTCAAGCAAGGGATGCTCATGCTGCCATTGCTGATATTTACTTCACTGAGCTGGTGCTAGGTAGTTTGATTGATTTGGCGAATAGCCAAGGCCATGAGATAAATGATGTGGAAAGCTTATATGAATTTAGTGAAATGGCGCGTATACCTACGCATTTAAGCTTTGGTAAACATAAAGGTGAGGCTATTACAGATTTAGCCACTCATTCAGATGGGGCTGGATATCTTAAATGGCTATTGAAACAAGATACGGTTGATCCTTATTTGGCTGAAGCTTGTAAAAATGCTTTAGAGCAGTCTGCTTAAATATGCGTACCTTCAAGTTAGCGCTTTTATTATTCGCCCATTCCACCAGCTTATAACATCAGTATAATAAAAGCGAAAACCACCGCATTATTTTGTCTGTTGCATCCTCTCATACAATTGACGCCGACGCTCTTGCGCCGCTTGATAACGATGAGCTTTAGCCAACTCGATCTCTTCATGAGTCTGGATTAGATCAGATGCCATAATAAGCGCTTCATCGATATCTATGGTATCGACATACATAGCATTACCTGTGAGAATTGAACGCAATACTTTATTCGCATCACTCTCAAGAAGACTTTCAATCACAGCAGCGCATCTATCAACGTCTGCTAGCTGTAGCTTAATCACCATTTGAGCGTCGTAATAAGACTTAGAATGACCATTGCTGACTGCCAGACACCATAAAGCCACTAATACTTCAGGGCTAGCGACAGGTACATCAGCCACACCAAATATCTCTTTAGGTATGGGCTGATTAAATGTAAGACCTTTAGGGGTGATTTGGAATGAAAGTTCGAGAGGATATTTTTTGGTCTCCTCGCTATTATCTTTGACAGCAATGACGAGCTGTTGGTAGGGATTCCAGATAAAGTCAATCTCATGTTCTTTTAGAACGCTTTCAAGTTTACAGCAGTCACTTTCAGAGATCATGAAATTAATATTGGTGGTCGCACGAGGCGGTGCGTACTCTGAATATGCCACTGTACCAATAATCACATACTCAATTTTTTCTTCTGACAAAAAACAGATGATCTGTTTAAATAAATTTTGGAATTTATTCATTCGGCCGTCTGATTCAAACAACCTTAAAATCTCCATTGACTCACTCATATCTACCTGCCAAGTTTTATATCAGTTATTGTCAATTTATACTCACCTTCAATCAACCTAGCCTCAAATTTACTTGATCCAAAAGGCAACAGCTCAAAATACTGTAAATTTTTAAGATTATTAAAATTTTTCAGCTATGGCGAGATCAAAATTTAATTTTTTCTCAACACCGATAACTTGCAAAAGCTGCTCTCGAATCTCGATCGCAGTCGCTGCTAGATCAATAGTAGCAAATTGAATTTTATGATTTTGCATGACGATGTACTCATTAACGTTTTTACCTACGGAAGGATGAAGTAGTAGGCCTGAAGCATTTTCATTGAGTGGGTCCCCACTACCCTCTTGCGATCTTAAGTAGGCGTACATCTGATATAGATAACCACTGCGTAAGGTTTCATCTCTAAACCAACCGTTGATTACGACAGCATTGAACTTAGTATCAATGACTAAGCGATGTCCTAATTCCATATCATCTATTAAGATATCCGTTCTCATGTTAGGAAGTATCTTATCAATGCCTAAGCTCTTATCCTCTATCTGCCATTTCAGGGTCTTGCCAGCGCTTATTCGATAATTTTGCTTTGGCAACACCGTGTCATAAAATCCAGCAACTCCTTTTTCAAAAAGCTTACGAAGCCAGGGTAAGTTATCTCTCTCTGGCGAGTTTAATTGCTTTGTACCTTCAAACTCGGTCGGAAGCGCAAGATTAAAAGCTAAATGAGCTGCTGTAATCATAGGTTTATCTTCAACGTCATGCCTTCCAAAGCGATCTACTGAAACCTCACTCCGACTAGGACGTACCTGACTGACTCCCATGCGCCTTAAGCGCACATCCAATGATCGGCACCTATGAGCTAAATCATTATTTTTTACAATCTTAGAGATACTCTCTAAGGCAGCACGGACATATCTATTACGCGCGGTATCAATAGTTAATTCATCAAAATGACAAGCGACTTTACCACGATCAAGCAATCTATTTCTCTCAGTACTAAGCAGATCTATTCTACCCCGGACACGATTAAGCACAGCATCACGAGACTGATAACTGTAACTTAAGTTTCGCTGAATACGATGCTCAACTCGTCGACACAGTATTTCTGCAATTAAATCTGGAATGTCATCAGGGTTATTTTCAACTGAGATCTTAGCCGCTTCAAACTCTCTATACATATCCGAGGCATAGAGCATAAGCAGCCAAAGATTGCGTACCGGTATTTCACCTACAAACTTGATTTCATCATAAGATTCAGACAGATGATCTACTTCAATAGACATAGACTTACAGACCTTCGATCAGGCGTTTCTGTGCTTTTTGAGATTTCTCAAGATCATCGAACCAGTACTCATCAAGTAAAGGACCGATCTCCGTCTGTACCACCTCACTAAACCATTCTTTAGCATTCGTTATAGTCATCCCAACGGCTGGCGTGACATAGCTATGGCCTACTTGAAACTGAGCACCAAGACTGGTATCTGCAGAAATCTCCTCATTAAGAGCCCTAATACGACTGTCAATTCCAGTTAGAACATTTGAATCGATGCCATTTTTGGATTGAACCCAATCATGCCATGGCTTGCCCAATGTTGGTTCAAGATCAATAAAGGCAAAACGACGACGTAGTGCAAGATCAACCAAGGCCAGCGAGCGGTCAGCAATATTCATTGTACCTATGACATATAAATTACTGGGAATATAAACACGTTCACCATCGAACTTTCTATAAGACAGCTCTAACGCTTCATCTGGCGTTCTTTTATCAGTTTCAAGTAGTGTGAGCATCTCACCGAACACTTGAGCAGGGTTACCTCGGTTAATCTCTTCGATGACAATAACGTACTTTGATTCAGGATCATCAATAGCGGCTTTGATCATTTCCATAAAAGGGCCGTCTACCAATGTCAGCTTGCCCTCACCTGAGGGACGCCAACCTCTAATAAAATCTTCATAAGACAAATTAGGATGAAACTGCACGGCTCGTATTTTACTATCGTCACGCTGACCCATTAAAGCAAAGGCTAATCTTTTGGCCAACCAAGTTTTACCAGTACCGGGAGGCCCTTGTAGTATTAGATTTTTCTTATCCCGAAGACGTTTGAGTATCAACTCAATCTTAGCTTTAGGCAAAAAACACCCATCAGATGTAATATCATCAATAGAATAATTTTTAACCATAGTTTGAGTGTCCGTCTCAAAAGGTAATTGTGTATCAAAATCACTAACTATATCTTCATCTACCCAGCGATAACTACCATTACTTATCAACTCTAACTTTCTATTATTAACCATATTTTTTAATACAGATTTGACACCTCCTACAACATCTTTTCTATCTGGGTATCGTTGTTGAATATCATCAGTAAATCTATCTAGAAACTCTTCTACTGTAAATTCAAAAGAATCTTTCTCAAGACAGAGCTGCTTTACTTGAAATAAAATGATATCTATCCAAGTTCTATTAGACAAATCTTTCAAGTCACTTGGTTTATATTGGTATGCTGCGAGCGAGAGTTCAGGAAAAGAATGTACAGGATAAGTTTCTTCTAAAAATCTGGTTTCAAGACTCTCTAACAACCCTAAATAATCATTAGCATCACAGCGTGCTTTTGGACCGTTTTTATTAATTTCTATATTAAGCTTTTTATTGATGTATTCTTGAGACTGTCCATCAAGGGTCAAGAAGCTCCACGGTCTAATCCAATACAGACCCATAGTCAAATTCCAGCCTATACCGTAACAGTTAGTAGCGCTGTCATAAGAGGAAACGAATTGAGACTTAGCCTCTTCACTCTCACCTTCATCTTCTAAATCGGCAAATGCGATAGCACGGGCAAAGACTTCCCATAAAATATCTATATCATCTGCATGGCGCTTGTAGTGATAACCAAAAAACCAGGTTCTTTGATTGTTAACTATAGGAATGCCATCAAAAGATTCAGGGACAGGCTCTGTTATATCAAGTAGTTCGGCCAATGCTTTAGCGATAATTTTACGATTATCGTCAGTAATTCCACGATTGAAAATAGCCATGACTGTAAATGGACATATATCTTTTAATAATCCTCCTTCGACCCCCTCTTCGTATTGGTCGTTAAGAATAGACATGACATCACTTGTTTCAGATATTTTATGAATACCAGTAACAAGCTCATCTCGACGATATCGAAAAGCAAGAAGCTTAGAGGCCATTTCTTCATAGAAAGTTGTCCACTCAAAAGCGGAATGCTCTGAAGGTGAATCGCCAAATCTTTCAAGCCAATAAGGATTGTTACGGAACATATCTATGTCTTGAGCTTTACCGTCAAATGCAAAATCAATCAAATTAACTCTTAACACAGTTTCAGGAATGACTCTCCAAACGGTATTTCGACTAGTGAAAAAATACCATTCCTTAGGAGTAAAGCTGTTGTCCCAATCTACTTTTAGAGGGTTGCCATCACCTATATTCTCTATAACGGTGCCGATAGCCTTAATTAACATCACAGAAACCGTGTGTCCTCGATTATCAAAAGGTAGTTCGTTTTTTCTAGTGTACGTTGATTTGATAGCAATTCTATCGCCAGCTTCAATAAACTTTACTGAATCAATCTGGTTAGCCTCAGGATTAATCTCCCAGATACCTGTTTCAACAAATCGAGAGGTTTGGTCTACTCCATCATAGGCAGCACCAACAAACCAATAAGAATTTACATCTATTGCTTCAAAATTTTCAGTCATTGTGAAACCCTGTTAATGTTGTATTTTCTGATTATAGTATTCGATAACTACTTAGGCTATAGAGCGTATAACCTGAATTAATGAGTAATAATTTTTGGCTAATACTTAAAAATAATACTCATTGTTGCTTGATATTTTGAGAACTTAATACGTTAAAAAAACACTTTATTGGTGATAAATACTATTTTTAAAAAATTCATGCTATTTAAAAATGCGCTTAGCAAAATTGAGGATTTCACTAAGCGCACTATAAATATTTTGATAGGACTTCGTTCTAAAAAATATTCAATACCCTACTATCCAATGACTTCCCAAGAATATTCAGATCCTGAGCCAGAAGTACTGCTATTTCCATTTTCAAGCTTTGTGTCATTGTATTCAATTTTTTTGATAATACTTCCGCTTTCATCTTCATGGTAGTAGATAGTCAGGCTATTTGGATCAAAATTTTCAATATCCTGAAGTTGAGTCTCAAAAGTGCAACCTTGATGGAAAATTCTACCAATCATGACAACTGTCTTTAAATCTAAACTATCAAAAATATCTTCTTGACTTGAAACGCAAATCAACTTAATACCTTGCGATTCAAGCGATTCAGTATCACAGTTCGAACTCCAGATTGTATCTTCAGAACCGTTCACCAACTCAATTTGAGTATCTTCTGTTAAATAAGCGCCGTTGACATGCCATAGATTATCGACTTCATATAATCCACCCCCACCAAAGTTATGCTCCTCTGGAACTTGGCAGTTATCATCACCCCACTCAGCATCATTGCTATAGTCTTCAAGATCGATATCATTATCTTCGAAGTATTGATATGTTGCAGCCTCTACAGTACCGGCAAAGGTCTCTACCCCATAGCCATTGACCTGAAGAAATGTTGAAGTATCATTTTCATTAGAGACACTTGAAGTTGAAGAATCGAACTCATCAAGACCATAAACTGGATTATCTAAATTTCGAAGAAAGTCAATGAGAGAGCTAGATATCTCTACTAAAGGATTATCGCTTAAAGAGAAATTTTCTAACATCGTAAGATTACTAATACTTTCAGGTAGATTTTTAATATTGTTTGAACTTAAGTTCAACTCTTTCAAATATTTAAGATCTCCAATACTTTCAGGAATCATATTAATATTATTACATTCAACATTCAAACTTATTAAGTTTGATAATTGACCAATACTATCAGGAAGCTCGCTAAGTTCATTGCTACTAATATGTAAACTTATCAGATTTGATAGTTTTCCAATACTTTCAGGTAGAATTGATAATTTATTTCCAGATAAATCAAGGTTCTCAATTTTCTTGATTAGTCCAATATTATCAGATATTTCATTTATTTGATTATTAAACATTTTTAGTGATGTTAAGTTCGATAGTTGACTGATACTATCAGGAATACTTACTAGCTTAAAATTACAACAAATATTTAAAGTTATTAAATTTGATAATTGACCTATATCATCAGGAATACATGCCAACTCATCATTACTCCAAATATCTAGTATTGCTAAATTTGATAACTCCCCTAGACCTTTGGGTAGTACCTTAAAACTACAGTCTGTAAAATTAAGACTAATTAAATTCTCAAGCTTTCCTATACCTTCAGGTATATTAACAATATTTTTATTAGATGAGATTTCCAGTGTTTTTAAACTAGATAATCTACTAAAATCTTCAGGTATTTCTTTTAATTTACTGTTACTTATAATGAGAGACTCTAAATTCTTTAGGTCTCCAATACTAGAGGGAAGATCAGTAAGTTTCTTATCATGTGCAATTTCTAAGTTTTTCAATCCATTTAGTTGAGTTATACTTTCAGGTAGTTTATTTATCGCATTGCCTTTTAAGCAAATACTTTGCAACTGCTTAAGATTACCAATACTATCAGGTAATTTACTAAGCTTGCTATTGTGAATAAGATTAAGGCTTTCAAGATTTGATAAATCACCTATTCTATCAGGCATTTTTTTTAGCCCGCTACTACTTAGGTTGAAATTACGTAAACTTTTAAGGCCCCCTATACTTTCATCTAATACTTCAAAACCCGAACCTGTCAAAGTTAAACTTTCAATCTTTGATAGATTTCCTATATTTTTAGGGAGAGAGTATTTTTTTTCTGACTTTATTTCTAAAGTAGTTAAATTTGACAAATTAAAAATAGCATCTAATGACTCACTAGATTGATATAAAGATATATGAAGATTTTTTAATTTAGATAAATTTGTAAAACTACTTGGAATTTCTTTCAGTTCAAAGTTAAGATTAATAACTAGTTCTTCTAAACTCAATAATTCACCAAAATTATCAGGTAGATTAGTTAAATTTTTATTATTATTGATTTGTAAATATTTTAATTTTGAAAGTTGGCAAATGCTATCTGGTAAGTTTTTAACACCAGTAAAACCTAAAATAAAACTCTCTAGATTTTTAAGATTTTTAAGATCTTCAGGAAGGGCTGTTAGTTTATCAGCGCTAAAAATCTTTAGTTTTTTTAAATTTGATAGATTAACAATATTATCTAGTAGTTTTTCAAGATTATTACCTCCCATACTTAGATTTTCTAAATTTACAAGATCTCCAATACTTTTAGGATAATCAGTTAATTTAGTATTGCCAGAAATTGTTAAACTTATCAAGTTTGATAACTTACCGATATTATCTGGTATTTTTTTAACCTCACTTCCTTCTAAAACAAAATCCTCTAAGTTTTTAAGATTTATAATACTTTCAGGAAGATCGGTGAGCTTATAATTGTAATCAATGATTAATTTTTTTAGTTTTGATAGCTGACCAATACTTTCTGGTAATTTTATTATATTAGTTCCCTTTAAAGTAAAATCCTCTAAATTCTTAAGGTTTCCAATACTTTCAGGAACCTCCTTCAACTCAGAGTTATCAATAACATGCAAAATTTTCAACTCAATTAATTCTTTTGATTCTCTAGGAATTATACTTTCATCAATCTGGGCTTTATCGGCCCAATCCCAAATTTCTTGCATCCATTCTTTGTTATCGGAGTTAGTTACGTTTTCCATTATAAATCCCTTTATTAAATTAATTTATTTTTAGTTGATCCGGTATGATTGGCTTATAGGAATTTAAGTACTGATTATCCAAAACTTCAAATTTACAAATTTGCTTCTATATTTAATAAACTTATGTTAGTAGTGTAGCCCTACGATTGTATATTTTTAAATCTTGAATGGCTATCTTTATACATCGAACTGGCCGTACATTTTTTCATTGCAGTGATAACATTTAAAAAGTGGTGAATTTAACTAAAAATGCCTATATAAAATACATATAGAACTACAAGTACTACCGTAGCAATCAATAGCCATCTTAAAATTGTGAAAGCAATCTGAACAGCAGAGATGCAAACTGCAAAGGGTAATAATATCAATGTTATTAACTTTCCAAATATACTCTTTTGACTCCATCCCTTCCTGTATACGTAATTCGTTAAACTTTCGATATATCCATCAATAAATCCAAAATCTGATGTATTACTATTTCCTCTATTACTATATCTGCTAGATTCCCTATCATTCGTTGCATCAGACTGAATAGTCCCTTGAGAGGCAGTAGAAATTGGAGTGCCTAAGATATTACCCCGATCATCGTAAGTATAAATAAGAGTACCGTTTTGAATGCTTACTGTAGAAGCAGTAAACCCTACTAACCTACCTCCTCTAGTAAAAATTGAGACTGGCAAATCTTGCCCTGTTTCATCATACAGGTAAACACTACTACCTCTTTGAACAGCATTAGCTATCATAAGCATGACTCCTGTATTTTTATCGTAAAATTTAAAATTCAAGTTAATCGTATTTCTTGAATTGCTCGCCATCTTAGCTTATGAATTAGATGATCCTGTCGTTCATGAGGCTCATTGCATTAAATAAACTCACTTTTTTTAACTGCTCAATATTATTGACGGGCATATTACCAAGATTAGAATTTGCCACTACGACAGCCAAGGTTTGTGCTCTAGAGATCGCGACATTAATGCGGTTTTTATCCAGCAAGAAATCAATGCCGCGAGGCGATTCACTAGCATCACTACTGCACATACTTAAAAATATGATAGGCGCTTCTTGACCTTGAAACTTATCCACACTACCAATCTTTGCTTGTTTGCCCAAGGCAATTTTTAGCTTACTAACTTGATGATTATAGGGAGCGACAAACAACATATCGTCCCAAGTTATGATTCGAGTTTCTGGCTCTCCAGTATCTTTAGTCGCACCAGTATGCAATAGACGCCCCAATAGCGATTCAGCTAATTGCTTAATCACTATCACCTCCTCATCAGAAGCCTGAGTATTACCTTCATGCTCTACAGGGATAAAGATGATTCCTGCCTCAGAGTTTAAATGCGCTTCTAGAGTTTGCTGATCAGTATTTTGAGTAGCTGCATCTACTGTTTGAAGAATTCGCTTATCATTGTCAAAGTGTGACTTGAGTTTACCTTCATAAATTAGCTGACTGATAACAGTATTTACTTTGCTATGCATACGATAAGTCGTATCTAAAAACACACCTCTATCTGCAGGTATTGTCGGTGTTTTATGGAGTAGATAATCTAATATAGATAACCCACTTTGAGCAGGATGGGTGCCTTGTGAAGGTTGACCTAACTGCATCTGATCACCCATTAATACTAAATTTTTAGCACTGCGACTCATAGCTACCAAATTTGCCGTTGAAACTTGCCCTGCCTCATCAATGAATAAATAGTCGAGCTGCTCAGTCATATCCTCCCGCGCAAACCCCCACGCAGTCGTCCCAATAACGCAGGATGACTCTATATGACCGATTAACTTACTATTGCTTGAGATAGTCACATCATAATCTGCAAGCTCATCATCAGTATCTTGTGTACAGATAAAAGCTGCTTTTATATTTTGGAGTTTGCAGTATTTAGCGGTACTGAGCAATAGGTTGTTGATCGCTTTATGACTATTACTTGAGATGCCTATTTTTGCGCCTGATTTAAGCAGATGAGCGATGACATGTTTACCAGTGAAAGTTTTGCCAGCGCCTGGAGGCCCTTGTATAGGTAAGTAACTACTATCTAGATCAACAATTGCTGCAATAATTTGCTCTAAGCGTGCATTAGGTTCATCACTACTGACGATATCACCGCCTATATAGTTTGATATTCTCGGCTTTGAACCTGTTAAAAAGTCTATAACGGCAGATTTTTGTTGTTTAAATGACCCTTGCTCATACTCAGTAACCGTTCTAAAAATTGCTTCTGAGATAACATCTGTTCTAATGTAATCGTCTGGAATAAGTGATATTGTGATTGGTGGTTCGTCTTTAGCTTTAACTACGATTATACCCTTATCTAAATCACTCTCTTCAGCAACAAAACTAACCGTAGCATTTTTGCCATCTGATTTTTGAACTCCAAGCAAATAGAAGCTTTTCGCAGCGCCTTTAAATTCTTGCTCGACATCAAACTTATACTCATAACTTAAGTTTCTATCTTTGGGTTGAGACTTAAAGGGCGCTCTATCCGTGCGCTCACAAAGAGCAAGACAGTCTAAGTCGCTAAAAAGCTCCATCTCATCTGAACCGAGGCGATCAAAGAGCTTCCAAAACAAGGGTTTAGACTCTCTGCGATGAAATTCTAACATCCAAACTAAATTCTCAGTGAGTTGTGCTTGTTTAGGATTATCTAGTAACTCTGTTTCAGCTTGGTATAATAGACGGTCACGCAATGCGGTAACCATGGTCACTTCCTCGGAGACTGCTGGCTCAATGACTTCAGTTTTACCAAGATACTCAATACGATGTATTGCTTGCTGCTCCCTTAACCATACTGTTAGCTCCTGCGTAGAATCGCAATCATCAATATTATAATCACGAATATCATTTAGAATCTTCGAGGTTTGCCAAGTATCTCCTTCTAGACCTTGCTCAAATAACTGTCGCCAGTGATCATAAACAACGATAGAATCACCGCCATTGCCTACCTCAGTGTTACGCTTGCTTCGATATAGACGCTCTACATTTTTGATAGAATATTTAGGCGCGCCTAATCGTAAACCGCCCTTCACCACTTTATACAAGTCTACAAACACTTCATTTCTTAAAAGTTGATCAACCTCATATTCACAAATGCCATAGCGACCCATAAGCTTTCGGCACGCGGCAATTTCATAATTGGCGTAGTGGTAGATATGCATACTTGGGTCTTGTTGCCATCTATCATATACCCAGTGAATAAACGCCTCAAAACACTGTTTTTCTTGTTCAGGATTGTGAGCCCAGAAATCTTTAAATTGACGATCACCCTGCTCATCAAAATAACTATTACCCCATAAATACTCTAAACCACCCTCATCAAGTGGAAACCCTTCAATATCGAAGAATACATCTAGTGCAGAGTGTGGCGGTAATAGTGCTAGTCCTTTTTTCTCATCCTCTGTGTGAGGTAGTATTTCAAACTCTGGTATAGCGTTACCATTAGGCTCATCTGAATTTTTAGTTTTTAAATGGGTTTTGATTTGTATAGCAGCTTGATCTTTAATTTTAGCGAGAGATGTGGAATGAATACCATGCACTGATAACAAAGGCAGCTCTGCAAGCTGCTGCATAGTGTGAATATCTATTTTATTGAGTTTTTTAATTTGTGCTTTGGTAATGTTCGCCACTTGAAACAGATGATCTTTATCGAGCAAAATTTGTTCGGCATGGTTACTCCAATTACCCCAACTTTTCGAGTCAGCAGGATCTGGTTTTTGATCGGGATGAAAGCGAGAGTGCTCGACCAAAAAAGTATTTTTAAGAGATAGATAATAGTAATAAAAATCATGAGTCTTTAGTATTTGCTTCTCACCATTGCCAAGAGCAACGGTAATATTTTGAGGCAAGCAGCCTTGAATGGCCTCAAGCATTTGAGCGTAGCAACATAATTGGATTATAAATGTTGGCTTGACGTGACTAGCAAGCTTAGTGTCCCACACCTCATAATGCCAATCTCCGAGATTGCTTAAAGGTTGATCTGACTTGTGCTCCACTTTCACCAGAAAATCAGCATAGCCGGCGAACTCACTAAGCTCTAACCTTCCTTGTACAATGACTTCAGCACCTTGCTTCATTGCCGCTAAAGTTTTGGTATATTTATCCTTTTTGGTAATGCCCTCAATTTTGACTAAGCTCTTGCCTTCAGCTATGAACTGCGTCTCTAGCTTATCTTCATGCTCATAACCTTTTTGTTGCAACATCACCATAAGCTCGTCACTAGGATCTGGCTTAGGTGCTAACTCTGGATACTCTTGAGCGAGTCTATCCATCCATGATGCAAAAGGACTTTCCATGTATTTGGTTAGATCTGATGGTGAGTAAAACATACCCTCTTTTTTATACATTATTTGCCTTATATTTATGGCTCTATTAAAATCTTCTCTTAAATAGTCTTTTTTTCGTAGAATAAAAATTAATAATTATCTATTTAGGTATTAGCAGAATTTATTTTTCAATTCATATTAATATCTTATTTATCATTAATTATGTAAAACTAAATCCAAGAATAATAATTTTAATACCAACTGAGCAGTAACAATATTATTTACTTATCTTACATTTATCAACATATAAAGTAACTAAATTTTGTTCGACATAAATTGACTGGAAAAACAATGCTCGATGCTATAAACCTATCATCTCTTTAAGTAAATTAGTGCTACTATAAATAAGTTCACATGACTATATCTATTTGAATTCAAAGTATTTACTACAAGAATGAGAACCATGCCAAATATTAACGTTAATGGAACTATGCTTGTTTATAGGGTGATGTTCTAAAAAGTATGCTGGCGATAAAAGTCAATAAAAGATCTATGCTAAGTTATCTGATTCTATAGGGCTTTCAAGGCTTCAAAAATTGTTCAAATTTTAATCAGCATACTTTTTGACACACCACCGTTTATAGTGATCAAGGTCCGAAAGACGCACCAGTATTAGTGATGTGTCACTCCCTATTTTTTGATCAAACAATGTTCGCTCATCAAACAGAATACTTCTCTAAGACTATTAGAATTGTGAGCTATGATCTTCGAGACCAAGGACAAAGCTCTCGATCAGATTTAAAAAGTGTTGATATGGATACGCATACCGATGATGCGATAGCATTGATTGAGGCACTCAACCTAGCACCTTGCTTCTTTGCAGATAACTCTATGGGAGGCTTTATTGCTTTGCGTTTAGCTTCTCGACGACCAGATTTACTAAAAGGTTGTATTGTACTTGGCTCTAGCGGAGAGCTTGAATATAAGCTCTCTGATTTCTCCCCCCCTAATTGATGGTGTAAACGCACAAGGCACCGAACCATTTATCGACACACTCATGTATATTATGTTTGGTGATAACTATTTGGCAGACGCCTCACGTGCAAGCGAGCGCGAGTACTGGCGTAATCATATGCTGAAACTAGGGCCAGATATTGCGCGCAGTGCTCATGGTGTTATACATCGTACAGGTGTCTTAGATGAGCTTAAGGACTGTAAGGTACCTATGCTAATATTGGCAGGTGAGCAAGACCACGCTTACGAAGTGCCACTTTCCCATAACATCGCTCAAACTGTAGCGGATAGTCAGATGTTTGTGATTCCAAAGGCGGGCCATTCGGTGGCACTTGAGCAACCAAAGATCGTCAATGAATATATTTCTGCTTTCATTTCAGAACATTCATAGCCTTATTGTTTTTTAGGTTTTTGATTGAGTGGTTATGCATCTATAAAATAATGATAAAAAGTAACTTATATTTCTTACTATATTCTGATTATCAACTCATTGATCATTCAGTTTTTACCGTTTGATGATCAGTAGCTTGATGGTTTGACTATCTAATTCTTTTCAAATTAATCTGTTTTCTTAATGGTGATATTAAACCAATTATTCTCAATACTAGATCTTTTATCGGCCGACAACCAGATCTTATACTCAATTACTTGCGGTATTTTAGCAACAATAGCTTTCCAACGTGATTCATTCATATCACAAAAGAAGCGCTCCTCATCTACTCGCTCTACTTTTCCATATTTAAATGACAAGTACATCATACCTTCATCAGCTAAGGTTTCTAACAACGAATTAATAATAAAAGGTAGCTCGAGAAAAGGTACGTGTAGCAATGAGGCACAAGCCCAAATACCAGTGAACTTATTTTTCCAAGGATGCTTTTCAATACTGCTAAAGTCTAGATCATACCAAGTAATTCTGCTCGATATATGATGTTGCCGAGCCCACTGAATTAACTCGGCGCTAGCATCTATCGCTGTTACGTTATAACCCTGTTTAGCAAAGTAATTTGCATCTCTGCCTGAACCGCAGCCAACATCTAAAATAGACTGCGTACTTCTTTGCGGTAGTTGATTAAGAAATAGCTCGTATAAATCATGCATATCTATGCTTACCGTTTGACAAGCAAACTCAACGGCATTTTTATCATAATAATTAAGCGTGCTTTTGGAGAATTGATTGATCATAAGGTGACATATTTATTTATTAGGCTCGAAGCTGTGGCAGGGCATCAGGATTAATTGGCCGCAACTTTATACTTGGTTTTGGTGACCAGACTAAATCCTCATGCTCTACTGCTATTTGATAAGCCCACTGGCTAATCGTCTCTGAGCGTTGCTGGTTGGTTATAAAACCTATAGTTTTTGCTTCTTGCTCAATAGTATGTCCGTATTGTTGATTACGTTTTAACCACTTCTCATAAAATAGCTCTTCAGCAAGATAGTCACGTTTGCTGTTGTTACACGTATGATCGGTGAGTACAAAGTTATGAGTGGTATCAATGGAATATTTCGACCAAGGAATAAAGTGATCAACTTCGATGTTATTTTTCAAAGCTTTATGACAATAGAAGCATTGCCCTTGTTGGGTATCAATTAATATGGATTCTAATACCTTTAAACTTTGTCTTGATTGATGAAATAGAAATTGTTGTAGGTCAATATCATCGCTAAAGTAAGGTTGATTGTGACGGTTCTTACGCACAAACTCTGTCCAATACTGTTGGCAGAGCTTGTTAATTATTTTACTAAAGCGTGTAAAGCAGTACGCAATGCCAGGCTTTAAAGTTATTACCTTTGATGTTGAATCATAAATATATAAGAACTCACGGCTAACTTTATCTTCTGCACTTTGAAGATGTTTTGCAGGATATTTTTTGATGATTGAAGCAATATCTTTGATAGTTGATAGCCAGAGTTTAGTATTTTGTGTGCGAGCTATGGTTAGACTGGTTGTCTGAGTTTTATGCTGCAAATTTAGAATGCTATTAATAACGCTCGCCTGACCTGTCGTACTGCTTTGTCTGAGTACAGAGTCACTACTGTGATCTGAGAATGGTAAGACCTGCATCCAGTAAAGCTGAATAAACTGCTCTGCTAACTGCTGATAAGAAATACTGCACTCTCTATCATCATTAGCCCCAGACTCTATAGCTAGGTTAGCCGTTGCCATTAATAGAGCAAATTTATAGGTCGAAGTATAAGAGCTAGACTCAAGCAACCATTGAATACGTCTTAGAAAGTTAAGCTGAAAGTCGGCAGAGGGCACAATAATAGTCCTTTCAAAATATAGTAGCTCTTCCTGATGAAAAGGATACTTGTACTGTAAACTCTTTCTATAACAAGTTGACAGACTTTCATAGCACAAAGGTTTTTTAATATTTTAGAGTCCAATATCTTTGAACTCTATTTTTTTACTTTATAAACAAAACAGGTCATTTATTAGTTGTATTTACAGGCGCTCTAATCACAACGCATCATTTCAATGACGTTAGCTCCTGAACCTACATATAACTTGCCATTGCTAATCTTATATTCAAAGCTGGAGAACGTTTTACTTGCTAATGTATCTTCCTCTCCCATCTCAAAACTCATAGATAAAGACTGGCCTAAAATATGATTTGCTGTGTATTTGCTATAAGACACAGGGTATTCAGTATCCAGATCTTCCCACCATGAAACGCTTGTTAGTCTTTGTCCATCTGGATTGAAATCTACAAAAAAAGAGGTGTCTTGCTCGCCACCATTTTTGCATAAGTCATTCAGAATAGACTTAGTCAGCTTTTTCTTTGTTGAGTGCATTCCAGCCCACTTTCCTATAAAGCTCTTAGGAATTGGTTTGATATTAGAATTAATATTAGAGGAGGAAAACGATAATGTTGAGACGAGCATCAAATTAAGTGCAAGCATTACTCTGATAGTACTATTAAATATCATGATATATACCTTGAGATAAATTACTTTGAATCATACGCAATCATTCTTACGAGATCCTTAGTTTTTGGTGTGATTGCAAAATTATCAGTGAGGCACACCATCACAAGTGATAGATAGCTTTTCCCGATTAAAACCTTGCTCCTCATCACTTTCCTGCCAGCCCGTACCCGGAAATTTAAACGACGGTTTTAACGCCAAAAAACTAGCATCCTTAAAATATAAATGATCATGATAATCGTATTCTGAGTAAGGTATGAAAGATACATCAAGCTTATCAAGGTCATAGCCGCGATAGGTGGCATTTTTAAAATTCACATAGTAATGTATGACCTCACGATCATCTTGCACTATTTGAATGCTTTTAACTACATTGCGATATTTAGCAGGTATATTAGATAGAGGCTTTACATAATAACTATCAGAATGAGCTACGAATGTATTTTTAAAATCTTCGAATCGTTTTTTGCTTGGATTGTTTGTCGGATTATAATTATCATCAAAACCACAATTATCTTCAAAAAACTGAAACAAGCCGACTAAGTCCTGTTTGCCAGTACTAGCTTTTACAGCTGTTTTACTAGACTTATTCGATTTATTAACATTTGCATAACTTTGTGAACTCATGGCTACTAGCAATAATAGAAATACAGACTTACTAAATATACCCATCTCTTTTCTTCCTAATTTTAAATATAAACAATATTCGGTGAATTAAAAGAGATATTATAGACAAAAATTCATTAGTACTCTTAGTAAGTCATTACTAATAAATATATCTATAAACCCAATAGGCATTATTCCAAGGCAATATTCTCTTGTTTGCTATTCGCAAAAGTGACAGAATCTGCAAAAAATCTACCCTAATAGCACTGTCTCGGTTTTAAAGTGAATAAAATATATCGTAATGAGCCAGCCTAAAGTATTAATTATACTCAAAATAGCATTTTAAAATAAAAATTCATTGGTTTATTTTTTAAAGTACCTACCTTACCCCTAAAATCATAGATGGGCTACCACATGAAAAGATGAAAGCCTGGTTGCGCGTTGAGGGCAGTTTAAAGTATCTATGTTTCTAATTCTTAAAAAGTAGTAGTGCTACTCCTATTACATAAGCTATAAGGCTAAATTTTATGAGCCTTTTAAAGGGCTCGGTATTATTTGTTTTAACTGAATGTTGAAATGAGAACTTCTTAGCCCTTCTCTCTATAAGAAATTCGCTGATCGCCATGGCAAACCAGCTAATCGCGCCAATTATTGCAAAGGTAATGAATGTTGAAGCAATAAAGTCCTGAAAATCCATAGGTATTGTTAGCGCCCGCCAAATTGCAAAGATGACCGCCAATCCAGTGCCTAACTGCCAAACTGTATTATGAAATAACGGCGATACACTCTTTAACATGGTGTTTATTGAGCTTGATAATAATTTAGCGGCATCCCTTGAAATATGACCATTGCAATCATTTACGATTATTTGTGAATTATCCTGATTATTACTTCGTCGATTATTAACAATGGTTTTTATGGATTTTGTTAAAAGGGGAGTTGCGTGTAATTCGCTGAGGTGCTTTCTTAATAATGTATCTTCGACTATCTTACTATTTGTAAGATTATGGGCTGACTGTATTTGTTTATCAAATAAGTCATTGAAAAAGTGAGCCGTTAAAAAAATAGTCGGAGGATTTGAATATGTGTATACATTATATGAGAGCGACTTAATAGAAAAACCCTGCCTCAACACTTTGACAGGTCCATTATAGATAAAGGTGTTATTTGCAGTAGTTGACCTACTTACAGAGTAAGAGGTTAATCTATATATAGAGTCTACATTTAGGTTCTTTAGAATATTATCTCTTAGTGCAGTTTGCTCAAGATTACCTGATACGCTTAAACTATAAGTAGGTTGGCCAATAAGCAATACTTGTCTTGACATCATGAACCAACGATGACCGTCACATGAGCCGCATCTTCTTTTACCGCTTCCACCACAACTATAACAGGATACGGTACAACCGCCGCCACAGCCTGGACATGCCCTATATCTAGTAACAGAGCCATTGGGCAAACCATTACTTGATGTGACAGGCTCCAAATAGACCTCTTGACCACCGCCACCGCAGACACGACAGTTATTTCGACCACTGCCACCACACCCACCACACCTTACTGTCCCACTTGCAGAGCAATTATTACAATCATAGTGATATGAAAAATAATTACTTTTGTGAATCGTGTGCTCGCTGGTTTGCGCCGATAACATTCCAGCCTCACCCTTAGCTTTGGTAGAATCTAAAAAGTTAGCTATATAACGGTCATCAATTATCTTGGCTTTTAAGGCTTCTGTATGGGCGTTGAATTTACTTAGACTATCCCCAAAATACGGGCTATCCGAGCGTCCACCAGGCGTCTTTACGTCGTTGTTTTTCCATATAAATTTCCATTGAATATACATATTAATGGTTGCGGTTTCTGCGTCAAATCCAGTGCTGACGACATCCTTATAAACAGCATTATTACCATCAACTAGGCTTGCAATATTATGGATGATCGCATTTGATATAGGAATAAAGTCTTTTTGCTCGTTGCGCAATCTTTCAGCTTGTTGTTGAAGTTTTATTTCAGTTTTGCGCGCCCTTTCAGCTTGTTGTTGACGTTCTACTTCAGCTACTATACGCACTCTTTCCGCTTGTTCCTGTTTTAATTTTTCTTGCGCCTGTCGGTGTTTTTCCGCTAAATACACCTTTTCTTCTTCCAACTTGTAAATGTACTCACGAAAACTATCGCTTATATGTTCTTTAAGCGATGCTTTCATACAATCATCAAGTGTCATCTTGCCAGGTGCTTCCAGTATGAAATTCACCCCCTGCTTCAACAAGTATTCATACTGATCTCTTAATTGACCTTTAACAATATCGCTAAATGCAAGTTTTGTCGTACTAGCTATAAAACCCTGTTCAGAAAAAAACTGTTCTAGAGCAAGATTAATATGATATTTCATATTAGTTCTCAGTCTTTCTTCATCTACTTTTAGGAAGAAAAATTCTTCTGATGTTAGTCCATCGTGCATTGCTGACTCGCTCTATTAAGCTAACCGTATAGGTGTAAGTGGTATATAAAATTACGAAGTAGGGAAAATCAGCATTGCCACATGCTATTGCTTATCGTCAATAAAACTTAATTAAGTATATGTTGGCTGGCGGGCATATTCATCTATTTATTCTCTATAGTTTGTTAACACGCCCGCCTAGTTACGCGACACACCGCATTATAAGTCAGGCTTATGAGTGGATGGGGCTGTTTATACCTCGCGTTTGGCTAACGCGTTGGCCACTCTAAAAGCATAGATGGGCTACCCCATAAGAAAACAACTATTAAAGTCGATATAATTTGATAGGTCAAGATTTAAAAGCAATAGAAAATATTTTTCCTAAGTAGCTAGATAAGCGGTTGCTTGGCAGTGGCTGAAACATTACTGTTGTTGACGCTATCTTCTTAACTTCTTCTGCTTTAGATTCTGCGCTATAAGTTCTGATTCTATTCGTCATGGTAAACTCCTCATCGAGTCGTTAGTTTACCAAGTTTGTCTCTATAGTTTCTTTATCATAGCTGAGTCGCATTTGAGTGCCCAAACTCAGATATTCCCTTTTTGAGCCATTACCTCACCAAGTAGCTGATACAAGCTCTTCAAACGTTTTGATAGTTATTTCCAAAATTTTAAAACTGACCGTCAAAGTGAGCAGCAAAGGGAATATCGTCATCTACTGGCCCAGGTGGAAGCCCCTGATTAACATTGTTGTGATTTATTTTATTGTTGGGTGATTGATGGTCGTTCTGAGGCTTTTGACGTTCCGGGTGACTGATTTTTTTGTTGTTATCGTCATTGCTATCTAGCATCTGCATCTGGTCAGCGCGAATTTCAGTCGCATAACGATCGCTACCGTCAGGGGCTTGGTACTTACGAGTGCGTAAGCTACCCTCAATATAGACTTTGCTGCCTTTACGCAAATACTGAGCAGCGATTTCACCCAAACGATTGAATAGTGAAACACGATGCCATTCGGTCGCTTCTCTTTTTTCGCCACTTTGTTTATCAGTCCATTGCTCAGAGGTCGCTACTGAGATATTGGTAACGCTACCGCCGTTATTAAATTGACGTGCCTCGGGATCTGCACCGAGGTTTCCGATGATGATGACTTTATTAACTCCGCGCATAATATTTCTCTCTTAGTTTAGTAATTATTTGAATAATAAATCGTAGTAGTTGCGCGACATTTATACACGCTCCTTTACTTGCTATATCAATGACTCGTTATGTTCAACCTCTACTGAACCGCCCCGGTATTATCGGAGAATCAACATTCTGAGAGAACACTACAATCCCGGGCGGTTCAGTCGGTAAATAAAAAATACTATTCTTAATTTTTTATACTACTAATGCTTATATCTTTTAATTATTAACTATTAACTATTAACTATTAACTATTAACTATTAACTATTAATTCTGCGCAGAATGACTTCGAGTTTAGCTCTTAGTTCAGCTTCTTCTCGTTCTGTTTCTTTTCCACCTCCTGTTAAACGATCAAAAAAACTAGATAATTCTTTTTTAGTGTCTCCACCCTCTAGCTTAGATATTACTATAATTATGATTAAACCTAATGGCGCCAATAACATTGTAAAAAATTTCACAAGTATGGATTCAAAATTATCTTGTTCAGGAGTCTTACCAATAATAAGTAGCTTCTTCTCTTTTAGTTTACGATCTGTCTCTGTTTTCTTACTTTCAGAATAATAAAAATCTAAATGTAAAACGTCTTCTATATACAACTCTGTTTGCCCATTCCCACACAAAGGAAACTCTTTATTTGAACTATACTTCGCAAAGGCTTTTTTTTTGTCTAAGTAGGTATGTAATTTTTGCTCAACTTCAAAAGCATCTGGTAAGTTTTTAAACATAAGGACTTTATCAATATATTGCCAATCGGTAGATCCTCCATAGCGCATTCGTGCCTCTACAGATCCAAATGTGGTAAACCCGATTTTGTAAAATATTCCATATTCTGTATTGAGTCTTACATAGTACAAATTCCCCTTAGGGTCAGCTCTGTGCAATCTATCTCTTCTTATCTTTCTTGCCATTTTTATCTGCTTAAATTTTTGGACCACCCCGACTTTAGCGGAGAATGAATTACTTGAGTCAGGCAGTGATGCCTGACATCCTTAGGATTTTTTCTATCTGCTATTGCCTGATTTAGTGTTGCCATAACCATATTAGTGTTCATACGGCCAGACACTTTCTAACCTACAATAGCGCGAGCAAACACATCAATAATAAATGCAGTATAAACCCAGCCGCTAGTGGTTTTAATATAGTTAAAATCTGTAACCCATAATTGATTAGGAAGATAGGCTCTAAAGTTGCGATTGACTAGATCATCAGCTCTCTTCTGCTCGTCACGAGATTTGGTTGTGATTTTGCCTTTACCACGCCAGATACTTTGTAGGCCATGCTTCATTAAACGTTCTACCTTAAAGCGCGACACATGAGTGCCTTCAGCTTTCATCTGCTGCCAAACCTTACGGACGCCATAATGGCATTTGCTGTCCTGCCAGATGTGTTTAATCTCACCGAGATAAAATTCGTCATGCTGACTACGCAATGAGCACTTTTCAGGCCGACTTTCTAAGTTTTTAACACGATAGTAAGTTGATGGTGCAATAGGTACTACTTGGCAGATCGGCTCAATCACATATTCCTTCTTGTTAATATCAACAAAATCGGCCATAACTTGGGGGGGCATTACCGTGCGGCTCATAATTGGTCTAGTATGATTACCTCTTATAAAAAAAATCCGACTATCAGTCGGATTTTTTTATAAGGAAGTAAAAATTATACCTATTTAATAACAACGAAACTTTATATAAGTTACCTTAAGAGAACTATGTATAATCATAACTCATAGCGAATATAATCCTCAGTCACTTCCTTAGAATCGATACCTATAAATAGTTTTTCTTCATTTCTAATAGGATCAATAACCAAACCTAAACTATAAGAGTGATTAAAAAAATCTTTCTGAGTTTTACGATCAGTGCCACTAAAGAAAGCTCCTAAATTTGGGTGGCTATGATACCAACCGACTACGAATTTTCTATTATCACAGTTTTTAGAAGCACTTTTCCATACATCTGGATTCATAGTTAAAGAGACTGATGTAGAAACACAATCACGGCTCTCAACTATATCGTTGATTTCAATAGCAATTAGCCCATCGTTCAAGTTATCTGTACTAATTACGCTACCTAATAATAATCCACCTAGTTCAACTGTTTCAGTATTTAGATGTTCTAGAATCCTACTTTTTATTGATTGCGGTAGAATTACTATAGGCTGTTCTTTAGTATAGGTAATAAGCTTGATTATGTCGATTGACGACCACCTATGAAATAAATCACTCATAGGAAAAGGCATTAGCTCAGACTTTACGTTATTCCACTTCATGTTTGAGCTCTAAAAGTATTACTACATTTAGGGCAAGTGATGTTTAAGCTTCTTCCTTTAGGTACTCGTGATGCTCCACTACATGTTGGGCAATTTACGATAACTTTATCATTAGATGAATTGCTCACTTCATTCCAAACCATTTTATTTTCTGGTTCTCTATCTAAAATCAGTTTATCAGTTGGGAATGCTGAAGGGTAACTACTCGCTGCCGTTCTATACCAGCTTAAAGCTTCACCGTTTGCAGGAGACTGCTCATTAAGTATCAACGGATCAAAAGTAATTATTTGAATAATACGCTTAATAAGAAGATCTAATCCTTGAGTAGCCAACCATTTTGTACCTAAACACACCTTACCTGAACGATAAACATTCGGATGGAAGATTGGAGTGGTAATAGTCGCGGATGGCTCTTGAAAAGGATATCTACTTAGAAGCTCAATTTTTAAAATTGTTTGCTTTTGAACCTTATTTGGATAGTCTTGTGAAGGAGCAGTAGGATAGTCAAGCTCTAATATAATGACATTAGTAGGATTGCCTAGTACTTCTTTAACTTTAACTTTATTGTTTGTAGCTTTTGAGAGGGCTTCAATCTTTAGCAAATCTTGCTTAATTCTTTCACTTGAAATAGCCATAATTTACCCTGCCACCAAAACCGGTTGAACTTCTAATACATCTCCATTCTTAATTCCAGAAGCACTAAGAGTTGCATTAGGAACAATTGTTTTACCTGAAGAAATATTGACTAAACTATAATCAGTATCAGTGGGTAAAGACCAATTATCTACTGATGCTTGTATTACATCGGATCCAGTAGAATCAGAGTTTAGTGAGACTTCAGCTTTACGAGTTTGATCAGCAGTTTTCAAAATAATATTTACATCAGACATTAATTTACTCCAGGTCAATAATAAATGTTTCATCTTCAAGATTAAAATGAAGGAATTTAGCAGGTATTTCTTTACCGTTCATATCAGATAAAAGCGTATTTACAGCAAAACTATCTGTTATATTAATTCTGACTGTATCTAAATGACATTTTTTACACTTAGTTAAATCAGATGTGTAGTCATGTGCTCTCTCAAAAACTATTGTCGCGTCTTCATCTTTAGGGTTACATTCCACACATCTATATGAAACTAATATGGGATCACTAGTAATAATAGTGATCTCCTGCTTCATTGGTAGATCTAGTTTATCTTCAATAAGTGCCAAGCCCTTGATTATCGACACTTTGCTACCTAATGAAGAACACCCTGGACACATATGGTTTGACTCTAACTGAGTTACCGTAGATGTACCTGTAAACGTATCAATCAAAATGCGTCTTGATTGATGATCTCGAGGTTTTCCAATCAATTTTAGAGCGTTCGCAACAGCTAATGAAGCAGAGGTACTTGATGTCACAATTGTAGTGGGTATTTTTTTCTCAATATATGAAATCTTTTTAAGCCATCCGCAAGAGTATCTCTGCTGAATTCGACTATAAGCGCTACTAGGAAGGTTACATTCATAACAAGCTGTTTTTTGTTGGGATGCAAAAGGAAAGACTTCAACTTGACCATACTTACTATCAATACCTGTATTTATAAAGTTTGTAGAAGTCAGTAAGCACAGCTGATTAAGTCTGATTCTAGCTTCGAAGTTATCTACACAACTTATAATACAGCTATAGTTGTTTGCTTGCTCTAAACTCATAGTATCCCAAAAGTCACCGCTAAAAGCATTTACTAATACATCTGGATTAAGCTCTTTAATCTGCTTAGCAGCGACTACAGCCTTGTTTTGACCTATGTCTGACTCTCTAAATAATACGCTTCTAGTTAAGTTATGGATTTCAATAGAATCAAAATCATATAAATCAATTTTTCCAACACCTAATAATGCTAAGTTCTTCGCAACCTCGTTACCGACTGCGCCACAACCAACTACTGCAATTGTTGCATTATGAACCTCTTCTTGCGAGAACCAATCAATCAAAGAATGTCTAAGATATCGATCATTTTGCATTACTTAACCTCCTTTTTATTTGTTCAAACGAAGTATTAAGCAATTTTGTAACTTCCTCACTATACCCTAACATGAAAGCGTCAGTCCTATCAGGATGGTATATGCGTATTTTTTTTCTATATGCAGTTTTAACTTCGTCAATAGTAGAGTTATGAGTGACCCCTAATCTTTCATAAGCTGTCTGGAGCTTGATTTTATCAAGCTCACTCTCGTATTCAGTACTTATATTTTTCCATTTCATTTGCTTACACTCAAAATCATTGATTTTTGCGAAATAATAATTTCATAACCAAACTTAGGGTGCTTAATAAGAAGACCCCTTACTTTTATCTTCTTATTAGAAAGACTTTTTATATATGAAGCACCACCAATTCTTACAGCTGCACCTCTAAAGAACACCAGTTTGAAGCCTTCAGTCCATGATTCGTTTTCAAACATAACTGCAAAATCATTCCCTCTACGACTTTCATTAACTTTGCAAACATACCCTTCAAATGTTACTACTGAGCCTACATGTTGCTTATAGTTTTCTAAGGTAATTACATCTGGAGTATAGTTTTTACCACGCTTATTATTTGTAGATCCTAAGATATCAATTATATTCGTGGAGGTACATGCGACACACTTTGAGCTATTTTCTGCTCTCAGTATTTCAAAACTCTCAGAATGATAATACACCTTACAGGACTGACACTGATATAAACCTAATTTTTTGTCTAGTGCCGCACCCGTAAAAGCGTCATTCAGACCTGACAAATCAAGTGCCTGTGTCAATGTTGTTGTACTGGAACTATCAGAAGGTGCAGTGTTAAAAACAATTCCTTTATTTGCAGGTTTTCTTGAAGTGGGTCGATAGGTAGTTTCTTCTTTACGTCTTGCTTCTACTTTACGTCTTGCTTCTACTTTACGTCTTAATTCTTCTAGAGCATTTTGTTCTTCTCGACGAGCCTCTTCCGTCAATTTTCGCTTTAATTCTTCTCGACGATTCGCTTCTTTTTGACGATTTATCTGATCTTTACTACTAGGTGATGAAAAATCATCTTTTTTTTCCTTAAAAGACTCAATTAAGAACCCAATTATATAAAGTACAACAATAATCGCTAAAAAACCCATTCTAATCCACGCATTTCAAGATATTTATTAAATTTAATTAGGGCGTGTCTTCAATTCATCTTACAATGAACGATAGTACACGCCAGATAAAGCATTGACTTAAAATTACGAGCTAACTTTTCATAGCGAGTGGCGATACTACGAAAGTGTTTAAGCCTTGCAAACATATTCTCTACTAAATGACGCAGTTTGTATAAATAGCTATCAAAATCTGGATTAGGCTGTTTGGCGTTTTTTCTTTTGGGGATGATGGGTATCATATCGTGACTTTGAGCTTTATCCCTGATCGCTTTTGAGTCATAGCCTTTATCAGCGATGAGGTAATCTGCATGCCCAATCATTTCAATCAATTCACCTGCAACTTGACTGTCGTGGACGTCACCCCCAGTGATTTTAAAATGGAGCGGATATCCATCGGCATCACAGGATAGGTGTATCTTTGTAGTTGCGCCGCCACGGCTTCGCCCAATTGCTCGATCTTCACCACGCCGAGCTCCACTTGCATGCTGGTGACAGCGAACATAGCTTCCGTCTGTGAATACCCATTCCGTATCAGTTTCTTTTCGTAAGCTAAAAAAAAATTCGCCCATAAGCCAGTTTTCGACCAGCGATTAAAGCGACTATAAGCTGTTTTCCAAGAACACAATTCTTTAGGTATGTCACGCCAAGGCGCACCTGTGCGTAGCTTCCACAGTATGGCTTCCATGACCTCTCGACTGTTTTGAGTTTGATAGCAGCCATGCTGTGTCATCGTTGATTGAAGTTGATCCCAAAGCGTATCTGTTAGTGCTGTTCTTGCCATGACTTGTACTTCTCGCATCGTCTCAATAGAGGCGGTATTGTAACTATTATTTATGGCTTAACCAATTGAAGACACGCCCTAGTACATAGTGACTTAAATTTTATTCCCATTTTTAAAATGGGACATAATCAATTATAGGTTGCCTAAATACAATAGGTATATTCAGCCCATTATAGCCTAATGCTAAGTGCATAGTGCATAATGCATAATGCAAGGGTCAACTATTTTTTAGTAGCTATTCCATTGTTATATTTCAAAAAACTGCTAAATAGCAGTTCTGATCTCTTTTATTTATGGTGATTCTACAGTTTTTATAAATACATATGGGTACGAGCATCTAATACAGAAAAACAAGAAACTTCCTTCTTTGGGTTAGTATAACCTCTTATAAGTTGCCCAATTTAATTATGCCACTACACCTGTGAGCTATGCTGGAAAAACTGTACAACTAAACTGAGGAGATATCAATCAGACAAACCATCAACAATAAGCAAAAGATGCAAAACATAACTCATCAGAGCCGAAGATAATTTTGATTTACCATTTTTCTTAAGCGGACTAATAACCGTTAGTGCATAACCGTTGTATGTACCTAAACTAGCAACCTCACCTTCAAAACTAGGGACTTTTTTTCCGAACTCTTCTATGCGTCTAAGCTGAGCAGCTTTATTTATAACAGTACGATACGATTTTTTATTCTTCTCGTTGATATAGGACTTGGACTCAATACAGCTGATATTTACCCGCCAATACTTGCTTGGTAGAATCTGGCACATGGTATCTAAGTATTTATAAAAATCCTTTTTTTGTTTAAAGGTAAAACGAATCTCACTTTTTGAGGTATTGGTTTTTTCGTAGAATAATTGAAGCATGTGTTTAATCTCAAGCCTACTCGCTTTGGACTTATAAGGCGTCTCAAGATTGTCAAAACATTGATACACAAGCGCTTGCTCTTCATGATAATGCAGCGGTGTTGGTGCGATTAAAATATGATCGGAGCGTTGTTTACGTCTTTTAGATATGAGCTTATGATTAAGTGTTCCATCTGCATTTTTTACCAAGCTTAATGCGCGTTCATAAATCATCAACGCATCATCGTATATAAAGTTTAAACTGCTGGCTACACCCAGCGCTTGACCATCCTCAATGTCCAATAAAAGCTTTTCTATCATTTCACGGCTATATCTACCAAACACGGCTGAATACTGCTTTTTATCAATACCAATATGACCACTACTTAACAGAGGTGTCTTCACCTTATCAGTAAACATTATCTTTTCACAATCAACCTTACGATTCACGTATTGTCTAATGTTACTGAGATTGACAGCGTCATCTCTACTCTCTAAGGCATCTTTATTGTGCTGCTTTAGGTCCATACGACTAGTACCAATCAACTTATTCACAACATCCAAAGGCAGAGTCAATTTAGCCTGCTGCAATTGATGACTTGCGATAATATCAGCGGTATGAATATATGAGCTAAAAGTCGTGATGAGATTGGCATGACCTGCAAAATCCATTAGCGCATCCCAGTAATTTGTCGAAACGCTGCGCACTTTACCTAAAAAATGAGTTTTAATATCATGGATTTTTATCTCATCATAATCTGTGAATTGCATGACAAGCATTGGGTTACACCTGATTATAAGCGCCATATTCGATATCGCATTATGACGAAAGCTATGTAGGGTAAGATCGTGATAAGCCGTATTTTCTAATATGCGTTTTAGTGGCTGCTCAATACTATAACGAGACAATGGAGTGGACTGATACGCTAAAGTAAATAAATAGCGAGAAGACTGACCCTCTTTTAGATGAAAGAACCTTTTAAAATCTTCTAGCTCTTCTGGCAAAAGCAATACTGATAAATAAATTCGCCGCGTACCGTCATCTGATTTCAAATCACGATGAGCGTTAGAACGAACAATGAGGTTATACTCCATAAAACCTTGATTGTCGTATTCGATATCTTTAATCTGTAACCCTAATATTTCACTGATACGCATGCCGGTACGGTATAACAGTATTGTCACGATGCTAAGCGCTTGTTTATAGTATTCACTGAGCGTCTCTTGCTCAGCGATACAACTAAGAATAGCGTGATAAACCTGATTAGGTATGAGATAACTAGACACTATTTGCGGATCGCCGCCGCCTCTGATGTCGATATCAGGCGCTTGGTAATGCTTCTTTAAAGAATGATGCAGTGAGCAAATAACCGTCTTGGTAAACCCTAGTTTATTTGGATTCTTCTCGGCAATAATTTCGTTGTATATATAGTGATAGTCATGTTTTGAGGAGTGTGAAAAATCAGCTGTACGAGTCCCTGCGATAAAGCCATTGCCAATCTCAGACAAATACCGCTTCAAGGTATTGATTTTATTACCACTGGTGAGCAAATCAAGCATCCATCTCACCAGTCGCTCTTGATTCGGATATAAATTCTGAGTCAATAAGTTTATTAGCTGTGGTTGCGCCTGCTTTTTATCGCCATTGAGTATGGTTCGTATTTCTTTAACTGCATCGGACCTAAAGCGTGCGACTTTGATAGTATCAAGTGAGTCCTCAGTGCTATTGCTAGATTCAATCACTAATTTACTGACGTGTTCATCTGATAGAACCGCACTGGGTGTTTTAATACCCTGAAAATATCTAAGCCATTGCGATGTTGATATTGAGGTTTGTTTTTGCTGACCTATTAGGACTTGCACAAGTTGAAGATCTAGATGCACTTCTGGTAGTGTTTGCCAATAGATTGCAATATGCTGTAAATAGTTAGACTTATGGATGGACTTAACCGTGAAGTTCTCTCCAACAAACTCCCCTAACCTTTTTATTACTTGATGATATTTAGGAAACTCGTTTTGTGCTTGATACTGGCGTTGTAGTTTGAGCAGCCATAAGCGACTGATATCATCTATTATGATCAGGCGTGTGTGATACACGTCATCTAAATCGTTTTCTGTAGTAACAAGCTCATTGCCATAGTCGGATGATAATAGCCTGACTGGCATGACCAGCAGGTCATCAGACATCTGATAGATAGGCTTTTTTTGTTCTAGATAGTTATAAATCTCTTTAAGCATCTTCTCATCGTTATAGCCTGCAAAACTAATGAGCGAGAATAAAAACCAGCTGACGCTCTCAAGTAATGAAAAGGTATTTTTCTGCTGCCATCTATCAAACGCTTGTGCGACGACACTCTGGGCTTTGGATAAATATAAAAACGTATCAAAATCATTGATGTTTTTTGGGCGCTGTGGACGTACAGCAATGATGGGCTTTGGTAATAACGGCAGGTGTCTTTTTTTACGCGATTGATTAATGTTATCGAAAAAACGCTTGCGCTCGAATAGTGCAAACGGAATAAGATGCGCTGAAACGCTCTTTTCTATGTCGTCATAAAGCGCATCATACACATCATATATCTCCTCATCTGTTATCACCTCTGACGACTGATGCTCTTTAATAAAAGCATCCCAAGCGTGTTGGCACATCTCTTTTGTATGCTGTAATGCCTGCTTACGCTTATCCTGCGCTTTTGCTGAGCGCCTCAAATGACCATGTAAAGTCTCTAACTGTGTCATAAAGTCACCTGCTGTAATTCCAGTTCTACTGCCAGCTGCTGATAAGGTTTTTTAGCAGCTAGTATGTGTCCTATAGACAGTGCTGAGTTTTTTCGCCACGCTTCTTGCCCCATCATTTCATGACCAAAAATTGCCAGAATAACTGCTTCATCTATTCCCTGCTCATGTAAAAACCTTTGTCCAACATGACGTGTCCAATCTGGCTTAAAGCGAAAATGACTATCTAATTCTTTGATAATAATAGCCGGCCTAAGCGCATGAAACCTGCCTTTTTTATCTATAAAATTTAGTAGCGGCCGCTGGTAATCAAAGATTTTATTCACTTCAGTGCTGATGTTAAAATCTAAGCGTCCATAGCGCTTAGCAAAGCTTTCTAGATAACGTAAGAAATTTTGCATGGCGTCGTGCAAAAATGAACAAATAGGCACTAAGCGCTGACTGTTAGCGGTCGCCCGCTCCTCCTTATCAGAAATCCAAATGATGCCTACCTCAAGGTTGATCTGGTTGAGATAACCTGGTGCGCCTTCTACCGCTCTTATTGAGGTTAGTAAAAGAGAGACATGCCATAACCATAAATTATAAAAATTGAATTTCTCTCTATAGTCATGAGCAGTTACTACTTTTTGCTGTAAGTAGCTCATGAATAGACTTACTATCGGATAGTCAGGGCTGTTTTGACTACCTATAGCATCATCACTGAGCACTACCTTGGACAAATAATCGACAATGCTGGATTTGTTTTTATGACAGCGAGCGGTGAGGATCTTAATCGCATCGTGGTAGACTTCTTTTATCACCTTAATCTCATGAGAGCTATACCAAGTATCTGCTCTCTTTCTACTATTGCGTGAGGTGATGATAGTGGCCAACTGCATGCTGCTGACTTCATAGATAAGGATGGTGTATAGTGATTTTTCAATCCTGCCCAAGCTAATTAACGGTAGCTGTAGCGTTGCTCGTAGATCAGCAATGACTTCATTGATTAACACTGAATCCGGGTATCCTTTATAGGTTAAAAATACTCCCAATAGATCAGGTAATGGTAGTTTGAACTGCGTCAATCGGTTAGCAATAACTGACTCTATACCTTCTGTTCTAATACGTAGCGGCGTAATATCTAAATTAATAATAAACTCATACTTTGCTTTGCGAGCACCAATATCAGTGATTTTTTTATAGTTGTTATTGATATCTTCAGCCAACCTTGCAACTGAATGACCGGTGTATAAAGAAAGCAATAAATAGACGATCGCTCGTTTCTTGTCCCTATCGCCTTCACCGTCACTATAATCATCAAACCATTGCCACAGCTTAGAGGCTATATTTTGAATAGCAATGAGCGATAACTGACGAATATTGCTGCTTACAAACCGCTCATTTTTATTAGCATGAGAATATTTTGCCTGTGTTCTTCGATAAATCTGATCGTATGAGAATTTTTCAGTATCTTTTAACTTTGTTTGCTCGAGATGAAAGAAATCAGGTTCAGAATTATCTAACCGCTCCCGATAAATATCGTTATCATTTTTTGCTTGCTCAAAACTTGTGACTGATATCAACTCATCAGTATCATCATCCACGTCTGTGTGCCTGACATATTGAATACTTGGCTCATCAATTTTGCCCTTTTTGGTCTGTTTTCTACTGGAAGAAGTGCGCGTTATGCTATCTCTATCATTAAACGCAAAATCAATGGTTCGATACATCTTGATAAATGATGTGAGATTAGGATCATTCTTACTTTCAAGTTCGACTCGATAAGGCTCAAACCTCTCATAGGTAGTCTGTAATTTATCAGCTTGTAGCGTCGAGTAACAGTGCCGCCAAATACTGTGATTACCACTTACCGGATTCATCCATTTTCTAGCTTCAGCGGTAGTCTCACTAATACGTCTAGGTAGTTCATTTTGAGAAAAATAGAGGAGCAGATGGCATAGCTTTGCAACCCACAGCCATTCTTTACTTGGATTGCTGATATCAAGGTTTGGTAGATGATAGGTACTGGCGATAAATGCTCGAGTTAGATTTTCGGGCTTAGTCAGCTTACCTCTATAGGAATCGTATATTTTTTTTAGATATGATGAAGTTAAGGGTTTTGGCTGTTCCGCCTCTACGCTAATGTCCATAAAATCATTTGGGACTAAACTGGCTACGGTTATAAAGAAATAACGAATATCAGCAGTATAGATATCTTCAGTATCTGGTATCAGCGTTTGCACGTTATTTTTTATTGACATAGAGAACCTTATCAATTAGTTCAGAGAAGGATGGTATCTTAGTGGGCTGCTGATTGGGGTATAGACTTAACTGGTAGTCATAGTGATAACGCTTGAATTCTGTAATATCTAAAATGTGCTGTATGGTCAGAGGTTTATTAAATAGTGCTTGTTGTACCCGAGCAGGCATACTACTTTTTATAGCCGCAAAAAATTTTGGGTTAATAGGAACTAAATTAGTAAACTCCTTCATAAGGCAAACCCAAGCGCGCCTCTCAATCTCAGATCTAGAAATATCAACTCTTCTAATAGAGATTTCAGCACCGTCCATCAGTAATCCCATCTCTTTAAAACCCTCAAAAAAACAATACTGACCATCGATTTCAACAACTTCAAATAATAGTGGTTCACTCGAAGAAAACTTATTAGCCTCATCATCGATCCATTCGCAAAATATCTGATACGGTTTAATAGCACATTCATGCACTATCAAATTATCCTTTACGTTAATACTTTTGACGTTTCGTCTTATTCCCTTTTTAGTGCGCTTCGCCATAATCAATGACCTGTATTTCAGAGGTATACCACAAAAACCAATTACCTTCGATGGGGTAGGCATGCTAAAATATATTTTGGTTGGTGCCATATTACCATAGTATACTGGTGTCCATTAATATATTTATTCTATTATAATACCTATTATTCATAAATATTTTTATGCATAAAAAAACCTAAAACCCTTTAAAGTAAAAGGCTTCAGGTTTATAGATATCAATGTTAATTTGGTCGGCGTCCTTGCCAAGGTTGGGGTATCTCTTTTCCCGCTCCAAATACTTAAAAAGCCTCACTTAACAGTGAGGCTTTTTTTTGTCCAATTTTCGGGGCTTGTAGAAGATATTTTGAAAAATCTTTTCCAATCTAGTTAAGTTTAGCTACTCAATCAAAAAGCTCATTTTCAGTGCGGTGCCCATTTGGTGCCTAAACCGTGCCCTGCCCTGAAATTGCATATACGAATCTGACCACAACCTAGCTATTTTTAGTTCAAAAACCATCATGACACCTAACCTAGTGAATTTGGCACTATGCTGATTTTTGAACCCAACCTCAATTCAGCAAAAAACGTGTTTTTTAGAGGCCTAAATTTTCCAAAATCCATTTCAGATTTATAACATTCAAAATTAATTGTCGCTTACACGGTGATGACTACAACCTAATATTTAAAAGTAATTAGACCGAGTAAAATATGTATCGGCGCTAAGCTTAATGATTTTCAAGACACTTCGAACAACCATCCTAGTAAGCATTCTAGCTTTCTTCTGAACCTCCTTCCTCACAAATTCCATCTTCTTCATAGAGGATAATATCCCCGGGTGTGCAATCTAAAAGCTTACAAAGCTCATTTAACGAATCAAAGTCTATTCTAGTAACTTCATTATTGTACATCCGATATAAAGTAGATCTTCCTAGTTTAGACATTCTGTCAGCATCCGCTACACGGATGCCTCTTTGTGCAAATAAAACAGGTAAATTGAGCTTAATCATACATAAAATCCCTAAAGTGATAAAAAAATGATTGCAAGTGATAATTTTTATAGATACTATGTACTCATTAGTGATAACTAATAACCCACTAATAGTAAATTTATTTCACATGGAGAACTATTATGTCACAGACTTATCTCACTACTCAAGAATTAGCCGATCGTATTAAATACGATGCTCGTACTATCCGCAATCAAATGAAAGACACTGTTTTGATTGAGAACATTCATTACATACGCCCTTTTGGCGGTCGCAAGATTTTATATGTATGGGAGCGTATCGAAGAGGATATGTGCAAATCTGCTATGAGTGCGATCAATGGTATGGCTTTACAGTAAGTTTTATTTGAACAAGGAGATTAACAATGGCATCAGTAAGAGCAAGGCGTGGCAAGCTATTCATAGATTTCACATATATGAATATTCGTTGCCGTGAGACAACAATCTTCCCTGATACTCCCGCAAACGTTAAAAAATTGACTTTAGTGGCAAAAGAGATAGAGGCAAAAATAACCCTAGGCATCTTTGACTATGGCGCCTACTTCCCAAAGAGTGAACGAGCACAGGAAATGAATGCACTGGCTGATAGAGCGGAAGCTTGTATCAGTCGTAATCCCACTTTTAGGCAGTTTTCCGAGACTTTTTATGAGGAGAGAAAGATTGAATGGCGACCGAGCTATCGGCAAAAGACGCAGATCATTCTAGATAAGTACTTATTACCGGAGTTTGGTGGTAAAGCAGTACATGCGATAAAAAAACCAGACTTGCTGACCTTTCGTAGCTCTCTCGCCAAAGTTCGTTACGGTAAAGATGGTCAGTCAAGTCTGTCAGTAGCACGAATCAATCAGATCATGATACTTCTTCGTATGATACTAGAAGAAGCGTCAGATCGCCATGAGTTTGAGATGCCTTATAAAAATATTAAGAACCTCAAGCAAGCGCGTCCTGATGTGAATCCTTTTACATTGAGTGAGGTATGGCTGATTTTAAAGCATGTTCGTGCTGATTATAGGCCCTACTACACCATTCGCTTCTTTACGGGGATGCGTACCAGTGAGATTGATGGGCTGAAATGGGACTGCATTAACTTTGATCGGCGTGAGATCGGTATTCGTGGTGCGTTAGTCAACGGTGAGATGGGTCCGACTAAGACGTTGGGCTCACAACGTGATATTGCGATGTCACAGTTAGTGTATGACGCACTACAAGAGCAGAAGGCACGTACCTTTGGTAAGTCAGAGTTTGTATTTTGCAACTCACAAGGCAATCCGATGGAATACCGCAATGTGAATAGGCGGGTATGGAAGCCAACGCTTGCCCTACTCGGTCTCAAACACCGGCGTGCTTATCAGACTCGGCATACCGCAGCGACGCTTTGGCTGGCTGCTGGTGAGAATCCCGAATGGATAGCTCGGCAGATGGGTCACAGTAGTACGGAGATGCTATTTCGGGTGTATAGCCGCTACGTACCTGACATTACCCGACAGGATGGCTCAGCAATGGATAACTTGCTATTAGCGAGCAAGGAGAAGTTAACCAGCGCATCGAATAGCTCTAATGCACAAACTGACAAGGAGACGTCACTATGACAATTATCAATTATGAAGAGCTGTTTAGCGAGTTTAAACGGGACGGTGCAATCAGTGATGATGCGAATGAGATTGCTAATGTACTGATGCGTGAGTTGTATGTTTCATCGGGTTATAACCTTGCTCGTTTCTTAGGAGTAAAGCGCTGCTTTACTAACGATATGGCGATGCGTGTGTGGGTACAGAAGCGCTTGGATGCGAATCTTGACTATGTGATTGAGGATATGCGTTGTCAGCTTCAGAGCGAGCTTTATGAGCTATTACCGCACTCCGACTATGTCGGCTACTAAGGAGAATGTGATGAGTGTAAAGCTTCAGCCGAATATGACGCAGAACGCACGAGATCTAAGAATCTGTGAGGATTACTGGTCATATGATAACGAAAGTGATTATATCGCCCATATCGAAACCGTCTGTGAGGAGTATAAGATTAGCCCACAAGTGCTGTTCGAGATAATCGGTGAGTGTTTTGCTTATTTAGATGATGTGCGATGCGAGTACTGTGGTTATGTGTGTCCTTTACAGATACCAGCAGACATCCCTTTTATGCGGGCAAAAGACAGTTGGTGCTGTGAGGTATGTGAACATGCTGTATGGAGGGAAAACAATCACAGATAAGTTGTTCAAAACTTTAAAGCCAGGCAGCTTCGGTTGCCTGGCTTTTTTGTGGTTAATAATTTTTAAATACTATAAAAATTTAGTGTATCACTACAGACATACCTACGGGTCTTGTTACCTTTCCATTAGATAGGGTCAACTTCAGAACTCATAGTGCTAGTTCTACATCCTCTTTCAAAATCTCAAATACTTTATTTTTATGTGCTTTTATGGCTTCATCGTTCCATGACTTGTTTTCTAGTGTTGCTATCATCAACTCTAATTTCAAGCTTAAGGGAGCCATCTTGTTGCGCTGACTCTCTAATATCTCAGCCTTTTGCTTAGGAATATCATTACTTAAAGACGAGTTTTCACTAGCACTCATTAAACATAAGTTACCAAACCCATGTAAGTCATTTTCAGATAACATCTCATTAACTCTAGAAGTCTGAGGTGAAAAGTGCTCAACAGAACTTTTAAAACTAAACCTAAATTTAGACTTTATTTCTTGACGTAACTCAGTGTTTTTCCATAATAAATAATCTAGGTAATTAAACACAAATACTCTTACTTGGCCGTATCTTAAGAGTTTATTAAAGTCTTCAAGCTTTACTTTATGACTTTGATCAGCGATATACATAAAATCGGTATATTCTTGAGGCTTCACAGTCAAATAACGATTAACCATAAAGCCTCTACCTAGACTCTCTAGAAATTTTAAATAATTTTCTGCGGTAAAAGAGTTTGTATGCTTATTTTGGTTTAACCAATATAACACTGCAGATAACCAGTTTTTGCGAGAGTTAGTCGGGTAAGACACATGAAAGGCAGAAAGTAACATCGCACAAGACCAGTTCTCATCAGATTTACCTCCCTCCTCTTTACCAAAGCTATTCACATAGCTTGAGCCATTTTTATCAAATTTATACCGTTTTAATGACCAATCTTCTTTGCCACTTGCGCGCTCACGCTTAACAATATATTGATCAAACAAATAACGTAATTTTAGCAATGAAAAAACAAAGCCCTCTACCTTCTTAATTTCTTTTCCTATAAATTTTTCGAATGCATTAATTAAATCTTTATCATCTAAAATAGGAAGGTCCTTACCAGACTGTAACTTTATATAAATACGCAATACTTGCATAAGAAAGTTAGGAAAATCGATAACGCTGGTAAATCGCTCCTCTTTACCTTCATCACTATCATCCTCACTACTCGTATTTTTATCACTTTCTTTTTCTCGTAATTCTTTACCAGCTTCGAGTGCACTCTCAAGAGAGAATGGAGCATTTTTTGAGCTTGAACTACTGCTTTGCACGGTAACCTTATTAGTCAAATCCCCAAATCTTTCCACTAAAAAACCTGTAGAATCTTCACTAAATATAGCTTTACGCTCATCTACCGTAAAACCTAACTGCACATAACGGCTCATGTCTGCACAGGCAAGCCATACCTTATGAATAACAGCAGTAGCTTGCGTATCTTCTTTGACGGCCGATAGCAAGCTTGCTTTGACCACTTCATGCTTCTCTAGCTGCTCACCTCTATTGTTCATCACCTCAAAATAGTGCGTGACATCAGTATTTTTAGGTACACAGACGCGCAGTATTTTCACTTTATTCAGTAAGTAAGTAGCAAATTCATTTAGTGAATCAGCTTCCTTATCAGCGAAGCTTCTAGTGATCACCCGATCTATAGCCTTAAAACCCTCTAATATTGAAGCATTAGTCTTATTTGTGCTGACTGTGCTTATTAACTCAGACAGCTTGCCCGGCGAATCGTATTTAGATGTTGCACTTGAACAAAAAACGTCAAACAATTTATCGATTGTAAATTCTGATTTGCTTCGGCTTTCAAAGCCGAGATTTACCTTCTCATACCATTTAAAACTCTCAGGTATACGATAATTCAAATAACACGCTAATAAACTTAATGTGGTAAAACGTTGCTGACCATCCAGAATTTCAAAGTAGTTTGTTTTCTCATGTACTACTAAACTACCAATATAGTAGTAACTTTTTTTACTTTCTTTTTCTGCAAAATCTTGAATATCATTGATAAGTTGCTGTATTTGAGGCTCACCCCAGTCGTAGTTACGTTGATACACTGGTATCTTATAATGATCTTGACCAAGTAGTTGCTGAAAATCAAGAATTTTTTGAGTGTTATTAGACATTGGTAATCTCCGTTACTTGCTTTGATATATAGTAGCCAAGCTCCTCAAAAATAGTTTTGATACCTGCTACTGTCTCTAAATTTCTTATTTTTAAATTTTTTTGATTAAGCTGCTGCAGTGGTTTATTTAAAAAATCAACGGGGGACAGTGATTGCTGCAAACGCATAAATAAATTATCATGCCTAATGTGTTTTTCTATACTCTCCAAGTAAACACTTGCATTCTGTAGGCGCAATGAATAAGCCCAAATAAATATGTACTCAATTGCTCGTGCTAAATCTTGCTCACCAAAGCGGTCGTAATAACAGAGAATAAGGGCGTTAAACATGCGTCGAACGTATCTGTCACCTTGGCGCCACCAGTGGCTATATTCGTAACCTTCTTTTCTATTATCTATAGTCTGCATAATAGTTAAAGCAGTGGGTCTAGACACTTTGCCATGCTTGGATTTTTGTAATTTTTCTTGCTGGTATAAAATATCTTTTAGCCAATTACCATCTTTTTCTTCAATAGCCTTATTTAGTAGCGGACTTAAAAGCGTTTGATAGTAGGCAACCCAATCAAAAAAGCGCCTTCCATTAATTAATGTTTGGTTAATCTGAAACGGGTATTCCATTATTTGCTGATCAAAATTACGATGCGCGTGCTGGTTATAATTATCAACTGTATTATGGATAACTTTTAGCCCTTGTTGAAAAGGATATGAGTGTGGATAGTACTCACTATTCAAATTAATCCCTTTAAATACATGAATATCAGATTTTGAAAAGTATAGATTAGGCTTGCCAAGACTCCACTGACGAATAGGGTATAGATAATTGGAGAACAACAATTTCAGATCCTTTGTGTTTTTTTGCTCCCACTCATTCACAACGGATTCTTTTAAACTATCCTCTGACGTAGCAAACTCGCGTAAATGAAATGCTTTTAGCAAATCATGAGGGCTTAAATCAAGACCACGTGAATTTTGTGAATCGAAAAACTGGAAAGCTTCAGATAGATCATGCAAGGTTACTTGAACCACTTCGCAATGATTCAGTAAAAAGTCTAATACCTCTGGCGTAAACTCTGGGCTCCTGACATGACGTTCTATAAACGCAAGATTCTTACTTAAGTTTTTTTGAGTTTCACTACAATCAGGAAGGTTTATCTCTACTGGAGTAAAGCCATTAAACTGCTCTTTAAATTTTTTGGAATCCGCAGCAGCCTTTATAAGCAGCAGCAGTGTCAAAGTACGCTGCTGGCCATCAACTAAAGCAACCTCAGTCTGACCTGCTTCTTGATGTAAAACCACAGTACCTAAGCGGTACGCATTATCTGGGTTATAAACATCACTTAAGTTATAATCAAGCCTTTTACACTGGTAGTACAAGTCTGTTAGCAAGTCGATAATGTTGTTTTCTGTCCAACGATAAGGTCGCTGATAGATAGGTATAACTAGCTGTTTATTTGAATATTCTTTTTCAGATAGAAAGCTTGAAATCTTTAAAATATTGTAACCTTCATTAACGCTGCTTTCTTCTACCATGAATTTATACCTATTTGATTTTAGTTGTTGTTAGCTATTATATATAACTAGAATTCTTACCATTTGTCGAAAGATATCAAAATATAATAAATTTAATCCTCCTATTTTAAACTTCTATTTACGCTTCAGCATACATTACTCTTAACCGAAAAGAGTTAGGCTCATCAGTCATACCTGAGTGGTAATAGATATACGCATCATTATTAGATAATAACTCTTCAACAGCTTCCGATATATATGCAAACGCTTCTAGTGGTAAACTTTGAACGCTCTCCATCCCAATAAACAACCCTTTGGTATTACGGGCTTTTGCAAGCTGACTTACAAGATTATGAACGGTTACTTTTATTAAATCTGATTCGGAATCACCTGTCGCGCTTACTTGAATAAACTGGAATAAATTGCCACACTCAAACAAACTTTTGATATCTACAACATCTATACCGATGATGGTACTTGCAGCGTTTACATCAAGTAGCTTGGTAACATCTTTTACTTCATCAGGCTGACACCTAATAATGCCCTCTATAATATCTAAGCGCTCGAGTTCACTATTGTCTGTTTGCAATCCCACTAAAAACCAAGCCTCTGATTTCTCTTTTAGCTCTAGTAGTGCCTCCTCATCCCAAGTATCACTGATGATAAAACAACCAATAGCAGACTTAGGGTAACAATCCATAATTCGTTGATATAGGAATGCACTAGGTTTGTCATCTATATACGAGTCATCCATATGGTATTTCATAGTTATACTCACTGATAAGTAACGGTTTTTTAAGGTCGTCAAAAGTATCAAGTTTTGACGAGAGTTAACGACTATAAAGCGCTTGCACAGTCTCAAAGGCATTCATCATCTAGCATCATTCTTTTATTAAGGTTTGAACTACACTCATGCTCATACATCCTTTTTGGGTGGTGTTCTAAAAAGTATGCTGGCGATAAAAGTCAATGAGAAATCTATACTAAGTTTTCTGATTCTATAGGGCTTTCAAGGCTTCAAAAATTGTTCAAAAACTAATCAGCATACTTTTTGATACACCACCCCTTTTTGAAATCTCATTCAATCCTGTTTGGCGCTATTATTGACCACTCAGTTGCTTTAGTATTCTGATAGTGTTTATATCGTAACTGCCTTCAAAATACTGATCCAAAAGCTCGTTAAAAACACATTTTTTATTAGGGGATGCCAAAGTAAACAACGTAAACGAAGAGTGTAATTTCAGCGTATCGATTGATCCAAAAATTTCTAAAGCGCTTTTATCAGGATGCAACAATAATAATTCAGTGCACTCTATTAACCGTGCTCCAAGCACGTCATACTGCAAATACTCTTTTGCTTGCTCTAGACTCTCTATTGCAAAGCGCCGAGCCATTGTACTGCGCCCTAAGCCTTTCACCTGTGGAAAGATAAACCACATCCAATGCGTACGCTTCTGTCCTTCGGTCAACTCTTTAATAACCATTGGATAAATAGTATTTTGAGCTTGGATAAAATCGTTGAATAAAGTTTTATTCATAATGCTACTCCTATGTAATTAGTTTTTATAAAGCGCTAATGCACTCTGTAGGCGCTCATGAATAACTGCTTTCAGCTCATTTGGTTCTACTATCATTGCCAGCTGCGACATACTCACCAGCCAATCTTGCAGACGAAGCGTATTAGCAACAGTGGCACTGACTTGATTCCAAGTGTCATCAATAACCGTAATCTTTTGATCTATCGATAATGGACGCTCGTATAAATGCTGACACGCATATCTTTGTATCTTTAGAACCATTTTGATTTGGGTGTCGTCAGTCGGCTCTAGCTTACCCAGTTTATACAAATGCTCTAATGAAAAAGTGTGTCGCTCTACCCAGTCAGGTATTGGCTTATCTATGACTACTGCCTCAGTAATACGATTGACTGCAAAGTTGCGATGCGCTTCTAGCAGCACCTCATCATCGATATGATCATCAGTAGGATTAAAGCCTGTTAAATAAATCATATTGTCAATAAAGATAAGCCCTTTAGGATAAACCACTCTTTGGATTGGTTTTTCTTCCCATTTGTTCTGATAGCTTATTTTAAGTTGTAATTCACTTAACAGAGCTTGGTGAATGCTCGTAATCACCTCATTATCAATTGTAGGGGCTTGGACGATATTAGGTAAGGTAATGAGATAATCCTGCCATTGCCCTAGCTCACTTTGACTGAAACTGGTCTTATCTTGCCGACGTAATTGATTAAGCTTATCTGTAATACTTTGCTTAAAAGAGGCTGGCAAATAGTTTGCAGTATATTTATCTAGCATCTCCCAAAAGAACATCATTTGCTCATTCATAATATCAATGCTAAAGCTCGGCTCAATATAGAACCTTGCTGTCTGTCCGCTGATGTTTTGCCCCCACGCTGGTACTCTAATCAAGGCGTCACTATAAAAAATATCATTAAAAATTTGATTTAAAGCAATCAGATCATTCTCTAAGTTCTTACGCTCATTAGCAAAATCTTTAGAATCATCTCCATAACTACTCATAAGCTCAGTTAATGAGATGGCTTTGGCTTTATCACGTGGCAAACGTTGATAGAGTATAAATAGACGTTCTGACTTGTTATAGCTAGCGATAGCATGTGTAGGCATATTTGTTACTCTATTATTTAAAACGAATTTCATTATTAGAATAGACACTCAATCAAAACGAAGCAAAAGAGCTGTGCCATTATCATAAGCATTGCCATCTGAATCATAGACTTGATTTTTAAGAGTGATTAGCCATTCCTGTAAATCCGTTTCCGCACTGACAGTTTGCCACTTATTGCTCGGCACTAAGTCATGAATACCATCTGTACAAACCAAGAGACAATCGCCCCTACTAACCTCAACCTTTCGAGAGATGCTCTCTGGTGCTTCACTGCTCATATAACTTTCATCAGTGGTTAAGGTAAAGCATTCAGTCATGCTGTATAAGCTCCCCGCCATTCCTTCTCGGTTATAGTCCGCAAACTCTGCTTGGCGACCTTGCTCTTGCGCCTGCTGGTCGATAAGCTCATTTAATAGATTATGATCTCGAGTTAGACACCGCCATTGTGCCGCGCCTTTGGGCAGCCAATAAACACGACTATCCCCTACATGGGTAATCGTTGCTTTTACTAACCCTTCACTATCTAATTCTCTCATTACCATCGCGAGGGTTGCCGCTGCACCATGACGCTTGGATGAGTGCTTGGTTTGATTAATCAGCTGATGAATACTGTCTGAGCAGATGCTCTTCTGCTCACTCCACAATCGACTAATCGCTTTTACCACAGCTTTTGAGCAGTGCTGTGAATGGTTGGAACTTGCAACCCCGTCAGATACTGCTAAGCAAAAAGGTAATGCTACTGGTGTCACTGCCATCACCCCTAAGTCTTCTTGATACCAATTATCTAAAAAGAAAAAAGCGTCCTGTTGCAGATTATTGCTGGCATTACCTTGAAAGGTAATCGCACAGGCTTGTGCGGTAGATATAGTTTCTTTGACAAGACAGTTATTAAAAGAGGCAGTCATGATGGTAAGCCTATATGTTTATCATAAAGGCCAGTATAACGGATTACCTATAAAATTATTTTCTAGGTTATATTTCTTATCTAAATGAATTACAGACACTCCTGATCATTTTTCGCGAAAACGAGTGTCATCTAATTTTGGTTTCTTATACTTATAAATAACACTTAGTTTGATGACATATATCCTTAAAACTAATTCTCACTATTGGTCTCTTACATCTAAATAAAATAGCAGGTATTTCTGTATAAAACTTACTTTGAATTAAACTAATGTTTGTATATGAAATCAAATAAATTGTTGCTAGAATATAACCATTTTATTAAAGTGGATATGTATCATGTATCAAAATGGTTTCTCTATTTAATTAGTGATTCAGCAGCACTATTAAATTCAAAAAGACACTTACTACTAAAACTTGACGTCAAATTAGTGCTAAGTCTTTAACAAGTAATATAAGAGTATAAAAAGTACAATTAGGATGTTACGAGTAAAAATGATGGTTTTTTCAGTGATAACAAGTTCGGAACTATGCGGCTTCAAAAATAGTGAAGGAAAGATTGTCATAAAAGCAGAGTATGATTTCTGTGGCGCGTTCCATGATGGTATGGCTTATCTACTCAAAAAGAATCTAAAGTCTGATTCTGACGGCGGTTATTACATTGGATACGTTAACAGCTCAGGCGAGCTTGTGATCCCAGTAAATATCGAAGTAGATTATGGCTGGATGCTAGATGCAAGAGATTTTAGTGAAGGCTTAGTCGCTATTCTAAATAAAGACCAATGGGGATATATGGATAAAAAAGGCAATACAGTTATTCCTTTTAAATATGAAAGTGCCTCAGATTTTTCTAACGCTCTAGCAACGGTATCAAAAGACTATAAATACGGTGTGATTGATCATACTGGTAAAACAGTACTTGACTTTAAATACAACCACTTAGGGGAGTTCAAAGAGGGTTTAGCGAGTTTCACACCGGCAGACTCAGAGAAACAAGGTTTCATTAATACCAAAGGTAAAGAAGTAATTGCCCCTATTTGGGACCAAGCAATGAACTTCTCTGAAGGGAGAGCTGCTGTCGCTAAAGGCGACTATGAAAACGCTAAGTGGGGCTTCGTTGATACTTCAGGTAAAGTCGTTATAGAACCACAATACGATCATGCTTTTCTTGATCCAGGTGGGGATTCACCCGATGTCATTGGTGGTTATTTTGAAAATGGTAATACGGTTGTCTACAAAGACGGTGAGAACGGTCAAATTACGGCGATTACTATTGATAAAAATGGTAAAGAGCTTAAGCGAAAGAACTATGCAAACTATTCTGATTTGCTCTGATAAATGCATAATTAGGCATGAGAAATGACTACACAGTAGTAGTCATCGCTCAAAATTAGAGTAGAAAGATAGTAGAAATAAAAAATCTACATCTAAATTTATGTCTGTGAAGACGCTTATCTTAAGGGCTGCACTAGAAATTACCGTTCGTCGGATCGATATTCTAACGTTAAATTAATCGATATAATCTCAAATATAAATTGAGTTCAAATAAACACCTTCATTCAATAACAAGGAATACAAATTATGACTTCATCCCCTAGCCGTTTACTTCCCCTAATTGCTGCACTCAGCCTTACTGCATATGCCCTACCTGCTCAAGCCTATGAAGGCGAATGCAAGCCACCAAAATCTAATTATAAAGAAGTTTCCTGTACTTCAGATGATAATTATTTTGTTGCAAATGATAATAACTAGGGCATGTCTTCAATTGGATAAGCGATAAATAATAGTTACAATACCGCATCTATTGAGACGATGCGAGAAATACAAGTTATGGCAAGAACAGCACTAACAGATACGCTTTGGGATCAATTGCA
>Ga0209633_10000145_pt1 | contig 84190 bp, 73 predicted proteins | sample Cruoilmetagenom1_FD_187290 | JGI IMG/M metagenome (GOLD analysis project Ga0209633, IMG submission 187290) | Oil polluted marine microbial communities from Coal Oil Point, Santa Barbara, California, USA - Sample 1 (SPAdes) (version 2) | ecosystem: Environmental > Aquatic > Marine > Oil seeps ... | reverse complement strand
AAGGTATCTCTTTAAAGGAAGTGCCAGGATCAATTGCAGACTTATCATCTCCAAATTCAGCATCATAAACCGTTAAACATGCTGAACATTGATACACTTCTTTTACAATGATTTGTTCTTGCTTTTTATCTGAATCGTTTTTCATTTCTACCTCTCCTAATTTTTCAAAATAGAGTTTACTGAGTTCCATTAATAAGCCCGGTAGTTCTATCTTATCAACATCTTGTGCATAGACCAGATACTTTTGAGTATTTGGATTGAAATTTTCACAATACAGTACGTTATATGTTGTTCTTACCTCAAAATCTTTCACAATGTTTGGTGATGTGTTTTTTTCGACAACAATAGAGGTGAAGTAGATCTTATTATCCCCTTTATTTGAGATGCCAAAGGTTAAGCCATAAGTGCTAATATCGTTTTGATCAAAATTACGGACAATAAATGTTTTGAGTGCTAAAGCCTCTTCATCATACACGGGTAAATGCCAATTTAATTCTAATAATGAATGACGGACATTAATACCCGACTTACCTAATAGTTTTTCTAAGGCCAATTTACTTTCACTTGGTATTCCTTTTACAATAAAAGATTTCCAAGGAGTTACACATATTTTACCAATTCTATTATCCAAACAGAAATCACAAAAATCATTTAAAAAATCTAAATCGTATTTATTATTCCGCCAATACAGTCCTAACCAATACTCATTAATACCCATTTTATTCATACCCTCGTAATACGGGAAAGGTTTAAAATCAATTTTTAGCTCAGTTTCTATAGTTCTACTATTGGTTTCTATTTGATTTGTAATGAGCATAAATAATTCATCTATATCATCAGCGTCTTGATAAGTCTCTTCTATAACCTTAGCAATTTTTGAAATGTCCCAACTGTAAACCAATACAGGAAAATATACAGAAGCATCCCAATTCGGCAATCTTAGGTTTAAATACCAGTAATCTTCATGTGCCGAAGCTATAAAATTTAACTGACCACTAAATAGAGGTGAAAATTGTTGTTGAGGATCAGAAACGTTGATTTTTAATGTGGGTTGATACTTGAAACTTTCTAAAATATACAAGTAAGTAGCACCATTTAACCATGAGGTTGATGGAAAAATATCTGAAGAAACATAAGAACAGACAATGTTCTGGTAAGTCAAATCAGAAATCATTCCTGTACTCAATTTAGGAAACTGACTGTCGATTTCTGTATTTATTTTATGTTCTGGAAATATAATATCTTGCCTTGAACCAAAATGTATAGCATCTAAATTTAACGATTCAGCATAGCTAATAATTTGCTTTAATTCGCTTGGTGATAATACACCACCTTTGATAAAAACTCTTTTTAAATCTACCATAATCTTAAACTGTTACTGTGATTTTTCGTAAGGTATTTTGAAATATTTCTAATACTTCGGGTTTGCAACTTCCACAACCCATTCCTGCTCCTGTGGTTTTACATAATTCTACATAGCTGGTACATCCTGAATTAATAACATCTTCTAAATTTCCAGTACCTATTTGGCTACATGAGCATATCAATTTTCCTTTAACAGGGATTGAGGCCTCATTAGATCGCAATAATTCTTCCCTTTTTTCGCCCAATTCAATTTTATCTTCTATCAAGGTTTTGAATTCGGCAAATTCTTTTTTATCGCCTAGTAAAACTGCTCCAACCAATCTATCATCTTTAATGATACATTTTTTATAGTAATGTTTATTCATATCCATAAAAATGACTTCTTCATAAGAAGTGTCCTTTTCAGGAAACTGGACCATACCAATACTACAGAGGTTTAAATCCTTAAATTTTAAGATGTTCATCAATACAGAACCTCTATAAACACTACTTAAATCGCCTAAAATATAATTTACAGCAATGTCTGCTTGTTGTTCAGCAGCCGAAGTAATTCCGTATAAAAAGTTATTGAATTCGGCAATTTCTCCCATAGCAAAAATACTAGGATCGCTCGTTTGTAAATATTGATTTACAATAACACCTCTTCTACAATCTAATTTTGCATGTCTTGCTAATTCTATATTGGGAATGGTACCAATGGCATAAACAATAGCATTACAAGAAATGACTTTTCCTGTTTTAAACGTAATTGACAATTTTTGAGGTGAATTAACATCTTCAAAAACAGTAGTTACTTCATTGTCAAAAAAGATTTGAATACCTCTTTCACGAACATCTTCGGCTAACAACCTACTAGCTATCCTATCTAACTGACGTTCCATTAATCGTGAAGCACGCTCTATAATGGTAATCTGAATATCTTTTTTATTTAATGTTGCTGCTAATTCTAAACCTAATAATCCACCACCAACAATAACTACATGCTGTTCAATATCTGGTAAGCCAGTACCTGCTAAGTGATTTTTTAATTTTTCTGCATCGGCTCTGCTTCTTAAGGTAAACCTTCCAGGGGAATCAAGTTGAGCATTTGCTGGAACAAATGCTCGACTTCCCGTAGCCATTACCAATAAATCATAGTCGTGTTCATTATCATTACTATCGGTCACTTTTTTATTCTCTTTATCTACTCTAATAATTGAAACTTCAGAAAATAGCTGTAACCTCAATTTATCTAGTTCATTTTTCTTTACTTTTTCTAATTCATCCCAAGTCAACTCATCACTTACGTATTCCGGCAGTAAAACCCTATTGTAAAAAGGATTTTTCTCTTTAGAGAATACCAGTAATTCATCTTCTTTATTATGATCTCTATAGCTTTTTGCAAATCTATAAGCTGCAGCACCTGCACCTACAATGCATATTTTTTGTTTGGGTTTTTTAATTTTGGAAACCTCTACTGCACTATATTTATAATCAGGAGTTTTAGACTCAGGGTCAATTAATGTGCTTGTCAAGTTGTTGGCTCTGCCAAAATCGTTTCCTAGTATTTTACCCCAATGCATAGGTAAAAAGACTACACCTTTTCTAATGTCATAGTTGAGTTTTACACTAACTCTGACTTCACCTCTAGCACTTTTTATAAGCACAACATCATCCTCTTTTATCTTTCTTTCAAAAGCATCTACACTATTCATTTCTAAATATGGTGCAGGCATATGTGTGTCTAATCTATTTACTTTTCCTGTTCTTGTTCTCGTATGCCACTGGTCTCTAATTCGACCCGTTGTCAATACTAATGGAAATTCTGTATTTAGTTTTTCTGATTGATTTTCAGTAAATAAAGGGGTGTTAAAATTTACTTTTCCTGTGTTTGTAAAAAACTGATGATCTGTAAAAAGTCTTGCTGTGCCTTTGTGTTCTTTTGTTGGTACAGGCCATTGCATACTTCCTTCAGATTTTAATCTATCGTAAGATAAACCTGAAATATCAATATTAGTACCTTTAGTGAGTAAGCAATGTTCGTCAAATATTTCGCTTGTAGTTTCATAATCAAAACCATCATAGCCCATTTTCTGAGCAAATTTTGTAATAATTTCTACATCAGGCAGTGCTTCTCCTGGAGGTTCAACGCCTTTTTCTAGATAACTAATTCTTCGCTCAGAATTGGTCATTGTACCTTCTTTTTCTAACCAGCCTGCAGCTGGCAACAATAAATCGGCGTATTTGGTGGTTTCTGAATTATGAGAAATATCTTGTACCACCACAAAATTAGCTTTTTCAAGTGCTTTTTCAACTTGTAATGAATCAGGTAAACTCACTACAGGATTGGTACATACTATCCATATTGCTTTTAGTTCTCCTGTATTTAAAGCTTCAAACATTTCAGTAGCAGTAAGCCCAGGTTTTTCTATAATTTCTTTACCTCCCCAAAAATCAGACACTTCTTTTCTATGTTCTGGATTTGACAACTCTTTATGAGCAGCTAGTAAATTTGCCATACCACCTACTTCTCGTCCGCCCATGGCGTTTGGTTGTCCTGTTAAAGAAAAAGGACCTGCACCAGGTTTGCCAATTTGCCCTGTTAGTAAAGATAAATTAATTAAGGAAACGTTTTTGTTTACCCCATTTATACTTTGGTTCAAACCCATAGTCCACATACTTATAAAAGCTTTGGCATCTCCAATATATTTTGCAGCTTTTTTAATTTCATCAACAGTGACTCCACAAATTTTAGCAGCTTCTTTTAAAGATGTTTTAAACACTTGTTCTTTAACTGATTTGAAGTCTGTAGTATGTTCTTTTATAAACTTTTTGTCAATTTTATTTTTATCAATTAAGTACCTTGCAATGGCATTATATAGTGTAATATCCGTTCCTGGGATAATCTGCAAATGCAAATCGGCAATAGAAGAAGTTTGTGTTTTCCTTGGATCAACAACAATAATTTTTACTTTTGAATTTTCTTCTTTATGCTTTTCTAAGCGTCTAAATAGTATCGGATGACACCATGCAGGATTTGCACCAGCAATTAAAAAACAATCAGCCAATTCAATATCATCATACGAAATAGGTACAGCATCTTCTCCTACCGTTTTCTTATAGCCAACAACAGCAGAACTCATACATAATCTTGAGTTGGTGTCGATATTATTTGTACCTAAAAATCCTTTGGTAAGCTTGTTTAATATATAGTACTCTTCTGTTAAACATTGACCAGAAACATAAAACCCAACACTATCTGGTCCATACTTTTTAATAATTGATGTAAAAACAGCAGTGGCTCTATCTAAGGCAGTATCCCAAGAAACTTGCTGCATGGGATGGTTTCTACTCCATTTCATTTCTGGATATAAAATCCGATCAGAAGTATTTTGAACTACGTAGTTTAAATTCATCCCTTTAGAACAAAGCATTCCCTTATTTACAGGATGATCAGGATCGCCTTCAACCTTTAAATTTCCTTTGGAATCCTTATTTACAATAATGCCACAACCAACACCGCAATATGAACATGTAGTTTTACAAGATTTCTTTATAGCCATAAATTCATTTCTATTTTAGAAGCATAGTTAAATAAGCTTCACTGCAAAAATACAAAATTACGTACTAATACGTAGGTGTTATTTATCAAAATTTGATTACCAATTTTATAAAATTGGTATTTTTGGTTAATTTTTTTGGGAATTCGGGAAGCATTGTTGACTAAAAACACCAACAATGGCTAAAATTTTGTTGATAAAGATCAACCTGAGACAAGTAAAACATTGACTAAATAGGTCTCATAGGTCTTAAAACCCGTGAGTCTAAATTTAAATTTATCCTAGTTTAAATTATATTGAGCCGCTTTAGAAGATAGCTCTATCAAGTTTTTAACATTCATTTTTTTCATCAAATTAAATCGATGTGTTTCAATGGTTCTTTTACTTTTATTTAACTCTATGGAGATTTCTTTATTGGTTTTACCTAAAAGAATTAGGTTAAGTATTTCGATCTCTTTTTTAGTAAGGTTTAATTTATTATGATCACTTATTTCTTCAGATGCCGATATCAATGTTCTACTACCAACAGATTTTTTTAGTAAATTGTTTACAATAACATTGCTTATATCTCCGCTAAAGTATTTTTCACCATTATAAACGGTATGTATAGCCTTTAATACTTCTGATTTATCTGCATCTTTGAGTAAATATCCCATTGCTTTCGCTTCAATAGCCTTAAGAATATACTCTTCAGAGTCATGCATAGACAACACAATTGCCTTGGTGTTTGTAGGTTTTTGGTTAAGAATTTTAACTGCTTCGATCCCATTCATTTCAGGCATTCTAACATCAATAATTAGAAGATCGGGTTGTGTCTTTTCAACTAATTCTAAAGCTTCTAATCCGTTAGATGCTTCACCAACAACTTCAATGTTTTCTTCCTCTTCTAATAAGTATTTAATGCCGTCTCTAACAATTGCATGATCATCTGCTAATAAAATTCGTATAGTCATATTTTAAATACACTTAATTTATAATATCAAACAAATTTAAGTAATTATACTGACTTTTTAAACAAAACCTAAGAAGTCTCCCCCTTAGGGTTCATATCAAACCAAATTAAAATATTTTTTATTTTGTAGTGTTTAAGAATTTAGGTGTTAGTGTAAGTTGTACCCATGCCCAGTTTTGTCCGCTAGCAGCCAATTCTTTGGTTGTTCCTTTAAGTTCATACAAGCCATCTGAGGCAAACATCTGAGAATATCCAATTTGTAATTTTCCTGATTTGATGGGCTTTGTTAAAACTAAATCTAGTTCAGTTCCTAAGCTTTTTTCACCACTTGCTAACTCTTGTTCTCCTGAAAAGTTTAAAACTTTAACTAGTAAAGTAGATTTGCCAAGTTTCAGTTTTGCACTGGCATGTACATCAAATAGACCGATTGAATTTGCGTGATTACCCACATAAAAATAATCCATAAACCCGTTGAATTTATGATTTGTTCCATATAAAGGAAAAAACGCTCCTGTAGAACCAGCTTCGGCATCATTACCACTAATAACTTCAGCCCCGATACCTAGTTCAACTTTGTCAGAGGCCTTTACACTAACATCTAAACTTATTAAATATGCACCTTTAACATCAACTTTCCCTAATCTTTGTCCGCCTTGTATGTATATGTTCGAAGCTACACCAAATCTTCCTTTTTTAAAATTTAAATGAGAGCCAACAGTGGTTAGGTAGCTTACTTCTGTATTTCCGGTTGCTAATTCATTCTGAAATCCGTTCGCTAAGAATAATAAACTTCCAGAAAAGTTGCTCCATTTCTTTTTAGCATAGCCATAAAACATAGTTTTATACGTGAAGAATCCAGAAGTATTATAGGTGCTTCCAACAGATGAGAAGCCAGCTAGTCCAGATCCGTCTTGACTAAATGCAAGACCGATATCAAACATAAATTTATCTTTTTTATATTTAATAATTGCAGCGTCATGATTACGTGCTTGTTGAGCCCATCCTACAGCACCAAAAATACGCTGATCATCATATATGATTGTTTGTCTACCTAATTTTGTAGACCATCCGCTTCCTAATGCTATATCAGCCCAAGCTTGGAAAATTGAGAATGAGTCGTTCGCATCTTGTGGTAATAATTGTCTATTTTCACCCCAGGTCAGTACATCCTGAAAGCTTAAGTAAAATTTATAAGCATCAGTTTTATAACCAAAATTAAGTCTGGTTCTTGTTGAAACACCGAAGCCGGGTTCAGCTCCATCGGCAATAATATTACCATATCCATTTCTAAACTCGGTTCTTGGTCTAAATTCTCCGTCAATAGAAAATTGTGCCATACTATTGATACTTATCAATAATGTTAAGGCCAAAAGTGTAAATTTAATTTTCATGTTTTTCATTTTAATAATTAATAGTTGATTTAATGCTCTAGAAAATCAATCAAGTATTTTCTATATTTATAATAATCGTCGTGTCCTATTACTGCTTTCCGTGTTCTAGGTCTTTCAAAGTCAATACTTAGTATATCGCCAATTTTAGCACTTGGACCACTAGTCATCATTATGACTCTGTCTGCTAAAAAAATAGCTTCATCAACATCGTGCGTAATCATAACTGCAGTGATTTTTTCTTTATTCCAAATTTCAATCAATACATCTTGTAGTTCACCTCTGGTAAGAGAATCTAACATGCCGAAAGGTTCATCTAACAAAAGTACTTTTGGTTTAATTGCAAATGCTCTAGCTATTCCTACTCTCTGTTGCATTCCTTGAGATAATTCACTTGCTTTTTTATTGAAAGATCCATCCAAACCTACCTTGTTTAGATAGTATTTGCAGATATCTTCTTTTTGTTTTTTTGTAGCATGAGGAAAAACTTTTCTAACGCCTAACTTTACATTTTCTAACGCAGTCATCCAAGGCATTAAACTAGGCGACTGAAAGATTACACCTCGATCTGGTCCTGGTCCTTTTATAGAGGTTCCTAATACAGAAATACCACCATCAGAAATAGGATTTAAACCTGCAATCATTGATAACATGGTGGTCTTACCGCAGCCAGAATGACCTATAATTGTTACAAATTCTTCCTTTTTTACTTGCAAATCTAAATGCTCTAGAACTACATAATCTCCTTTAGGTGTTGGATAAACTTTCTTTAAATCATGTAGGTCTAACATTACTTCAGCGGGAGCAAATTTCTCTTGTTTTTTAAATATTTTTGTAGGCATCATTTTCATTAAAATTTATTTAAACTCCCATCTTAGATCTTTAGGTTCTAGATCTGGTAATTGATAGGAAATGTCAGAATCAGTCATTCTTTCGTTACCTATATCCATCAAATATTCGATAATATTGTTTCGTGTTTTCTTAAACTCAGCATTGTCATTCAGTGTAATTTTATCTCTAGGTCTATCAATATTGATTTTAAATTCTGGTCCTAATGTTGCATTGGGTCCGGGACGTAACGGAATAATTCTATCTGCCATATAGATGCCTTCATCAACATCATTTGTAATTAATAAGGCTGTTCGTTTATTTTTATTCCAAATATTCAAAATTTCATCTTGCAAATTCCCACGAGTTAATGCATCAAGGGCTCCTAAAGGTTCATCCATAATGATCATTTCAGGGTCCATAGCCAAGGCTCTGGCAACTGCTACACGCTGACGCATACCACCAGATAGTTCTTTAGGACGTTTATGAATAGCAGATGTTAGACTGACCATATCTATATAATTTTTTATATGATTATCTCTAAATGACCTATTTTCATTGGGAAAGGCAGCTCTTACTGCCATTTCTACGTTTTGATACACTGAAAGCCAAGGTAATAATGAATAGTTTTGAAAAATTACACCTCGTTCATGACTGGTGCCTTCAACAGGGTTGTTTTTAAACAATACTTCGCCACTTGTTGGTGCTAATAAGCCATTTATTAAGTTGACCAATGTAGTTTTTCCACTTCCTGTAAATCCTACAATCGCTACAAATTCCCCTTCTTCAATACTGAGGTTAATATTTGATAGCACCTCGATTGCATTGGCTCCTTGACCGTATGTTTTATTTATGCTGTTTAACTCTAAGTATGCCATATCACCAATCTATTTTAAATACCTTCGTTTTTATTGAATGACACAAATTTTTGAATGGCTAACATCAATCTATCTAAGAGAAATCCTATAATTCCAATCACGAACATTGCTACGATGATTTTAGAATTTGAATCATTAGCACCATTTTGGAATTCTTCCCAAACAAAAGAACCTAATCCTGGACTTTGAGCCAATAGCTCAATCGCAATTAACACCATCCATGCCACTGATAAAGTGATCCTTAATCCTGTAAATATTAAGGGTAAAGAAGAAGGTAAAATAACTTTAAAAACTTTTTGAAGGGGTCCTAATTTTAGTACTTTTGCTACATTGATAAAGTCTTTATCTACAGTAGAAACACCCATAGCCGTATTTACTAATGTTGCCCACATTGAACATAATCCTACACTTATAAATGAAATAATAAACGAACTATCTGTATCAGAATCTTTTGTAAGTGTTTTTACGATCATAAATACCAATAGCAACCACACAACTGGCGAAACAGGTTTAAATATCTGAATTAACCAATTAAAAGAACTTCGTAACGTATCACTGAGGCCAATAATAACACCAATCGGTACAGCTATTAATATTGCTAGTAAAAATCCGGCAAAAACGGTTTTGATACTAGTTTTAATCTGATCAACAAATGAGGGCCTTCCTGTATATACAATGGGATCTTTTCCTTCAGCATTTCGCTGCTTATTTAAGGCTGCAGTTTTTTCTTTGAAGTTTTTCTTATCTATACTAATTGCCTTATGATCTTTCAACAAGGTTTTAAAAGATGCATTTACCTGTGAAGGCGATGGTAATGTATTAGGTTGGCAACTTATATCTCCAGAATCAATACATAGTTTCATTTCATCAGCAGCTTTTTGACCTTGATCTTTTAGTGCTTTTTCAATTCTATAATTTGCCTCTTTATTAAATAATGCAGTCGATCCTGTTTGCCAAACACCAATAAATAGAAGTACAGAAGCTAATGGAGCTATTATTATTTTTAAGATTAAAATACCATTTTTCCTAGGTTCTTCTCCTCTTGATAAACGAATTATTGGCTCTAAAAAGCCTAAGCCGATAAAACGTATTATTTTTATTAATTTATCACTCATCGTTAATGTTTTAACTATTTCCAAATTATTGGTTATTACTCACTCTTCTGACAAAAATATTGAGGAGAAGTACCAGTACTAATTAATCTTTGTTTCCAATTTTAAAACTATTGATATAACCTATTGGATCTTTTGCGTCGTAATTTTTACCATCAATAAACTCTGTGGTTGCTAATTTGTAACCATCTGTTTCAGGGATGTCACTTGCGGGAATTTGTCCTTCTGCAACCAATAATTCTGCTGCTTTTTTCCAAATATCTGGTCTGTATATATCTTTGATCTTTGTGCCATACCAATCTGCAGTTTTAGCTTCAGGAATTTGCCCCCAACGTCGCATTTGTGTTAAGAACCAAACACCATCAGAATAAAAAGGATAGGTAGCGTTGTATCTATAGAACACATTAAAATCTGGCATAGAACGTTTGTCTCCTTTTTCGAATTCAAAAGTTCCGGTCATTGAATTTGCTAATACAGCTTCATCAGCACCTACGTATTGAGGCATAGATAAAATATTGACTGCTTCGGCTCTGTTACCTGGAGCGTCTAACCATTTTCCGGCTCTAATTAATGCTTTTGTTACTGCAATTGCTGTATTCGGATTTTCTTCTACAAACTTTTTTGTCATCACAAATACTTTTTCAGGATTGTTTTTCCAAATATCGTAGTTGGTAATAACTGGTACACCAATTCCTTTAAAAACAGCTTGCTGATTCCAAGGTTCTCCTACACAATATCCGTAAATAGTTCCGGCTTCTAAAGTTGCCGGCATTTGTGGCGGAGGGGTTACTGATAATAGTACTTCTGCATCAATTTGTCCTTGAATATTATCCTTAGTATACATACCTGGATTAATTCCGGCAGATGCTAACCAATATCTAATTTCATAATTATGTGTTGACACCGGAAATACCATACCCATTTTGAAAGCTTTTCCTGAAGATTTATAAGATGCTATTACCGGCTTTAAAGCGTCGGCTTTAATAGGATGAATGGGTTTTCCATCTTCACTTGTTGGTATGTTTGGTTTCATTTTACTCCACACATCATTAGAAACAGTAATACCATTACCATTTAGATCCATTGAAAATGGAGTTACTAATTCGGCTTGTCTACCAAAACCAGCACCTGCGGCAATAGGCTGACCTGCTAACATATGCGAACCATCTAACTGACCGTCAATTACTCGGTCTAGAATATTCTTCCAATTTGATTGCGCTTCAACAGAAACAAATAGGCCTTCATCTTCAAAGAAGCCTTTTTCTTTTGCAATGGCTAAAGGCGCCATATCTGTTAATTTGATAAAACCAAAAGTTAGTTGTGGTTTTTCAATTTCCAATTGTTTTGTTTTACTATCAGAGACTTCAGTAGCTTCAGTTTCTGTTCCTTCAACTTCTTTTTTAGACTCTTTGCCTCCGCATGCACCTAGAAATATTACAACAACTATTGTTAATGCTTTAAAAACTTTTGATTTCATAAATATTGATTTTAAGTAATGAATTATTACATACGTATAAATACGTAGTTTTGTGGCAAATATATAAGTATATTATAAGGTGAATTATGATTTAATATGGGTATAAGTAATCTTTTAAACTGGTTTGTATATGCAATACTCTTGAAGAAAATATGACAAAAAGCATATTATAAGTATAACTAACAGATTACAAGGAGAATAGTGCGTAAAAAATTCTTAGAGTTACTATTAAAAGTTAAGTATTAACTATCTAAAAAATAATTGTGTTCTGAAATTTCTTTTTTTAGATTCTCGACATTAATTATGCCAATTTTTTTACCCACAGCTTTTAAAAGGCCTTCCTTTTTTAAGGATGAAATAGTTCTTATAACCTGTTCGTCAGTAGTACCTGCAAAATCTGCAATTTCTTGTCTACTCAGCTGAACATTTAGTAATTCTTTATGGTTTTCACCAAATTTTCTATTTATATATAATAGGGCATCAATTACTTTTTCTCTTACGGTCATATGTGCAATAGTTTTTACTTTTATTTCTGATCGGTTTAATTCCTCTGCATAAAAGAGCATAAAGTCATAGGTTAAAGCAGGAATATTTTGTAGCATTTCTTTCAAAACTTCATTTGAAAAATTGCATAATATTGTATCTTCAATAGCTAAAGCGCTTATAGAATATTTTTCTCTGGTTCCAAAACCTCTATGGCCAATAATTTCACCATCATTTACAAAGCGAAGAATTTGCTCTTTACCATAAATACCCGTTTTTAATACCTTTGCTTTTCCAGTATGTACAAAGAATAGTCCGTTTATAGGTGCACCTTCCATAATAAATTGTCGTCCTTTTTTACAAGCTATCGTGTTTTTTAACCTTAATAATTCTTGAATAAATTCAGAGGAAGTATGCTTTTTAATTAGACAATTTTGGTTTGCACAAGAAAAACAATCATATTTACTAGTCAACATACCTTTTTTATTTATCAGCCATGACCATTTTTAGATCTTCAATATTCTTATCGCTAATATTTTCATTAGCTGTAGAAAATTTTATAGTTAATGAAAGTAGTGCAGCTACAATAATCAATACACCTATTATTAAATATCCGTTTGAAACGGCTAATGAAGATGCTGATGCTTGTGCCAGTTCAATAGCTTCAGTACTTAATCCTTTATTTGCCGCTATCGCTGTTTTTTCGGCTAAAGCCGATTTTGATTTTAACAACATTGCGGCTAAAAAAGCGCCAACATTTCCACCGGCACCAACAATCCCTGAAATTGAACCAAGGGCTTTTTTATTAATAAATGGAACGACTGAAAATGTTGCTCCTTCCGCCATTTGCACAGTCAAGCTAAAAGCTATCAGGAATATAATACCAAAGGTTAATGTTGTTACGCTTGAAAAAGTCAACAACATAATGCCTTCTAAAGCAAGTATTAATGCTAAAAATAATACTCTCCCTTGAAGACCTTTTAGTTTACCAAACTTGTCGCCAAAAAAGCCACCCAATGTTCGTGCAAAAATATTCATCAGTGCAAATGACAATACGATATTACCTGCAGTAACTCGTTTTAACTGAAAAGTATTTTGTAGATAATCGTCCATTGTGCCATATACAGTTAACTCTATACCAAAACAAGCACCATAGACTAAAAATAATACCCAAACCCTGTAATCTTTTAATACTTCTAAAAAGCCCACCTCATCTCTTTTCGAGTTTGATAATTCTCCTTTAGCTCTTAATTCCTTATAATTACCGTTTGGAGTATCTTGAGTAAAAAAATAATAAACAATGCCCATTATAAAACAGGCAATACCGGCAATAATCATTGAGTATCTCCACGCTTCAGAATCGGCAATCCCAAAACTTACAACAGCTGCTGCAATCAAGGGCATTCCAAGTCGGTTGGCGCCACCACCCAAATTTCCCCAACCAGCAGATGTAGCGTTTGCAGTACCAACAACATTAGGTGCAAACATAATGGAAGTATGTACTTGAGTTATTACAAATGAGGCCCCTATAAAACCTATAAATAGTCTACAGATTAAAAATTGTAAAGGTGTTTGTGCGAAACCTATTAATATAACCGGTATAGCTCCTAGAATAAGCAACCATGTATAACTGAGTCTTGGACCATAAGTATCACAGAGTTTACCAATTAACAATCGCGCAAAAACGGTTCCTGTTACCGCTAAAATAATTGAATTCCATTTTTGATCTGGTGTTAGCCCTAACTCCCTAACCACATCTGGCATAAATGGAACTATACCAAACCATGCAAAAAAGCATAAGAAAAAGGCAAATGAGGTTATCCAAAAAGTTCTGGTTGAGATACTCTTAAAATTGAATAACTCTAATTTTGTAGCTTGATGTAAGTTTGTGCTCATAAATTTTATTTTTTATCAGTAATTATGAGCAAAAATATGTAACTACGTATTTATACGCAATTTATTATATCAATAATTACGTATTTAATAATCGTTTTATGAAGTATGGAATTTAGATAGACTAAAAATGTATTTATCGCAAAAACATGTATTTATTTTAGCTTATTTTAAATTTATATTTTTGGAAATCTAATTAGATTGAGGATTCTAATACACGCTGAATTTCTTCTTCTAAAAATGCAGGATGCTCAGCAACAACATCACCAATAACAATAACACCCGGACTAGTATAATCAATACTATCAATGGCATTTCTATAATTGACTAATGTTTCTATAAGAATATTTTCACTAGCGAGAGTACCGTTTTGTATAATGGCAAAAGGCGTATATTTATGTCGGTATTTTTTCACTTCATTCATGATCAAAGAAAAATTACGGAGCCCCATTAAGATAACAAGTGTGGCCGTAGATTGTGCCCCTAAAGCGATATCCTTAGAAATATTTCCATCAGAGGTTGTACCCGTAATCACCCAAAAACTCTCACACACATTTCGTTTAGTCAATGGAATACCTTGACTTGTCGGCACAGCCAAAGCACTACTTACACCTGGAATTACTTCAACTTCAATCCCTTTACTCTCAATAAAATTTACTTCTTCACCACCTCTTCCAAAGACAAAGGGATCACCCCCCTTTAAGCGAACAACTACACCAAATTCAATTGCAGAATCAACTAATAATTGATTGATATCTTCCTGAGAAAATGCATGTGCATTAAATCGCTTACCTACATATATACATTTAGAAGTTGGACTAGCATATTGTAATAATTCTTTATTAACTAAAGCATCATACAAAATTACATTTGCATTTTTTATAGCATTAAATCCTTTTACGGTAACTAGGTCTACAGCTCCTGGTCCGGCCCCTACCAGTATAACTTTCGGATTTTTCATACTTCTTTTCATATAAATTATTATTTATTGACAGATAAATTTTGCATTTGACAAAAATACGTAATTTTTAAAAACAATTTCATTATAATCATAAATAATTACGTAGTTATACGTATTTTTGTTTTTTTAACACTGAAAATTCAATTCGTATGAAGACAATTATTGTTGTGGGTAATGGAATGGTTGGTTACAAATTTTGTCAAAGATTTGTAGAGAAAGAGGAAAGTAAAAACTATAAATTGCTTGTTTTTGGTGAAGAACCAAGACCAGCTTATGATCGTGTACATTTAAGCGAATTCTTTAAAAATAGTGATGCAAAAGCCTTAGAAATGGCTCCACGTTCTTGGTATAAAGAACACAATATTGAATTAATTACTAATGAAAGAGTAACTGATATTCACAGAAGTAAAAAAACCATTTCAACAATTAATGAAAGGGATTATTCTTATGATTATTTAGTTTTAGCCACAGGATCCTCCCCTTTTGTGCCTCCAATTAAAGGCGTAGAGAAGAAAGGAATATTTGTATATAGAACAATTGAAGATTTAGAAGGAATGTTGGCATATGCTGACAAAATAAAAGCTAAAAATCCGAATGCTAAAGCAGCAGTTCTTGGTGGTGGCTTGCTAGGTTTAGAAGCTGGAAAAGCAGTAATGGATATGGGATTAGAGCCACATATTGTAGAATTTGCCCCCAAGCTAATGCCTAGACAACTAGATATTAGAAGCAGTAGCGTTTTACAAATGACTTTAGAAGCCATGGGGCTTAATATTCATTTAAGTAAAATAACCAGTCAAATTCTTGGAGACGATTGTATTACAGGTATGGAATTTGGTGAAGATGATGAATTAGCCGTAGATATGCTGGTAATTTCAGCAGGTATTCGTCCTCGTGATGAACTTGGAAAAACCTGTAATTTAGAAATGGGTGTTCGTGGTGGCATTGTTGTAAATAATAAAATGCAAACTTCTGATCCCAACATATTTGCCATAGGAGAAGTAGCATTATACAATCAAATGATATATGGCTTAGTAGCACCAGGCTACGAAATGGCAAATGTTGCTGTAGAACAAATTTTAAAGAATACAGAAGTTTTAATGAGTGCTGAAATTGATATGTCAACCAAATTAAAATTAATTGGTGTTGATGTAGCTAGTTTCGGAGAACCGTTTATGCCTACAAGTAAAGGGCATTCCATCCTATTTGAAGACAAAACAAAAGGCTTGTATAAAAGAATTAATGTAAGTCATGATAGTAAAACATTGCTGGGCGGTATTTTAGTAGGTGATGCTTCTGATTATAATATTCTACATCAAATTTTGTTGAACAACATGACCTTGCCAAACAATGTAGAAGAATTGGTAATTGGCCCACGTGAAGGAGGGGGAGGTTCTCCCTTTGGCAGTGCTATGGATTTACCAGACTCTGCACAAATTTGCTCTTGTGAGAGTGTTACAAAGGGGCAAGTTTGCAATGCAATTGAAGATGAAACCTGTGTTAGTTTTTCTGACATTGCTTCTTTAACTAAAGCAACAACAGGTTGTGGTGGTTGTAAACCTATGGTCGTTGAATTGGTAAATCAAACCTTAAAGTCATTAGGCAAGGAAGTAAAAGATATTATTTGTGAACATTTTGAATACAGCCGTCAAGAATTGTACGGAATACTTAAAATAAAAAAAATCACCTCCTATAATGAAGCCTTAGATTCTTGTGGGAAAGGTGATGGGTGTGAAATTTGTAAGCCTTTAGTAGCCTCTATTTTTGCTAGCTTGTATAATGATACAGCAAATAAAGAAGATGTCATTCAAGATTCAAACGATAAATTTTTAGCAAATATTCAACGTAACGGAACTTATTCCGTAGTACCAAGAATTCCCGGAGGAGAAATTACGCCTGAAAAACTAATTGTTATTGGTGAAGTCGGGAAAAAATACAATCTATATACTAAAATTACTGGCGGTCAACGGATCGATTTATTTGGTGCAAAACTCAATGAACTACCTGCAATATGGAAAGAGCTAATTGATGCTGGTTTTGAAAGCGGACATGCCTATGGTAAATCACTACGTACCGTAAAAAGTTGTGTAGGTTCTACTTGGTGTAGATATGGTATGGACGAAAGTGTAAGCTTTGCTATTGAATTAGAGAATCGATATAAAGGCCTGCGTTCGCCTCATAAATTAAAAGGTGGTGTTTCTGGATGCATTCGCGAATGTGCGGAAGCAAGAGGTAAAGATTTTGGGGTTATCGCCGTAGAAGGTGGGTGGAATCTATATGTATGTGGTAACGGTGGTGCAACACCAAAGCATGCCTTATTACTTGCCGAGCAAATTGACAACGAAACGTGTATCAAATACCTTGATAGGTTCTTAATGTATTATATCCGTACGGCAGCACCTTTAATGCGTACGGCAGCTTGGTTAGATAAATTGGATGGCGGTATAGAACAACTTAAAAAAGTGGTTATTGATGACGTATTAGATATAAATGCCGAATTAGAAAAAGAAATGCAATTTTTGGTAGATGCCTACAAATGCGAATGGAAAGAAGCCATAGAAAATGAGGAGTCAAAAAAACGTTTTAGTCATTTTGTAAATTCTGATGATGAAGACGACAATATTGTTTTTGTTAGAATGAGAGAGCAAGTTATACCCGCTTCTTGGGAATAAAAAAGTGTTCAATTTTGAGTAATCAGTAAATAACAAAAATAAAAGAATGGATTCAATTTTATCAAAATATAAAACTACAAAAGAAAGCGAAGTTACAACTTGGTTTAAAGCTGCAGCTGTTGCTGATTTTTCTGAAAACGGTGGAGCTTGTGTTAAATACAAAAACAAACAAATTGCTGTTTTCAACTTTAAACGAAAAGGAAAATGGTATGCTTGCCAAAATGTTTGTCCGCATAAACTAGAGATGGTAATATCACGTGGAATGCTTGGCGATGATCGAGGCATCCCTAAAATAGCATGCCCAATGCACAAAAAAACTTTTTCTTTAGAAACAGGTAAAAATTTAAACGGAGATGTAGATGCTTTAGCCATTTATCCTGTAAAAATTGAAAACGACTTTGTTTATATTGGCTTTTCTAATTAGCTTTGAGGAATAAAATGCCAAACTACTGTGGATAACAAATTTGAAACTGCTATCGGTTTTTTTGACAAGGCCAATACAAACGACCCAAATATTGTAGTTGCTAATGGAAAATCCTTTCCAAAAGAATTACTCTATGCCATTCGCATGACTGAAAAACTGAATCAATTTGAGCCAAACGCTTCTGAATCTGTTCAACTAGCTGTACGATGCCAACACATTTGCCGTTGGGAAATTCCTAGAGATTCTTATAAAATGAATCGAAAAGGATATCTAACTTGGCGTAGAGATTTGGCAAAATTTCATGCACAAAAAGCAGCATCAATATTAAAAGATGTTGGCTACAAAGACGAAATGTTAGACAATGTAACTTTTTTGTTACAGAAAAAACAGCTCAAACGAAATGATGAAACTCAACTCTTAGAAGATGTAATTTGTTTGGTTTTTTTAGAGCATTATTTTGAAAATTTCTCTGAAAAATATTCCAATGAAAAACTTATTGATATTCTACAAAAAACCTGGGCCAAAATGTCTGATAAAGGACATGAAGCTGCTATGAAATTGAAATTTTCATCAAAATCTAAGCAGCTTATATCTAAAGCTTTATCTTAAGTGAAATTTGATTTATCCGTGAATGAAAACCTAAAAAATACTGTATTAGATAGTTATTTGTTTCAAAAACTAAGAAGACTATATTTATTTGCCTTTCTTGCTATTACACTTTCCATTATTATTTCTCAGATTTTAATTCAACAACATATAAATAGTCAGCTTAACGATTCCCGAATAATAAACATTGCAGGTAGACAACGCATGTTAAGCCAAAAGTTGACCAAAAGTGTGTTACTCTTGAATAATAATGACGAATTTGAAGAAAGGAAAAAGAAAATTACGACGATAAGAAAGACATTCGATATATGGGTAAAATCACACCACGGTTTACAAAAAGGAGATGAAAATTTAGAATTACCGATAGAAAAAAACAATGACATCTTAGTCATGTTTAATGAAATAGATGAAAATTTTGAATCGATGAGAGTTGCTGTATCGGAGCTATTGAACAAGTTGAATTCGGATCCAAAAATTGTTTTATCTAATATTAGTAAGGAAATAAATGCTATTCTAGTAAACGAAAATGACTTTTTGCTTAAAATGGATAACATTGTTTTTAAGCATGATGAAATTAGCAAGTCGAAAGTAAAAAAGTTAAAATTTTTAGAAATTTTACTCTTAGGTATTGCATTATTGATTCTTGCAGTTGAAATACTCTTTTTATTCCGACCAATTTCTATAAAAATTAGAGATACAATTAAAGATTTATCATCTACAAAACAAGAAGCTTTATTTAAAGCTCAGCAACTTGAAGAAATGTATATTTCAAAAGAAGAGTCTTTAGAAGAATTGCAAGAATTAAATTATGCAATTGACAATGCCGCTCTTTTTGTAAGCTCAAATTCTGAAGGATCAGCTATGTATATGAGTAAAAAATTTCAGAAACTGTTAGAACTTACACCTGGACAAATAAAGGGAGCTGTTGAAGAATTAATAACTAAGGATACAGGACAGCAAATTTATTTAAAGGATCTTATTCAAAACCGCAGAAAGATATGGACCGGAGAAGTTGAAATTATCACGAAAAGCAGTGCTAATATTTGGTTAGAAATGTCAGTTATTCCACTCAACAACGTCAGTCTAAAACAAAAGACACTCATTTTATGCTCTAATATCACAAAACGAAAATCTAATGAAATTGAATTAAAGAAAATATCAAAAGAGAAATATAACGAAAAAATACAGTCTCAAAAAATTCTTACTAGTAAGATCATTGAAGCTCAGGAAGAAGAAAGAAAGAGGATTGCAAAAGATATTCACGACGGTATTGGCCAAATGCTAACGGCTTTAAAATTTAACATTGAATCAATCAATATTGATAATATAAACACTTCAATAAAAAAGATTGAAAATTTAAAAGTACTTTCAAAAGAACTCATACAAGGTGTTAGAATGGCCACATTTAATTTAACTCCACCAGAGTTAACTGACCACGGAATTGCATCAGCCATACAAACCTTAACAGCTCAATTGGCAAAACTTACAGGTAAAAATATTTTGTTTGAAAATGGCACAAATTTTAATATCCGACTTGATTCTTTAACTGAAACAAATCTTTATAGAATAACTCAAGAAGCCGTTAATAATGCTATAAAATATGCAAACTCAAATTATATTTTAGTAGCCATAAAGCATAGTGACGACTTATTAAGTATTACCATTAACGATGATGGATTGGGTTTTGACGTTGAACAAATCAAAAAGAACAAATCTAAAGGTATGGGCTTACTTTTTATGCAAGAAAGAATAAGTTATTTAGACGGTAGAATCTTTATTAATTCTGAACCCAAAAAAGGTACCCGTATCACGATTAATTTGAATTTAGCTAATTCATGAAAATAAAAAACTCATAAAACTGTTGCTTTTCAGTTTTTATTAGTTCAATCTAGACAGGATTAACTTCGTTGATCCTTTGTGTTCCATCTTGAAAATAAAAAACCTTATAAATTCTTCGAATTTATTCTTTGTTTTAAAAAAATATTTATGAAAGTAAACTTTCAACATATTTTTTTAAAACAAAATTGCAAGTTTTCCATTTATCTGTGACCTCGGCAGGATTCAAACCTGCAACCGCTGGAGCCGAAATCCAGTGCTCTATTCAGTTGAGCCACGAGGCCTATTATTACAGTGCTTTTTTACCCTAACAATTCTTTAACTACACTAGAAATAGCTTTTCCATCCGCCTTACCACCTAACTTCTGAGTAGCCATACCCATTACCTTTCCCATATCCTTCATAGAAGACGCTCCTGTTTGACTTATAATTTCATTAATCATTTTTTGTAATTCCTCTTTACTTATTTGTTTAGGTAAAAATTGCTCAATTATAGCTACTTGAGCCAATTCTGGATCTGCTAAATCATTTCTGCCCTGCTCTTGGTAAAGTGCTGCACTATCTTTACGTTGTTTAACTAATTTTTGAACTAATTTTATCTCTTCAGATTCTGATATTTCTTGCTTAGCACCAGATTCTGTTTGGGCTAATAAAATAGCTGATTTAATAGCTCTTAAAGATTCTAAAGCAACAGTATTTTTTGCTTTCATTGCCTCTTTAATCTTTTCCATTACTTTCATTTGTAAACTCATAATTCAAATTTTTTAGCCTTGCAAAGATAGAGAACACCATTTATTTTAATCCACTTTTTAATCTTTTATTTTTATACCAGAGCTCATGCTAAGAAATCTTAAAAAGATTCATAAAAAAAGCCCAATGAATTCGACCAACAAAATTGTTCCTATTTTTTGCAGTACAAATTTGGCTTCAATAAAAAACCCAAAACAATGTTTTCAATTGCTTTGGGTTTACAAACAAAACTAAATACTAATTAATCCACATTGTCATGCAAATACGAATTATTAGAGCGTAATTGAATATCATCATTATCATCTGAACTTAACGATATTCTTGATTGTTTTTCAGTGGCTTCAGAAGATGGCTCCACATCATCTAAATTAACACCCATTCTTTTATAAGCAGGCTGACTATCATAATCGCTTACACAAGAAGGTCGTGAGATGAATCTGTAGTTAAAATCTTTCATTTTTTGCCTTCTATCATCTGCCCTACTCTGCAGCTCCTCTATAGTAAGATTCAAAGGTGATTCACCCTCTTCATCTACGTTGTTATCTTTTTTAATCTCTTTATTTTCAACTCTAACATTAAAAGCTAATTCTTCATCAACTTCTTGAGTATTTATTTTTGACACCTTTTTGACATCATCATCCATAAAGTTTTCCAATCCATGTTTTATTTTACCATCAACTGTAATTGACGGTTGTATAATTTCAGGATCAATCACTTCTATATCTCTAATACTTGAAGCTGTTAAAGGATGCTTTATTACCGCCTCTTTATCCTCAATTTCTGTTTGTTTCTTAGCGGACAGAGGTAAATCAAATGTTAAAGTAATCTGATTCTCTTCCTCAAATTCATCTATAGAAGACGTAGAACTATCAGAAACGTTTTCTACTTCTTCTGATGGAGCGATTGGTTTTATCACAAACTCATCAAAGGAATCCTCTTGATCTACATGAGCATTAACATCATCAAAATCAACTTCTATTTCATTAATATTTGCATTTGCTTTATTATCTTCAACTTGGTCTAACTCAATGTCTAATACATGTCTTACCACTGCCTTTTCTACAATCTCTTCTACTATTTCTTCTTGCACCAATTCGGGTTTAGAAGCAATGGTCTCTAAATCATGTATAATTTTTTTTGCCTCTGTATGCGTAATTTCCATTTGCTGCTCTTTATTAAAGCCTGTAGCAATAATAGTTACAGCAATAGATTCACCCAAATCATCATCTTCACCAACCCCCATAATGATATCAACATTACTTTTGGCCTCACTCTGAATATAATCGTTAATTTCTCCTATTTCATCTATTGTTATTTCTGTGGTACCAGAAACGATCAATAACAATACATTTTTAGCACCTGTAATTTTATTATCATTTAACAATGGTGAATCTAATGCTTTTGTAATGGCTTCTTGTGCTCTGTTTTGACCTGTTGCAATAGCAGAACCCATAATGGCTGTACCACTATTAGAAAGCACGGTTTTAGCATCTTTTAAATCGATATTTTGTGTATAATGATGCGTAATTACCTCTGCAATACCCATGGCTGCAGTAGATAAAACTTCATCTGCTTTAGAGAACCCTGCCTTAAAGCCTAAATTACCATAAACTTCACGTAATTTATTATTATTTATAACCACTAAAGAATCTATATGTTTGCTCAACTTTTCAATCCCCGCTTGAGCTTGTTCATTACGCATTTTACCTTCAAAAGAAAATGGTATAGTTACAATCCCAACTGTAAGTAAATCCATTTCTCTAGCTACTTTTGCGATAATTGGTGCTGCACCTGTACCGGTTCCACCCCCCATACCAACGGTAATAAATACCATTTTGGCTCTGGTACTTAGCATGGCTCTAATATCTTCTATGCTCTCCATAGCTGCCTGTTCACCAACATCAGGATTTGCACCTGCTCCTAAACCTTCAGTAAGGGTAACACCTAATTGAATCTTACTAGGTACCGGACTATTATGCAAGGCTTGTTCATCTGTATTACAAATCACAAAATCTACACCTTTAACTCCTTTTTTAAACATGTGATTAACAGCATTACTTCCGCCACCGCCAACGCCGATAACTTTAATTACGCTTGATTGATTTTTGGGTAAATCGAATGCTAAATTTTCAAATTCAGTGCTCATAGTTTATTTTTTTTGGGATTCTATATTGTTATTCTTTAATCTATTTTACTTATGTTTTTAAACATCTTATTATTTTTCCGTTTTAAATCGGATAGATCCCTATCAAAATTATTATCAAACAATTTCATAGGGCTCGGCTCTACTCTGCGTTATCTAAAAACTCTCGAAATTTGTCAGCCCATTTTTCAAATATTGATTTTCTATCAACTTTATGATCATAAGCAGATTTTTTATCCTTAGAATTTTCTTCAACTATTTTCTTGTTTTTTGATTTCTCAATTTTATCCTTCTTATCGAGTCCATTCATTAGTAAACCAACGGCTGTTGCATAAGACGGACTAGACAAATCAATATCAGTGCTACCGGCTAAATGCTCATTAGGATAACCTATTCTGGTATCCATACCGGTAATATATTCAACCAATTGCTTGATGTGCTTTAATTCTGCACCTCCACCTGTTAAAACTATTCCAGCAATTAATTTCTTTTTAGTCTCTTCATGACCATAATTTTTAATTTCTAAATAGACCTGCTCGATAATTTCCACTACCCTAGCATGAATTATTTTGGAAAGATTTTTTAGTGTAATCTCTTTAGGTTCTCTACCTCTCAATCCGGGAATAGAGACAATTTCATTATCTTTATTCTCACCCGGCCAAGCTGAACCAAATTTTGTTTTTAATAACTCTGCCTGTTTTTCTATGATAGAACATCCTTCTTTAATATCTTCAGTAATTACATTACCTCCAAATGGAATTACCGAAGTGTGCCGAATAATTCCATCTTTAAAAATTGCCAAATCTGTTGTACCACCACCTATATCAATTAAAGCTACTCCTGCCTCTTTTTCTTCTTGACTCAACACTGCTTCTGCTGATGCTAAGGGTTCTAAAGTGATACTAGACAACTCTAAACCAGCACTCTTAATACATCTTCCCACATTTCTTATAGAGGAGACCTGACCCACAACTACATGGAAATTAGCTTCTAACCTACCGCCATACATTCCAACAGGAGCCTTAATCTCAGCTTGACCATCCACCTTATAATCTTGTGGTAATACATGAATAATTTCCTCTCCAGGCAACATAACCAGTTTATGAACCTGATTAACTAATTTTTCAATATCACTTTCATCAATAACTTTTTCAGAATTTGGCCTGGTAATATAATCGCTATGATGTAAACTACGAATGTGTTGACCGGCTATTCCCACCACTACATCAGTAATTTTATGACTTGAAACACTTTCTGCTTCCTCTACCGCCTGCTGTATTGATTGTATGGTTTGTGTAATGTTATTTACTACACCTCTATGCACACCCATACTTTTGGCCTTACCCATTCCAAGTATTTCTAACTTACCATACTCGTTAGTTTTTCCTATCATGGCAACAATTTTTGTTGTACCAATATCTAGACCAACGGCTATATTATCCTGTTCCATAATTTAGTTTTTTGTGCACACAACCTGACTGTTGTACATAAGGTTAATTGTTTTATAATTTTCTATCGTGTTTTCTTTTATTACTTTTTGATAGAATGCTTTCAATTTTTTTACTTTTTGATCAATCCGATTTAAACTGCCTAATTCCACCATTTGATTTCCCATTCTTGTCCTCAAAACAAATTCATTTACTGACCTTTGTTCTATAGCAATGATTTGCTTTTTTAGAAAATCATCATTATATATTAATGTTGAAAGCTTAAATATTTCTTCAGAGATTTTATCATTTTGAATACCGATCACAATTGGTACTCTTGCTGAATAATTTGAAGACAAAGGCATTCTTTTTCCTTTACTGTCAATATAAAATGTTTTACCCCTTTGATTTACTCTTGCTATTGGTGTCTTTTGTTTTATCAAAACACCTAATTCGCCATTAACACTAATAAAAACCTCAGCATTTTCAACCATTTCATTTGAAAGCAACGTTTGTTCTAGCTTGTTCAAAAATATATTTTCTTTTGGTAGACTTTGAAGTCCATCATAACTTTGTATTAACAATTTATTAACCATATCATAAGTTATAAAAAGATTGTCTCCATTCTCAAAATTGATATTTAATTTTTCAATTTTTTTTGCATTATTTCTTTGCGATGTAAACCCATATAGGAATACCACAAATGCTAATAATAACAGTCCTTTTATGTATGGAATAATTTTTTTCATAAACCAATTATGCCTTAAACATTTCCCCTAAGAGAAAAACCCCTTAACATATATTTATTTTTTATTTGAATCATTCTACTATTTTCTGACTTTTGTTAGCCAATAATTTTTCTTTAACAGTATTTACCATAACACCAATATCACCAGCTCCAATCATAACAATAACTTTAGATTCTGATGCTTGTATTTTATCAATTAAATTTTCTTTTGATGAAATTTGTTTTATCTCTAAATCAATTTTATCTAACAACCATTTTGAAGTTACACCCTCTATAGGTTTTTCTCTTGCTGGATAAATTTCTAATAAAATCAATTCGTCAAACTTAGATAAGCTTGTAGCAAAATCCTCAATAAAATCTCTGGTTCTACTAAATAGATGTGGTTGAAAAACGGCCAATACTTTTTCATTGGGATACAGTTCTCTTACGGCATCTGCCACTGCATTTATTTCTGTTGGATGATGAGCATAATCATCAATTAAAACTAAATTATCCGTTTTAATTTTATAAGTAAATCTACGTTGCACACCTTTGAAATTTAATAAAGCTTTGGCAATGACAGCCAACGGAACTCCGTAACTATTCGCCATTGCCAAAGCCACCACAGTATTCAGCACATTATGTCTTCCTGAAAGATTCAGCTCTATATTTTTATAAGTTTCTGTTGGTGTTTTTACATCAAATATGTAAGTACCATTATTAATTTTAATATGTTGTGCCTCATAATCTGACCCATCTTCAATACCATAAGTAGTCCCTTTTATTGGTAGTCCTTTTCTAACAAATAATTGATCTGATACTTTATTAGAAAACGCCACAAATGATTGAGTCAAAGCCTCTTCTTCTCCATAAATATCTAAATGATCAGCATCCATTGAAGTAATACACGCCATATTTGGAGATAGTTGTAAAAATGACCTGTCAAACTCATCGGCTTCAACCACACTTATTTTATCTCCACCAAGAATCAGATTAGAATTGTAATTTTCTGCAATACCTCCTAAAAACGAAGTTGCATTAACTCCGGCTTCATGTAAAATATGTCCTAAAATTGTAGATGTAGTAGTTTTACCATGCGTACCTGCAATTCCAAAACAAAAAGTATTTTTTGTAATGGCTCCTAAAATTTCAGAGCGTTTATAAATAGTATAAGCGTGGTCTTTAAAATAATTATACTCTTTATGATCTTTTGGTATAGCAGGTGTATAAACAATCAACGTTTTTTCTCTATCTAAAATTTGCTTAGGAATATCATCTACATTATCCTCAAAATGAATAATTATTCCTAATTCTTCCAATGCGTTTGTAACCGGTGATGGTGTTTTATCATAACCACATACATAAAAGTTATTGGCATTAAAATATCTTGCTAAGGCACTCATACCAATACCGCCAATACCTATAAAATAAATGTTATGTATGTTGTTTAAATTCATTTCTTATTGAAAACATTTTATAATACCTCCCTTACTCCTCTAAAGAAGGAAATTTGCTGTCTTTTATTTATTAAATTGTTTTAATTAATTTTTCTACTTCGTCTGCTATATGTTCTGTAGCGTTTGGCAATGCCAATTGCTTGATATTTATACTTAGTTCTCGCTGTTGCTGCTCATTATTCAATAAGCTATTAAAGACTGATCGAAAATTATTTAACTCGCTTTCCTTTAAGATAATTGCAGCATTCTTATCAACTACCGCCATTGCATTCTTTGTTTGATGGTCTTCTGATACATTAGGTGACGGTATAAAAATTACCGGTTTACCGACTATACACAATTCAGAAATTGACCCTGCTCCTGCTCTACTAATAATCATATCAGCGGCGGCATAGGCCAAATCCATTCTATTGATAAATTCCAATACATTAACATTTGCTATATCATCAAACTTCTTATACTCTTGATAATATAATTTTCCGGTTTGCCATAGCACATGTACTTTTTGATCTACCAACCACTGGATATTTGCTTCTAGAAGTTTATTAATAGCTCTAGCTCCTAAACTTCCTCCTAAAATTAATAGTGTTTTCTGGTCTGCATTGAGATTAAAAAACTGTTTTGCCTCTTCTCTTTTTCCTGATATTTCTAACAAATCTTGCCGCACCGGATTTCCTGTTTTTACTATTTTTCTTTCTGGAAAAAACCGATCTAAACCATCATAAGCCACACAAATAGTGTTTACTTTTTTACTGAGTAATTTATTAGTAATACCAGGATAAGAATTTTGTTCTTGCACCAGTGTAGGTACCCCTTTTTTATTTGCCATTTGCAATGTAGGCCCCGATGCAAATCCACCAGTTCCTATGACTATATTGGGTTTAAATTTTTTTATAATTTTATTGGCATTCCACAAACTACTTATCAGTTTAAAAGGAAATGCTAAATTCTTTAAGGTTAATTTTCGTTGGAGCCCAGAAATCCACAATCCTTTAATATTATAACCTGCCTCCGGTACTTTTTCCATTTCCATTCTATCCTTAGCTCCTACAAATAAAAAATTAGCGGTCGTATTGCGCTTTTTTAATTCGTTTGCAATGGCTATAGCCGGATAAATATGACCTCCGGTACCACCTCCACTTATCAATATGTTTAGTTCTTGTTTGATCGTTATTAATTTTTAAGTTTTTTCTGAGCTACTAATTTTATTTTAAACTATTATCATCTCTTTTCTTTTATCATCTCTTTTTTCCAGCCATTCTACACATGTTCATCCTATTGTTTCGTGTAAAATACTAAGTGGATTATCATCATTTTTCTTTTTTTGAGCCTTTATTTTTTCTTCCCTGGCCACACTTACACTCAAGACTATACCTATAGCCAAACAGGTCATCCAAATTGAGGTTCCCCCTGTACTTATCAAGGGTAGTGGTTGTCCGGTAACAGGAAATAATCCTACTGCTACCGCCATATTGATCAAGGCTTGAAATATTATCGGTATACCAACGCCTAAAACGAGTAACATTCCAAATATGGTTTCCGTCTTGGTCGCTACTATTACAATCCTAAAGAGCAATCCTAAGTATAAAATCATAAGTGAAAACCCACCAATCAAGCCAAATTCTTCAACAATTATAGCATAGATAAAATCTGATGATGATTGAGGTAAAAAGTTTTTTTGTACACTTTTACCAGGACCTTTACCTTGAATTTCACCGGTTGCAATAGCTAATTTTGCCTTTTCAGCTTGATAATTTGCATCTTCATCCGCATTAGAAAAATTCTCAACCCTACTTGCCCAAGTATTAATTCTACTATTTTTAAAAGTATCAGGAAAGGCCTTTGCAGATAGGATAAATATGGCAAAAACCAGCACACCTATGCCTAAAATTGTTCCAATAAATTTTAATGGATAACCCCCAAGGAAAGCCAGAAACAATACCATTACAAAAATAATAGCCGTTGTTGAAAAATTGGCAGGTAAAATTAATGCCAATACCAAACCAACAGGTATCCACAATTGCAAAATACTATCTTTAAAGCGTATTTTATTTTTTCTATTTCTAGCTAAATATCTGGCAGTATACATCATTACTACGACGCTGGCCAAAGTAGAAGTTTGAAAACCTATGCCTACAAAAGGAATATTTATCCATCTACTAGCATTAACGCCACTTATGGTTTTACCTTGAAATAAAGTGTATGCCAACAAAACTAAAACCAATGGCACAAGTAAAACTGAGAGTCCACTAAAATAGCGATAAGGTATTTTATGCGTTGCATATATGATTACAAAACCGAGGATTAATAACATGGCGTGTTTAAGCAAGTACCCTAGCGTGGTGCCTTTTCCTACTACACCTACTAGATTGGTACTTGCACTATACACTGGGAGAAAGGAAAATATTGCCAGTAAGGCAATGATAGCCCAAATAGTTCTGTCACCATTAATATTTTTAAGCACTCTTCTCATTTATAACTGTCTAACAGCTTCTTTAAATTGATTACCTCTATCTTCGTAATTTTCAAATAAATCAAAACTTGCACAAGCGGGGGATAATAACACAGTATCCCCTTTTTCCGAAACCTTATAGGCTACTTTTACGGCTTCTTCGGCTCCGGCAGTTTCTATCATAAAATCAACTACATTTCCAAAAGTTTCTATAATTTTTGAATTGTCTAATCCTAAACAAATAATGGCTTTTACCTTTTCTCTAACCAAGGGTAATAACTCTGTATAATCATTCCCTTTATCTATACCACCAACAATCCAAATTACAGGAGTTCTCATACTTTCCAAAGCATAAAATGCAGCATTTACGTTTGTAGCTTTAGAATCATTAATGTATTGCACTCCATTAATCTTCAGTACAGATTCTAGCCTGTGTTCAACACTTTCAAAATCTTCCAGGCTTTCTCTTAGGATTCCATTTCTTACCCCTAATAATTTTGCCACCATAGCTGATGCCATGGCGTTTTTTGTATTGTGATTTCCTTGTAATGCTAATGCTGCTATACTCATTGTAAATGTGTTATTTGTATCGGTTTGAATTAGTATGTCATTATTTTTTATATATGCCCCTTTTTTTAATGTATTCTTAATTGAAAAAGGTAATAACTGTGCTTTGGTTTTATTTTTTTTAAACCAGTTTTCAATGGCTTCATCGTCTGCATCATAAATCAAATAATCATTGGCCGTTTGGTTCATGGTTATTCTGAATTTAGAATTGATATAATCCTCATAGTTATAATTATATCTATCTAAGTGATCTGGTGATATATTGGTGATTATTGCTATATGTGGAGCAAAATCTACAATACCATCTAACTGAAAACTACTGAGCTCTAATACGTATTTATCGTAATTCTCATTCGCCACTTGCAAGGCAAAACTGTCGCCAATATTACCTGCCATACCAACATTCAATGCCGCCTTATCCAGAATATGGTGTGTTAACATTGTGGTGGTAGTTTTTCCGTTACTACCGGTGATACCAACTACTAATGCCTCTGTAAATTTTGATGCAAACTCAATTTCTGATATCACTGGAATTTTCCTATTCAACAACTCTTGAACTAAAGTAACTTTATCAGGAATTCCGGGACTTTTCATTATAACATCAGCACTAAATATTTCTCCTGCTGTATGTCCTTCTTCTTCAAAAAGAATATCATTATGTAAAAGAACTTTTTTATATTTATCGGCAATTATTCCTTTATCAGAAACAAAAACTTCATACTTATTTTTTTTTGCTAGAACAGCTGCACCAACCCCACTTTCACCTCCTCCAAGCACTACCAATTTAGAGCCTCTGACATCCTCCTTAGTGGACTTTCCATCTTCTATATGTTGACTCTCTTTCTCCATCTAATTTTTTTCATTCCCCATCACAATTCTTTTAAACAGTGTTGGGAGAGCATTTTACCGCACCTTTAATGTGATGATAGACATTACTGCTAACATGATTCCAATAATCCAAAATCTAACCACTATTTTACTTTCGTGATAACCTCTTTTTTGATAGTGATGATGTAGTGGCGACATTAAAAAAATACGTCTGCCTTCTCCATATTTCTTTTTGGTATATTTAAAATAACTCACTTGTAACATCACTGATAAATTTTCCGCTAAAAAGATTCCTGCCAATATGGGTATCAATAATTCTTTACGAACTGAGAATGCTATCACTGCAATTATCCCACCTATGGTAAGGCTACCGGTGTCTCCCATAAATACTTGTGCAGGATAGGTATTGTACCATAAAAACCCTACCAGTCCACCTACAAAAGCACTAATAAAAATGGTCATTTCACCAGAATAAGGGATATACATTACATTCAAATAATTGGCAAAAATGATATTACCTGAAATCCAGGCAAAAACTCCTAGAGCCAAAACAATAATTGCTGATGAGCCCGCAGCTAGCCCATCAATACCATCTGTTAAATTGGCTCCGTTAGATACCGCTGTAATTATAAAAACCACAATTAACACAAAAGGAATCCAAGCATATTTTTGATAATCATCTCCTATCCAATTTATCAATACCGAGTAATCAAATTCGTTATTTTTAACAAAAGGAATTGTAGTTTTTAAGGACTTCTCTTCTTTACCAAATAGACTGGACGGATTTACTGTTTGCAATTGTTGTGTTTGTACATTTAAAGGGTTTTCAATCCTTTCTTTGACTACCACTTGAGGTGAAAAATATAGCATAAGGCCAACGAATATTCCTAAGCCAACTTGTCCCAAAATTTTAAATCGTCCTTTTAATCCATCCTTGTTTTTTTTGAAAACTTTTATATAATCATCAATAAACCCAATCAACCCCATCCAAACCGTAGTTACCAACAAAGTAATAATGTATACATTGTCTAACTTGGCGAATAGCAAAACAGGAATTATGGTGGCTAAAATTATGATGATACCACCCATAGTTGGTGTACCTGCTTTTTGGACTTGACCTTCTAAACCAAGATCTCTAACAGATTCACCTATTTGAAGTCTTCTTAACTTGTCTATGATTTTTCTACCAAAAATGGTGGAAATCAATAATGAAAAAACAAAAGCCAATGCAGATTTAAATGAAATATATTGAAATAAACCTGCTCCTGGAAGCTGGTAATGTTTATCTAAATATTCAAATAAGTAATATAACATCTATATGGTTTAGTTTTACTTTTGTAATTCTTTTAATGTCTCTGTAATCACTTCATAATCATCAAAATGCGTTCTTTCTCCATCAATTTCTTGATACGCTTCATGCCCTTTACCGGCAATCAATAGAATATCACCCTTTTCTGCCATAGCACTTGCCGTTTTAATAGCCTGTTTTCGATCAAGAATTGATATGAATTTTTTGAAATTCTGAGGTTCAACACCTACTTCCATTTCATCTATAATAGATTGAGGGTCTTCGGTTCTAGGATTATCAGAAGTGAAAATGGCTTGGTTTGATAATTCCGTTGCTATATGTGCCATTTTAGGACGTTTAGCTTTGTCTCTATCACCACCACACCCTACTACGGTAATCACTTTTTCATTATGTGTCCTGATGGTATTAATGGTTTCCAATACATTTTTTAAAGCATCTGGAGTGTGTGCATAATCTACAATTGCAGTAATTCCGATATCAGAAATTAAATATTGAAAACGACCACTTACACTTTCCAACTCACTTAACAATCTTAAATTTTCTAAGGGATCAATTTTCAGAAGATCTGCAGTAGCATAAATAGCCAATAAGTTATACGCATTAAATGCACCTATTAGTTTTGACCACAATTCATGATTATTAATAGTCAGCAATAGGCCATTCAACTGATTTTCTAAGATTTTAGCCTTATAATCTGCAAGTGTTTTTAAGGCATAAGTATATTTTTTAGCTTCAGTATTTTGTAACATCACGCTACCGTTCTTATCATCAATATTTACCAAAGCAAAAGCCGATTTAGGTAAATCATCAAAAAACGATTTTTTTACATCTCTATAGTCTGCAAACGAACTGTGATAATCTAGATGATCATGTGTTAAATTGGTAAAAATTCCTCCGGTAAAAAACAAGCCCTTAGTTCTTTTTTGATGAATACCATGAGAGCTTACCTCCATAAAACAATGGGTAATACCATTGTCAATCATTTGTTTTAAATAATGATTAATGGTTAGAGAATCTGGCGTGGTATGTGTTGCTGGAAATTCTTGGGTATCAACCAATACTTTTACGGTTGACAACAACCCTACTTTATACCCAAGCTTATTAAATAAATTATATAATAAAGTGGCAATTGTAGTTTTGCCATTGGTACCCGTAATTCCTATTAGTTTTAAATGTTGAGAAGGATTGCCATAATAATTATCAGCCATTACAGCCAAAGCTTCCTTAGTGTCCTTTACTTGTATATTAACAATTTGATCATTAATTTCTTTAGGTAAATCTTCACATACAACAACCGTTGCACCATTGTCAATTACGGATGGAATATATTGATGTGCATCTACAAGAGTACCTTTCAATGCAATAAAAACATCAGATTTCGTTACTTTTCGCGAATCAAAAACAAGATCATTTATAGCAATATCCGTACTTCCATATACCGTTTCAACAGCTACTCTATACAATATGTCTTTTAACTTTTTCACGAAAGTGTTAATTGAATTGTTTTATTAGTTTCTAATTTTTCACCTGCTTTTACAGATTGAGATAATACTTTACCTACACCTTTAAATGTTACTTTTATACCTAAATTTTCCAATAGAGCTACTGCATCCATTCCATTCATATTTTTTAGGTCGGGCATGGTTTTGTACTTTTTTATTGCCAATTGATTATAGCTTTCAAAATTTTGTGTGAGTAATTCAGGACTATTATCTATTTTATTGATTTGATCTAAAATCGGTGTTTTGGTATAAATTTTATGAGCTATTTGCTTAAAAACCGGAGCTGCAACAACATTACCGTAATAGCCAATTTTTTTATTGGGTTTATGGATAACTACAATGCAAGAATATTCAGGATTATCAGCAGGAAAATAACCTGCAAAAGATGAAATATATTCAGTTTTATCTGTCCAATATTCTGCTTGACAAGTTCCAGTCTTACCGGCCAATTCGTAATTTTTATTATAGATATTTGTGGCAGTTCCATTTTTTACCACGTTTTTCATCAAACCTTTCATTTTATCGATAGTTTCTTGAGAACAAATTTTTGGGTTGATGATAATTTTATCAAACTTTTCAATCAATCGATTCTGAGTTCTAATTTCTTTAATAAATTGAGGTTTAACCATTTCGCCATTATTCGCTACTGCATTGTAAAATGTTAAGGTTTGCATTGGTGTCATAGACACACCATAACCATGCGTCATCCAGGCTAAGGAAGTACCGTACCAAGTATTTTTATCACTCGGATTTGGCAATTTTGGCACACCTTCTCCTTTAATTGGAAGATTCAAGGTATTACCTACACCCATTTTTCTTAGTGCATCAATAAATTTTTGAGGCTGATCTCCATAATATTTTTCTATGATTTTAACCACACCAACATTAGAAGACAATTCAAATACTCTGCCTGCTGAAATTTTTCCGTAACCACCTCTATGAGAATCTCTTACTGTTCTATTATACACTTTATACTTTCCATCTCCGGTATCAATTACTGTTGAGGTATCTATAACTTTATCTTCTAAAGCCACTATCATACTCATCAATTTAAAAGTAGAACCCGGCTCATGAGATTCACCAACTGCATAATTCAATCTTTCAAAATAATTACCCTCTCTATTTCTTCCTAAATTTGAAATGGCTTTTATCTCTCCTGTTTTTGTTTCCATAACAACTACGGTTCCATGCTCAGCTTCAAATTTCTCTAACTGAGCTAATAATGCGTGATGTGCAATGTCTTGAATATCTAAATCTATGGTAGTAATAATGTCTCTGCCATCTACGGGCTCAATTTCATTATTATCATTTAGTGGTTTCCACTGCCCTTTTGCAATACGTTGTTTAAGGCGTTTACCATTTTTACCTCTTAAAAATTCATAAAAATTACCTTCAATACCTACTTTCCCTCTATAATCGTCATATCCAACAGCTCGTTCTGCTATTTTACCTATTGGGTGTTCCCTTACCGTACGTTGCTCAGCAATAAAACCACCTTTATAAATGCCTAACTTAAAAATAGGAAAAGCTTTAATTTTTAAATATTCGTTATAACTTAAATTTCTGGTAATTAATAAATACCTGTTTTTGGCTTTTCTTGCCTTACGAATGTAGTTTTCGTAATACCCAGCCGGTTTACCTAACATTTGAGAAAGTGACTGACTTAAGTCCTTAATATTTTCTTCAAAATGTTCATTAGAAATTGTAACGGCATCCATTCTAATATCGAATTTTGAAACTGAAGTAGCCAATAAACTACCATCTGAAGTATATACATTACCTCTATTGGCTTTTATTTCAAAATCTCTAACAGTAAGCTTTTCAGCTTTTTGTTTATAGAATTCTCCATTTATAAACTGAATATCAATAATTTTATAAGTAATAGCTATTGCAAACAAAAACATACCGCCAGCCAGTAAATACAACCTGTTCAATATGTTCTTTTTTTCTATGGCCACTTTTTTATTGTTTTACTATTATTTTTTGTGGTGGATTTTCTGCCACATACAATCCTTCTTCTTCTAATTTTTTAATGATCGCCGACTCCATTTTAATTTTCATTAAATCTGATCTTGTCGCTACAAAAGCCGACCTTAATTCTCGCATTTCTTTATTGAGTACTGCAATTTCTTGCACCTTTTTATCAATGCTGTGAGAGCTTGCAATCATAACCAAGGCCAATCCTGCTAAAAAGACAAGCATAAACCAGTTTTTAGGAGCTCCTTCGTCAACTAAGAATTTACCCTTTAAAATGTCATAAACTGTTTGTTTAACTTTTGCCATAAACCTAATTCCTAACTCAAATTATAATTTTGTTGCTATTCTTAATTTAGCACTCCGAGCCCTATTATTTCCTTTAATTTCTTCAGCCGATGGCACAATTAGTTTGCTTTTTTTAAATGGTACTGATACATTTCCATAAAAATCTTTTTCAGGCTCTCCTTCGAACAAACCACTTCTTAAATATCTTTTTACCAATCTATCTTCTAAAGAGTGGTAAGAAATAACACTTAATTTGCCACCCTGCTCTAACAGCTCATCAGCTTGCAACAAAAACTCTTTTAGTGATTCCAACTCTTCATTTACCTCAATTCTAATAGCTTGAAAAATTTGAGCTAGAATTTTATGTTCTTTGTTTTTAGGTAAAAACTTTTGCAATGCTGCTTTTAGCTGAAAACTCGTATGAATAGGCTCTTGCTTTCTACTACTAACTATTTGTCTTGCCAATGCTTTAGCATTTCTCAATTCGCCATACAAAAACAATATTTCACCCAACCTTTCTTCACTATATTTATTGACAATATGTCTAGCTGACTTTTTAGTTTCTCTATGCATTCTCATATCTAATGCCGCATCAAATCGAGTAGAAAAACCCCTACTCGCTTTATCAAATTGATGTGAGGACACCCCTAAATCGGCAAGAATTCCGTTCACTTTTTTTATACCATAAAATCTTAAGAACCTCTTTATATGCCTAAAGTTTTCATGTATGAGTACAAAGCGGTCATCATCAATCTTATTTTGTAAAGCATCTTCATCTTGATCAAAAGCGAAAAGCTTTCCTTCTGGACCAAGTCTTTTTAAAATTTCTTTAGAATGTCCACCTCCACCAAAGGTTACATCAACATAAATTCCATTAGGTACAATTTCTAAACCGTCAACACTTTCAAAGAGCAAAACCGGATTATGATAGCTCATCTATAATATCATTATCATTTCCCATCACATCTTCAGCCAATTGAGCAAAATCTACAGTTGCATCATCAATGGCTTTTTCATAATTATCTTTATCCCAGATCTCAATAATATTTACTGCAGAAGACAATACCACTTCTTTTGATATTGCCGCAAATGAATGTAGATCTTTAGGGATCAATAATCTACCCGAATTATCTAATTCAACCATTTTTACACCCGCAGTAAACCTTCTTATAAAATCATTGTTCTTCTTTACAAATCTGTTTAGCTTGTTTATTTTTTGCATTAGCATATTCCACTCTGCCATTGGGTAAATTTCCAAACAAGGCTGAAACACCGCTCGCTTTATAACAAACCCCTGATCTAATACAGAATTCAGTTGTTTTTTTAGCTGCGATGGTAACATAAGCCTCCCTTTAGTATCGGCTTTACATTCATATGTTCCTATCAGGTTTACCACTTCATGCACAATTTAATGACAAATATACAGAATTTTACCACTTTCTACCATTTTTTACCACTTTGTTAATAACTTTCTTTTTTTCAAATTATTGTACTGATTAATAGTATCTTATCATTTTTATAAAAATAATTAAGAATAAATTTCATATCATTTTAAAGAAATGTAGTACTTTCAACCAAATTCATTATTTTTGTGTTTGGCAAAAAACCTAATTAGTTAATGGTATATAATTACAAGAAAGAAGGAAAGTTTAATTATTTAGAAGCTGGTGAAGGACAACCTATCATAATTCTACATGGGTTGATGGGGAATTTGAGCAATTTTGATCAAGTTTTTGATTATTTTTCTGCCAAAGGGTACAAAATTTTAATGCCAGAATTACCAATTTATTCACTCCCATTATTAAGAACTAATGTTAAAAGTTTAGCCAGATTTATCAAACGCTTTACAGAACACAAAGAATTAAATGATTATATATTATTAGGCAATTCTTTAGGAGGTCATATTGCACTCTATTATACCAAACAATATCCTAAAAGAGTGAAAGGTATTGTCTTAACCGGAAGCTCTGGTTTATACGAAAACTCTATGGGAGAAAGCTATCCTAAACGTGGGGATTATGAATATATTAAAAAGAAAGCTGAAGGTGTTTTCTATGACCCTAAAATGGCCAGTAAAGAAATTGTTGATGATGTTTATGAAAGTGTAAATGATAGAAATAAATTGATTAGAACCCTGTCTATTGCTAAAAGTGCTATTAGACATAATATGGCAAAAGATTTACCAAAAATGAACATGCCTGCAGGACTAATTTGGGGTAAAAACGATACCGTAACGCCACCAGAAGTAGCTGAAGAGTTTCATAAATTATTGCCAAAATCTACCTTGTATTGGATTGACAAATGCGGTCATGCTCCAATGATGGAACATCCTAAAGAATTCAATCAGTTACTTGAAAAATGGCTCGTTCAAGAAAAGTTATGAGGTGTTAGGCGTTAGGTGTTAGGTGTTAGGTGTTAGGTGTTAGGTGTTAGGTGTTAGGTGTTAGGTGTTAGGTGTTAGGTGTTAGGTGTTAGGTGTTAGAAAATACAAAATTTGATAGAAACACAATGTTCTGCTTAAATTTCTTTTATTACTTTTTTAAAAATAATTCAAATTTATTCTTGTGAAAATTAAAACTGCCGTATTTGTAATCAGCAATACAGACATTGCTAAATGTCCTAAAGAATTAATACCTGAATATGCTTTTATTGGTAGATCTAATGTTGGGAAATCTTCTTTGATCAATATGCTCGTCAATCAAAACAAACTGGCCAAGACTTCTGGAAGACCAGGCAAAACACAGTTGATCAACCACTTTAAAATTAATAACGAATGGTTTTTAGTCGATTTACCGGGCTATGGTTATGCACAAGTATCTAAAAGTAAACGTAAGAATTTTCAAGGCTTTATAGCCGATTATTTTTTAAAACGAAAACAATTAATTTGTACTTTTTTATTAGCTGATATTAGGCATGAGCCTCAAAAAATTGATTTAGAATTTATGCAGTTTTTGGGAGAAAATGAAATTCCTTTTGCCATTGTCTTTACCAAAGCCGACAAACTAAATGGTTCTAAAATACATAAACACCTACAAATTTTTCAAAAAAAAATGTTAGCATCAGGCTGGGAAAGTATGCCAATGACTTTTGTTACTTCCGCAACTGCAAAAACAGGCAGAGATGAATTGCTGAATTATATTGACAGCATTAATGAACTGATGGAAGAGGTTAGAGAATAGGTGTTGGGTGTTGGGTGTTGGAAAAGAAAAAAGGCTATTGACAAAAAATCTAAGGGTGTATAATGTTAAAATTTTTACCTTTTATTTATTGATAATTTTTAGAAGTATATTATTTCGATCCCGACGTTTCGAGAGAGAAATCATAAAACACATTTGAGATTCTCACTAATTCGTTCCTCAACCTACTCTGATTGACAGCTATATTTTATATTATGGCTATTATTTACTTACATTGCACCATGTTTTTAAATTAAAACCATTCACAAACTAAAAACCCGGAACTCGAAACCAACAAATGAAATCTACCAAAGACAATTTACAAGTTATATTTGAAGATAATCATATTATTATCATTAATAAAAGAGCGGGTGATATTGTGCAAGGCGATAAAACCGGAGATACACCTTTAAGTGACATTGTCAAGCAATATATTGCAGTAAAATATAACAAAAAAGGAAATGTTTTTTTAGGCGTGGTACACCGTTTAGACAGACCTACAAGCGGTATAGTTATTTTTGCCCGTACCTCTAAAGCCTTAGAACGTCTCAATAAAATGTTACGAGAAAAAAAAATAACCAAAACCTATTGGGCCATAGTTAAAAACAGACCTGAAAAAGAAAAAGATACCTTAACCCATTATCTGAAAAAAAACCCTAAAAACAACAAATCTACCGTATTTAGCAAAGAAATAGCCGGCAGTAAAAAAGCCATTTTACACTATAATTTAAAAAAGGAATTAGACAATTATTTTCTATTAGAAATTGACTTGGAAACTGGTAGACATCATCAAATTAGAGCACAATTGGCCATAATAAAATGTCCTATTAAAGGCGACCTAAAATATGGGGCTAAACGAAGTAACCCTGATGGAGGTATCAGTTTACACGCCAGAGAAATTGAATTTATACACCCGGTAAGTAAGGAAAATATTCATTTAACAGCAAATGTTCCAGAGCGTGTAATTTGGGAGAGCTGTGTTGAGTGAATGTTAGGTGTAGGTGTTAGGTGTTAGGTGTTAGGTGTTAGGTGTTAGGTGTTAGGTGTTAGGTGTTAGGTGTTAGGTGTTAGGTGTTAGGTGTTAGGTGTTAGGTGTTAGGTGTTAGGTGTTAGGTGTTAGGTGTTAGGTGTTAGGTGTTAGGTGTTAGGTGTTAGGTGAAAATAATAAATAAAACATTTTACCTACTTTTTGTAGGCGTTTTCCTTACATTAGTTTTGTAAAATATCGTATTTTTATAAAAATAAGCTATGGATTTATGAAAAAACCGTTTAACATTTGGCTAATAGATGACCATCCGCTAATTTTAGAATCTTATGAATTAGCACTTAACCGGATAAGCGTTAACAATACTATGTTTAAATTTAATATTCAAAAATCTAATGATTGTGATAGTGCAATTGCTAAAATTAAAGTTGATTTAGATAAGATTAAAGTTGATATGGTAATATTAGATATTAGTTTTGATAAATCTATAAAAAGTAAGTTTCTAAGTGGAGAAGAATTAGGCATAAGGATAAAACAATTAATTCCGGATGTTAAGATCATTGTAAGCACATCACACAATGATAGTTACAGAATTAACACCATATTACGTAATTTAAATCCATTTGGTTTTTTGATAAAAGGTGACTTCGATTCAAAAACATTACAGTTAGCAATAGAAAGTATTATTAATGATACACCTTTTTATTCTAAAACTGTTATGACATTAACTAGAAATAAAAACAATTTTAAATATTTTCTTGATGAAATAGACAAGCAATTACTCTATGAGTTATCTATTGGCACTAAGATGAAATATTTACCAAATATTATTCCTTTATCCAAGGGAGCTATTGAAAAGAGACGCAGACGCCTTAAAGATATTTTTGAAGTGTCTAAATCTGAGGATAGAGAGTTAATTTTGAAGGCAAAAAAAATGGGGTTTATTTAGTATAACAAGTACACATTTTTATCTTGAAATAAATCTCTGTGCTTTTTTGCCATAAACTTGCCTGTCACTTACACTTTTTCCGATGTGCAATTTAGATCCAAAAACTAACTGGTTAATTAACATTAGGTGTTTATTCACCATATTGAATATCATATAAATTTTCAGAGATTGATGTGTTAGCACATGAATCGCATTATCTAAAGTATCTTTTTTTCTGTAATTTGCTCAATAAGTAAGGATTTTCCTTACTTATTTTACGTAAAAAACCTAAGAGGTGTTAAATGCAAAAGATATCTTTACTACAGATTTGTTATTTAAAAAATTAAATTTTCATTTAACGTAAGTAGAACTATTTACTATATCTTATTTTATGGAAAACAAAAAAGCTTTAAATTGAAGTGAATCGCTACATAATTATTGGTATTTTGATTCTAGAATTTTTTTCATAAAGGGTAAATTCTACATATGCCGAAATTAACAGGAATTCTTATAAAAGAAATGTATAATAAGGATCAGGAATTTCCTTTTTTAAAAAAAGGAAATCCATTCCTGAATATCTCAAAAAAAAATTAAAAATAGAGTTAGATTCGATTGAGACATATATCAAACAGATTATAAATTTACAAATATAAAAGATATAGCTCTACATTTCTATAAAATGAGAAGGTAAATTAATAATAATGAAAAAAATTAAAGAATTTTCAAAACTTGAAAAAGAACTTGCACAAAGTTAATAGATTTAACTTGGCAGAAAGTTATTATTAACACAAAGTTCCTATGAATATTATAAAAAAAACATTCTTACTTTTTTTAATCACATCGTCAATTTGTATTGGACAAACAAAATACGATAAATATGAAGAACTTATTTCTGAAGCAAATCATTATCGTGGTATTGAAGATTTTGGACAAGCTATTGTGAAATATCATGAAGCATTACAAATATTGACACCGAATTCTAGTACACCTTTTTTCAACTTAGCTGAATGTGCTCTACATTTTGAAAACACAACTCTTGCAAATGAATGGATTAGAAAAGGAATTTCTCAAGGTGGTGCTCAGATAGAGTATCTCAAAAAATATAAGGGTTTTGAGAATATTCAAGAAAAAGAATTTTTCAAAGCTATTATTTCAGACTACAACTCTTTAAGAAAGCAATATTTTTTTTCAATTGAGGATATTGATATCTATTTGGAAATAGAGGAACTGATAAATAGAGATCAGTTCGTAAGAAAAATAGATGATTATATAGGTGAGCGAACGGAAGAAGATATAGAAAAAACTATGAGCGATTTACAAGAGGCTAAAAATAACAATGATACTGTTGCCGCCAAAAAATTTCAAAAATTACTCTTTCCAAAGCCAAATAAGAAATACCGAGAATTGAAGAATGAGCTTATGAAAAAAGTTGATTCTTTAAACGTTGAAAGATTAATTCAGATTACTAAAGAACATGGTTGGCAAGGAAGAGCTTGGTTAATTCTTTGGCATCAACGAGGGAATTATGGTGAAGATAATTACGTTTGGAATTATTTTCAACCTCTAATAAACAAAGAAATTGAAGAGGGTAAAATTAGTCGTAGTTTTTGGTCTCCCTTTGAACAATTCAAGGAAATGATGAAAAACGGGAATTATGGAACTATACAAATTATCGAAAAAAAAGAGAGAAGTAACAAATAACACCTTTATTAATAGCGATAATTGATTATGACTTTTTTCTACATAATATAGTATAACCTCTCTTATGGCTTAACCATCGTGGCCCATTTAAATTAAACTAAGAAGAACATAAATACTAAGAAATAACATATCAAAATGTTTTTGGTGTAATAAATGGGCGGAAACCGAAAAGCCAATAGAGTAGGTAAAATAGAATTTTATTAATAATATGGAAAAATTAGATTTAAAAAAATTTCAAAACTTTGAAACAGATCTGTCCTCAATTTATGGAGGCATCATGATGGCGGACAGAAAAACTACTATTGCAAATACCTGTGATGTGCATCATGATACTAATAATAATGGTAAAATTGATATTGGAGAACATTTGACGATAGTTGAATGCTAATAAATCAAATTAAAACAATCAAACAACATGGAAACATTGAAAAAATTTAAACAATTAGAATTGAATACTTATGAAGTATTTGGGGGACAAAATCGTGTTTTTCGTTACACTCAATACAGCGAAACAATTGCTGACACTTGGGCTGACGAAAATGGTGATTACAAACTAGACCCAGGGGAAACAATTAGTTATCATCCTTATTTCTAAATACTAGCTTCTTTATTAAAATATTATAGAATTTTAAATTCCCTACGTTATCTAATTGTGGGGAGTTTAAGATTCTTAGAGCTTATTTATCCTTTACCAACTATTGTACAGAATAAGATATCTTTTTGACGCTTTTATTGATTACAAAGTGAATAAAAGAAAAAATTCAATTCAAATTGAATTTTATTATTAATTAAATCGAATACTCATTTGAATATTATTATTACAGAATCAAACGATATAACATCTGATTTAGTTATGGAATGGCTTATTTCAAAAAAAACAAAAATCAGAAGATTGAATAACGAAGTTCCTAATAGCATTAGTTACGCAATTTCTAATTCAGGAAATATCTTTGTTGTAGAAAACAGCATTCCTGAAAAAATTTGGCATAGACGTGGAAAACTTAGTACTACTATTCCTATAAATCGAGAACATTCATTAAATGAATATTTAAAAAAAGAATCCGATAGTGTCATAAAGTCAATTGAACTAGACTTAAAACATTCAATAAAGTATGTAGGATCTTTTCTTAAAGAAACAGAAAATTATAAATTAACACAACTAAATTTTGCAAAATCATCTGGTTTAAAAATTCCGAATACTTTGGTAACTTCTTCTAAGAAGCAATTGCTTGAGTTTATTAATAAATATGAAAAAGTGGTAAGCAAGGATATAAGGTACCCTGTTAATTTCAGCGTAAAAGATGAGACTTTTAATTCTTCAGGTACTATTTTAATTGATAATCAAGTATTAAAAAACTTAAATAATATTTTTAATCTAATACTTATTCAAGAATACATAGAAAAAGAACATGAATTAAGAATATTCTTTTTCGAAGAAAAGTTATATCCTATGGCTATTTTTTCTCAATCAAATGAAAAAACAAAAATAGATTTTAGGAATTATGACTTAGAATTACCTAACAGATGTGTCCCAGTTAAATTACCGAAAATAATAGAACAAAAACTTTTGGATTTTACAAAAAAAATGGAATTAAATACCGGTTCAATAGATATGATATATTCAATTGATAAAGAATATGTTTTTTTAGAAGTTAATCCTCAAGGCCAATTAGATTGGCTCTCAAAAAGCTGTAATTATTACATTGAAAGAGATATTTCTGATTTTTTTCACTAATCAATTCCTAAAATTATGAAAAAAGAAATATTACCTGTAACTATTCTAAAGGCAGTTATCAAAACAAAGGTTGCCGATCAGAAAAGTGAACGCTTTATTAAAGTTGAAAAATTACAAACCTGTAAAGTAATTCCATACGGATTTTACAAACCAATTTCAAAAATTTTAGGTGATGAGTAAGATTAAATTGTTTTCGAATTGCATTCCAGTCAAAGGGTATAATAGGTCTGTTATTTGTGATACTCAAAGGAATCAGGTGAAGTTGATTCCAAATTCTTTATATAATATCTTATCTAATTATCAATCTCATTCAACTAATCAAATAAAAAAGCTTTATGATAATAAATTTAATAGTACTATTGATGAGTATATTGAATTCTTGCTAGAAAATGAATTAATTTTTTTTACTGACACTCCAGAGAATTTCCCAAAGCTAAATCTGGATTGGCATACGCCTTTCCAAATAACAAATGCTATAATTGATTTTGATAAAGAATCAAGCTATAATATAAAAGAGGTTATATGCCAATTAGACGATTTAAACTGTAAACACATAGAACTTAGACTATTCAACATTTCCCCAAAAAGTGTTACAGAAAATGTTCTTCAACTGTTAAAAAAAATTAGATCAATAATATATTCAGTAAATATTATATGTGATAGTAAGTACGAATCAGTTAAATTTTGGGTTAACTTAATGAAAAATTATACTAGAGCACATAATGTCATTTTACATAGTAGTGAGAAACATGAACAGATAAACCCATTTCCCGAAAGAAATATAATTACTACGGATAAAAAAATTAATTCTAAAAATAATTGCGGTGTAATATCAATTAGATATTTTGCCGTTAATATAAAAAACTTTACAGAGTCTAAGTACTACAATTCCTGTCTTAATCGTAAAATATCTATAGATGTAAATGGTGACATTAAAAACTGTCCTAGTATCCCACAAAATTTTGGTAATATAAAAGGTACTACTTTAGAAGAAGCCATGAATCATAAAGATTTTAAAAAATATTGGAATATTACTAAAGACGAAATAGAGATTTGCAAAGATTGTGAATTTAGATACGTTTGTACAGATTGCAGAGCTTATATAGAAAAACCAGAAAACATCTATTCTAAGCCTCTAAAATGTGGCTACAGTCCTTATACTAATAAATGGGAAGAATGGAGTACTAACCCCTTAAAACAAAAAACAATTGAACATTATGGAATGTTAGAATTAGTTAAAAAAGATGTTTAAATTTCCGTTCTTCAAACAGGCCGATTCTAAAAATTGTGACTATGACCCAGAAAAACTCAATTGGTAATAGAAAATTAATAATCTTAATGTCTTTAATTTTAACCATCCAAATTGAGACCTTTTCTCAAAATACTGACATTTTAGATAAGGTTTATAACTCATTCAAAGCAGAAGATGGTTCTTTAAATTATTTGCAACCTTACCTGATATTTGATAAAAAAAATTCAAGAATAGATATGGTGAATCAAATCAAATATCAATACTATTCTTTTATCCATAAAGGCGATTTTGATATCCTTCTTTTATCTAAAAAAAGAGTACTAGACTCTTTAGTCATATTTGAAACGGCAAAAATGAAAATAACAGACATCTCAAGGTCTAAAAAAATTCTTATGTTCAACGAACAACATAATAGACCTTATCATAGGCTTTATGTTTCAACATTTTTATCTGATTTGAAAAAACAAGGTTATGGCATTCTGGCATTAGAAGCTTTAAAATGGGAAGACAATGAGCTAAATTCTAGAAAATTTCCGATCAGCACTTCAGGAACTTATACGGTAGAACCATATTTTGCAAATTTAATAAGAATAGCACTGGAGTTAGGTTTTGAAGTTTTACCCTATGAAGATCAAAGCTCACCACCAGGAACCATCGAGAGTAGAGAAATGGCACAAGCCAACAATTTAGCAAAAATAATCAATTCAGAAAACACAAAAATATTGGTACTAGCTGGGTTTTCTCATATTTCAGAAGTACCAGTATCTTCACATCATGACGAAATCAGCTATATGGCAACTCGCTTAAAAGAGCAATTGGGAATTGACCCTTTTACAATAGACCAAACTGAAATGTCAAGTGATGCAAGGGTTGACAAAGTTTCTATTCCCTATAAAAGCAATGAACCATATATATTACATGAATTTAAAAACAGGTATGACTTAACATTGGTCTATCCTAATAATGTTGATTATTTACATCTTGAATTGGGTAAAGCTCTTGTGAATGTTAAATTAGATGAAAAAATGGTAAATAAGAATCATCTCATCCAATTTTATGTAAAAACTGAATATGAAAATTTTAATGATAGAGCAATTCCCTATGAACAATTTTTAATTGAATCAAAAGAAATGAAGATATATCTAAATCCTCAAAGAACATATCAATTGGTCATAAGAGATTGCAATTATAAAGTGTTAGTGTTGAGAACCATTGATCAATTTAAAGAAATTATTATAGATTAGGGTTTGAGAAAATTTCCATATTACAAACAATTAGACAATAAAGATTGTGGACCTTCCTGCTTAAAAATAATCACTAAGTATTATAATAGAAGTATTGCTATACAAGAATTTCGTAAGTTAAGTGAAACAACAAGAGAAGGTAGTAGTTTATTTGGTATTAGTAATGCAGCAGAAAAAATTGGTTTTAGAAGTTTAGGCGTAAAGATTAAATTAAATGATTTATTAGAAGCTCCACTACCATGTATTTTACATTGGAATAAAAACCATTATGTAGTTTTACACAAAATAAAAGACTCATCTTTCATCTTCTCCAAGGGAAAAAAGTCAAAAAAGTCTTTTACATTTTATATTTCAGATCCGGCACATGGTCTATTAAAATATACCCAAGAGGAATTTTTAAAACACTGGATAGGTGGTAATGCCACAGATGAAACCGAAGAAGGCATTGCTTTATTATTAGAAACTACACCAAAGTTTTATGAAGAGCAGACAAATCCTGACTTTGATAAAAACAAGAGTTTCAGATTTTCTTTTTTGAGTAAGTATGTTTTTAAATATAAGTCCTTTTTATGGCAATTGATTATTGGCTTATTAGCAGCCAGTTTATTACAATTAATTTTTCCGTTTCTAACCCAAAGTGTTGTAGATGTTGGTATAAAGAACCAAGACATACATTTTATTTATTTAATCCTGTTTGCTCAATTAGCTTTGTTCTTTGGTAGAACAGCTATAGAAGTAATACGGAGTTGGATATTATTACATTTAAGTACGCGTATTAATATTTCATTAGTGTCAGATTTTTTTATAAAACTTATGAACTTACCTATTGCTTTTTTTGACACAAGAATGACAGGAGATATTTTACAACGTATTAATGACCATAAGCGTATTGAAAGTATTTTAACTACTTCTAGTTTAAGTGTATTGTTTTCAATGGTAAATTTGGTAATCTTTACTATAGTGCTAGGATATTATAGCTTACAAATTTTTAGTATTTTTATTATAGGTAGCTTACTCTATTTTGGATGGATACTACTCTTTTTAAAGAAACGCAGAGATTTAGATTATAAACGTTTTTCGCAAGTCAGTCAAGAACAAAGCAAGGTGATAGAATTGATTAATGGCATGCAAGAAATAAAACTGCATAATGCGGAAAAACAAAAACGTTGGTCTTGGGAATTTTTACAGGCCAGATTGTTTAAAGTATCCATAGAAGGTTTAGCCTTAGAACAATACCAAAGTGTGGGATCTAACTTTATCAACGAGGTTAAAAATATATTGATTAGTATATTGTCTGCAAAATTAGTTATAGATGGGAATATTACCTTGGGTATGATGTTGGCAATTTCATATATTGTAGGTCAACTAAACTCTCCAATAGCTCAATTGATTAGTTTTATTAGAGAAGTTCAAGATGCTAAAATATCACTCGAAAGACTTTCTGAGATCCACAACAAAGAAGATGAAGAACAACAAGACCAAGATAAAATTACAGATTTATCAAAGGAACTGGATATTAGCTTAGAAAAAGTTTCCTTTCGCTATATAGGTTCAGATGTAGAAGTATTAAAAGAATTAGATGTTAATTTACCTGCAAATAAAATTACCGCTATTGTTGGCGTAAGTGGAAGTGGTAAAACAACATTAATGAAATTATTACTCAAGTTTTATGAACCCAATAACGGACAAATAAAACTAGGAAATTATGACCTTAAAAACGTATCTCAAAAAACTTGGCGAAAGGAATGTGGTGTAGTAATTCAAGAAGGCTATATTTTTAATGACAGTATAGCAAATAATATTGCCGTAGGGGTAGATTATGTAGACAAGAAAAAATTAGCACATGCTGTAGATGTCGCAAATATTCAAGAGTTTATAGAAAGCCTACCATTATCATACAATACAAAAATAGGTATGGAAGGCATAGGGCTTAGTACAGGACAAAAACAACGCTTATTAATAGCCAGAGCTGTATATAAGAATCCAAATTTCTTATTTTTTGATGAAGCCACAAGTGCCTTAGACGCCAATAATGAAAAAACAATCATGGAAAAGTTAAATATCTTTTTCAAAAATAAAACTGTACTCGTAATTGCTCATAGATTGAGTACCGTAAAAAACGCACACCAAATAGTAGTATTGGATAAAGGTAAAATAGTCGAAGTAGGAAATCATCAGGAATTAATTAAGCAAAAAAGGAATTACTATCATTTGGTTAAAAATCAATTAGAATTAGGGAGCTAATGCCAGATATTAAAAATAAACATATAGAAGAAATAGAATTGCGTAGTGAAGACGTGCAAGAAATCCTCACCAAAGTACCAAATTGGATGATACGATGGGGAAGTGTTTTGTTTCTATTACTAATACTACTATTACTAGGAATTTCATGGTTTGTAAAATATCCTGACATTATTGCAGCCGAAACTATTGTAACAACACAGATTCCTCCACAAAAAGAATATGCTAAGATAACAGGTAAGTTAGATGTTATTTTAGTGAAAAATAACGAGCAAATTAAATCAAATACGTCATTGGGAATTATAGAAAATACTGCAAATTATAATGATGTATTCAAACTAAAATCTATACTGGATACTATAAAAGTCAATAATAAATATTTTAGTTTCCCTATGGATAGTCTTCCTATATTATTTTTAGGTGATATTGAACCTGATTTTACCTTATTTGAAAATAATTATATACAGTATGTATTAAATAAAGAATTGCAACCGTTTTCTAATGAGGCCATGGCCAATAGAATAACATCAACAGAATTGAGAAGGCGTTTGGCAAATCTGAAATCACAAAAAGAATTGCAAAACTCTGAGCTTAATTTTAAGAATAAAGATATAGAAAGATATAAGACCTTATTTGAAAAGGGTGTTATTTCTGCACAAGAATATGAAAACAAACAATTGGAATATTTACAAGCAGAGCGAAATTTTAAAATGATGAGTTCTAATGTTTCTCAATTGAGAGAATCTATTAGTAATGCTCATAGAACTTCAAAAGATACAGAAATTAGCAGAACTAAAGAAGAAATGATTTTGTTAAAAAATGTGATTCAATCCTTTAATCAATTAAAGAAAAGTATTAAAGATTGGGAATTACAATATGTATTGCAATCAGATATAGAAGGCAAAGTTTCATTTCTAAATATTTGGAATAAGAATCAAACCGTAAATCAAGGAGATTTGGTTTTTACCATTATTCCAACAGATAACGATGAATTTATTGCCAAACTAAAAGCGCCATCTCAAAACTCAGGTAAAATTAAGATTGGACAAAAAGTTAATATCAAATTACAAAATTATCCGGAAACAGAATTTGGAATGCTAACAGGTACAGTCAAAAACATTTCATTAATTCCTGATAAAGATGGATTTTATTTGGTAGATGTGAGTTTACCCAAAGAATTAATTACCTCCTATAACAAGGAAATTGTTTTTAAACAAGAAATGCGAGGCATTGCAGAAATTATTACGGAAGATTTACGTTTAATTGATCGCTTCTTTTATCAGTTTAGAAATATATTAAAGCGTAATTAACGTGAATAATGATAAATAGTTCTGGCTTCACCCCAAGGCTCCAATAAAAAAATACACAGTAGCAATCAGCCCCTGACTGATAGCATCAAGAAGTTGTTCATGAAGAAATTTAACTTTTTTTTCGACACACCATTCGCCTTTGGCGTAACGGAACTCAAACTGACATAAATTCCCTAACCATTATTCACATTAATTGATAATCTGCATATAATTTGAAGCTCAATTATTGCTCCAATTTATAATGTACAAATGCAAAAATTAATGTTGCAATTGTCATTAGCATAAAAACTGAAATTCCCAATAAGACTTCTCCTTGCAACACTTTTTCAGTTCCTCCTAAGAAACCAAACGTTAAACCCAAAATAGTAAGGAAAACAATCATTACATACTGAAAGTACTTTAACTGTTTGGAATAAATAATAGCTCTACCTACTTTGTTAAAAGGTTTTTTTCCTAAAACAGTTCTTAGAGCAGCAATAATGATAATAAATTGAAATATTAATTTAAAAATATACATATAAATAAAATTTAAAGTTACGTTGTTAGTTTGACATCAATTCAAAGCCAAAATCATTGAAACAATAAGATTACCAATTAAAAACCGCTTGCAAAAAATCTACCGTTTCAACAGCTTAAATTTTTCTTGAATAATTTGATCAATAGGTTTATTTTCTATTTTACTTTCTAACCAAGACAAAATATCTAAATATAAAAAGGCCCTGCGTTCATAAGGATCATTTTCGTATTGTTTTAGCGTGGTATGTAATTTTATAAACTCCTTTTTAAACTCACTGGGGTATACATCGCCAATAGTCTTTAAAAATTTAATCATTTCCTTTTGTACCTCATTGAGCTCATTCATTTTTATTAAAAACTTATAAGTGTTTTTAATTTGAACTTCTAAATGATAATCTAAACCAGCTTCATAATGTGCAAATAAATTCAGTATTCTGGAAAAACACAATAAATCCTCACGCATTTCTAATGATTTATTATTGATGATCTTATCTAAATATTCTATGCACTTTTTACTGTTTCCGGCACCAAAATATAAACTGGCAATTTTATAATAGAACACCATTATATGGTGGTGATCAATCCTATCTTGATATTCTTTTATCTTCAATAAAATTTCATTAACCAAAGGCAAACCTTCTTTAAAGGTACCCTCTAAAAAATGCAAATTCAGTTTATTATTGTAGAGATATAAAAAGCAAAGGGCATTTACATTATCTTCATTAGGTAGCAGTTTACTATTGTTAATTGTATCTTCAAATCTACTCAATGCCAATTTAAATTGCGTATGGTATTTTATATAAAAAAGAGATTCCAACAAATAATTATATCCTTTAAGGAAAAAAACAGGATTTAAACTTATCATGTCTTCATTTTGAAGAAACATATCAACCCATTTGGTGGCATATTTATAACAGGTTAAAAAATCTTGTACCAAAAAACTATACCATAAATGAGATTTATACAACCACAGTTTTTCACGAAAACCCAATTCTGAAAGCTTAAAATCAGGCATTCTATCATTAAAATATTTGGTTATTTTTTGATACTCCTTGTCGTTTTTTGCATAACCGGTCTTTAATAATATTCCGTACAGTTGTAATGATAAATTTGATAATTTACTTGTTATTGTATTTTGAATACTTAACTGTTTTGCCTGTTCTGTCAACTCATCAGCCCTATTACTAATACTTCTGGTAATATATTGAGATTCTATTACCTTTTCTAATTCTACTATTTCATAGGCTAGTATTTTTTCTTCATTGTCTATTGCCGTATTTTTTGCTTTATCTAAAATTTTTAAACTTTGTTTATACAGTCCTTTATGATATAAAATCGTGGCGAAATCAAGTTGCTCTCTAATTTGAGCCCTTGTATTTTGATGTAGCGGATTCAATCTTAAACTAATTAAAATTTGCTTGTATAAATGTGCCTTTAAATTAGATAATTGGGCCTTTTTAACGATGCCACTTTTTAGTATAGATTTTTCATCATAAGTATTCAATTTATCCAGTAAATTAAATAAGGCCAAGAATTTAGAATCGGTATTACCACCCAATCTGCCAACATATAGTTTGAATTGTCTTTTCTCAGATTTAGATAGCGATTTTACTAAAACAAATAAATTATCTTTTTGTTGGCTAGTCATTGTAACAAATAAAGATTTAAATAATTAATTATCAGATTGTTAAATAATCAATATTTAGGTTAAGCATTGTAAAAATACATTATATTTCGCTTTAAAAAGCATAGCAAAATATAAATTCGTTTCTTAATAAAGAAATATATTCTTAAATAATGAGCAAAGATATAGTCCAAATTTTTGATACTACCCTACGAGATGGAGAGCAAGTGCCTGGCTGCAAGCTAAATACAACACAAAAATTAATTATTGCAGAAAGGTTAGATGAATTGGGTGTGGACATTATTGAAGCAGGATTTCCAATTTCTAGTCCGGGTGATTTTAAGTCGGTTGAAGAAATTTCAAAAATTGTTAAAAATGCTACTGTTTGCGGATTGACAAGATCTGTAAAAAAAGATATTGAAGTTGCTGCTCAAGCTTTAAAGTATGCTAAAAAACCGAGAATTCATACCGGTATTGGCACTTCTGATTCTCATATTAAATTTAAATTTAATGCAACAAGAGAGCAGATTTTAGATCGTGCTGTTGGAGCCGTTACTTATGCTAAGTCTTTTGTTGAAGATGTAGAATTTTATGCTGAAGATGCTGGTAGAACTGATAATGAATACTTAGCTCGCGTTTGCGAAGCTGTAATTAAAGCTGGGGCTACCGTATTAAATATTCCCGATACCACGGGTTATTGTTTACCTGAAGAGTATGGTGCCAAAATGAAATACCTAAAAGAAAATGTAAAAGGAATAGATAAAGCCATATTATCTTGTCACTGCCATAATGATCTGGGTTTGGCAACAGCCAATTCTATCGCCGGAGTAATTCAGGGTGCCAGACAAATTGAATGTACCATTAATGGAATTGGAGAAAGAGCAGGAAATACGGCATTAGAAGAAGTGGTAATGATCTTAAAACAACATCCTACTTTGAATCTAGATACTGGAATCAACACCCAATTGCTCTATGATACCAGTCAAATGGTAATAGATAATATGGGTATCTATGTACAACCTAACAAAGCTATTGTAGGTGCAAATGCATTTGCCCATAGCTCGGGTATCCACCAAGATGGTATGATAAAAAATAGAGAAACTTATGAAATTATTGACCCTAAAGAGGTGGGCGTAACTGATTCTGCCATAGTTTTAACTGCAAGAAGTGGAAGGGCCGCTCTAGCTTTTAGAGCCAAAAAAATTGGTTATGACTTGACTAAAATTCAATTGGATGAGATCTATGCCCTATTTTTAAATTTTGCAGATAAAAAGAAAGAAATTGACAATGATGATATTCATGAAATTATAAGAACAAGTACAATAAATTATTCTATTCCAGCTTAATAAAAAGAAAAAAATGAAACTAAATATTGCCGTTTTACCAGGAGATGGTATAGGCCCCGAAGTAACTAAAGAAGCAAAGAAAGTGTTAGAAGCTATAGCACATCAATTTGACCATACTTTTATTTTTAAAGAAGAATTGGTTGGTGCTGTGGCAATTGATAAAACAGGAGAGCCTTTTCCTCAAAAAACATTAGATCTTTGTTTGAATACTGACGCTGTATTATTTGGAGCAATTGGCGATCCTAAATATGATAATGATCCTTCTGCAAAAGTTAGACCCGAACAAGGTTTGTTAAAAATGCGAAAAGATCTAGGACTATATACAAATATACGTCCGGTAAAAGCCTACAAAGAATTATTAGAAAAATCACCTTTAAAAAAGGAGATTATAGAAGGAGCTGATATGACTATTTACCGAGAACTTACAGGAGGTATTTATTTTGGTGAAAAAAAAATAAGTAAGGACGGAAAAACGGCTTCTGATTTATGTGAATATCATGAATTTGAAATAGAACGTATTGCTCATGCGGCATTTAAAGCAGCTCAAAATAGAAGAAAAAAATTGACATTAGTAGACAAAGCCAATGTACTTGAGTCTTCTAGATTATGGCGTAAAGTAGTTACTAAAATTGCCAAGAAATACGCAGATGTTCAACTAGACTTTCTATTTGTAGATAATGCGGCCATGCAAATTATATTAAACCCTAAACAGTTTGATGTTATCTTAACAAGTAATTTATTTGGAGATATTATTTCTGATGAAGCTAGTGTTATTGGTGGATCCATAGGTTTATTAGCCTCTGCTTCTGTTGGTGAAAAATATGCTGTTTTTGAGCCTATTCACGGCTCTTACCCGCAAGCTACCGGCAAAGGAATTGCCAACCCTATTGCTGCCATATTATCTGCAGCAATGCTATTAGAGCATTTTGATTTATTTGAAGAATCAGCTTTGATCAATAAAGCGGTTGAAAAATCTTTAGAATTACAAATATCAACCTCTGATATTAATAGCAATTCCCAATTTACCACCTCAAAAGTTGGTGACTTTATTACAGATTTTATCCAATACCCTGAAGATTCGAATATCAATTATCACAATATCCATATAGGACAATCAACTATTATATAATTTCAATTTTGTTCATACTAAAGCCCGCTTCCACGGGCTTTTTTTATGAAATTTACTCATACTTTATACTAATTTAACCAATCTTTTTTATTTTTTAGTTTTTCCTGTAACAAACCCATACTTTTAAGCGTCTATTAGAAAGGTAGTTTAGTATTAATACCCAATTGACAAATATTAAGAAAACTATAAATAATGTTCGATATTGATCGTTGGCAAGAAATTTTTGATACCATACGTAAAAACAAATTACGTACATTTCTCACGGGGCTGTCCGTGGCTTCAGGCATTTTCATTTTGGTTATTCTATTGGGTTTTGGACAAGGAATGCAAAACGGTATCCGTAAAGAATTTGAGGGCGATGCCACTAATATTGTTACAGTATGGACTCAAGTAACGACCAAAGAATATAATGGCTTAAATCCTGGTAGGCGTATTGAAATGAATAATTCAAATTACAATCACATCACTTCTCTTTATAGTGATCAGTTAGAATTTAGCTCCGATCGATTAAGAGTTAGGGGTGCTTCAGTGAATTACAAAAATGAATCAGGAGCCTATGGTGTACAAGGAGTAACCCCAGATCATCAGCAAATTGAAAATCAAAAAATGCTTTCAGGACGTTTTTTGAATGCTAATGACATGAAAACGAACAACAAAGTCGCTGTAATAAGTAGCAAAATTAAAAATGAATTGCTCAAAGATATTGAAGATCCATTGCATGAATATATTCAAATATCAGGCATTAACTTTAAAATTATTGGTATTTATAGTGATGAAGGTGGCGAACGTGAAGAAAATCGTGTTTTTATTCCCACTCCCACAGCTCAAGGTATATTTAATGGAGCAAATAAGGTTTCTAACTTGTTTTTTACCTTACAACCGGAAGAAAATTTTGATAAAGCTGTAGAGGTATCTAATAAATTTGCATCTGATATCAAACAATATTTACAACAATCTCATTCGGTTGCACCTGATGACAATAGTGCTATAAATGTTTTTAATGCTCTTGACGAAGCCAAACGATTTTATACATTAACCAGTAGTATTGCCATGTTTTTCTGGTTTGTTGGTATTTGTACCATTATTGCCGGTGTGGTTGGTGTTAGTAATATTATGCTAATTGTAGTCAAGGAACGTACAAAAGAAATTGGGATTAGAAAGGCTTTAGGTGCAAAACCTTGGTCTATAATTGGAATGATAGTACAAGAATCTGTATTTGTTACCGCTGTGGCCGGGTTTGCCGGACTGATCTTTAGCATGGGACTACTTGAAATTGTCGGACCCAATGTAGAAGTAGATTATGTTGTAAACCCTTCAATTGATTTTTCAATTGCCTTGAATATGGTTTTCTTATTGATAATAGCAGGTGCTTTAGCTGGGTTTATACCAGCATGGCGAGCGGCAAATATACAACCAATTGAAGCCTTAAGAGATGAATAAATAGGTTTAAGGTTTAAGGTGTAAGGTTTGAGATTTAAGATTTAAGATTTAAGAAAAAAAACAATTATCTAAATCATAATTGAAATTAAATATGTTTAATAGAGATCGTTGGAACGAAATATTGGAAGTGCTGACCAGCAATTGGTTCAGAACAGTATTGACCGCTTTTGGGGTATTTTGGGGTATCTTTATTTTAATCTTATTATTGGCTGCTGGTAAAGGTCTGGAAAATGGTATCAAACAAGACTTTGGTGGTATTGCCACCAATACCATGTTTATGTGGACCCGTGTAGTCACTAAGGCTCATGAAGGTATGCCAAAAGGTAGACGCTATAGATATCGTATTGGAGATGTTGAAGATATCAAACAAAATGTATCCAATTTAAGATTTATTTCTCCTCGAAACCAACTCAATGGTTTTAATGGTTCTAACAATGTAATAAGAGGTTTAAACACGGGAGCATTTGATGTTTATGGTGATTATCCCGAGATTATCAATCAAGAACCAATGGATATTACTTCCGGTAGGTTTATCAATTATAATGATATTAATGAAAAACGAAAAGTTGCAATTATTGGTGAAGGTGTTCGAAAAAGTTTGTATGACAAAGATGAAGCAGTTATAGGGTCATATGTTAAAATACAGGGTGTAAGTTTCATGGTCATAGGTACTTACAAGAAAAAAAATAGTGATGGTGATGGTGAAGAAGCACAAAAACAAATATATGTACCCTTCACTTCTTTTTCACAAGCCTTTAATCAGGGAGACAAGGTAGGTTGGATGGCAATTACGGCTATGGATGGCACTTCCATTACAAGTTTAAAACAGCAAATAATTGACATCGTTAAAAAGAATCATAAAATTCATCCTGATGATGATCGGGCTGTAGGTAACTTCGACTTGTACCAACAATACAATAGAGTTGAAAGCTTATTTATGGCACTAAAGGTAATTGCTTACTTTGTAGGAATTCTGGTATTGTTATCAGGAGTGATAGGTGTAAGTAATATAATGCTGATTGTAGTTAAAGAACGTACTAAAGAAATTGGCATAAGAAGAGCACTAGGAGCCACTCCAAACACAATTCGTGGTCAAATTCTTACCGAGTCTGTATTTTTAACCATAATATCTGGTATGGCAGGCATCGTATTTGGAGCCACACTGATTTATGCTATCAATTATGCCATTGAAATGAGCGGCCCGATAGATATGTTTTTAAACCCCAGTGTTAATCTGGGTGTTGTTACTATAGCTTTGGCAATATTAGTAATATCAGGAATTTTTGCCGGTTTAATACCTGCACAAAATGCTATTAAAATAAAACCAGTAGAAGCACTCAGAACAGAATAAAATTTAATTAAAAAAATAATCAATGAAGAAATCAGTAACCATTTTTATTTTAGTTTTTATAGTCATTACTTTTTCAGCGGCGATGTATTATTTATATTCAAAAAATGCTCAAGACCCTGTGGTTTATAAAACCGAAAAACCCTCAACTAAATCTATTGTTAAAAAAACTGTAGCTACGGGTAGTATTCTTCCGCTTGAAGAAGTACTCATAAAACCTAATATCTCTGGTGTTATTGAAGAAGTGTATGTAAAAGGAGGTGATATACTAAAGGCAAATGATTTGATTGCTAAGATTAGGATAGTACCTAATTTATCGGCATTAAATAATGCTAGAAATGGTATTCAAACTGCCAAAATTTCATTAAACGATGAAAAACGAAATTACGATCGTCAAACTTCATTATTCAATAAAGGAGTAATTTCTAAACAAGAGCTTGAACGAGCCGAAGTAACTTACCAACAAGCCAAGCAATCTTACAATGCTGCCAATCAGAATTATGATATTGTAAAAACCGGATCTACCCGAGGATTAGGAAACGCTGCCAATACCTTAATTCGATCTACAGTTTCCGGTATGGTATTAGAAGTGCCGGTAGAAGTTGGTAATCAAGTTATTGAAAGCAATAATTTTAATGAAGGTACTACTATTGCCACGCTTGCAGATGTAAATAAAATGATTTTTGAGGGTAAGGTTGATGAATCTGAAGTTGGTAAAATAAAAGAAAATCTCCCCTTAGAAATTACTGTAGGAGCCATAGAGAATGTTACTTTTAATGCCGTATTAGATTATATTGCACCTAAAGGAAAATTAGATAATGGTGCTATTCAGTTTGAAATAAAAGGCACCTTAAAAAAACAAGACAGCACTTTTATAAGAGCGGGCTTAAGTGCCAATGCCTCCATAATTTTGGCAAAAGCAGATAGTGTATTGTCTATTAAAGAGGCCTTAGTACAGTTTGACAAAAAAACAAAAGCACCCTATGTTGAAATAAAAACAGGAGATCAGGAATTTGAACGAAAAGATATAACATTAGGAGTTAGCGATGGTATCCATGTAGAGATTAAAGATGGACTCTCATTAGAAGATGAAGTTAAGGTTTGGAATATTATCAAATCTCAACCAGGAACTGAATAAATATTTGCTTTACAAATACTCATTTTTTTATCCATTAGAAACCATTTCAAATAATGTTCTTACTGTTTTCCAATTTCGAGTAGTAGCGGTTACTTTTAGCTTACTTTCTATCAAATTGTTTGACAGTTTAGATTTACTATATTTTTCTGAAAAAAATAAATACACTTGACTTTTATCGATCACAAATTGATCGCCATTAAAATCCATCTTTTTTAAGTGATCTATATTCTCTAGTACTGGATTCTCAGATAAAAATGTAACATATAATTTGTCTATATTTTTTTCATTTGGTAAAAATGGGTTATTGTTAAAGATTATTTTTATTTCTTCTGAAGTTCTTATCATTACCGGCACATCAAATCCATACTTTTTAAAAATTGCCTGTTTGATAGTCTCTTCTATTTTACGAGCTGACAAATTGGAAAAGAAGACTATATTTCCACTTTGTATATAGGTAGTGATGTCTTGCAAACCCATTTTTGTTAAAAGCACTTTTAAATCCGCCATTAAAATTTTTCGTTTCCCTCCTACGTTAATCCCTCTTAATATGGCAATATATTTTTTCATTATAGTTTAATAATTTTAATAGTTTCTGTATCTTGGTTATTATCATTTTTAATCTTAACAAAATAAATTCCCGACTCTAAATTTTTTAACTCTAATACTATTGGATAAGTTATTTTTGAAGCCTTATTTGAAATATTTGCTACTTCTTGCCCTAAATTATTAAATACTAAAATGCTAAATTTTGCACTTAAGTCAGTACTACTTAATATAAATTCATCTTTAAAAGGATTAGGATAAATGGTAATAGTCTTTTTTTCTACTTCGCTGACTGATAATGATGTAGAAGGCACTAAAGATTTTTGAAACCCTGTTCCTGGAGATCCAACAAAAACTGTAGGACTCACTTCATTACCTACCGCTACTGCCAGTGCAAACGGGTAAGCCATACCTTGATTTTGTTGTGTCCAATTTTGTCCACCATCATCAGAAAACAAAATTCCTTTTGAACTTATTTCATATCCTCCTGCCTCAAAAGCACTTGAAGAAGTAGCGTATAGTACATTAGAATTTTTCGGCACTATGGCCACTTTTCGTAAATAATTATCAGTTAAAATTTTTGACCATGTTATGCCGCTGTCAGTACTTTTAAACAATCCTTTATTATTACCTATAGCGGTAACATATACCCAATTTGCATTATTTGGATCAGTTTTAATATCAAACACACCATTATAGTTTCTATCCCAAAATTCTATGTTGCTATTTGCCAACATTTGAGAATGACTAATATCTGTCCAGCTTGAGCCTCCGTTCGTAGAACGCCATATTCCTTTTTCACCTCCTGCATATACAATAGCACTGCTAAACTGATCTACGGCAGTAAAACGGCATCCGTCACAATCAAATATCTTTTGCCAAGAGTTGCCATCATCTGTACTTTTATATACATCTTTTAATGCAGTAACAAATAATGTCCTATTTGCTATTGGGCTGTTTTCATCAATAGACAATCCCATTATTTCTTCATTGGGTAACAACGAACTTACATCTGTCCAACTATCCCTATTTCCGGTATTTGTATTCTTTAATAAAAAAATTGGTGATTGTCCATTTTGTTGACCTCCTAAAGATGCCCAAACTACATTTGCTCTATTTGGGTCTGCCAAAACAGTAGCAGCGTTTCCTCCAAAACCGCTCCAATTTCCACTATAAAGCTCATCATTACAACTTTGCCAACTTATGCCTTTATCTAAACTACGCCAAATACCAATATCAAAATAGGCAGTATAAATAATATTGGGATTAGACTTGCTAATAGAGATATCCATCATATTTACATTATCAAAACCTCTACTTTGCCAAAAATCAGTTGAAACCTCATCAGTAAAAATATTATTAAATGTTGCTCCTTTATCTAAAGTGGCAAAAGCCCATTGAGAATTAACCCAAAAATAGCTGTTCACATTAGATAAATCTTCTCCTAAAGTTTTTGAAATTCCGTTAAAACTTGTTCCATATGACCTAAAAACATCATTTTGAAAAAAAGTATCCCAATTATTAACATTTCCTGTTTGAGTAAAACTTAAACCTCCGTCAGTAGAAGTAAAAGTTCCGGCTCTATCGTTCCAGGGATAAGGCTCTCTAGGATCAATTAATTTTATGGTATTAGCATTGTTTTTATCAAGCCATATAACACCGGTATAGTCAGACAAGGGTGATCCCCAACTTGAACCTCCATCTGTACTTTTATACAATTCCCCTAAAGTATCAGTCCAATAGAACTGCTCATTACAGTCGGCATTCATAGTTGTCACAAATAAATTATCAGTATTATTTGTATCGAGTGCCATATCTAATATTTCTGACAAAGAGGTAGTTAAATTTGTCCAATTGATTCCTCCATCTATACTTCTATAAACATCGGCAGGACCACAAGCAAAACGACCATCTCCGGTAAGGGCATAAACAGTATTTACATTGGTAGGACTAACAATAATTTTTAAAATTCGGATTCCATTTGGGAGATTGGTACTAATTTGTGACCATGATATTCCATTGTTTAATGATTTATAAATCACACCATTATTCGAATTGAATGTCGGATGGTAAGTGGCATAACCAACATTTGAATTATTGGTTCCAAATTCTATGTCGGTAATATAACCACCAACCAATACTTGATTTGCATTATCTCCTCCATTATCACTCCTAAATATTCCGTTTTCAGTTCCTATGTATAGAATATTTCCATTTGTACGATGAAAACCAATTCCCGAAACATGAGTTTCTGTTAATCCTTGACTAACTCCAATCACATCCCAAGTTTGACCTCCATTTTTACTGCGATATGCTCCACTTAAGTCACTACCGGCTATAATTATACCGCTAGTACTAGCACCAATTGTACTATAAGCTCCACCTCCACCGGGATTTGTTCGTGTCCAATCGTGAGTTTGAGATTCAATCGTTGTTTGAAAAAGCACCAAAAAAAATACAAATATCAAATACTTCATAACTTATTATTAATTATTTATTGTACAAATGAATCCAATTCCCTAGTATGAACTTAGATAAAGATACCTAATTATTTAAAATACATATCTATTAGTTTTTAGCTCCTTTTAAACACCTTAAATAAATATTGATTTCCACTTTCTCTGTCTATTATTTTAATAAAATACATTCCGGAATTTAAACTCAATAAGCTAATTTTATTTGAAATAACCTTTCCTTGTTGTAGTATTTGTCCATTTATTGAAACGACTTCATAAGTTGAGTTTATAAACTTATTCGGAATGATAACTATGTCATGGGTTGGATTGGGATAAAGTATCAAACTATTTTCATCAATTTCGCTTTCATCAATAGTAAGTGTATCACAAAACAAAGAAGTATCTAGACGAACGGGTATTTTAACAATATTATCTGAAAGCAGATCATTCATAATAAAAAATACTATATAGTCGTCTTCAATCAAATCATTACCATTGATATCCGTAATAAAAGTCGACCAAATTCCTGTAGATGTCCATTGAATAGCAGATAAATCTGAATGGCCGATAATTTGATTTGAAAGATTAGAAACAACACCAAGATTATCAATAGAAATCTGAGTTAGATTGCTTGTGCCTGAAGGGTAAAAAATATGATACGTTTGAGAACATTGACTCCATTTAACAGCCATTTTAGCTTCTCTTAATATACCTCCCGCAACAGTAGTAGAACTGATTATATTTCCGTCAGTATCAATTAAGCAAATTTGACTACTATCAGTTATGTCGTTATACGCGCCATTTCTGGCAATTAAAATAAATTTAGAAATATTTTCAAGCCATTCTACTTGATAATAATACTGTTGCGTATTGGTCAAATAATCCTGAACCTCCTTTTTTTTCTCAATAAGCCCTGCATTGTCAAATAAAACGGTTCCTCTGACAGCAAAACCATCATTTCCCCAAACTATTAATGTTCGGGTATGATCAGAATTACTAACTGAAACCGGCCACCAATGGTCTTCATTATTTGGTGTGAAACTAATTGTTTGTCTTTCATCTCCTGTACTATCATCAATTACTTTTGCCTTTAAAACAGCACCTCCAGTAGATGGTGGGGCTTCATCCGCATAAAAAACTAAATACTTATTATTCAAATGGGCTGTATTAGCTGAATGCTGGGATCCTGTACCACCTGCAATAACCCAATTAGATCTCATTATTGCTCCGGTAGGACTATGAAGTTGTCCACGAACATTTGGTGCATCCAAATCAACACCATCTTCCCAAACACTTAGAATAGTATTATTAACCTTATTGATAGTTGCATTAACAGGTTCTTGTGCTTCATCTGATCCGGTTCCAATAAATAACTGATTTGGTTTATCTTCAATAAGATTTCCATTTGTATCAAAATAAATAGTAGCGTTGTAAATATCATGTTCCCATGCATTGTTAAAGGCACTTGACCATGTTAAATAATACTTTATGTTGTTATTGTTATTTTGATATGGTACAATACAAGTTCCGTGATTAAACTCACGTGGATCTTGACTAAAGACCAATAAAGGAACTATAAGTAGTAGTATTAAAAATGATTTCATTTTAAAATTTTACAACTCTACTTATGGGTAATGTAAGTTTTTAGAGCCTCTGTTAAATAATATATTTAAACATATTGACTTACAATAGTAACGCGAATTTATGAATAATTATTCTCATTCATTTAAAATGAATTGAATATAGATCTAACTTCCTTTTCTGAATATAGTAAAGTTGCTGTCTAATCTATGGCTGTAAAAAAATTATTAACGCTAGATTTAAAAGAAAATTCTAAAAATAAGATAAATATAAATAGTTTAAAATCAGGAATATACTTTTTAAATATTAGCTCTAACACTACAACAACAACCATTAAGTTTGTAATATATTAGACGCTATCTAATTTACAGCAATAAGATGAATATCAAAAATAAGTACTGATCCTCCGGGAATGCCGTTTATCGTTTTACTTCCATATCCTAAATGAGCGGGGATCATCAATAGGCCACTGCCACCTTCTTTAAAGTAGGTAATACCTTCTGCCCAACCCTTAATAACTTGCTGTAGATTAAAAGAAATACCTTCAGCACTACTTTGGTCAAACACACTACCATTGGTAAAATATCCTTTATATGCAACTGTTACATTAGAATTTACAGTAGGTTGTTCATCTGTTCCTGCCTCATTAACCACATAGTACAAACCTGAATTGCTTTTCTTTGCGTCTAAATTATTTGCTGATATATAATCATTAATTTCCTGATCATTTTTAACGGCAAAATCTATGGATTCGCTATTATCATTATTACAAGCCATCATAAAAAGAGTAAAAACTAAAGCCGATAGTGTATTTTTCATCATATTTTTTTAAAGATTCGCAAATATAGCTATAAGCTTCTTTTTAACCTTTATTTTTAAAATTAATTAATGGATAGGTATCTTTTATGGATAAAGTACACATTTCTCTCTTTTAAAATTGATTTCGATACTAACTACGATTCCCTGTGTTATTATTTATTTTAAATAAATAGATCCAATACTTTTTTCCCAAATATTCAATTTCTTTAATTGCTTTAAATCCCCTATTTTCATAAATAGTCCTTGCAGCATCCATAAATTCTGAAGTGTGTAAGGCTATATAATTTTCATTTGCTTTAATAGCTTGTTCCATACACAATTCTGTTAGTTTTTTACCAATTCCTAAACCACGATATTCAGTATTTACACCTAAAAAACGAATATAACTCCAATTTGATTGAAATAGTTCGGTGGCATTTCCACTTGAAACCAAATAGATCATTCCAATAATTTCTGCGTTTTTCTCACAAACAAAAACAGTACTTTTATCAATTAAATTGGCCAATCTATCTTCATTATTCAAAAAAGAATTCATTTTCTTCCAATTTTCATTGGATAACACTTTAGAAAATTCATTATAAGATGTTATACCCAACTTTTTTAAATCCTGCAAATCAGAAATGTTAGCTTCTCGAAAATTCAATTGTTTTATGTTCAACGGTGACATAATATCTACAGAATATAATCGGTACTTATAAAATTAGATTTACGAGAGCGTAATAGCTCTTCTAGAATTTTATTATTATAAAGATTGTCTTTAGAAGCAACAAATGTTCTGATTGAGAAAGAGCGTAAAGCATCGTTCACGCTCAAGGTAGAGACTGCTGAATCTTTTCGTCCTGTAAATGGAAAAACATCCGGTCCTCTTTGGCAAGAACTATTTAGGTTTACTCTACAGACCAAATTAACTAAAGTATCGATTAATGGAGCCAACGATGTTACACTTTTACCAAATAAACTCACTTGCTGTCCGTAACTAGAATCGGCCATATGATCTAAAGGCTCTTGAATATCTGTAAATGAAATGATAGGTACAACTGGACCAAACTGTTCTTCATCATACACTCTCATACTATTATTTACTGGATACAATACTGCCGGAAAAATATAATTATCTGTAGTTTCACCTCCTTTTTTATTGATAATTTTTGCACCTTTGGCAATAGCATCGTCTATCAATTCTTGTATATAAGCAGATTTACCCGGTTCAGGTAATGGCGTTAATTTAACCCCATCATCCCATGGATTTCCAAATTTTAAACTGTCTACTTTTTCCGCAAATCGTTTATTAAATTCTTCTTGAATATCTTTATGTACATAGATTAATTTTAAAGCCGTACAGCGTTGGCCATTAAATGATAATGAACCTGCTAAACATTCATTTATCGTCAAGTCTAAATCGGCATCAGGTAATATAATGGCCGGATTTTTAGCTTCTAGACCTAATACCAATCGCAATCTGTTTTTATTAGGATGCTCATCTTGTAAAGCAATAGCAGATTTACTATTGCCGATTAAGGCCAACACATCAATTCTGCCTGTTTGCATAATAGGTGTTGCCACTTGTCTACCTCTGCCGTAAACAATATTTACAACACCTTTCGGGAAACTTTTTTGGAAAGCCTCTAATAATGGTGACAATAGTAAAACACCATGTTTTGCCGGTTTAAAAATGGTGGTATTACCCATCAATAAAGCGGGAATTAACAAGGCAAATGTTTCATTTAGTGGATAATTATAAGGCCCTAAACATAATACAACACCCAAAGGACCTCTACGAATATGAGCATATACTCCTGCTTCTTTTGAAAATTTAGCACTATCCCTGTCTAAGTCTTTATATTCTTCAATAGTGTCATAAATATATTCTACAGTTCTATCAAATTCCTTTTGAGAATCGGGTAGTGATTTACCAATTTCCCACATTAAATATTTTACAACTTCTTCTCTTTTGGTTTTCATCAAACCAACAAATTTTTCCATGCAAGCAATACGTCCTTCAACTTTCATTGTTGGCCATGAACCTTGTCCTTTACCATAAGCTTCACATGCTGATGTTAAAGCTTCTATAGCTGTTTCTTTTTCCATATATGGAATAGTGCCCAATAAAGTAGGTTGATAATTATCTGTTGAAGAAATGGTTGAATATACTTCTGTAGTTTTACCTGTCCACGTTTTTAATTCTCCATTAATTAAATAGGTTTTTTGATCAAATGGTTTTGTGATTTGATATTGTGTAGGTATGTTCATTTGTTATAATTAATTTTAATATTCCTTATTCTTATTTTCCCTCAAATTCAGGACAATCGATTCTTATTTCAGTCGTATGTAATTCTTTTTCCAGTAAATTACAAAAGTGATTTGTTTTAGCTTTTTCATAAAATCTACAACCATAACAAGTTCTTTGAACAGTTAAAACACCTTTCGAATTCAAATTATAAATTAACCTATTCAATGATCTATATAATATTTCCAGTTCATCTTTTTCAATTCTTTCAATTCCATTTTTAATTGGTTCAGCAAACTTTTCTGTTTTTCTTACAATATTCTTTCCTTTTGCAGTTAGCGAAATTGAATAGCTTCTATTATCTATTTCTGAATATTCTTTATGGATCAGCCCTTTATTGTTTAACACTTTTACCGCGTCACTTACTGTAGGTTTTGTAATATTAAACTCATCAGCTAAATAACTTACCTTACATAATTCATCTTTATGATATGCAATAAAGATAAGTATTTGAATTTGAATTGGGCTCAACCCAATTATCTTGGCATAATCCCAAAGTAGTGATTTGAATGCTTCAGAAATACGTTCAAGACTAACAACAATTTTACTTGCAATATTTTTTTGTTGAAACTCTATATTAAAAACACTCTTTTCCATAAAATATTTGTCTTATTTTTATTCTCAATACGCAAAGTTAGTAATCCTAATTATAAGATTCAAATCTTAGTTACAATTTTCCATTTCAATAATAGAAAATCCTTTATGTTGAATTTCACTTATAATTGATGGAGTAGCACTTTCTATGTGGCAAAAAACACATTCTTTTGTGCTTAATTCACTAGTTTTAAAAGGTTTTTGTTGTAAATAATCATTGCCATATTGAAATATCTTGACTTTATCAATTACATTACTAGGAACTAGAATATCAAAATGCATGATTAGTCCGTCTTGTCGTTTTACATAGGTGTCCCAAACTGATACTTTCATAATTTTAAATCTTTATTTATTACTATTTAATTCTTTTATTTTTTCTGAATTGGTTCTAATGCAATCTCAACTATTATAGTTACATCACTCCATAACTTTGAAACCCCATCTATACCGGTATGTTCATTTTTACATATTTCATTTAACGCTATAATACCAGGTAAAGCGTTCCATAATTTAAGGTTAACAATTGTGTGAATCTGAATTTTATCAGCAAAAATTGTGTAAGTAAAATCATTGACATGACTATATTTACCTATAATAATGTTTATTTTACCTTTATTATTATTTACTTCGAGGAAGCTTCCTTTAATAGTTTTTGCAGCTATTGTAGAAAAAAAATAAGTGCTAATTCGTTCATCTCTGAGCTTTAAATTTGAATTTATAGAAGCTGTTTCTATGCTAAATGTTGAATGCTCAAATAATTGTTTAATTGTCCCTTTACTTAAGGATGGATTATAGGTAATTTCATCAAATGATCCGCTAACTCCTATTTTATTTGAAAACTTGTAGGCGGTCCATTTAATAGAGGGCGTCTCTTTTTTTAAAGCATAGTTTCTATCTGATAAAGGCTTTTCTGAACTTTTAAAATTTTCTTGTACTACTAATTTAGACTGTTTCGCCGAATTGTTATTACAAGACAATACCAGAAATGTTAGAAATATGGTTAAACTTAATACATACTTATACATGGTTATCTAAATTAAAAGATAATGTAAACAGCCAATGAAGATTATACATTGACCATTTACATTGCTTATGATTCTATTTTTTCACTGAATATGGTAAAGTCAAATTACCACTGGCAACACTATAAACTTCATAAACCCCTAACATTGGTTTGTCTTTCATGTCAGTATTGACTTTCATATAACAAGCGACTCCATCATATTTAAAATCGGTTTGATTATTCATACGATAGCCTGGTACAACAACTTTTATGGTAGATCCTTTGGTAGTTACCTGAAATCCTGGCGAATCCATATACATTGGCATACCTGGATTTGTTGGAGGTAATATTACTGAGGTATCTTCCTTTTTAAATTGTTTAACCGAAAGACCTCCACCTACTCTTTTATCTTCCACCAAGATTACCCAATGCGGATGCCATACTATACCATCATTAGCATAATTACGATCTTGATTTTCATCCCAAAGCGGCGTATCATCAAAGTCAGGATGTGAGGTTAAAGCCAATGCAACAATACCTTCCGTTTGGTTAAAACCAACATCGGTTGGTTTTAATGTAGTTGGAAAAACATATCCTAAAACAGGTGCTCCGTTTAATTGCCCCACCGGCGTCGGTGTTGTTTTTCCTGCGGTTCCTTTTACTTCTATTTCCCAAATAACACTCGAAATATTTTCATCATGTGAAACGGTTACCTTTGTTATTTGAAAATTATCATTTTGATATTTAGCACAATGATCACAGGCAAAAATTGATGTGCTCATAAAAAACACCATTACTAGTATTGAAATATTTTTTTTCATTTTTAACTGGTTTTAAATAGTTAGAAATTTATATTTAAATAGGACTCCTAACTATTAGGATTAAAAAATTTATTTTACATCTTCAATAGACGCTCCAAAATTGATATGCATTACATTTCCATTTGGCGTAACTAATGCGGGAACAGAATTAACACCCGCTTTTTCAGCTTCTGGAATTCTGTTTTTAACTTCTCCAAGATTAACTATTTCAACCTCTGTTGAAATTAAATTTACCAATTCCTGTTCTGCATTTACACATACTGGACATCCAGCATGATAAAAAATTGACTTACTCATATCTATTAAATTTTTAAATTGTTCAGCAATATTGCCGGTACAAATATAGTTAGTATTCCTAACTATCCAAATTATTTTTAAACTTTTTTTATTTTTTATCATCAATTCGAAGTTATTATTAAAGTTTGGATGACGCCTATCTGTAGACAGGACAAGCTCTAAGGAGCATTCTTTATAGAAAATAAATTATTGGCAAGAGTTCAGTCATTACGCCAAAAATTGATATAAATATGGTATATTATTAAAATAAGCTTTGAAAAAATTATGCTCTTATATGCTTGAAACGGAAGTTTAAACACCTTCATTTCAATTATTATTCATTTGCCTCAAAGACAATTCTACAAGTCAACTTTTCACATTCATTGCAAGTCCGCCTTACAGTAAACGGACTTGTTCTAACTTACTTATTACACTATTTTTATCATAGCCGTCATAGAATCTCTTAGACTAGCTCCAATTTTTTCTATTGCATGCTGACGAATACTTTTATTTACCGTTATTAATTCTTGATTATCAACGCCACAGTCTTTTCCTAATCCGTAAGGAGTCCCTATAATATCAGTATCAACAGTAGTCATAAAATCAGACAATAATGGCTTACAGGCATGATCAAATAAATAACAACCATATTCTGCAGTATCTGAGATAATTCTATTCATTTCAAATAGTTTTTTTCTGGCTATAGTATTCGCAATTAATGGGGTTTCATGTAAAGACTCATAATAGGCAGATTCTTGTTTGATACCCGCTTCTGTCATTGTTTCAAATGCCAATTCTACACCAGATTTTACAAAGGCAACCATCAATACGGCATTATCGAAATATTCTTGCTCTGCAATGGCATTTGATGTGTTTTTAGTTTTTTCAAAGGCAGTTTCTCCTGTTGCTTCTCGCCAAGATAATAGATTTTTATCTCCACTAGCCCAATCTTCCATCATGTTTTTTGAAAAATGACCACTCATAATATCGTCCATATGTTTTTGGAATAATGGCCTCATAATCTGTTTCAATTCTTCTGCCAAATTGAAGGCTTTAATTTTTGCCGGATTCGACAATCTATCCATCATATTGGTAATACCACCATGTTTTAAGGCCTCTGTTATGGTTTCCCAACCGTATTGGATTAATTTGGAAGCATAGCCTGTATCAATCCCTTTTTCAACCATTTTATCAAAGGAAAGGATAGAACCTGTCTGTAACAATCCACAAAGAATAGTTTGCTCACCCATTAAATCAGACTTTACTTCAGCGACAAATGATGAATGCAAAACTCCTGCCCTATCTCCACCTGTGGCAGCCGCATACGCCTTTGCTTGTTCAAATCCGTCTCCATTAGGGTCATTTTCAGGATGAACAGCTATCAATGTTGGTACACCAAAACCTCTTTTATACTCTTCCCTCACTTCAGAACCCGGACATTTAGGTGCTATCATAATTACAGTAATGTCTTTACGGATTTGCATGCCTTCTTCCACAATATTAAAACCATGGGAATAAGATAATGTTGCCCCTTTTTTCATTAAAGGCATAATGGCTTTTACTACAGAAGAGTGCTGTTTATCTGGTGTTAAATTTGAAACTAGATCTGCTGATGGTATCAACTCCTCATATGTACCTACTTTGAATCCATTGTCACTTGCATTTTTAAATGATGCCCTTTGTTCTTTTATAGCACCCTCTCTAAGAGCATAAGAAATATCTAAGCCAGAATCACGCATATTCAAACCTTGATTTAATCCTTGTGCTCCACAACCAACAATTACAATTTTTTTTCCTTTTAAAGCTTTTACACCATTTGGGAATTCTGATTGATCCATAAAATCACAGATACCTAATTGTTCTAATTGTAATCGTAATGGAAGTGTGTTAAAATAATTTGTCATTTTTTTTTCTTTAATCTATTTAATTAATTTCTTGTAATAAATCTGAAATAGCCATTCTGGGTCTTGAAATAGCAATACGCCCCGATCGTACAAATTGCAATAAACCATATGGCTTCAATTTGTCATACATTCTGTCTATTTCCTCCTTTAAACCCGACGCTTCTATAACAAAATAATTTTCTGTTATCGTAACTATATGTGCTCTTCTAAACTTTAATTTTTCTTGTATCTGTTCGTCATACAAATGTTCTGTAGAAATTTTAAACAAGGCTGATTCTTGATAAATAATTTCATTTTCTCGGTGATAATAGGCCTTTATTACCTCAATTTGTTTTTCCAATTGACCCAATATTTTTCTGGCTTGAGTCTCAGAAATAATTACCACAAAAGTAAATCTATGTACTTGGTCAATTTCCGACTGAGATACCGTCATACTTTCTATATTGATATGGCGTTTTAAAAAAATTGCGGATAGACGATTTAATATACCAATATTATTTTCTGTATAAATTGAAATTGTAAATTTTTGATTTTCTTCCATAATTAACTTAATCTTATATCTGAAACACTAGCTCCTGAAGGAATCATTGGAAACACGTTATCTTCTTTTTCTACTCGAACTTCTAAAAAATAAGCATCTTTAGAGGCTATCATTCTTTGAACGGCCTTGGCGAGATCTTCTCTTTTTGAAACACACTCTGCTTCCATATGATACCCTTTTGCAATCATAACAAAATCGGGATTTATCATTTCTGTTGAAGCATATCTCTTATCAAAAAATAACTGCTGCCATTGACGAACCATTCCTAAAAACTCATTGTTTAACACCACAATTTTTACCGGTACTTTGGTCTGAAAAATAGTGCCTAATTCTTGTATAGTCATTTGATAACTTCCATCTCCTATAATAGCAATAACTTCTCTATCAGGTTTTCCCATTTTAGCTCCTATAGCTGCCGGCAAGGCAAAACCCATCGTACCTAAACCACCCGAAGTAACATTACTTTTAGATTGGTTAAACTTGGCATATCTACAAGCGATCATTTGATGCTGACCAACATCAGAGACAATTATTGCATCTCCTTTGGTAGTATTATTAATTTCATTGATAACTTCTGCCATAGTTAAGCCCTCCTTTTCGGGATGCAAATCATTTTTAATAACTTTTTCAAATTCTATTTGCATATGATCTTTAAATTCTTGTCGCCATTCGGGATAAGTATTTTGATCCACATTAGGTAATATTTTGGCCAGCGTCTCTTTAACATCTCCTAATACGGCAATCTCTGTTTTAACATTTTTATCTACTTCGGCTGGATCAATTTCAAAATGAATTATTTTCGCCTGTTTGGCATAAGAATCTAAATTACCAGTAACACGATCATCAAACCGCATGCCTATGGCAATTAATACATCGCATTCATTGGTAAGTCTATTTGGTCCATAATTTCCATGCATACCAACCATACCCACATTCAACGGATGATCTGTTGCTAAAGCGGACAGGCCAAGTATTGTCCATGCTGAAGGAATACCTGTTTTTTCAATAAAAGTTTTAAATTCTTCTTCTGCCTTTCCTAAAATTACACCTTGCCCAAAAACGATCATTGGTTTTTTCGCAGCATTAATGGCATCCGCGGCAGCGTTAAGAACCTCCATATTCACTTCTGGAACAGCTTTATAACTACGTACGGATGTACATTTTTTATATTGAAAATCGAAAGTATCAAACTGAGCGTCTTTAGTAATATCTATCAAAACCGGCCCTGGTCTACCTGAACGGGCAATGTAAAAAGCTTTAGCCATAATTTCAGGAATTTCAGAAGCTTCGGTAATTTGATAATTCCACTTGGTTACCGGTGTAGATATTCCTATGATATCAGTCTCTTGAAAAGCATCTGATCCTAATAAATGACTAGACACTTGACCCGTAATACAAACCAATGGTGTAGAATCAATTTGGGCATCGGCAATTCCAGTTACCAAATTGGTAGCACCTGGACCCGAAGTTGCTATAGCTACGCCAACTTTACCAGTGACTCTGGCATAGCCTTGAGCCGCATGTGTTGCCCCTTGCTCATGACGTGTTAATACATGATGCAGTTTATCTTGATATTTAAACAACTCATCATAAACGGGCATAATAGCACCACCAGGATAACCATATAATAAATCGACACCCTCCGCTAATAAACATTTGATTACTGCTTCGGCTCCTGATATATTTTCAGTTTTAGTTGTCTTGGTTTTTTTCAATGTTTGAGTTTCTGTATTCATAATAATATTTTCTTTGATTGAGACTTTCATAGGTATTAGTATTACTTAAAAATCATTCCAGTTCATCAGTTACACATCCTTTAGATGCTGATGAAACATTTTTTGCATATTTATACAACACCCCTTTTTTAAATTTTAAATCGGGTTGTTTCCAAAAAGTTTTGCGTTGTTTTAAAATAGATTCTGATAGATTTACGGAAATACTATTGGTTTCTGCATCAATAATAATTTCATCACCATCTTCAATAAACGCAATTGTACCTCCTTCTTGAGCCTCTGGTGTAATATGACCTACTACAAATCCATGTGTTCCCCCAGAAAAGCGACCATCTGTAATTAATGCTACATCTTTACCTAATCCTGCTCCCATAATAGCAGCAGTTGGCTTTAACATTTCAGGCATCCCGGGACCTCCTTTTGGGCCTTCATATCTTATAACTACTACATCTCCTTTCTTTACTTTCCCATCTCGAATACCATCATTCGCTTCAAATTCGCTTTCAAATACTTTGGCTTTACCTTCAAAACGCAAACCTTCTTTTCCTGTAATTTTAGCAACACAGCCCTCTTCTGCTAAATTGCCAAACATTATTCTAAGATGTCCGGTTGCCTTAATGGGATGCTCTAAGGGTTTAATAACATCTTGATCTTCCTTCAAATCGTCAACATCTAATAAATTTTCTGCTAAAGTCTTTCCTGTAACCGTTAAACAATCACCATGTAATAAGCCATTCATCAATAAATATTTTAATACTGCCGGAATACCTCCCACTGTATGTACATCTTCCATTAAATATTTTCCACTAGGCTTTAAATCGGCCAAAAAAGGAGTCTCATCACTAATTTTTTGAAAATCTAACAAGGTAAAATCAATATTTGCAGCTCTAGCAATAGCTAAAAAATGTAAAACAGCATTAGTAGAACCCCCTAAAATAGTAACCAATCTTACTGCATTTTCTAGGGATTTTTTCGTAATAATATCTAGAGGCTTGATATCTTTTTCAAGTAGTAATCTCATAGCTTTACCCGCAGCTACACTCTCGTCTTCTTTATTTTTGCTAATAGCAGGATTTGAAGAATTAAAGGGTAAAGACATTCCTAATGCTTCAATTGCAGAAGCCATAGTATTTGCGGTATACATGCCTCCACAAGCTCCGGCACCCGGAATTGCTTTATGGATAATTGCTTTATACTCTTCTTCTTGCATAGTACCAGCAACTTTTTCACCCCAAGCTTCAAAAGCTGATACTATATCTAATTTTTTATCATTATGGCAACCAGAAGCCACAGTACCTCCATACACCAAAATTGACGGCCTGTTTAAACGTATCATTGCCATTAAAGCACCGGGCATATTCTTATCGCAACCCACTACTGTAATCATACCATCATAAGCCATAGCTTGCACAACAGTCTCCATTGAATCTGCAATAACATCACGAGAAGGTAATGAATAACGCATTCCGGGTGTACCCATTGAAATACCATCACTTACACCAATTGTATTAAAAATCAATCCAACCAAATCTTCTTCTTGGGTTCCTTTTTTTACCAATTTGGCCAGATCGTTTAGATGCATATTACAAGGATTGCCTTCATAACCTGTACTTGCTATACCCACAAAAGGTTTATAAAAATCTTCATCTTTTAAACCAATAGCGTGCAACATAGCTTGGGCCGCAGGTTGCGTTGGATCTTGAGTAACAATCCTACTATACTTATTTATCATATAAAATTATCCTTTTAAAAAAACCGTTTTTTAATATTTTGAATTCTCGAAAGTAAATCTTACTTCACTTATTTTTATAACTATTATCATCACAGCATTAAATTCAAACCATCTATAAGCTTATTACATTCTGAATATCAGTTTCTTAAAATAATAAAATTATTATATTCAATACTTAAAAAATACTAATCTTATAATAAGTTCTTCCCTATAAAAATGAACTAATAAACAATACAACTCAATATTAGAGATTTATATTTAGAAATTTTTTTTTTGTAGTTTTATATCAAATACTATTTACTTTTATAGACTTAAAAAAAATGAAAGGATTAAAATATTTATTGGTTTTTGTATTGCCCATTGCAACCTATATTTCTTTTACTTCTTTAGGTGTTTTAACCTATTTACCCGCTTTTATTGTTTTTGGAATTGTGCCTCTCTTAGAATTGTTCTTTAAAGCTGATTCTAAAAATTTCGATAAAGAAACTGCTCAGCTAGAAAAGGAAAATAATTTATATAGTTGGATACTATATCTAACTGTACCTGTACAAATAGGTATGCTCATCTTTTATTTTTATGCCATACAAGAACCTATATCTAATGCTGAATATATTGGAAGAATATTATCTATGGGACTATTATGTGGTATTTTAGGAATTAATGTTGGGCATGAATTAGGGCATCGTCAAAACAAAACCGCACAATTTTTAGGTGAATTGATGTTACTTACTTCATTAAACACGCATTTCCTACCTTATCATAATGGAGGTCATCACTTTAATGTAGCTACGCTAGAAGATGCCGCAACAGCAAGAAAAAATGAACCGCTATATCTATTTTGGATACGCTCACATTTTTCAAGTTATAAACAGGCCTGGCAATTGGAAATGAGAAGATTACAAAGTGAAAACAAGAATGTATTTGCCTGGCAGAATAAAATGGTAAACTATACTATGGCAAGTATATTACTGCTTTTTTGGATTTATTATTTTTTTGGAGGGTTTGTTTTACTAAGCTTTATTTTCGCGGCTATAATTGGCATTCTTCAACTGGAAACCGTAAATTATATTGAACATTATGGCTTGCTTCGACAAAAGAACGCTTACGGCCGTTATGAAAAAGTGAGACATCATCATTCTTGGAATTCAGACCATATAGTAGGTAGATTGGTATTATTTAATTTATCCAGACATTCTGATCATCATTATAATGGAAGTAAACCTTATCAGATTTTAAAATCTATTCCTGAAAGTCCACAAATGCCTACAGGATATCCCGGTATGATGATTTTGGCCTTAATACCTCCATTATGGTTTAGGCATATGAATGCAAAAATCAATAATTTTTAACACTAAAACTATTTATAGAAATGAATCGAGAAAGGACTGTTTCAGAGGCTATTCATTACAGACGATCCGTAAGGATTTTTGATGCAAAAAAACCGATTGATTCAAAAAAAGTCAGACAATGCATTAATCTGGCTGTATTAGCACCAAACAGCAGTAACATGCAGCTTTGGGAATTTCATCATATTGTTTCTAAAGACCTTAAAAGCAAAATAATTCCTTATTGTTTCGATCAAAATGCTGCTAAAACTGCACAACAGTTATTGATTGTAGTTGTCCGAAAAGACCTATGGAAAAAACGAGCAAATGCCAATATAAAACATATAGATGCTATTTATGAGCCTAAACCCAAATTAGAACAAAGCAGCAGGGAAAAAGTAATTAGAAATTATTACAGTAAATTAATTCCATTTGCTTATGCTGATTTTTTTGGAATTTTAGGATGGGTCAAATTTTTTATAGTTTCTCTTATCGGATTATTTAGACCAATGTATAGAGAAGTTAGAGCCAAAGACATGCGAGTTGTTGCTCATAAAAGTGCCGGATTAGCTGCCCAAAATTTTATGTTAAGCATGGCAGCCATCGATTATGACACCTGCCCAATGGAAGGTACAGACACATGGAGAATTAAACGTTTGTTGCAATTACCTTTAGGTGCAGAAATAAATATGGTAATTGGATGTGGTATCAGAAAACCCAAAGGTGTTTATGGAGAAAGGTTTAGAATACCCTTTGAAAAAGTTTGTAAGGAATGGTAATTTTTATTCACTAAGTAATCCTAATTTAGCATTTCAGAATTTATTAAATTATGTCATTGGATTTCATTATAAAAAAAATACAAGCTCACAAAAAAAAGCCTAATCTCGATTTTAGTCTTAAAAATAAAACTGAGATCTTTACAGATAAATTATTTCATACACTTTTTGATGCCAACATCTCTGTTGACAAAAATATACGACAATTAGGTCAGGATTTTGATGAAATTACCAGCATTGCTTGTTTTGATCCTGAAGTTTCTTGCGAAATTGTGTGGAAAGCCTTTCTAGCAAAATTACCTGAAATTATAGAAAAACTAAATTTAGATGCTCAAGAAATTTTAGACAATGATCCGGCTGCAAAAACAATTGAAGAAATATATCTGGCTTATCCCGGATTTTATGCCATTGCGGTGTATCGTTTTAGTCATGAATTCTATTTGATTGATATGCCATTAATCCCAAGGATGATGAGTGAATATGCACATAGGCTTACTGGAATTGACATTAATCCTGGAGCTAAAATAGGTACACATTTTTTTATTGACCATGGTACAGGTATTGTTATTGGTGAAACTGCCATAATTAAAAATCACGTAAAGATCTATCAAGGGGTTACATTGGGTGCTTTACAAGTATCTAAAGATATGCAAAACAAAAAAAGACATCCTACCGTTGAAGATAATGTGACTATCTATGCCAATGCGACTATTTTAGGTGGTAAGACCAATATTGGCAAAAATTGTACTATTGGAGGTAATGTTTGGATAACGGAATCCATTCCTGAAAATTCATTGGTTTATCACACTTCTCAGACAAAGTTAAAATCTAAAAATAAGTGATTTTGAAAACAAATAGTTTTTTACATTTTATAGGAAATACCCCATTAGTAAAAGCAAATCAGCTAATTAAAAACAAAAATATTACGCTTTTATTAAAATTAGAAGGAAATAATCCCGGTGGCAGTGTAAAAGATCGGGCTGCCTACAATATGATTAAATCTGCTTTGGATAGAGGCGATATTAAAAAAGGCGATAAACTCATAGAAGCTACCAGTGGCAATACAGGTATTGCCTTGGCTATGATTGCCAATGCTTTTAACTTAGATATGGAGTTGGTCATGCCTGAAAATTCTACCAAAGAACGTATACAAACTATGCGAGCTTACGGTGCAAAAGTGATACTCACCTCTTCTGATACCGGCATTTTAGGCTCAAGGGATTATGCAGATAAAAAAGTCGCGGAAAAAGGCTATATCATGCTTAATCAGTTTGCTAACGACGATAATTGGAAAGCTCATTATAAAACCACAGGTCCAGAAATATGGAGAGATACACAAGGTAGCATTACGCATTTTGTATCGGCCATGGGCACCACTGGGACAATTATGGGTACTTCCACTTTTTTAAAAGAGCAAAATAATTCCATTCAAATTATCGGAGTACAACCGACTGACAATTCTAAAATACCGGGAATTAGAAAATGGCCAAAGGAATATTTACCTAAAATATTCAATCCTAAAAAAGTAGATCAAATAATAGAGGTTAGTGAACTTGAAGCTAGAGCAATGACCAAGAGATTGGCTAAAGAAGAAGGTATCTTAGCAGGTATGAGCAGTGGTGGTGCTGTAACGGCAGCGTTGAAACTGGCTGAAACTCTTGATAAGGGTGTATTGGTGGCTGTAATATGTGATAGAGGTGACCGATATTTATCTTCTAATTTGTTTGGATAAAGTAGGAAACGGTTCAAAACCTGAGTTCAAAGCATTTTCAAATCAATAATCTCCATTAATTCTTTTTTCCTGCTTTTACTAATGGGTAATTGATATTGCCCAATACTTATTATATTATTTTGGATAAAATTAATTTTTTCAAAATTTATAATATACGACCTGTGTATTTGTATGAATTTTTCATTAGGTAAAAGTTCAATGAGTTTAGATAAAGACAATAAGGCAACTACTCTTTTATTTTCTAAATAAAACCGAACATAATCGCCCATACTCTCTATATATATAATTTCATCAATTATAATTTTTTGAATTTTATAGTCAGATTTTATAAAAAAGTAATTATCCATTTTTCCACTTACCGATTAAAAAAGTGCATCCAGATGAAATTCCTATCAACTGGTCAAATAAACTTTCAGAAACAAAATTAGTGATATACCTTTACTTAAAATATAATAAATATCATGTTTATGAAACTAAAGAAAAATATTGCAATTAGCGAAAGTGGATTTGTTTTTAATCCAGAAATTGGTACATCTTTTACTACAAATTCTTTAGGTGTTGCTATTTTAAAACAATTAAAAACAAAAACTTCTACTGAAGAAATTACAAGCTCCATAATAAAAAGCTATGATGTAGATTCAATAACCTGCGAAAAAGACCTAGAAGATTTTATAAGAATTTTAGAACAGTTTAATTTAATTGAAGATTAGTTTTGAAAAATAAAAAAGACATAACAGTAGCTGTTACAGGCCTTAATGCCATTGATAGTCCTGGACCCGGAGTAGCCGTAATTAGAGGCTTAAAAGAAAGTGATTTTTACAATGTAAAAATTGTTGGTTTAGCCTATGAAATTTTAGAACCGGGAATCTATATGGATGAATTGGTAGATAAAGTCTATCAAATACCAATTCCTTCAAGTGGTTTTGATGCAATGCTAGAAAGATTGACCTACATTCAAGCTAAAGAAAAAATTGATGTTATCATACCAAATTTTGATGCCGAGTTAATGACTTTTATAAAGTTAAAACCACATCTTAATAAAATAGGAATCCATTTATTGATTCCCACAAAAGAGCAATTTGAAGAGCGGCTAAAAGGAAATTTGAACGAATTTGGTAAAAAACATGATATAAAAGTACCTCAAAGCGAATCTGTATATAGTATTAATGAATTGGAAGATGCATTAGAAGAATTTGATTATCCGGTAGTTATTAAAGGGAAATTTTATGATGCTTATGTTGCCCATTCTATCAATGATGCTAAAGACTATTTTTTTAAAATTTCTGCAAAATGGGGAGCTCCAATCATTATACAAGAATTTATCAAAGGGCATGAGTTTAATGTAACTGCTTTAGGTGATGGAAAAGGCGTTATGATGGGAGCTGTGCCAATGCGAAAAACATTCTTAACAGACAAAGGAAAGGCGTGGGCCGGTATTTCTATTGACGATCCTAAGCTGCTAAAAATGACCAATGATTTTATAACAAAAAGTAAATGGGGTGGTGGCTTAGAAATAGAATTAATGAAAGAAGACAAATCCGGCGATTTATTTCTTCTAGAAATAAATCCTCGATTCCCCGCTTGGGTATATCTAGCAGTAGGCTGTGGCCAAAATCACCCAGAAATGTTAGTTAAACTAGCCATGAATGAAGAAGTAAAACCATTAAAAAAATATGATGTAGGCAAAATGTTCATCCGTTATTCATATGATATGATATGCGATTTAGATAAATATGAACAAATATCTATACATGGAGAAGTATAATTCTAAAAAGAACTAAAATGAGTAAACTTAAATACGAAAGTCCGATAATAAAACAAATTAACGCCGGTATTACCAGTAAATTTGGGGAGTTAAGTACACATAAACCTACAACACATATTGCTAATGTGCCTGTAAAAAGCCTTATCGAAAAATATGGTTCTCCGCTATTTGTTATCAATGAACAAACTATAAGAAATACATATCAAGAAGCCTATCATGCTTTTTCTACCAGATATCCTAATGTTCAATTTGCATGGTCTTATAAAACAAATTATATAAATGCGGTTTGTAAGGTTTTTCATTCTGAAGGAGCCTGGGCAGAAGTAGTATCTGGGTTTGAATATAAGAAGGCTTTAGACAACGGTGTACCCGGTGATAAAATTATTTTTAATGGTCCTGACAAATCAGATGAAGATTTAAAATTGGCTGTAGAAAACGGTTCTCCAATACATATTGATCATTTTGATGAATTGTACAGCTTAATTACCATTACCGATCAATTAGATAAAAGGGCTAAAGTTGCCATAAGAGTCAATATGGATACCGGCATAAAACCTTTATGGGATAGATTTGGATTTAACTATGAAAACGGTCAATCGTGGGAAGCCATTAAAAAAATTATATTTTCAAAAAATTTAGATCTAATAGGACTTCATACACATATAGGTACTTTTATTCTAGATCCAAATGCCTATTATATAGCCGCTACTAAACTAGCGGATCTGGCTATTAACATAAAAAATAAATTCAAACACGACATTCAATATATTGATATGGGTGGAGGTTTTGCGTCTAAAAACACTCTAAAAGGATCGTATTTAAGCGGAACTGATCTGGCTCCATCCTTTAGTGATTATGCAGATAATATAACCCACGCTTTATTAAATGCAGGATTCAGTAGTGAAGATCTACCATTATTAATACTAGAAACCGGTAGAGCCTTAATTGATGATGCCGGATCACTATTAGGTACCGTTTTGGCAAACAAAAGATTATCTGATGGTAGAAGATCTATGATCATGGATTTTGGTGTGAATATTTTATTTACTTCTTTTTGGTACAATCATTTAATTTCTCCGGCACAAGAATGTAGTTTATATACTGAAGAAACCGTTATGTACGGACCTCTTTGTATGAATATTGATGTTATTAGAGAGAGTATTAGTCTGCCACCTTTAAATAAAGGAGATCATGTTGTAGTGCATAGAATTGGTGCCTATAATATGACACAGTGGATGCAATTTATCACTTTAAGACCAAAAGTTGTTATGATTGATACCGACGGAAAAACTCATGTTATTAGAGAAAGTGAAAATAATGAATACATTTCAAAGCTTGAAATTACGCCTAAATATCTAGAACATATTGATCTGTAATTTATATGACCATCAAAAATGAATATTGGCAATTTTTAAGTAACAGCATTTTAAATAGTTACGCTCAAATATTTTTTTCTAAAAAAAAGATATTCGCAATTTTGTTATTAATCGCCACTTTTTTAAATCCGGAATTAGGTATTTGGGGCATATTAGGTGTACTATTTACAAATGTCTTAGCTGATGCCCTTGGCTTTAACAAGCAACTGATTGAGGAAGGTTTATTCGGTCTTAATTCGCTATTGGTTGTATTAGGGTTAGCGGTATTTTTTAAGGTGAACATGACCTTCATTTTTGTTTTTATAGCCGTTAATATCTTTACTTTAATTCTTTCAGTTGGTTTGTCAAATTTAATGTTGCGACATGGTTTACCATTTTTAGCATTTCCATTTGTAATTGCTATCTGGTTTACGTTTTATGTAATGAATAGTTATAGTAACCTACAAGTAGACGAAGGAAATGTTTATTTTTTAAATGACATTTTTAAAATTGGTGGGCTGACCTTTATTGAAATTTACGAAGCCTACGATAATTTACCTATTCCTGATATTATTATTGGCTATTTTAAATCATTATCTGCCATTATTTTTCAATTTAACTGGATTGCAGGATTGCTTATTTCCATTGGTTTATTAATGTCCTCAAGAATTTCATTTGCCCTTTCTATTATTGGATATTTATCTGGTTATCTATACTATTTTATTGTAGGAGAAAACATTCAAAACCTACATTATGGATATATAGGTTTCAACTTCATACTCTTTGCCATTGCCGTAGGTGCTTTTTATTTTATTCCGAAGCGGAAAATACATCTGGCAGTTATTATCTTAACTCCTGTATTAGGATTACTCATAACGGGATTAAGCGGGTTTTTATCCATATTTAATTTACCTGTTTTTGCATTGCCATTTATGATCATGACCACATTGATTATTTATGTAATGAATTTTACTACTAAAGGCTACATTTTTCCTAAAGTTGTTTATCAAACTTATTCTCCTGAAAAAAATCTTTATAATTATTACAATTATTTTCAACGATTTGGAAGCGATAAATACCTCACGAAAATTGGCTTACCTTTTTTTGGAAAATGGAAAGTATGGCAAGGCCCTAATGGTAAACATACCCATAAAGGAGAATGGAAAAATGCCTGGGATTTTGTAATTGTAGACAAAGATCAAAATACCCATAAAAATGATGGATTTTATCTACAGGATTACTATTGTTATAATGCCCCGGTTGCAGCTCCGGCAGATGGCACCGTTGTAAATATAATTGATGGTATTGAAGATAATGACCCTGGAGAAGTCAATATGGTTCAAAACTGGGGTAATACCATAGTTATAAAGCATGATGACTTCTTATATTCTCAAATAAGTCATTTAAAACAAGATTCCTTTAAAGTTAAAAAAGGTAGTTTTATTAAAAAAGGAGAACAAATTGCCAGTCTGGGTAATTCAGGTCGTTCACCACAACCGCATTTGCATTTTCAATTACAGTCAACTCCATATGTAGGTTCAAAAACATTAGAATATCCGCTCAGTTATTATATAACCTATAAGGATAACCAAGAAGAATTTTTAGCTTTTAAATATCCTAAGGAAGAAGAAAGTATTAGTGATATTAAAATTAACAAAACAGTAAGCAAAGCTTTTAAATTAATACCCGGAATGGTCTTTAAAGTAAGTGCTAATAATAAAAACTTTAACAATTCAGAATGGGAAGTTCATACCGATGCCTTTAACTTAACCTATATTACTTGTTCAGATACTGATTCATTTGCCTATTTTGTAAATGATGGTACTGTCTTATATTTTACAACATTTGAGGGTGATAAAAACTCTTTGCTTTATTATTTTTATTTAAGTGCTTTTAAAATATTTTTAGGGGATTATAAAACCTTAAATATTGAAGATTCATTACCAATTCATTCCGTTTTTAATGGCTCAGTAAAATACATTCAAGATATTATAGCTCC
>Ga0209633_10000144_pt1 | contig 84520 bp, 78 predicted proteins | sample Cruoilmetagenom1_FD_187290 | JGI IMG/M metagenome (GOLD analysis project Ga0209633, IMG submission 187290) | Oil polluted marine microbial communities from Coal Oil Point, Santa Barbara, California, USA - Sample 1 (SPAdes) (version 2) | ecosystem: Environmental > Aquatic > Marine > Oil seeps ... | reverse complement strand
GCCGCTAAAAAGAAGGCCGCTGCTGCCAAAAAGGCTGCCGCTAAAAAGAAGGCCGCTGCTGCCAAAAAGAAGGGCAAGAAGTTTGTAGCGCAGTGATGCGTCCGCTCAAATCGACTGTGACTTAGCAAACAGGAAAAGCGCGCCTTGGAAAACCGGGGCGCGCTTTTTGTATGTGTCAAACGTGAAGCGTCTTATGCGGCAGTCTCGCGCAGGAACACGGGGAAATCCGTGGTGGGGGGTTCTGCGGGTATATGACAGACCATGTCGGCGATGTGGCCGCGGTGGTAGGTGCCGTGGTTGACCACATGCAACAGGATTTCAGAACGGCTCATGGACACCGTGCCGCCGCCGATGAAGGCGATCTGGAGGATTTCCGCCGCAGCCTCGGGCTTAAGGGCTTCGGCATAGTTCAGATACCACGCATCGAGTGTCTGCTGGCCAGGACCATCTGCGATTCAATTATGACACCCACGCCCAACGAACATACTTTTGAAATTAATCGAAAGCTATTGGCTGGCGGGCTGATCGCAAGCGATAGTGATGTTCGTGCTGCAATGCGATTTGCCTTTCATACGTTCAAAATCATCATTGAACCGGGCGCAGCCGTTGGCATATCAGCCATCTTGAACAAGCAAATTGATATCAAGGGCAAAACTATTGCCGTATTCACAACGGGCGGAAATGTTGATCCCGGTCGGTATTGTGAGTTGGTGAAATCTGAGTGCGCGATGGACGGACCAACAGTGTGAGCGTCAAATTTGCTGACGATCAATTACTGCTCCTGGTACTTAGCAGCCATGTCCCCTACGTCTCCGACAAGTTGTTTCGGTCGACTGACGCATTTCCGGAACCGCTACAACATCGCTAACGGACCTCTCACCTTCGACCAGGATGCAGAGCATCATGAACCGTGCTTGACGGGCCAGCCCAGGGATCCGAAACGTGAAAACATGGTCGCGGTCCGTGCACACGCGATCAATGCGCCTCAAAAAGTGTTATGCCCGGCAGCGCTTTTGAGTCGCACCGGCTCTTGCCTGTGACCGGAAAGGTGGTCCTGGACAGGGGTGGCTATGTCATTGCGGGAGCGATGCCCGCAGGAGCGGACAAAGGATACGAAACGTTCAGCCCAGCGGTCCTGCCCGGTATCTCTCAGGTGACAGAAGCTCGCCATAAGGTTGCCGATCACGATACCGTCGTGCTGTCCGTCAATGCCAAACCCGCGGGCAACGCGATAGGCATAGCTGGTGTCCGCAGGACCATTCACCAGAGCTGCATGATGAAATTCATGACCGCGAACGGGTTGCCGCATCGCGGATCGGGGTGGTGCCCAGGGGCAGCGCCCCGTCTGTTCCAAGCTCACGAGACCGCGGCCCTGTGGCCGTTCATGCATGACGGCATCAAACGGGACGGCGCCGACCATCTCGCGGCATTTGCCGCGCCAGGAAATCGAGCGGCACAGATACATCAGTCCGCCGCATTCGGCATAAACCGGAAGACCCGATGCTGCCGCGTCACGGATTTCCCCCCTCAGGCTTGCATTCGCCTCCAATGCGGCCATCTGCATTTCGGGAAAGCCGCCACCTATGAAGAGGCCATCGATGTCGGGCAACCTCGAGTCCTGCAGGGCGTCGAAGTGGATCAACTTCGCACCGGCCTTTTCCAGCGCTTCAAGATCGTCGGGATAGTAAAAGTTGAAAGCGACATCACGGGCGATCCCGAGACGAACGTCTTTGACAGTGGCTTGCACGGGACGAAGATCTGATTCCGGAGATATCGAAGCGGGCTCCGCAATCTCAATGATCCGATCCAGATCAATGCCATCGTTAACGGCCATTCTCAGGCGCCTGACCATGGTATCCGCGCGATTGACTTCACACGGCGTCGTCAGTCCGAGATGCCGCTCGGTCAAGGCAAGCTGTTCATCGCGCCCAAGAGCGCCGAGGATCGGGATGTCCGTATAGTGCTCAAGTGCCGCCCGAAGCTTTCCTTCATGCCTTGGCCCGGCAACCCGGTTGAGGATGACGCCGGCAATGGTCACATCGCGATCGAAGGCTTGATATCCCAGCACCAGCGGTACGATCCCCCGGGTCAGTCCGATCGTGTCGAGAACGAGCACCACAGACGCGCCCAGCAGTTTCGCCATCGCGGCGTTGCAGTCACACCCTTCAACATCCACGCCATCGTGAAGACCCTTGTTGCCTTCAATCAGAGCAAATCCGGCGTTTACAGCATGCCGTTTGAACGTCGCGCGGATTTCATCTTCGCTCTGCGTGTTGTAGTCGAGATTGTAGCAGCTCCGTCCCGACGCACGGGTCAGCCACATCGGGTCAATGTAGTCCGGCCCCTTCTTGAAGGGCTGAACCACGAGGCCACGCTGCGCAAATGCAGCCAGAAGTCCAATGGCGGCGCTGGTTTTGCCGGAGGATTTGTGAGCAGCTGATAAATAGACAGGCGCCATCGTTCTATGCCACTTCCATGAACCGGTCTTTTTCCCGGTCCTGCCAAAGGGATTGTGCGGCCGCTTGAGCCTCATCCATCGTATCTGCCCGTCCGAGTGCCTTGAGCGCTATCGCAAGCGTTCCTGTTACTGAAGCTTCGGCATAGTCGTTCGAGCTCTCGCCCTGCCAAAGGGCGCGCAAGTCGTTGAAATCCATCTCCTTGTCGGGCCCCTGCCGCGGCTCGGGCAGCAATGGAGACCAACGTTCGACCTCCGTCTTCGCGTTGTGGACCGTCCATACCTCGCAGGGCTTGTTGGGACGCCGCTCGATCTCACCCCCTTCGCCGCGAAACACCGCCATGTGCGGTTGCTCCAGCAGAACCGCAGCACCCTGATGGATGCCCATATAGGCAGGATGGAATATGCCCTGGAGCATGCAGGGTGCGTTGAAGGGATTGATCATGCGCGTGAGCGTGTGCATCGGCGAACGCAGGCCGAAGACGGGCCGCAGATCGATGAGCTCTCTCAACCTCGGGCTCAGAACTTCAAGCGGCACATATGTTAGCTTGTGCCGGGCGATGTGGCCCGCAGCTTCGTCGAGGCTCCCGGCCGCCGGGAATCCCAGCAACTCCAGCGTCTCGCGCGTGTAGAGACGGCCTGGCGTATGCCCTTCGGTGCCGTGCATGAAGATTCGGTAGCCATTGCGCGCCAGAAGCAGTGCCGAAAGCAGGAACCAGGGCAGCTGGCGCCGCTTTCCTGCATAAGAGGACCAGTCGAGATCAACCTCCGGCACCTTTTCGGGAAGTTCCAGCGCAGCCCGTGCGGCGCGCACGAAGCCGGCAATCTCCTCCGGGCTTTCTTCATTGACGCGCAGAAGCATCATGAAGGCGCCGAGCTGTTCGGGGAGAACTTCGCCGCGAATGATCATGGACATCGCCTCTTCCGCTTCCTCGATCGTGAGAGAGCGGCTCAAGGATTTGCCGCGACCCAGGATGGCAACGAAACGTGCAAAAGGGTGGGGTTCAGTCATGTTCGCCTCGTTCCTTGCATCATGAGACTCCTTCAACAGCCTGCGAGCGCATATGCGGATCAATCCTGTCGTCTGCGAGGCTGGTGGGAAGGAAACGCAGAACCTTCATGCCCACCGCCGCGATGAGGAGCGCCAGCGCCACACCGCCCAGTCCCAGCCCGATCTCCGGCAGGCTCGGAACATAAGAGGCAATCGCGCCGTCCAGCGTGCCGGACTGCACCTCCATCCCCGGGAACAGGATGAGCGGATAGGCCTGGCCGCCGATGACAATCACATAGACCTGCGCCAGCCCACCGAGAATGATCAGGGCTGACGCGAGTGAAATGCCAATACGCGACGTACCGGTCACCGGCGCGTAGATCAGTGCGATGGGCACAAGTCCCCCCAACAGCACCTGGACGCCCCAGAAGAGTTGCGTGTACACCCCGCCCTCGAACAGCAGGAACCGCTCTACCCCGCTATGCTCAGCAGCATAGAGATTGGTCAGGTGTTGTACGGCAGTGAAATAGAGAACGACGGCGGCGAATATGCCCAACAGTCTCGCCATGCGGTTGAGCAAATGGTTGCCGATATCGCGGCCTGTACCTGCGAACACGGCCATTACGACAAGAATGAAAATGGCGAGGCCGAAGGAAAGCGACATAGCGATGAACAGCGGCGCCATGACCGCCGCGTCATAGGCCTGACGCGCAACCAGCCAGCCGAAGATCGAACCCGTTCCGGTGGTGAGCACCAGCCGCCATATGAAGGCGAACCAGCCGACCTTACCCGCATGACGGTTCATCTGGCGATCCATCTGCACGAACAGATAGACGCCGACCACAAGCAGGAACCCGACGTAGAGGAAGATGTTCCAGGCAAAGATCGACTTGAAATTATAGGTCGTCATGGCGACGATCAGCCGGTCGGGCCGGCCAAGATCGAGCACAAGTATCGCGAGACCGCCAACGAGAAGCGCGATGGCGAACAGGCCCGACAGCCTGGCCATCGGTTTGTAGGCGGTATGCCCAAAAACTGAACCGATCGTCGCGACGTTGAGTATTCCGGAGGCAGCGAGAATCAGGAAAACCGCGAACACATGCGGCACGCCCCACACGATCCGGTTGGTCATGCCGGTAACGATGTGGCCATGATGCTCCATGGTCCAGGCGCTAACCAGTCCGCCCAACACGAACAGCGCGAGCAGAACGAGCACACCAAAGAGGCCGGGGCCTCCTTCAATCTCGCTGTACACGGTCCGTGCCATTGATCGTGTGCTCCTCAAAGGTTCCGGTAACGCACGCCGGGGTCGGTGCCCAGGTCAGCGCGGATTTGCTTGGTCGGATACCGGGCGACGCGCCTGGAGATCTCGCTCTCCGGATCATTCAGATCCCCGAACAGCATGGCGCTGCCTCCATCCACCGAGCATGCTTCGACGCATGCGGGGCCACCGCCGGCATCGACACGGTGAACGCACAATGTGCAGCTCTCCACGGTTCCCTTGCCGCGTGGCGCATGCGGCTTCTGATCCTCAAGCGGCTCGTGGATAAACGACCGCGCATTGTAGGGGCAGGCCATCATGCAATAGCGGCAGCCGATACAGGTATGCTTGTCGACGAGAACAATGCCGTCGGCACGCTTGAATGATGCGCCGGTCGGACAAACGTCGACGCAGGGCGGCTCGGCACAATGTTGGCACATCATCGGCAGTTCTCGGGACGCCTTGGTTCTGGGATCGCGCACCGAAACCTTGCGGATCCACGTGGCATCGGTCAAAGGTTTGCCGGTATCTTCCCAGCCATTTTCTTTTGAACAAGCCGTCACGCAGGCATTGCAACCATCGGCGCATTTGCCAACGTCAATAAGCATGCCCCAGCGCACCTTTGATGTGACCGCCTGGTCCGGCGCACGGGCTTCGGCGGCACCCCCGAGTGCGTAAAGCGTTACGCCCGGCGCCAGGGTCAGTCCGATGCCCGCGGTGAGGCCGCGCAGAAGATCACGCCGGTTGGTCTGTGATGTTTCGGGGAAATCCTGATCGCTGTGAGGTGAGAATTCAGCGGGGAGGCGGGTCATTGGCGCGCACTCCCCAGATACTCAGCCAACGACCGTATCGGCTTTTCATCGATCGCGGCAGGGCTCTGCGCCGCTTTGTCGGCTTGGGGCCGAGAGGCATGACACTCGAAGCAATCAACCTTCACCGCCGCGTAGTCGTGGCAGCTGCGGCAGAAATGCTGCGGGCTTTCAACCGTGACCGGGCGGGAGTCGGGTCCGTTCACCGCGTGGCAGGCGATGCACTTCTTCAAGGAGAACTGCTTGGTGCGGATCCCGTCATGCACAGTGTCGTCCCGCTGGTGATTAAGCACCGTCATATGATAGCGGCGCATGAACTCCGTATCGGCCACGCAATTGTCGCCAATCCCCTTGGAAGGCGAGGGCACGACAACACGGCCTGCCTGTCCTGCCTCCGCCGCCGTGGCGCCACTGGCGTGCGACGCGGCGCTGGCAAGGGTCGCCAACAGCAGCATCGCAAGCACATAGAAAGGCGGCAGCCGTTTCCACATGGGCGTTACTCCCCGAGCCCCATTTTGATGTACCCGGACGGGCAAACGTCCATGCAGATGTGGCAGCCGATGCACTTGGCATAGTCAGTATCGACATAGCGTCCGACGGCGCGCTCGCTCTTCTTGACCCGGAAGACTGCGTCCTGCGGGCAATAGTTCACGCAATTGTTGCATTCGAAGCACATGCCGCAACTCATGCAGCGATTGCCTTCCTTCTGAGCCTGTTCCTCGGTGAAACCCTGGATGCGTTCCTCGAAATTACCAAGCACATCGTCACCGATGATTTTGACCTCTGCGCGTTTCTCCCGCTCCTCATACGGGAAATGACCCTTGAAGAGTTCGGTATGGGGAATGATCTGCGTGTTCGACCGATCTTCGTAATTGTGGATCGCGAATTGCTCTTCCGAGGTCCCGCGGGTCTGCTGATGATCGTATTCCTCTGGATCCAACCCACGCTGATGCAGTTCGTTCAACAGGTTGAAGTGATGGACATCAACCTTGGGGCGTTTGTTGATCGGTTCGCCTGCCAGGAAGTGATCGATATTCTCCGCAGCGATCCGTCCATGACCGATGGCTGTCGTCAGAAGATGCGGCTGGATGATATCGCCGCCGGCGAAGTGCTTGTCCTGTTCCTTGACCTTGTAGAGCGGGTCGGTGGCGATGAAACCCTTGCCGTTGTCGAGCACCTCAAACCCCGTCAGATCGCCCATCTGTCCGATCGCGGAAACGATCAGATCGCATTCAATCTCGAACTCGGTTCCCTCCTTGGCGACCGGGGTCATGCCATCCATTTCGCATTCGCACATTTTAAGCGCTGCGACCCGTCCCTTTTCGTCCTTGATGACTTCGAGCGGCAATACGTTGCCCCTGATCTCGACACCTTCCCTGAGGGCGTCCTCGCGCTCATGCTCGGCTGCGGTCATTTCCTCGATCGGGAACAGTGAGGTCAGTACCGTTTTCACGCCTTCCCGCATCGCGGTGCCGGCAACGTCGTGAGCGGTGTGGCCGAGCACAGTGCTGTCTGGGCGGCCCTTGTCTGCCTTGTGAGTGATATGTCCGAGGCGGCGCGCGACCGAGGCCACGTCAACCGAGGTGTCGCCGCCGCCAACGACAACAATCTTCTTCGCTGTGGAGAACACCCAACCCTGATTGAAGGCGTCCAGGAACTCAACGCCGGTAATGCAGTTGTCGGCGTCGAAGCCGGGGACCGGGAGAGGGCGGCCGGTCTGCGCACCGATACCCCAGAAGACGGCATCGAAATCTCTCTCCAGCTGATCGATCGTCACGTCCTGTCCGACACGCGTATTGGTTCTCACTTCCACGCCCAACTCGATGATGCGGCCGATCTCGATATCGAGCATCTCGCGTGGTGTGCGATATCCCGGGATGCCATAGCGCATCATGCCGCCGAGCTTTTCCTGTGCTTCGAAGACCGTGACGGCATGGCCTTTTCGGCGCAGGAAATAGGCGGCGGTAAGACCCGCTGGCCCACTGCCAATGACAGCGACCTTCTTGCCCGTGTCCTTCCCGGCCGCACCCAGCTTCAGACTGTTCTCGTTAGCCCAGTCGCCCACATATTGCTCCACCGCATTGATGCCGACGAAATCATCGACTTCATTGCGGTTGCACCCATCCTCGCAAGGTGCCGGGCAGACCCGGCCCATGGTGGCAGGGAATGGATTGGCCTCGACCATTCTCTGGAAGGCGTATTCCTGCCAGCTCATACCCTCAACCGGGGGCTTGTCCATGCCGCGCGCAATAGCAAGCCAGCCGCGAATTTCGTGACCGGAGGGACAACTTCCCTGACAGGGGGGCGTCTTGTGAATATACGTCGGACACTTGTAGGAGGCGTCCGCCTGGAAAATCTTCTCCTCCAGATCAATGTCGGCTTCGGTCTCGCCTTCCCGATATCTCCGGAATGTATACTCTGTGGTTGCTGTATCGCTCATGCTCATTCCTCGCCTTCATTGGTGTCGTCGCCGGATGTCTCGGTCCGCGTTTCATCCTCGTCGTCTTCGTCTTCTTCGCTTATCTGTCCGTCGAGAACGATTGCGTTGCTGACCATCTGGTGGATGCTGACAATGGCATCCATCTCGAATCCGTATTCAGGCATGACCTTTGCGAATTGGGTCTTGCAGATGGCGCACAGCGCCGCCATGTGGGTGACGCCATGGTCTTCTGATACCTGTTGAAGGGCGCGCATGCGTGGCTGGGCGCCTTTTGTGCGCACCTCCAGCAGTTCATCAGTCAGCAGCCCGCCACCGCCACCGCAGCAGAAGGTACTCTCGCGGATGGTATCCGCCGGCATGTCGTAATAGTGGTTGCAGACCGCTCTCAGAATTGCCCGTGGAATTTCAAACTGCCCGCCCGGCTTGTCGCCCATGCGCGAGCCACGCGCGACATTGCAACTGTCATGATAGGTCAGGCGAATATCGTCGTTCTGTGACTTGTCGAACGTCAGTTCGCCCTTCTGGATCAGATCGTGTGTGTACTCACAGATGTGCTGGGGGACCGGGTAGTCCTGATCGAGGAAGTCGAATGGCCCGGCGAGCGTGTTGAGGAAGCTGTATCCGGCGCGCCATGCATGCCCGCATTCTCCGAAGATGATGCGCTTGACCTTGAGATCTATCGCCGCCTTGCGGATGCGCAGAGCGATCTCCTGCATATTTTCGTAGGAGCCGATGAACATGCCGAAATTTGCCGCCTCGGAGGCGTAAGAGCTGATGGTCCAGCTTGCGCCGGCCTGATGAAAGACCTTGGCATATCCGATCAGCCCGTCGACATGCGGTTCGGCAAAGAAATCGGCGCTCGGCGTCACCAGCATGATATCCGCGCCCTTTTGGTCCACTGGCAGCTGGACCTTGACGCCCGTCTCGTCCTCAATGTCTTCTTCGAGATCTTCGAGCGTCGCTTCCAGCGCCTTTTTCTGAAGGCCCAGATTGTTTCCGATCTTGTGAACCTTGCCGATGATTTCGTTGCAGTACTTCTGGCCCTTTCCCACGCTGTCCATGATCTCGCGTGCCGCCATGGAGACCTCGGCGGTATCGATGCCATAGGGGCAATAGACCGAACAGCGCCGGCACTGTGAGCATTGGTGGAAGTAGCTGTACCACTCGTCCAGAACGTCCTCTGTCAGGTCCTCGGCACCGACCAGCCAGGGGAAGTATTTGCCGGCAAAGGTGAAATAGCGCCGATACACCTTGCGCAGCAGGTCTTGACGGGCGACCGGCATGTTCAGGGGGTCGCCGGTTCCCAGGAAATAGTGGCACTTGTCCGTGCAGGCGCCGCATTTGACGCAGGTGTCCAGGTAAACCCGCAAACCGCGTGATTTGCCGACAAGTTCCCCGAGTTTATCGATCGCCCGTTCCTTCCAATCGTCGACGAGCTCGCCAGGAAAACCAATTGCCTTCTGGTGATCGGGCGAGGCCTGATAGGGCTTGCTCTCCGACATCACGCCGGGGGACAGAGATGGAATCTCGAGTGGATCGGAGTGATCCTCCTGCCGGACGGGCTGTCTGATGTTGAGTTCGACCATCGCGTCCGCTCGCCTTACCGCTTGCCGCCGGTGCCGGCTTCGAGCCGTGTGGCCCATGGCGCGAGGTGCCTCTTCTCACGCGGATTATCGATCTGATTACGTCCGGGGCTGAAAAAGACGCCCGGCGCATGGAGCAGCTTGGAGACCGGAAAGACGATCATCAGTACAGCGACCAGAGTGAGATGAGCAAGAAGCATGGGATCGGCCGGAAGCGGTTTCCAGTCGAAGTAAATCAGTCCGAGGCAAAAGGCCTTCAGCGCGACGATGTCGGTGCGGGCAACATATTTCATCAGCAGTCCGCTGACGCCGACGCCAAGCAGAAGGGCAAGCATCAAATGGTCCGAGGGGGCGCTGATAAAGCGGATGCGAGGTACGAAGATGCGCCGTACCCAAAGACCGAGCAGGCCGGCGACCATGGCAAAACCGGCGTAGATACCGAAAGGCTGCATCAGTGCGACCCAGCTCCACACCGGTTCCGTGAAGTAGCGCAGGTGCCTCATCAGGACCACGAGCAGAGCGGCGTGGAACATCCATCCAAACAGCCAGGTCCATTTGTTGGCTTTAAACAGGCTCTCGAACAGCACGACCTCGCGGACCATCCGCACCACAACACCACCGAGCGTCACCGGCGCGGGCGTCGTCGGTATCTTCAGTGGCGCCGGCGTATTTGCGTACTGCCATATCTTACGGCACAGACCCCCAACCAGAATGAGGGTGGCGACATAGAACAACAACGCATATGCGGCCGTAAGCACGAGATCTCCTTCACGCACCCGGCGCTTTGTCGCGGCACCGGGCATCGACTGTTTCGGACTTAGACGCAGCCAGTGGGTTTGGGGAGGCCGGCGATCTTACAGGCCTGTTTGGCCGGGCCGTAGGGGAACAGCGTATAGAGGTACTTGTTGTTGCCCTTTTCCTTACCCATTGATTTCTTGATGGACTTGATGAGAACCCGGACAGCGGGGGCAATCTGGTATTCCTCGTAATAGTCACGCAGGAAGTTGACGACCTCCCAATGCTCGTCGGTCATGTCGATGTTCTCGTCCTTCGCGATCAGCTCGGCGAGTTCCTTGCTCCACTTGTCGAGTTCATGGATGTAACCTTCTTCGTCATGCTCGACGACTGTTCCGTTCAGCTGGTATGACATTCTTCTCTCCTGTATTCGTGTCCTCGTTGTTGCGCTTGGTCGGTGTCCCTAGAGCCACGTCTGTGTGACATCATGCTCGGCGACCAGATCGACGAATCCGCCATAGTCGACGACGGAGATGCCCTCGAGCAGCGCCGCCTCCTTGATGCCGCGGGCCGCAAGATCGGGCCCTAGCGCATAGAGCGAAAATTCGCCGTTCAAGCCGGCAATTCGATCAGCCACCGCAGTCCCCTTCATGGCTGCATAGATTCCGTCCTCGATCAGCAGGACAGCATCACCTGGTCGTACGTGATTGAGGCAGCTCTCCAGCGTCGATTTCTCGAACGGTGACTTATTGACTGTGTGCAGCATCCGCCTTCTTTCCGTGTCTCAACTCATGCCCTCAAAAACCAAGGATCACGTCCTGACCGGCCATGATCTCTGCGAGTTCGGCGCGTTCAACGATCCGTATCGACGGCTTTTCAGCCCAGTCGTCGTCCTCGTCTTCATAGGTGATTTCCAGCAGGTCGTCGGGCGACAAACCGCGCTCTTCCAGCGACTCTTTCTCGACGTACAGCTTGGTCACTTCATAGTCGCCGAGAGCCCGGTACGTCGGAGAGAAATTCTTCATTCCGATCCCGGTCGTATCCTGATCTTTCACGATCTGGTAGACACCATCATCGAAGAAGGCAATTGAGACATCCTGATCGAACGCTGCGCCGATCAGCACGACTTCCAGGGACTCCAGGGCATAGATGGTCCCATAGGGTGCCCGTCGGTTCACATAGAGGAATTTTTTCTGAACGTCGGACCCGGGAACTACTTCATCTGCAGACATCTCATCAGTTCCCTTAATCGCCAAACGCAACGAGCCGGTCGCATTCGATCCCGATCTCGATTAGCTGGCCGAGACCGGAAATGCGAAATCCGGGTGCAATATTGTCGACATCCTTGCTGTGGCGCTTGGCCTCGCTCTCATCCAGAATTCCGCGGCGTTGCGCGGCGGCGACACAGACCACAAGATCGAGATTGTGCTTCTCAGCCAGTTCGGACCAGTTGGTCTGAATGTTGCGCTCGTCTTGCGGCGGGACCGTCAGGCGCGTGCCGTTGTTGACACCGTCGTTGTAGAAAAAGACACGGTAGATCTCATGTCCCTTCTCAAGCGCGACCTTGGTGAACTGATAGGCGGAGTCAGAGGCCTGGTGGGTATAGGGCCCTTCGTTGACTAAAATTCCGAACTTCACGTTTCGAGGCCTCCCTTGAGCCTATCGGCAGGACGGTCCTGACCGGTTGAGCTGGCGGCACCGCGTCCGGCATGAGCCGGCCAGCGCCTAGAAGCGAATATGCGTTGACGAGTTCATGGTGTGTCGCGCGCCCGTCCACGTGTCGAGATGGTGCTTGGTGAACGCCAGATCAGTGAGCTCGAAGAACTTCGGCCACCCGATGCGTTCGATCCACTCGCCCATGCGTTCCCAGTCGCGAGCATTGTCCTTGTAGGTGTAGAGAATCTTTTTCACGATCGCCTCTACCTCCGGCCAGCGCGGCGGATTATTCGGCAGATTGGCGACAACCAGCTTGTGGAATGTCGGCTTGGAGCGGGCGTTCGAATGCTTGCCTCCCACCCAGATCGCAAGTTTGGTTGAATCGTCGCCGTTGATCTGCATCGGCGGACATGGCGGGTAGCAGGCCCCGCAGCAGATGCACTTCTTCTCGTCGATCTCCAGCGACGGTTTGCCGTTCACAATGGCCGGACGGATCGCGGCAACCGGGCAACGTGCGACAACGGCCGGGCGCTCGCACACATTGGCGACCAGGTCATGATTGATCTTCGGCGGTTTGGTGTATTGCACATTGATGGCGATGTCGCCCTGACCGCCACAATTGACCTGACAACAGGATGTCGTAATCCGCACCCGGTTCGGCATTTCCTCCTTGATGAACTCCTCATACATCATGTCCATCAGGCTTTTGACGACGCCGGAGGCATCTGTGCCAGGGATGTCGCAATGCAGCCATCCCTGGGTGTGGGAAATCATCGAGACCGAGTTGCCAGTCCCACCCACGGGGAAGCCTTCCGAAAGCAGCTTTTCGATAAGCGGCTCGACCTTCTCACGATCGTCGACCATATATTCGATGTTGCTTCTGGTCGTGAAACGGAAGTGGCCATCGGCATACTCATCCGCGATGTCACAAAGTTTGCGGATCGTATAGACGTCCATCTGCCGCTGGGTGCCGGCGCGCACTGTGAAAATGGACTCGCCGGTCTTTGATTTGTGATGCAGGACTCCGGGCCGGAGCCGTTCATGCCAGTCCCAGTTCCCGTAGTTGTTCTTCAGCGTCGGGTGCATGTACAGGAATGGATCCGGTACACCGGTTTCGTCCGGGGTGCGAGGCTGGGTCGCATCACTCATCGTCTTCATTTCCTCTTATCGCTGGCTGCGGCTTGCATGAGCATTTTTCCGCTCGAAACAACCGCAATGGTCATTGCCGGTCTCATTCCGCGGCAACGGTTTGCTCGGCTTCTTCAGCCTCTTTCTCTTTCTTTCGCTCAAAGTATTTCTCCGCTTCTTCCGTGAAGTCGTCAGTGCGGACGTAACTGGAGGTGCGCGGATGACTGACCATATTTGGGTCAGGATCGATGCCCATGGCCTCCAGGAAGGCCGGCAGGCCAATTCGATCGATGGTCTCCCCGATACGCTCATGCTCGAGGGCGTTATCGGAGAAAAACTCCATTACTTCACCGGCGAATTCAGTCAATTTGTCATAGTCTTCGTCGGTCTGGAGCTTGAAGAACGGCACGATCACCATACCCATCAGATCGCCGACTTTGAGCGCCCGCTTTCCACCGATCAGGATCGTTGCGCCCTTGTCATCACCGGGCGACAGGGCCTTGGGCATGACGTTCAGACAATGCATGCAGCGCACGCAGCTCTGGTTGTCGACCTCGAGCGTGTCGTCATCATTGAGGCTCAATGCGCGGGTCGGGCACATCGATATGACCGAATCGATCATGTATTTCCGGCCGACTTTCCCGACGTAGGCTTTGACCTCGTCCTGGTTGACTTTCATGTCGTCGCGCCAGGTGCCGATCACGGCGAAATCGGCTCGCTGGACCGAATTGACGCAGTCGTTCGGGCAGCCGGAGAACTTGAATTTGAATTTGTAAGGCATCGCCGGGCGATGCATCTCGTCGAGATATTCGTTGATGATCGACCGCAAGGCGCGCTGCTCGTCGTAATTCGACATCTCGCAGCGGGCGGCTCCAACACAGCTCATGCCCGTGCGCATGCATGGACCGGCGCCGCCAAGATCGAAACCGATTTCATTGAGTGCGTCGAATGCCTTTTGCGTGTTCTCGGTGGTCGCACCCTGAAACATGATGTTTCCGGTCTGGCCGTGGAACGCGATCAGGCCGGAGCCGTACTCCTCCCAGATGTCGCAGAGCTGGCGCATGATTTTGGTGTCGTAATGAAAACCCGCGGGAGGCATTACGCGCAGGGTGTGAAACTCCTTGGACTCCGGGAATTTTTCGGCCACTTCCGAAAACCGGGGAATGATGCCGCCGCCATAGCCATAGACGCTGACCACCCCGCCTTTCCAGAAACCGAGCTTCTCCTCGTAGGAATGTTCAAGCTGGCCGAGAAGGTCGTTCATCATCGGCGCATACTGCTTGTCTTGGGAGTCGCGCAGCCGCTTCAAGCCCGTAACGAAACTTGGCCAGGGGCCGCTTTCGAGCTCATCCAGCATCGGCGTTGCATGCTGTTTGGGCTGTTTTGCATCCTCCTTTTTCGTCTTGGACGCAGATGTACCGTTCGTACTCGCGGAACTATTTTTCTCAGGCATTTCCCCTATTCCTCCTCGTGATCCGCCAGATTTCCTTGCCTCCAGATTTGAACCAGGCTTGCATTCTCGAAACCGGACAGTTCGTAGGGATACTTTGTCATATCATTATATCACCATTTTTGAATATATCAATTATAATGGCTTCCGGTGTGTGGTATTCGTCAGCAGAATGCGGCGCGCAGAACAGTGGAGAACGGGTGCCCGAAAAGACGCCCGTGAGATTGGGTTTCGGACTTATGCAGTGAAATAGATGTCAACCGTCGCTCACAACACGAACCGTCAGAACAGTGCCTGTCCGCGCTTTCGAAACCCGTTTGATCTTGCCGATGACGAGGCTTATCAGCGGTGGCGGGACGCGAAACTCGCGGCCTATCCCGAGACCGCCGCTGAGCTCATGGTTGAGATTGCCGATCCTGCCAATCCGACCGAGGCGGAACGCGCAGCAATCACGAGGCTCTGCCGGAAGGCCAACATGGCGATCTATGTCAGTCGTCAGGAATACCCAGATCCAGAACGCATCAGGCGCGATCTGCTGGCGTTCGCCGGAGCGTTTGAGCTGCGTCGTATCGAGGGCCACCGCTCAGCAAAAGACGATGGGATCGTCGCGATCGAGATGGCCAGCGACAAGCATCGCAAAGGCTATATTCCTTACTCTAACCGACCCCTCAGCTGGCACACGGACGGATACTATAACGCGCCGGAAGACCGCATCAGATCCTTCATTCTGCATTGCTGTCGTAGCGCAGAACAGGGAGGTGAGAACGGCCTCCTTGATCCGGAGATTGCCTACATTCGGCTGAGGGACAAGAATCCGGAGCTCATCACCGCACTCATGCATGAGGGGGCCATGACCATCCCTGCCAACCATGAGGACAACGGCAAAGTCCGGCCCGAAAGCATCGGGCCCGTGTATACTGTCGATACGCGAAGCGGTGCCCTGCAAATGCGATACACGGCGCGCGGGCGGCATATTGAATGGCGTGATGATCCCGGTACGCGTGAGGCCGTGGCGTTCATCGCGAGTTTGCTGGCTGGCGAGGAACAGCGTATCTTCCGGCACACCCTGACACCGGGCCAAGGGGTCATCTGCAACAATGTGCTGCATTCCCGAACCGGCTTCGACGGAGGGTCTTCGTCCTCGGCCGCGAGCGACCGCCTTTTATGCCGGATTCGATATTTGGACCCGATCGCGGGAACCAGACATTTGGATGAATCATTCCAACAGCAATTGTGAGGAAGGCCGTGGTTCAATTGAGCGAACTGATCATTCGACATCCCGAGGTGCAATGCTTCGACGACCTGCTGAAACTGGTTGCCAAGACCGGTCATGAAGGCGAGCGATTTCTGGAGTTCGATGTGAAGCCCGACTACCGCGACACACCGCGCCAATGGGAGTTGAAGCTGGAGACGGCATTCTACTGGGGTGACAAGCAATGACGAGCGAGACCGTAACTCGGCTGGAGCGGTTCCAGGCTCCCTACAACCGGGAGATCACGCTCGACGATGTCGACTTCGAAAGCGGTATGCGGTTGTTGCGGATCACCATACGTGAGGGGCGTCGGTTCACGATACTCGACGTCGATGCGCAGACTGCAGCCCATTGGGGATCGGCGTTGGCGGGTTGGGCCGAACAGGCCGAATAGAGACGCTCGTGGTGCCGCGGTGAGGACCCGGGAAGGAAGGAGAGTAAGATCCATGCGTGAAGCAAATGACATCATGAAGGCCATTCTTGACCCGACCGGGCAAAATGAGAGGGACGAGTCCTTTCCAAATGCTCCCAGAGGGTGGTCGCTCGAACTGGCCAGCAAGCAGGCTTTGGAAGAAAACCTTGAGCTGACGGAGGATCATTTGGAGGTCATCCGAGTGCTTCAGGCCTGCTATGCAGACGAGGAGAACCCTCCCGTGCGCCGCCTCGCGGATGCCTTGGAAGCGCGCTTCAAAGAAAAGGGTGCCCGCAAATATCTGTTTCAGCTTCTGCCAGGCGGACCAATTGCTCAAGGATGCCGGTTGGCAAATCTGGTTCCACCGTCGGGTAGCACGGATGAGTCATTCGGAAGCGTGCGCTGACCGGAAACCGGCAGCCAGCAAAACTCTCAGTTGGGAAGACCCTTGATCATCCCGGGAGCTGCCGCAAAGTGCCGCACAGGAAGACTTTTTTGCGCCGAATCCAGGATGTTCTCTTGACCGGAAGGAAAATCGCCTGTTGAATCATTCAAGAAAGTGAATATGAATTCCTGTGCCGGTTAACCGAACGGGTTAGGTGGTTCTACGCTCTGCTGACAGACTAGGGAGGCTGAAAGAGACATGCCAGATACAACGCTCGATGCTACGGGCCTGAACTGCCCGCTTCCGATCCTGAAAGCGAAAGCCGCAATCAAGGAGGTGCCGTCCGGCGGAACCCTTGAGGTGCTGGCGACCGATCCGGGCACCGTTGCCGATTTCGACGCCTTCTGCCGTGCGACGGGACATGAGCTTCTTGAAACCGGCGAAGACGACGGCGTCTACCGTTTCGTTATCAAGAGCAAATCCTGACAGTCCAGCGCCTCAGGCTGAACTCAGCAGGATTCTCTCCATCGATTTGATGCCTGCCACACCTCCGGCCACGATGGCCATGAAGGCAAGCAGCGATCCCATTGAAAGAGTAGACACGCCGGTGATGGCCTGCCCGATTGTGCAGCCCAATGCCAGCACTCCGCCTACGCCCATCATTGCCGCGCCTAGCAGGTTTCGCATCGTGTCGTCCGGATCGTTGAATGTGGCGATCTTGAACCGCCCAAGCATTTTTGCGGCGGAAAAAGACCCTGCCAGTACACCAAACAAGGTCGCTACGCCAAAACTCGGGATCATCTCTGCCGTAAATCGCATCAGGAATTCCAGCGCGTCACCGGATGGACGGACATAGGTCAAGGAGATCGGATCCTGAACACGGTCTGCGAAATCGTTGTAGGCCAGTCCGGTCAGAGCCCATCCCGTAAGAATGCAGGCACCGATTGCAAATCCGGCAGTCAGATGCTCCGGCGAAGACCGGAATCCCTTGTCGGAAAAGCAGTAGACCAGCAAGGCGCCGGCAAGGATCGCCGCAACGATCCACACGGAAACGGCCGCCCCGACACCGGTTAACTGTTCCAGAAGGGCATTCACGCCCTGTGTGTCGGCGCCAACTGCAGTGAGGTCGATCTGCGTCGTCTCCTGCAATTCGGCGCGGAGCGGGCCGATGAGACCGCCGATAGTCATGTAGGCGAAGATTCCGCAGACGATTATGACGATCAGGGAGCGCAGGTCGCCACCACCCGCCCGAACCAGATTGCGGCTGGCGCAGCCACCCGCAAACACCATCCCGCAACCGAACAAGAGACCGCCGAGGATGTTGCCGGCCCAGTTGAAACTCGGTGCGAGATACATAGACCTGGAAAGGTCCACCACGCCTACGGCTTGAAGAAGCTGGGCGCCGAGAATTGAGACAGCGATGGCAAGCAGCCATGAGCGAAACCTCCGGTAATCGCCGAACGATAGGATGTCGGAGAGGGAGCCCATTGTGCAGAAGTTGGTACGGTAAACGACGTAACCGAAAACATAACCGATGATGAAGCCGCCGACCGCCAGACTGACAGAAGAATTCTCCTGTAGAAACTCTCGAATGACATCCATGGAATCGTGCTCCCAACGACCTTCCGTGTATACATTTAAACATATTGATATTTGAATGTGATTGCCACACTTAATCTCGCTCAAAGGAAATTTAGCATCGAAGCGGTACACGGGTTTTGCCGATGACAGAACCCGGAGCGATGCTGAAAATGGCCGAAAACACCGCTCGAAACCGCATTGGTGAGGAGTGATGCAACACGCTTAGCGCGAATATGTCACACCGGAAGATGAAGATTATTCTCTGCCTGGACCAATCTACGGTATATATTCACTCATACAGATATGAGAATTTTTACTCATACGAATTGGCCAGAAGGGCTCTGGAAGAAATAGCTTGGTGGGCTCGGGTGAATGCGAAGCTTCGTATTCATAACTCTGATAGGCCTCACCGTGATGGGGTCCAGAGCGATCGCGACTGAAGACCTGCGCGCGCTCGGCGAGTATCTCGCGGCTGAATGCTTCACATGCCATCAGCTCTCCGGTGATCACAATGGCATCCCTTCGATTATCGGATGGGATACTTGGGCGTTTGAGCTGGTGATGAACGAGTACCGGAACAAAGAGCGCGACAGCAATGTCATGCAGACGCTGGCCACCGCCCTCTCGGACGAAGAGGTGAAGGCGCTCGCCATATATTTCAATTCAATCAAGCCGAAGGATCACTAACGGGAGGAAAGTCATGACGATTACAAGACGTAGGTTCAATGTTCTGACTGGAGCGAGCGCCCTAACATTGGGACTTTGCGCATCCGCTCCCGCCTTGCTCGGCGCGGCCAAGCCGCGTGCCGTGATTATCGGCGGAGGCGCGGGTGGCGCAACCGCAGCGCGTTACATTGCAAAGGATTCCAAAGGTGCGATCGACGTCACGCTCATTGAGCCGACACGTCGCTACTACACATGCTTCTTCTCCAATCTCTATCTGGGCGGGTTTCGCACCTTTGACTCCATTGGACACGGGTATGACAAGCTCGCAACTGAATATGACATCAATGTCGTCCATGACTGGGCGGTTTCCATCGACCGTGACAAGAAGCAGGTCGTGTTGGCCAGCGGCGCCAGGGTTCCCTATGACCGGCTGATCGTAGCGCCCGGCATCGACATAAAATACGACTCCGTTCCCGGCTACTCCGTCGATGCGGCCGGCGTCATGCCACACGCATGGAAATCGGGTACACAGGCGCAATTGCTGAAAGCCAAGATCGACGGCATGAAGGAAGGCGGAACCTTCGTCATGGTGCCGCCACCCAATCCGTTCCGTTGCCCGCCCGGGCCGTATGAACGCATTTCAATGATCGCTCACGCCTTCAAGCAGAAGAATCCCAAGGCGAAAATCATCATTCTTGATCCCAAGAAGAAATTCTCCAAACAGGGGCTGTTTATGGATGGTTGGCAGCAGCACTATCCCGGAATGATCGAATGGATAGACCCAGGATCACATGGCGGAATCAAGAATGTTAATCCGGACACCATGGAGATTGTGACGGATCTGGATACCTTCAAGGCCGACGCCGCCTGCGTTATCCCGGCACAAAAGGCGGGTACCATCGCCGCGCTGGCGGGTTTGACCGACAAGAATGGTTGGTGCCCCATCAAGCCCGAAACCATGCAATCGAGTGTCGACGAAAATATTCATGTCATCGGTGACGCGTCGATCGCCGCTGCGATGCCAAAATCAGGCTTTTCCGCGAATAGCCAGGCGAAATCGGCGGCCATGGCAATACGTGCCGCACTGATCGATGCCAAGGCATTCCCGGCCCGCTACTCAAATACCTGCTGGAGCCTCATCGGCAAGAACGACGGGATAAAGGTTGGCGCGAAGTACAAGGCGGGAGCCGAGAAGATCGAACCGACCAGCAAATTCATTTCAAAGGTCGGTGAAACCGAGGACTTGCGTGCGCAGACCTATGAGGAATCGGTCGGATGGTATTCGGGCATCACAGCCGATATCTTCGGGTGATATCGGCCATATGAACAAGACGCCGGATTTCGGCGCCGACATGCTCGCCCCAAGAGATTCTCAAGGGGTGCAACAACCACGATTGCGTCCGGGTTTAACCGGCACAGATCAGGATGGCTCCCATGAGCTTCTCGGTTCATGGGACCATCCTTGATCCATGCTTGATGCCAGGCGGCACCAGATGTTTGTCGCCGTCGGCAGAGAATGCTCAGGAAGAAACACAGGGAGGCGTTCATGGCTGGAGGGTCGCCGTTTTCAAGACGTGACATGCTCAGGGCCGGGGGTGCGGCAAGCGTCCTTGCCGCTGGAGGAGTGCTTGTGCCGCTGCCGGCATATGGTGCTGCTGAGATGAAAGGGGGACAGGTTCCCGGTTATTACCGTTTCAAACACGGCGCGTTCGAAATCACGGTGTTGAGCGATGGCGCCTACATGCTGCCGACGAACCTGCTGGGGACCAATGTGGCGCGCGAAAAGGTTGTCGCATACCTGGAAGAAAATCTGCTCGACGCAGACGAACGTGTCTCTCATGTGAATATCCCGCTGATCAACACCGGAAAGCAGCTGATTCTGGTCGACGTCGGGGGCGGCATGAACTGGATGCCCACGGCAGGAAAGCTGACCGACAATCTGCAGGCCTCAGGCTACAAACCGGAAGATGTCGATATGGTTGTTCTGACCCACGGACATCCGGACCATATCTGGGGATTGATAGATGAGTTCGAGGAAGCGCCCCGCTTCCCGAACGCAGAATACGTCATGGCCGGGAAGGAGTGGGATTTCTGGACGACCGCCAAGGCAATGGACACTCTGCCCGAAATGTTTCTCGGTTTCGCCGTCGGCGCCAAGAAACAACTCCTGCCTGTCGCGGAGAAGACCCGCCGCATCAAACCGGGTGAGGAAATCAGTCCCGGCATTGTCGCCATCCCGTCTCCGGGCCACACGCCTGGGCACATATCGGTTGCCATCGAGTCGGAAGGAGAAACATTGCTCGTTACGGCTGACAGCATGACCCACCCATTTATTTCCTTCGCACATCCAGGCTGGTGGCCGCGCACGGACATCGATGCCAAGATGGCGGAGAAATCCCGCCGGGCGATGATGGAGATGGCGGTCACGGGCAAGCATCTGACGCTTGTCTATCACATCTCGTTTCCGGGCCTCGGTCATGTGGCACGCAGCGGCACCGCATACCGTTGGGTGCCGTCCACATGGCAATGGGAAGATTGAGCTGTGAACAGAATCTAACCCCTGCTTCCGGCACTCAATCTGGAAGCGGTATTCGTGGTGCCAAATTCAGCACAAGGACGACTCGAACCAAATTCGTGACGAGTTACGGAGCGGCGGCCATGGGGTGAGTCCAGGTTCGCCAACTTGCAACGCTTCCAGCAGGCCAAGGCCGAACGACTGAAAGCGCTGGGCAGGAAGGTCAAGCTCTGGTGAGTTTGTAAGGCGCCTGCTGAACGTGGGCGTGATGATGTCTTGTCCCGATCCCTCGGCCGATAGGGGAGAGATTCAATTCACTTTCTTGGACTTGTCTTTCACCTGTTTTTCGGCGTGAGCCGCGCGCTCGTTCAGGCGGCGAATGTGAAAGCGCTGAAAATGCTCGTCGGTCTCATAGCCCTTGGTCCGGACCCAGGTGAAGACATCATAGAATGTGCCCGGTCCAATCCCCAGGCTCATATTCATGACCTGAAGTTCGGATCCCGGCTTGCCATCGAGTCCCGTCAGGTCGTCCTTGAAGAAAGCGATCCAGGGCGTGAACATAACACGCCAGCGGCGCACCAGCTTTTTTTCGGAGAGCACGGTGCCGTCAAAATCCGTCACCTCTCGATCACCCCACATGTTGATCTGCACAATCCGAAAATTCTCGCGCACATAGTCGTTGATATATTTTTTTGAGAGCACCTCGTTGTGCATCTTCACGCAATAGACGCAGCCGGCCTGCTCGAAGATGACCGCAAAACGCTTGCCTTCGCGCTTCGCTTCCTCGAAATCCTCCCGCAGGTCCAGAAATGACTGGTTGAACCATTTCTGGTGATAGAGCTTGTCGTCACCCTTGACGGGCTCGACCCTTGGTTCTTCGGCGCCGATTGCAGGCGGCAGCTCGATTGACGATTCCGCGCCCAATGCCGCGCTTCCGGCAGCGAGCCAGGTCAGAACAAGCATCAGGAAAACCGTCGTTTTGACTTTGACGCAACCTGTCGAGAAGCACTTCATGCAGACCGACCTCTCTTCATTGGCATCTGACGTGCCGCCTGCCTCTTGCGGATTTTGGCAAAAGCGGCGCGTGGCCATTTTCGGGAACAGTATCGCACATATTCGATTTCCTGTATATTAAACCCAAGCGCTGCAACCGTGGCAAGTGAGCGCATGGACGCCGGGAGAAATGGAGCAATCCTCGCCTGACAAAGAGCACTTTGTATTGTCGTATGCATGCTACCGAAGCGACGAGTTTGAGATTGGCAATTGTGACCCGTTCTATACCTCAACCAAGGTCGAGGGCGGTTGGGGCAAACAGATGCGACCCAGCTTTGGGCCATGGGGCCGCCAAGCAGGATTGAAAGACCGTCTCAAAGTCTCCTGTTGGCGCCGAGCAGGTATTCTGGGGCATGCTGTGCAAATTCCGTTTTCGTGGGCAAAGCAGAAATGAATCCGGGAGAAGGAAGTTGACGCTGCGAACTGACACGCTTTCGAAATTCAAGGCCGGGGAGCGAACTATCCTGCGCGACGAGTCCGGCTTTCTCGCGAAGCCCGATGACTGGGACGAGGGCATCGCCAGAATTATCGCCTCCGAGGAAGACATTGAGCTGAACGACGATCATTGGGCCATCATCTATTTCATGCGCACCAAACAGGAGGAGCATGGCGTGTCGCCCGACGCGCGCCATGCCTTTTCATTCCTTGCGGAAAGAAAGGGTGTGGGCAAGAGGGAGGCTCGCGACATCTTTTTCAAGCTGTTCCCATATGGCTACGTCAAACAGGCCTGCAAGATTGCCGGGATGGTGCAACCGAGAGCATGGAGCACAGGCTGACGCCAGCGGCAATGCAGTGCCCGTTGCGCCTCATTCAGCGAGTATGTCCGCTCCTGCCACTTAGTAGAATTAAATGACATTGCCACTGTAAGTTCGCCTTTTGAAGGAAAGCAGACATTCCCCGAAACGGATCTGCCGATACTCACTTGTGAGTCCGCGATCTAGAGTTTCGCAACGATTTTCAATCCGATGAGCGCGGCGACCGGGAATAGTACGCCGTTAGCAAAGAGCCTTTCATTGAGACGCGGCAGTAACGCGGCACTCATGGCAGCTGGTCTAGCCGGCCAATCCAGGTCAGAGTCTTGAGTCGGCTTTTGTTTCAAATAAGAGGCCGTCAAAATGCCAGTTCGTGGCGCTTGGCGGACATTATTTGTCAAAGTCGAGCTTACTCTGCTTCGCTACCAACCAACATCAACCAGGCCTCTCTTGCGCTGCCCGTCATAAGCCAGTAGAGGCCGAATATGGCTCCCGCAAAAATTGATGCGAGCGCGATGAAAGGCGACATGGCAAGTGTAGAGACACCTGATATGCCCTGTCCGATCGTGCAACCAAGCGCCGTGACACCACCGGCACCCATGGCTGCTGATCCCAACAGATGGCGTTTCATGCCCTGCACGTCGTCAAAACCTTCCCAGCGAAACTCGCGCTTGTAGATTGCAACGCCAAATGCCCCCGCGATCGTCCCGATAACCACGGCAACGCTGAAGGTCAGCGCGCTGCCGGTGAAGGTCATCAGCCAGACAAGAGTTTCGCCAAGCGGCAGCACATATGTGAGGGACTGTACCCGGACAGGATCAAACGGGTCGGCGCCAAAGGTGCCGGTCACATAAAATCCTCCGGCGACCGCCATGCCGATTAGAGCGCCAGCGGCAATATCACGGTTGCTGCGGCGGAACTGCCTGTCACTGAAACAGTAAGCAATCAGTCCTCCTCCAATCAAAAGCCCCGCCGGCAACCAAAGCGCGTCGGCGTGAATTCCGGTAATGCCCGAAAGGACATCAGGGATCCCCTGTCCGCCAATGGGTGTCAGGTCCACGGTGAGCGAATCAATGAGGTTCGTTTTCAGGAGCGATGTGAGTCCGCGGGCCGTCATGTAGCCGGACATGCCCAAAACGAGAAAATTGAACAGCGCCTTGAGATCTCCACCGGCCATGCGAACCAGCACGCCATAGCCGCAGGTGCCGACCATCGACATTCCCACCCCGAACAGAGTGCCGCCGGCAATTGCACCGATCACACCAAACTCAGGTTGCAGATAGAAGACTTCACCAATGCGCGCGATCCCCGCGTTGTGCATGATCTGAACGCTGATCATGGCAACGGCTATTGCCAGCGCCCAGGCTCTGATCCGAAGGGTTTTTCCAGCCAGTACCAACTCTTCGACAGCGCCAAATGTACAAAAGCGAGCGCCCCGAGCTGTCGCACCCATGATCAAACCAAGCAGAAAGCCCGCAAGGACCAGAATCGTCGGTGTTGTCAGAGCGCCCATGCATAACCCGGTCAGCGCCCGCGACGGGTTGGTTCAGTTTACCGTCAGGAGCATTCAGCGGTATCTTTGCAATAGAGATCATAAAGCACCGCGATCACTTTTTCGGCTTCTTTGCTCGCCAGGGAATAATAGATGGTTTTGCCTTCGCGACGCGTCTGCACGAGCCGGTCGGCGCGTAATCTTGCGAGCTGTTGCGAGACGGTTGGCTGGCGCATTTCGAGAAATGCCTCCAACTCACCGACCGACTTTTCACCCTCCACCAGCATGCACAAGATCATGAGGCGCGCCTCATGGGCCAGCGCGCGCAGAAGGTCGCTCGCTGACTTTGCGCTGTCGGCCATCGATTGATAGTCACCAGCCTCCAGGGTGATGGCTGTGTTTGACATATTACCCCCTGATTCCTGCTTTTTTTGGCGTTTTGGAAGGTTCCTTTATCGCGGAACCAGTGCGCGTCTTAAGCTCGTTTTCGTCGCCCATTTTCGCAATAAGCCGTTGCAGAAGGCCCCAGAAAAAGTCCTCTCCGGGATACCCGCTTATTCGGCCAATTTCCCGTCCCCCGTCAACCAACACGAATGTTGGCGTGAACACCAACCCCCGAATGAACTGAAGGTTATGGGGCAGTGGATCATGTATGTCGACCCGTCTTAAAGGCGCAATCCGTCCCTCGACCGTCTTACTGTATACGATGCCGACCTCGGCATCCCACGCTTCGCACCATTCGCATCCCACCTGTTCAACCACAACGAGTTCAGCTGCTGGCGCACGCGTCGGCAGCCAGAGAAGCGTCAACACCGCACATACGCACATGAGTCGCGATCGGATCATCGGTTGATTATATATGGAATTTTTCATATTAAATATATTGAATATGAAATTGTTCATCGCAGGATCCCGCCTTGAATTTCGATATTGGTCTAGGGGGTGCATTCATCGGAGGGCTCCTGTCCTTTGCTTCCCCTTGCGTCCTGCCGTTGGTGCCTCCGTATCTGTGCTATCTGGCTGGTGTCAGCATTGATCAGCTGAAAGGCGATGAAGTGATGCCCGGGTCAGGGCGTCGTGTCCTGTTTTCCGCTTTTGCCTTCGTCATTGGCTTCACCATTATCTTTGTATCTTTCGGCGCCAGCGCAACTGCACTGGGTCGGGTGGTTCAGGACTATCTCGACTGGCTGTCAGTCGCTGCCGGTATTGCCATCATTGTTATGGGTTTGCATTTCCTGGGCCTGTTGCGCATCAACCTGTTGTACCGCGACGTGCGTGTCGATGTTGCACGCAAACCGGCAGGTGTAGTTGGCGCGTTCGTCATGGGACTGGCCTTTGCCTTTGGCTGGACACCTTGCGTGGGACCGGTGCTGGCGGCCATCCTGGTCACTGCGGGCGGACAGGAGGATATTGCCGGTGGTGTTCAGCTGCTTTCCGCCTATTCACTCGGCATCGGCGTGCCGTTTCTCATCGCCGCCGCATTTGCCAAACCCTTCATGAAGTTCATGTCCCGATTTCGCCGGCACATGGGCATAGTAGAGAAAGTTATGGGTGGATTTCTCGTTGTCACGGGAATCCTTTTCATAACTGGCGGAATGAACAAGATCGCATTCCTGATGCTTGAATACATTCCGGTCCTTGGGCGAGTGGGTTGAAATTCTGCCGAATTTTCGCGCTTCTGCAATGAGTTATTCAAATATTCGCATATGACTATTGATTTTGCCGATTGTCTCTGGCAGGCTTTGGCTATCACAAATGGGATTGGACCGGCTCGCAGCCAACCGATCTCCGATGGGTCTCAAGGGAGGGGGACACCAGCATGAAAACAGCAGATAGCATTATTGCGGCCTGCGCTGTGTCGCTGATCGTTCTTACGGTTGGCTCTACGGCGACTGTAGCCCTGTCGCCGGATGATGTGAAAATCGACGATCGCAAGGTCACGATTTCACTCACAGAAAAAGGCGGCAACGCAGAAGAAGGCAAGAAATGGTTCGCCGATCGGAAACTCGGCAACTGCCTAGCTTGCCATGCCAACAAAGACATGACGAGCAAACCGTTCCATGGCGAGGTGGGTCCGCCTCTTGACGGTGTGGCCGGGCGGTATTCGCACGAAGAACTGAGGGCGATCATCGTCAATTCCAAGGCCGTGTTCGGCGGTGAAACGATTATGCCCGGATTTTATGTGCTGAAGACCGGAGCTCGGACACAAAAGAAATTTCAGGGCAAGACGATCCTTAACGGACAGCAGATCGAAGACATCATTGCCTATCTTCAGACCCTGAAGGAGTGAGGAAACACCGATGAGACTAATTAACAGACGCGAAACGCTGGTGCTTGCCGGCGCTGCAGGAGCCGCATTCATGCTGGCACCCCACGCTGCTTTCTCAGCAGCCGGGGATGCTCAGGCGCTCGTCACGAAGTTCACCGGCGGGAAGACGGCCAGTGACGGAAAAGTGACGCTGCAGATGCCGGAAATCGCCGAGAATGGGAACACCGTTCCCCTGACTGTCTCCATCGACAGTCCAATGACCAAGGACAATTACGTGAAGCGCGTCCTGATCGTGGCGGAAGGCAATCCCCGCCCTGAGGTCGCCACGTTCAATTTCTCGCCCATGAGTGGAACGGCTGAGGCGTCAACCCGTATGCGGTTGGCTAAGACCCAAAATGTCGTTGCGGTTGCGGAGATGTCCGACGGATCATTCCACAAGGTGAAGCGCCAGGTGAAGGTCACCATCGGCGGCTGTGGCGGCTAGCCGGTTTCGAGGAGCAAAAACAAATGGCAGGAAAAACCAAACCACGCGTCAAGGTCCCGAAAACCGCGGCCAAAGGTGATGTCGTCACCATTAAGACGCTGATCTCACACAAGATGGAAACCGGACTTCGCAAGGACAAGAAGACGGGCAAGGTCGTTCCGCGAAATATCATCAAAAAATTCCTTGTGAAGTTTGACGGTGAGGACGTGTTTTCCGTTGATATCGATCCGGCGATCTCCGCCAATCCCTACTTCCAGTTCACAATGAAGGCTGAGAAGACCGGCGAGTTCGAATTCGTGTGGATCGACGACAAGGGCGAGACATTTTCCAAGAAATCAAAATTGACAGTGAACTGACGCAAGAACCGTAAAAACGGCTTGCGTCCACTGCAGCGAGGAACGCGCAATGAAGGCAACATTGAAAATAGGCCTCCTGGCCACGGCGGTAGCTGGCAGCATCGCTCTCGTCGGCGTCGCCAACTCTCAGGATTCACTCCCGCAGGGCGTTACCACCATTAAGGTTGCGCCTCCGTCAAAGGATCATCCACTGACCGAGCTCTATTCAGGCTGGCATTTCCGCTCTCCGGAGACCCAGGCCCTGCAGCAGGATGACTTCGACAATCCCGGATTCCTCTGGGTTGAGAGGGGTGAAGAGCTTTGGAAAAAGGTTGACGGCGAGGCAGGAAAATCATGCGCCTCATGTCACAATGATGCGAGCAAGTCGATGAAAGGTGTCGGCTCTCAGATGCCCAAATGGGATGCGAAGCTGAAGCGCCCGTTGACGATGGAGCAGCGCATCAACAGCTGTCGAACCAACAACATGAAAGCCCCGGAGTGGAAATGGGAATCCGACAATATGCTGTCGATGACGTCCTACATCCGCAATCAATCCCGTGGCATGCCCGTGAATGTGCAGGTTGACGGACCAATGAAGGAGTGGGCCGACAAGGGCAAGAAGCTCTACTACACGCGCGTTGGTCAGCTCGACATGTCATGTGCGAATTGCCATGAGGCGAACTACGGGAAATATATCCGTGCTGACCATCTGAGCCAGGGGCAGTCAAATGGTTTCCCGCTGTACCGGCTGAAATGGCAGAAGCTCGGCTCACTGCACCGCCGTTTCAGCGGTTGCATGAAGAATATCCGCGCGGTGCCGTATAAGCGCGGGTCGGATGAGTTTGTCGCGCTTGAGATCTATCTTGCACACCGTGGCAAGGGCTTGCAGGTCGAGACACCCGCGGTGCGGCAGTAGCCGTCAGACACGAGCACGCGTACCCTTTGGGTGCCGAACCGGTCAGGGAGATGCATCCCTGACCGCGAGGGTGACCGTGCGACAAAGAGCAAATTGGCGTGAGGGCGTTCAGAGGAGTGGCGAATGATATCCCGTCGCGAGTTCATGCAGGTCGTCGCGGCCGCGGGCGCCATCTATGGCACGTCCGCGCCGTGGGCCCAGCTCTCCGCCCAGCAGAAAATCACGCAGGATGATCTGCTGGCATTCAAGCCTTTTGGCAATGTTACGATAGCCCATCTGACGGACATTCATGCTCAGTTGAAACCGATCTGGTTTCGTGAACCCTCCATCAATCTTGGCGTAGGGGCGGCGGAAGGGAAACCACCGCATATTACCGGGAACGACTTTCTCAAATACTACAACATCACGCCGGGGTCGCCCGAGGCCTACGCGCTTTCTTCGGAGGGGTTTGTCGCCCTTGCTGAACAGTATGGCCGGATGGGTGGTGTCGATCGAATTGCCACCGTCCTGAAACACATCCGAAGCGATCGCCCGGACAATACTTTGTTCCTCGATGGCGGCGATACCTGGCAGGGCAGCTATACATCCCTACAGACTAGGGGCGCCGATATGGTCGAGGTCATGAATGCGCTAAAACCTGACGCCATGACCGGCCATTGGGAGTTCACGCTCGGCGCCGACCGGGTGAAGGAGATTGTCGACGAACTCCCGTTTTCTTTCCTCGGTGCGAATATCTTCGACACTGAATGGAATGAACCGGCGTTTGACGCCGTGAAAATGTTCGAGCGCGGGGGTGTAAAGATCGCCGTGATCGGACAGGCTTTTCCCTACACACCGATCGCCAATCCGCGATGGATGATACCGAACTGGTCGTTCGGCATTCGCGAGGAGGAATTGGCCAAACATGTGGCGGCGGCCCGGGCCAAGGGCGCGGAGCTGGTAATTCTGCTGTCGCACAACGGCTTTGACGTCGACCGCAAGGTCGCCTCCAGGATCAGCGGTATCGATGTCATCCTGTGTGGCCATACGCACGACGCGCTGCCAACGCCACTCAAGGTCGGCAATACCCTTCTGGTGGCGTCAGGCTCAAGCGGCAAGTTCGTGTCCCGCCTGGACATCGATGTCAGCGGCGGACGGGTTCGCGACTATCGATACCGTCTCATTCCGATATTCGCGGACGTGATCAAACCCGACCCGGAAGTGGGGAACCTTATTGACGAGGTGCGCAAGCCCCACAGGGAGGAATTGAAACGGGTCATCGGGAAAACCGACACCCTGCTCTTCCGGCGGGGTAACTTCAACGGCACCATCGATGATCTGATTTGTCAGGCACTGCTGGAAGAGCGTGATGCGGAAATCGCACTCTCACCGGGTTTCCGCTGGGGCCCGAGCTTGCTGCCGGGACAGGAAATCACGGTGGAGGATCTCTATAATGCCTGCGCCATGACATACCCGACCGCCTATCGGAACACCATGACGGGCAAGTTCCTGAAAGAGGTTCTGGAAGATGTCGCGGACAATCTCTTCAACCCCGACCCCTATTACCAGCAAGGCGGAGACATGGTCCGCGTCGGCGGACTTGGCTACACGATTGACCCGGCAAAGCCCATCGGGCAGCGCATCTCCAACATGACCCTGCTCAAGGAAAACTCGCCGATCGACCCGACGCGTGAATACGTCGTGGCGGGTTGGGCGAGTATCAATCAGAATGCCGAGGGACCGGCCATCTGGGAGGTTGTCGAGACCTATCTCAAGGCGCATTCACCCGTGCGCGTTACCCCGAATGATGCGGTCAAGGTCGTTGGGGTCTAGCCAGCAGCCCACATCTAATATATTCGATTTTGGGAATATAATTGGTCCTTACGGAGGAAACTGATGGAGCAATCGTCAGAAAAGGCGATGGTATCACGGCGCGGATTGCTGAAGTCGGTTGCCGCGGGAGGCGGTGCTCTCGCCGCGGGGTCATTGGGGGTTCATGCGATGGGCAACATGGAAAACCTGCCGCCCAACGTCGCAGACTGGTCGAAGATACTCGGCGAAGGCGTCGACGCAAGGCCCTACGGGACACCTTCGGAGCACGAGAAGGACGTCGTGCGACGCCATGTTCGCTGGTTGACCGCATCGACTGAAAGTTCAATCAATTTCACACCGCTCCACGACTTGGAGGGCATTATCACGCCGAATGGTCTGTGTTTCGAGCGCCACCATGCTGGCGCCGCCGAAGTTAATCCGCACGATTATCGTCTGATGATAAACGGTCTTGTCGACAAGCCGTTGATCTTCACCCTTGAGGACATCAAGAGGTTTCCGCGAACCAACAGGATCTTCTTCCTCGAATGTTCGGCCAATTCCGGCATGGAGTGGCGCGGCGCCCAGCTCAATGGCTGCCAGTTCACCCAGGGCATGATCCATTGCGTTGAGTATACGGGCGTGCCGTTGAAGCTCATCCTTGAGGAGGCCGGGCTCAAACCGAACGCGAAGTGGTTGATGCCGGAAGGCGGTGACGCCGCTGGTATGAACCGTTCGCTTCCCATCCACAAGGCGCTGGATGACTGTCTCGTCGCCTTCAAGATGAATGGCGAAGCGCTGCGGCCGGAGCATGGGTATCCGGTCCGCCTTGTCGTGCCCGGCTGGGAAGGGAGTATGTGGGTGAAGTGGCTGCGCCGCATCGAGGTTGGCGACATGCCCTGGCATACGCGCGAGGAGTCTTCGAAATACACCGACCTCATGGAGAACGGTAAGTCACGCCGGTTCACATGGGTCATGGATTGCAAGTCCGTCATTACAAACCCGAGCCCACAGTCGCCGATCACCCATGGAAAGGGACACACGGTCCTCAGCGGTCTGGCGTGGTCGGGCCATGGAACGATCGACCGGGTGGATATCACGCTGGACGGCGGAAAGAACTGGCGCACGGCACGTATTGACGGCCCCAGCCTGCCAAAGGCGCTTCATCGCTTCTACTATGATTTCGAATGGGATGGGTCCCCGCTGTTGATGCAGTCGCGTGCGATCGACTCCTCAGGGTATGTCCAACCGACGAAAAACGAGCTGCGCGCCGTGCGTGGCATAAACTCAACCTATCACAACAACGGCATTCAGACCTGGCACGTTATGAAAAACGGCGAGATTGAAAATGTTGAAATTTCCTAGGCTCGCTATCGCACCAATCGCTTGCGCGCTTTGGGCTGTGCCCGCTGATGCGGGAAAACTCAATCTCGGCCGGGAAGCCAAACCTGTGGAGGTGAGGGCATGGGATATAGACGTCAGGCCCGACGGCCAGGGACTTCCCGACGGCAAGGGAACCGTTTCACAGGGTGACGCTCTTTTTCAGGAACGCTGCAGTGCCTGCCACGGTGCGTTCGGGGAGGGGATTGACCGCTGGCCGGTGCTTGCAGGCGGCCGGAATTCTCTGAAGTCGGAGCGACCTGAAAAAACCATCGGCTCCTACTGGCCCTATCTCTCAACGGCTTACGACTATATCTATCGGGCAATGCCATACGGAGATGCGCAATCCCTCACGCACGACGAGACCTACGCCATCTTGGCCTACCTGCTTCACATGAACGACCTGGTGGGCAAGAAATTCGAACTCAACAAATCGAATTTCACATCGATACGATTGCCGAACGAAAAAAACTTTATCGACGACCCGCGTCCCGATATGCCCGGGCGGAACATGGCAACTATTTGCATGACGAACTGCAAATCTGATGTGAAGATCACGAGAAGGGCTGCCATCATCGATGTCACTCCGACGGATGAGAAAAATCCGTCTGCCAGTATTGATTGACCAAGGAAAGCAGGAACCAAGGGTATCAACCAGGAAGGGAAAGCCATGCTTGATCGCCGCAGATTCAACATCGCAACCGTCGCGTTTGCGACATCGGTCTCCGCTCCCTGGGCGTTTGCGCTGGCAAAGGGTCCCGACGTCAATGATGACGGGCTGCATGTACAGCCGTGGTTTCTGCAGTCGTTCCTGGACCTTCGCGAGGATCACCAGGAAGCAAAAGATGCCGGCAAGCGGTTCGTAATCATTTGGGAGCAGAAGGGGTGCCCGTATTGCCGTGAGATGCATGCCGTCAATTTCCAGAAGAAGCAGATTGTCGAGTTCATCACCTCTCGTTTCAACGTCTTGCAACTGAATATGTGGGGCGCGCGCAAGGTTACTGATTTTGACGGTGAAGAGCTGGAGGAGCGCCAGCTGGCGCGCAAATGGGCCATCAACTTCACGCCAACAACCGTTTTCTTTGGGTCCGATGCAGCCGCGGGCAAGTCGGGAAAGGCACTCGAGGTCGCGCGGATGCCGGGCTATTTCAAACCCTTCCATTTTTTCTCGATGTATGAGTTTGTCGACCAGGATGCCTACAAATCAAAGGGATTCCAACGCTACCTTCAGGACAAGTTCAAGGATCTTGAGGCCAAGGGCATCAAGCCCAAAGTTTGGTAGGTCCGCCATGCTGCGTCATAGTTTGAGAATGGTAGCAACTTGCCTCCTGTTGCTATGCATCGTGCCCGCATCCGCCGCGACCAAACTGATCGAATTGGAAATCAGCAGCAGGATCGCGCTTGGTGATCTCGTGATCCCGGATGGCGCTTCATTGGCGAACGGCGTGGTGGTGCTGACCCACGGCACGCTGGCTCACAAGGATATGGAGTTAATAGAGGCTCTGCAAAATGCTCTTGCCGAGCGCGGGGTGGTGACGCTTGCCCATACTTTGACGCTCGGTCAGGACAAGCGCGAGGGCATGTATGATTGCGCGCAACCGCATGTCCATGCCCATGAAGACGCGGTCGCAGAAATTAGTGCCTGGATCTCTTGGCTCAAGCAGAACGGTGCGGGCAAGGTGACTGCACTTGGCCACAGTCGCGGCGGCAATCAGGTGGCGTGGTTTGTGGTCGAAAAGGGAGGCGTCGACAAAGTCGTCCTTATGGCGCCCGCAACAGGGACATCACCGCAACGGGCTGCGGAGACATATAAAGGCCGCTTCACAGCGGACTTGAAACCTGTGCTCGACAAGGCTGTGGCACTGGTCACTGCGGGGAAGGGAGGCGTCTTGGTTGACGTGCCTGGGTTCATCTATTGCCAGGGTGGAAAGGCATCGGCGAACAGCATTGTCTCCTACTATGGAGACGAACCGCGACGCGCAACACAGTCTCTTGTCCCTCAGATCAAGTCACCCGTGCTGGTTATTGCCGGCTCCAAGGATACCGTCGTTCCGAATGTCGCGGAGAAAATTGGCCCGTTGGCCGATGGCGAAGAAGTGCGCCTTGAGATCATCGAGGACGCCGGTCACATGTTCCTCGATTTCCATGCGGAAGACGCGGCCGATCTCATCGCTCAATTCGTTAAAAACTAAGCTCGGCCTCCGGCCAAAAAACCGCTGAGCGGTGGTAGCGTCCAGATACCACTTCTTAATATTCGAATATTCATATATTATGTAGCCAATGTAGCTAGGAAGCCGATTATGAGATGGCTGTTGCTCGGATGTTTGCTGACGTTTTTGGCGTGTGGATATGACGCTCACGCAAGTCAGTCGATTCCGGATCAGTATCCGGGGTCGGAGCTTTATGCCAAACCCGTGGAGGTTATCCCCCACGTCTGGTCGGCGATTGGCGCGTCGGCGCCGCCCGGCTACGAGAATTCAGGTCACAACAACAATCTCTCCTTCATCGTGACGGGCGAAGGCGTCGTCGTTATCAATGGCGGCGCGAGTTATCGTCTGGCCGGGGCGTTACACGACGAAATCAAGCGGATAACCAGCGAGCCCGTAAAACTCGTTATCAACGAGAATGGCCAGGGCCACGCAATGCTTGGCAATTCATACTGGGCGGAACAGGGTGTTCCGATCCTTGCCCATGAAGACGCGGCAACAGAATTCGCTGAGCGCGGTTACGACATTCTGGACCGGATGAAGGCGTATAATCGAGACAAAGCAGAGAAGACAAAGGTCAACGGACCGACAGAGACCTTTACCGGCAAGAAAACCATCGAGATGGGAAACTTCCAAATCGAAGTCATCTCGTTTGGACCGGCTCATTCGCCGGGAGATATCTCCGTGTGGTTGCCTGAGGAAAAACTGGTTATCGCCGGCGACATGGCCTTCCACGAGCGCCTGCCGCCGATCTTTGACGACACCGACACCGCCGGCTGGCTGGAGAGCTGGGAGAAGTTCGAGGCACTGGGAGCGGTCTACATCATTCCGGGTCACGGGCATCCGACAAACATGGCCCAGGTGCGGCGCTACACGAAAGACTATCTCGTCTACTTGCGCGGCAAGATGCGCGACCTCATCGATGGCGGCGGCAGCCTGCAGGAGGCGTATGACATCGATCAGTCGCCCTTTGCCCATCTGGACACCTTCGATGAACTGGCGAAGCGCAATGCCGGTCGCGTGTTTGAACAAATGGAATTTGAATGAATTCACCGCATGGAGGTGCGATATGCGTAAATTATCAGGTCTGATATTCGTCGGTCTCTTTTTGCTGGGGTCCGCGTTGCCGGGGCAGGCGAGCGATGATGACGTGAAGGTCCTCAAGACCAAGGCGCCATTTGCCGACGTGAAGCAGGACGTGTCGGATGCCATCGTCAACCGCGGCTATGTTATTGACTACACGGCCAAGATCGGGGGGATGCTGGCGCGCACCGGCAAGGACGTGGGCTCTTCCAAAAAAATCTACAACAATGCTGAAACGGTTCAGTTTTGTTCTGCTGTTCTGTCGCGCAAAATGATGGAAGCGGACCCTGCCGACATCGCTTTCTGCCCCTTCGTGGTCTTCTACTATGAACGCGCAGATCAACTGGGCACGGTCTATGTCGGATTCCGCGAACTGGATGACGATGGCTCAGACGCGTCGGAAGCGGCAAAAAAAATGATCAACAAGCTGCTTGAGGACATTATCAAGGAGGTGGTTGGCGGGAGTTAGTTGTCTTGCACCTATGATCCAGTGCAAATTCCGACCACACGAGCGGAGTTCTGCTTTTGCGGTGGGTTCGCTCCTGGCACCTAGCGGACATCGGTCGTTGGCGACAACACGTCTGTTTTGGAGCAACTAGCGGACAATTCATGGGCGTCTCGAATCCCTTGAGTGGTGCATAGTCCATGTGCCAACAGCTCAAGCAGCCCCCAATCGACAAATCTAAACGGCAACTCTCAACTCCAGACTCGTAGGTGCTTGACCAAATCCTGCCCCCGCAACCAAACAAACATCTGAAATACCTTCATAAAATAGCCCGCCAAATTGGCGGGCTATTGCATTTTGGTCTCTGGTATCCACCGTGAAGCGAATATTTGGCCAAAAACAGCCATGCGAGAGCAAAGCTCGGTTTTTGGCCACGGAGGGAGAGGTCGAAGGCTTCGAATCGAAGTGGTATCTGATTTTCGCGCGTCGGGTCCGCTTGCGAGGATAAAGTGGACTCCAATCGAGATGGCTCATCAAGTCCGCCAATGACCCAAAGCGGATGTTTCACTTTCTCCAATCGATAACCGCTCATTTCTGGGAAAGAATCTCGGCGACACCGACCGACCAATCCGGATGGTTGTGTTTTTCCCAATAGGCTTCGATCAGGCGTTTTGTAATAGGGCCCGCCCTACCATCTCCCACCGATGCATTGTTAATGCGGGTAATCGGCATGATCCCGCCCGCTGTGGAGGTTGCAAAGGCTTCATCAGCCTTGGAGAGTTCGTCAGTCTGGACGTCTCTTTCCTCCACCTGAAAGTTAAGTTTCCGGGCAAGCTCAATCGCCGTTCTTCGGGTAATGCCCTCAAGGACACCGCGTTTGGGGGTCGAGAGGGTCTGACCATCGACAACGAAGACATTAAACCCAGGACCTTCCGTCAGGTTCCCCGAGGCATCCTTCAATATGACGTTTTCCGCTCCCCTGTCGTACGCGTCGTAAAGCCCCATCACGAAATCCAGCCAGTGATAGTTTTTCACCCTCGGGTCCACGGACTCGGGAGGTATTCTTTGCAGTTCCGAGATAGCGATGGAAAGTCCTGTCTCCCGCTGGTCGGGCCGGAGAATCCATCCGAACGGAATCGCGAAACAGATCAGCTTGTTTTCGGCATCACGAGGGTCGCGGGAAAATGTGGGGGAAGCACCGCGGGTGAGGATCATTTCGACATAGGCGTCTTCGTGACCTGAACGGGAGACACATTCTGCCAAGATTCTCCCCAATTCGGATCGACCGACGGGCAACTCCAAATGAATTCGTCTCGCCGACTCCAGAAACCGGTCAATATGGTCATTCAATCGGAAGAAACGCTGCTTCCAGACATGCACAACATCATAGGTTGCATCTGAATGGAGAAACCCCCAGTCCAGGACCGAGATTTTCGCGTCTTCCACAGGGACGTATTCTTGATTGATATAGGCGATACCTGGCGGTGTGGGCATACGCCTCCCCCATCTGAACTCATCGGTGTGGCGATCGCGCCTACAGTCCGGACATGGCCGTTTTCGCCACATTCGGATAGTGCATTTGAATTGCCTGAACGGTGCCGTTGATAATCATCTCGACCGCGACTGCGGCGAGAACGATCGCCATGAGCCGGGTGATAACGCTGATCATGGTTTCGCCCAGAAATCGCGAAATCGGATGTGCGAACAGGAGCCCAAGCCACACGGTGAGACACACAGCCATCACAACAGGCAGCATCGTTACGATCTCGCTGCCATCGTCAAGCAGATGCGTAAACAGGATGATGGTTGCGAACGTACCCGGGCCGATCGTGAGCGGAATCGAAAGCGGCACAACAGCGATATTCTTACGCCGTTCATGACCCGCTGCCGCCGCCTTGGAGTCACCCTCTGTCGGCCCATCGTCCTTCAACATCGACAGTCCGATCCCGAGCACGATGATCCCGCCGGCTATCTGGAATGCAGGAACACTGATCCCGAAAAATCGGAGGATCTCTTCACCGATCAAGGTCGCAACGATCGCCGCGATCAACACCGTCAGGGCAATAACACTGGCCGTTCGCCGGCGCTCCGCCGCGGAATACCCTTCTGTCATTCCAAGGAATATCGGGATTCCATAAATGGGGTTCAGCAGCGCCACGAGGGCGGCTGCAAATTTCAGGAATATGGCCTGGTGGAATAGCTCCGACAGTTCGTTCACACGTGCCCCCGGTACTGCGCGTATCGCTGTCTCAGCCAACTTTACCCGGGTATGATTTGGCCGCGGGTTGTTTATCAGGTGGCTGAACGCCCAACGCTTGTCCCATAGACATATCTTGGGAAAGGACGGATTGCCAAGAGGCACGTAAGGCACGAGCGAAACGCCAGTTTCGTCATGACGATCCCACAGCGCACTCCTGGATTTCTCATCTCAAGACCTTGATCCATCACGATTGTGCGTGTTGTGGGATGTCGCGATTGACCGCACCCCCGTCGCATTCCGGTTAGCCGAATTACAACGAGTGGCGCATGCTCTTTTTGATAGTGGATGATTGACGCTTTATCAGGAGGCGTCTCGATGAAAACACAGGCACGCGTGGTGGTCATCGGCGGTGGCGTTGTCGGCGTCAGTACGCTGTATCATCTCGTCAAAAAGGGCTGGAAAGATGTCATCCTTGTTGAGCGCAAGGAACTCACCTCCGGGTCCACATGGCATGCAGCGGGTTTGCTTCCGCTGTTCAACGTGTCCTACTCCGTCGGTCAAATCCACAAATACTCGGTTGCGCTGTATCAAAAGCTGGAGGAGGAGACCGGACTGAAGGTCGGTCTTGTTCAGTGCAGCAATATCCGTCTCGCGAACACGCCTGAGCGGATGGACGAGTACAATTATTATGTGGGCATCGCCAAGACGATTGGCGTCGATGTCCGTTATCTGACGCCGGAACAGGTCAAGGAAATCTGGCCTCTATGCAACATCGACGGAATTATCGGCGCGATCCAGCACCCCGAAGACGGCTACATCCAGCCTGCGGATCTGACACAGGCCCTGGCCAAGGGTGCCCGTGATGGCGGCGGCGAAATCTACCGCAACACCACGGTGACCGGCATCGCCCAAAAGCCGAGTGGCGAATGGGTCGTTTCCACCGACAAGGGCGATATCACCTGCGAACATGTGGTTTCGGCATCCGGCAATTTTGCCCGTCGGACCGGCACCATGGTTGGTCTTGATGTCCCGGTCATTCCGGTCGAGCACCAGTTCATCGTTACCGAGCCGCATCCGGAGATCGTCAAACGGCATGAAGACGGCTTGCCGGAAATGGGCGTGCTGCGCGAGTCCGATGCTTCATACTATATGCGCGAGGAGGCCAGGGGGCTTCTGCTCGGACCCTACGAGAAAGGCGCTCCTTGCTGCTATGTGGACGGACCTGATCAGGACTCTGAATATGAGTTGTTTCAGGAAGACCTGGAGCGGCTGGAGCCCCATATCGCCGCGGCAATCAACCGCGTGCCGGCCTTCGGCGAAGTTGGCGTCAAAGAGGTATTCAATGGCGCTATCGCCTATACGCCCGACGGCTCACCAATTGTCGGACCGGCGTGGGGGTTGAGGAACTTCTGGCTTAATGAGGGACACAGCTTTGGCGTGACGGCGGCGGGTGGTGCCGGGTGGCAGCTCGCCGAATGGATTGTCGAAGGTGAACCGACCATCGACATGATGGGCGTCGACCCGCGCCGCTTCGGACCATACGCCGCGCGCGGTTACCTCAGGACAAAGAACGAAGAAACCTACCGCAACGTATTCACCATCCATTTCCCCGACGAGGAACGCGCCGACGCCCGGCCCCTCAAGCAAGCGCCCTGCTACGACCGGATGAAAGCGCGTGGTGCTGTGTTCGGCCAGCTTTATGGATGGGAGCGCCCAAACTGGTTTGCGCCGAAGGGTGTGGAACCAAAGGATCGGTGGAGCTTCCGCCGAACCAACTATTTCGAACATGTCGGCAACGAATGCCGCCACGTGCAGGAGCACGTCGGGCTTCTCGACATGACGGCCTTTTCAAAGTTTGAGGTGTCGGGTCCGGATGCTGAATCCTGGCTCAATAGCCTTTTCGCAAACCGTATACCCAAGACACCAGGGCGCATCGGGCTCTGCCATATGCTCTCGCTGAACGGCGGCGTGCGATCTGAGTTCACGGTCTACCGGGAGGATGAACAGCAATTCTACCTGGTCTCTGCCGGGGCTATGGAACGGCATGATTTCGACTATTTGCAAAAAAACCTGAACGGCCAGAATCTGTCGCTGAACAAGGTCACGGCGCAGTATGGCGTGTTGGTGCTGGCCGGGCCGAAGTCGCGCGATGTGTTGCAGAAGGTCACTGATTGCGATTTGTCGAACGAGAACTTTCCCTGGCTGACGGGCCAGTTCATCAATGTGGGATGTGCCCAGGCACATGCGCTGCGCGTCAACTTTGTTGGCGAACTTGGCTGGGAACTGCACCATCCGATCGAAATGCAAAACTATATTTATGATCTGCTGTTCGAGGCCGGAGCGGAGTTCGACCTGAAGCCGTTTGGCATTCGTGCCATGGACTCGCTGAGGGTGGAGAAGTCGTACCGGCTGATCCCCCGCGAACTGTCAATCGAGTATGCCGCATTCGAGTCGGGCCTCGATCGGTTCGTGAAGACCAAAGGGCGTGAATTCATCGGCCGCGAAGCGCTGCTGGCATGGCAGAAAAAGGGTTTCGCCAATGCGTTCGTCACATTGGAAGTGAGCGACGTTACCGACAGGGATGCACGCGGCAACGAACCAATCTACAGGGGTGGCGAACTTGTGGGTCGTTGCACCAGCGGAAACTATGGCTGGCGCCTGCAGAGATCCCTGGCGCTTGGCATGGTGCCGCCCGACATGGCGAGCGAAGGCACGGAATTCGAGATTGAGATCCTCGGTGATCGCTATCCCGGGAAGGTCATTCCCGAGTCCCCCTACGACCCCGGCAACGACCGACTGAGGTCCTGATATGGGTATAGTTGAGAGCCAGGATGCAGCCAGTCCTTTAGACGATATGGACGCCTCCCATTCCATAGCTCTGGATATTCAGGCTCTACTCACCAATTTCACACTGGAGATAATCAGTCATGATGTGGAAACGGCGGCAGATTTGGCGTCGCTGATTCCCGCTGGCACTCAGGTTTATCTGCCGTTTCTGCCGCACAGCACCTTTGCGCACTGTGTGAATGCCGCGGAGCGCCTGGCGCGCGAGGGGTTCGTGCCGGTACTCCATATCGCGGCGCGGCGGCTGACCGAAACGAGTGAACTTGCCGATGTACTCGTTCGGCTGCACGAAACCGCCGGCCTGCATTCTGCACTTGTCATAGGCGGCGACGTTAATGAGCCTGCGGGCCCTTATGCGAGCAGTATGGAGCTTCTGGAGACCGGGCTGTTGGAGACGCATGGTATTTCAGAGATCGGTATCGCCGGTTATCCGGAGGGACATCCGGCAATTGCCGAGGCGGTCATCCGGGATGAGCTGGCACGCAAGTGCGACTATGCAAAATCCAGCACGGCGAATTTCAAGATCGTTTCGCAGTTCACCTTCTCACCGCAGGCAGTGCTGCGCTGGGAGAGTGAATTGAAGGCAGCTGGGCACACGCTTCCAGTCCTATTGAGCGTGCCGGGACCGGCGAAGCTCACCACGCTGCTGAAATATGCCAAAAAATGCGGCGTCTCCGCATCGATGCGGCAGTTGACCCAAAACCGGAAGGCACTGATGGGCCTTGTGACGACCAGCACACCCGACCATTTGCTGACTGAGATCGCACGATATCGTGCCATGAGCCCGGACAGTCTCATCGCCGGAATTCACTTCAACACGTTCGGCGGATACGAGGAGACGGCGTGGTGGGTCAGAGCGATCCTGAATGGGAATTTCGCAATGAACGGCGGTAGTGCCGGTTTCAGTGTGGAGCGGGACTGACCGCGGGTTCTGAGACGAGAGCTGCCGCGTTACGGTCAGCCTGTGGCGAAACCCCGTATTGATGGCGGTAGCACTTGGAGAAATGCGAGGCGGACACGAACCCGCTGGCGACCGCCACATCGACGACATTCAGGTCCGACTGCATCAACAGGTGATGGGCATACTCCAGGCGAAGCTCAAGATAGAAACGTGCCGGCGACCGTCCAAGATGCTGTCGGAAAATGCGCTCGATGTGCCGCCGCGACAGTCCCGTGAGATCGGAAATATCAGCAAGTCGCAACGGCTCGGAAACATTGGTTTCCATTTGCTCGATTATGAACAGCAGCTTTTTGTTGTTCACTCCACGTTTTGCACGAAGTGGCAGACGCTGGCGATCGTAGGCGTTGCGCACCCTGTCAGCGAGACACTGTTCGCAGATTTTGGTAACGATGGAATCGCCCAACTGTCCGGAGATGATATGTAGCATCATATCGAGCGAAGCGGTTCCGCCCGCACAGGTATAAATATTGCGGTCCATCTCAAACAGGCTTGAATGGACATCGACGTCGGGGAATTTTTCTGTGAACCCGGGGAGGTTTTCCCAATGTATCGCGCATCGGCACTTTGTCAGCAATCCGATTTCGGCGAGTATCCACGCGCCGGTGCACAGTCCGCCAACCGTCACGCCCCGACCATGAATTTTGCGCAGCCAGCCGAACAGTCTTGGATCCTTGTAGCGCTCGACGGAAAGACCTGAACAAACCAACACCAGGTCAGGATTTGAAGAATGTGTGTTGCCATTTGAAATGTTGGCCAATGACGAGTCGACATTCATCGATAGCCCGTTGCTGGCAACCACAGGGTTTCCGTCGCTGGAAACCAGCTTCCACTCATATGGGTGGTTGGAATGGAACCGGTTGGCAAGACGCAAGGGTTCGACCGCAGTAGCGAACGCGATCATGGAAAAATTCGGCACAAGAAAGAACAGGATCCTGCGGACCTCTTGCTCTGTCCTGTCCATAGCTGCGCTCCCGAAACATGGCGCTCAGGGCGATATCGCGAGTCGCAATCGGTATAGCCCCGTCTAGCGGGCAAGGATACAAGTGAAGTGCACAAATCCGCAATCTCTTGATTACCGGCACGCAGGTAGGCAATCCTTGCGATGCCGTATTCTGACCGGTGGGGAATGGAAGCTGGATGAAGCGCTATTCTTTCTTTTCGCTACTGCGCGAGGGACTTCGCGGCCATACCGGGTGGCCGCGCGTTTGGCGTAACCCCGAGCCGAAGCAGGCCTATGACGCTGTAATCATCGGCGGTGGTGGCCATGGATTGGCAACGGCATACTACCTCGCCAAGGAACATGGCATGCGCGACATCGCCGTGCTGGAAAAGGGCTGGATTGGCGGCGGCAATGCCGGACGCAACACTACCGTCATCCGTTCCAACTACCTGTTCGACGAAAGTGCGGCGATTTACGATCATGCACTTACGCTATGGGAAGGCCTCGGCCGCGAGCTGAACTTCAACATCATGATGAGCCACCGTGGTGTTCTCAATATCGCTCATGACGAGCATGAGGCGCGTGAACTCATCCGTCGCGTGGAAGCCAATCGGCTGAATGGCGTCGATGCGGAATGGCTCAACGCGGAACAGGTCAAGGCGTTCTGTCCGATCATCGACATTTCCAGGAGCGCCCGGTATCCGATCGTGGGCGCGACACTGCAGCGGCGCGGCGGCATCAACAGGCACGACGCGGTGGTGTGGGGATATGCACGCGCCGCGGACGCGCTCGGCGTTGACATTATCCAGCAATGCGAGGTGACTGGTGTTTCCATGAAGGCGGGTGCGGTCACGGGAGTCGAGACCACTCGCGGAACCATCCATGCGCCCAAGGTCGCAAGTGTCGTCGCCGGCCATTCGAGCGTCGTTGCGTCAATGGCAGGGCTGCGGCTGCCTATCGAAAGCCATCCCCTCCAGGCATTGGTATCGGAACCGATTAAACCTGTGCTTCCCTGCGTGGTGATGTCCAACGCTGTGCATGTCTATTGCAGCCAGTCCGACAAGGGGGAACTGGTCATCGGCGCCGGTATCGACCACCATCTCGGCTATACCCAGCGCGGCAGTATCAACATCATTGAAGAGCAGATGGCGGCCATGGTTGAGCTGTTTCCGATGTTTTCGCGGCTTCGGATGATGCGACAGTGGGGCGGCATCGTCGATGTGTGCCCGGACGCCAGCCCGGTCATTTCCAAAACCCCGGTGCGCGGGTTCTATGTCAATGCAGGTTGGGGAACCGGTGGTTGGAAGGCAACGCCAGGCTCGGGCCATGTGTTTGCGCATACCATCGCGCACGACCAGCCTCATCCAATTGCTGCGCCGTTCACGCTTGAGCGCTTCGCCTCCGGCGCGCTGGTTGCCGAACATGGCGCGGCCGCAGTAGCGCATTAGGGGAGCTGGCACATGTTCGTGATTGAGTGTCCATGGTGCGGTCGCCGCGACCAGTCCGAATTTTCCTATGGCGGCGAGGCACATATTGCGCGGCCTGAAAACTCATCTGAGATGGGCGATGACACCTGGTCGGAGTTCGTATTCCTGCGCACTAACCCCAAGGGCGTGTTTGCAGAACGCTGGAACCATGCCGCCGGCTGCCGGCGATGGTTTAACGCCCTGCGCAACACGGCGACAGATGAAATCCTCGCCGTCTACCGGATTGGTGAGCAGTCGCCCACGGTGACAACGATCCTCCCGGCGACACCTTGCGGTGAGGCGCCAATCGGGTCGGGCAACGATGCGGCCAAGGTCATGCGCGACGGAGAGGCAGGCAAGTCGGCGGTGGAGGATGTACCGTGATGAGGCAGCCTTTCCGTACCGAGCGCGGTGGCCTCATAGACCGAACCAAGCCGGTCCGCTTCCGCTTCAACAAACGCGATTTTGAGGGGTATCGAGGAGATACGCTTGCCTCCGCTCTGCTTGCTGCGGGGGAGCATATGATCGCCCGTAGCTTCAAATACCACCGTCCTCGGGGCATTTTCGGAGTTGGCGCTGAAGATCCCGCCGCGCTGATCCAGCTGGGGCGCGATCCGGGAAGGACTGATCCCAATATTCGCGTTACCGAGCAGGAAATCTATGACGGGCTGGAGGCGTTTCCGCAGAATTGCTGGCCCTCGCTGAAGCATGATGTTGGAGTGCTCAACGACGCATTTTCAGCTCTGCTGCCGCCAGGCTTCTACTACAAGACATTCATGGGACCGCCGGGCTCGTGGGAATTCTTCGAGCCGTTCATCCGCAAGGCGGGCGGGCTCGGACGCTGCCCGGAAGGCGCTGACCCGGATCGTTACGAGACACTGAACCGCCATTGCGATGTTTTGGTGTGTGGTGGTGGAGAGGCGGGACTCATGGCCGCGCTGTCGGCAGCGCGCTCCGGCGCACGTGTTATTTTGGCGGAGGAGACACCGCATCTCGGCGGTCAGTTGCTGGCCACAAATCCGGAATCCACACAGCTTGACGGACAGGCTCCATTAGAGTGGGTGCGCGCGGCTGAGGCTGAACTTGCAAGTTTCGACGATGTGCAGGTTCTCACCCGAACCTGCGCCTTCGGCTATTACGCCGGCAACTTCGTCGCTCTTTGGGAAAAGGTGCAAGATCACGTCCCACCGCAGGATCGCAACGACCTCCTGCCGCGCCAGCGGCTTTGGCGTATTCGCGCCAAACAAGTGGTGCTTGCAACCGGAGCCATAGAGCGTCCGCTTGTTTTTCATGGCAACGACCGCCCTGGTGTCATGCTTGCTGCCGCGGCGCGCAGCTATGTCAACCGTTACGGTGTACTCCCAGGACGCGAAGTCGTGCTGTTCGCCAACAACAATCAGGCATGGTCTGCAGCGTTTGATTTACAGGATGCCGGAGCATCAATTGCCGCAATCGTCGATTGCCGCCACGAGGTCGATGCAGGCTTGCGCGCGCGCGCCGAGGAGCGGGGCATCGCTGCTCATTTGAACAGCGTCATCACTGGAACCCGTGGCCGCCATCGCATCCGAGAGGTGAAAATCCGGGCGCGCTCTGGCGAAAGCGGTGTGACCGGCGGGGAGCAGCGCGTCGCCTGTGACCTGCTTGCAGTTTCCGGTGGCAACACGCCCAACATTTCCTTGTTTTCCCAATCCCGCGGCAGGCTTCGCTATGATGACGCAATCGCCGCGTTTCGGCCCGGACAGTCCTGGCAAAACGAGGTTTCAGCCGGGGCCTGCAATGGGACATACGGTCTTTCAGAATCCCTGAACGAAGGAGCCCGTGCCGGTGCCTATGCAGCAAGCCAGGCAGGGTTTGAAACAAAGCCAGCCAAGGTCCCCGAAATCATCAGTCCCGACATGCCGCAATATGCCGTGACCGCGCTCTGGGAAGTGCCTTCGGGTATGCCCGACAACAAAGTGAAGGCCTTCGTCGATCTGCAAAGTGACGTGACTGCGAAGGACCTGCGGCTCGCGGTTCGCGAAGGCTACGAGTCCGTGGAACACGCCAAGCGGTACACGACAGTGGGTATGGGCACCGATCAGGGCAAAACGTCCAGTATGAATGCGTTCGGCATTCTCGCTGAAGCACTGGATATTCCTATCCCGGAGCTTGGTGTCACTACCTACCGGCAACCCTACAAACCGGTCACTTTCGGGGCGCTCGCGGGCCAGCATGTGGGCCCGCTGTTCCAGCCGCGCCGCACTACACCGATGCACGACTGGCATGCGCGCGACGGGGCCTTGTTCGAACCGGTCGGTGACTGGCTGCGGCCCTGGATATATCCGCGCGAGGGAGAAAGTCCCGAGGACGCGTTGGCGCGCGAATGCCGGGCCGCGCGGGAGAATATCGGCGTGCTCGATGCCTCAACCCTCGGCAAGATCGACATAAGGGGACGGGACGCGTGTGAATTTCTCAACCGTGTTTACACAAATTCCTGGAGCAACCTGCGGCCCGGCCAGTGCCGATACGGCATCATGCTTGGGGAGGACGGCATGGTCATGGACGATGGTGTTACCGCCGCCATTGCCAATGATCATTTTCATATGACGACGACCACGGGGGGTGCCGCGGCGGTGCTCGCATGGCTGGAAGATTATGCGCAGACCGAATGGCCCCAGCTGGAGGTTTATCTGATCAGCGTCACCGAACAATGGGCGGTCGCATCCATATGCGGACCGGCAAGCGGCAAGTTGATTGCAGCGTTATGTGATGATGTCGATACGGACCCGGAAGACTGGCCGTTCATGAGCTGGCGTGAAACGGCCATCGAGGGTGTGCCGGCGCGCATCTTTCGCGTTTCCTTCACTGGCGAGCTGTCTTACGAGATCAATGTCCCCGCGAGTTATGGTCTGTGGCTGTGGGAAAAGGTCATGGGGGAAGGGGCTCAATACGGCATTACACCCTATGGCACCGAGGCGATGCATTTGCTGCGCGCGGAGAAGGGTTTCATCATCGTCGGTCAGGATACGGACGGCACAGTCACGCCGATAGACTTGCGTATGAGCTGGATTGTGAAGAAGACCGGCGACTTCATCGGCAAGCGCTCGCTGTCCCGCGCCGACACCAGGCGGGAAGACCGCAAACAACTCATCGGCTTGCTGGCGGAAGATCCTGAAACAGTGTTGATGGAAGGCGCACACGTCATCGCCACCGCCGCCGAACCGGCCCCGCCCGTCCCGATGCTTGGACACGTTACGTCCAGCTATATGAGCCCGACGCTGGGGCGGGGCATCGCGATGGCGCTGGTGCAGTCGGGAGGCGACCGGATCGGCGACACTCTATATGTCACTCGACCAGGCGCGGAGCCGCTGCCGGTGACGGTAACCGAGACCGACTTCCTCAGTGCGTGGGAAAAGAACGATGGCTGATGCCCGCAGGATATCTCCGCTCGCCGATCGTGCGCGTATCGAGGCGCCGGACGGTGCGGCCTCGCTCGCCGAATTGCCTCATCTCGGCAGGCTTATACTGCGCGCCGATGGCGCTGCCGCCGCACGCGCTGTGAAAAAGGCATTGGGCGCAGAACCGCCAACAGAGCCGAATACTTCAAGCCGCTCAAAGGAAGCATTGATGTTATGGCTCGGCCCTGATGAGTGGATGCTGGTGACCGAACCGGGCAGCGAAGAGGCGCTTTTTGACCAGTTAAAGGATGCGCTTTCCGAAACTCATTGTCAGCTTGTCGATGTGAGCGATCAGCTTACGAACATTGAGCTTTCCGGCGCGCGGGCGCGTGAGATATTGATGAAACTCACCACGCTTGACCTGCATCCGAGACAAATCGGTCCGGGCGATGTCGCCGGAACGACCTTCGGCAGCGTGACAGCCACGCTGTTTGTTACCGATGACGTCAAAAAGCATGAAACGCAACGCTTCCAGCTTATCGTACGTCGTTCCGTCGCCGACTATATGTGGTGCCTGCTGGCGGAAGCAGGACGGGAGTTCGGATTGCCTGAGCAGCAGCCCCGGTCCGGCGAGACCATGCGTCCGTAACCCCTAACGCATGGACCGCCGATCCAGGATGCTCCCGTTCGCGGGAGCGAGCCCTAGGAGGGTTGCTCGCCGAGAGGAATCTGCTTCTTCGGATCCTTGAACGGCACTGGCACAACCTCAGCATCCACCATGCCGTCCTTTGGAAGCGCCACGGTGAGCTTCGTGCCAATCTCCGCGTACTCGACCGGCATCATAGCCAGCGCGATATTGGTATCGAGCGCCGGTGACCAGAAGGAGCTGGTAACATAGCCCTGCGGTTCGCCATCGGCGTGGACCAGATAGAAGTCCTCATTGTACCAGGTCTGTGGTTCGCCACCCATGGTGATGCCCACAAGTTTCTCACTCACACCCTCGTCATGGATGCGCTTGAGGGCTTCCTTGCCGATAAAGTCGTCCTTGTCGAAATCAATCTGCCAGTCGAGCCCCACCTCGAAGGGATTGGTCTCGATATCCATGTCCTGACCCCAGGAGAGGATGCCTGCTTCCAGCCGGCGTATATGGGAGGGCGCGATTACGCGGAGACTAAATTCCGCGCCGGCGTCCTTGACGTTCCGCCACAGCTTGTCGGCGTAGCGGGTGGCCTCACGAAGATAAATCTCATAGCCGACCTCGGCAGAGAATCCTGTGCGCGAGATCATGACCTCCATGCCATCGAGATTGGCTGCCATGACGCCGTAATAGGGGACATCTTCGATTGCCGAACCGAACAGCTTGGTCATCAGGCCCTTCGCTTTCGGACCCTGAATCTGCACCGGGCACACGTCTATCTCGTGGATTTCCACATTGTATTTCCCGGCCGCATTCAGGCCTTGCAACCATGCCCAGACATCGGAGTCGGAGATGGAAAACCAGAACTCATCGTCTGCGACGCGCAGCAGGACGGGATCGTTTATGATGCCGCCATGCTGGTTGCACAGGATCACGTACCGGCCCTGGCCAGTCTTGAGCTTGGTGTGCACGTCACGGGTGATCACCAAGTTCACGAAATCCGCAGCGTCCGGGCCCTTGACCTGGATTTGCCGCTCAACAGCAACGTTCCACATGGTCACGTCCTGGGTGATGGACTCATATTCCTTGAGCAACCCACCTTCTTCCAGGGGCACGTAAGCGCGTGGATGGTAAATCCTGTTGTAGACCGTGTAGCACCAGCATCCTTCTTGATGGGACAGATGCCAGTAGGGCGACTTGCGTACCCGTGTCGAGATCAGCATCTTCGCGTCGCTGTTGCCCGACTGACGCAGATTGATGGGAACCCGACGCTTTTTCATCTTGGGGAGATGGACCGGAAAGTCTTCCTGCTCGAGCGCGGACGAGGTGTTAAGCGTAGCTGCCTGGTTCATGGCTTTGCTTCCGCCTCCAAATTGGTGATCTCGTGATCGGTTGAATGCAATGCGATCTGCCTAACCCAATCGAGTATAAGCAGCCGCGGTCAGTATTATCAGAATGTGCCTACCCGGCGTGATCGTCTTTCCCGAAAACGACCTGTCAGTCGCCTGGAACCGCCCCCGGCTGCCGCTTGCAGGCCAGATCCTCTCCACGGTGACGTGTTACGCTTGGTCGGTCTGGAGGATTGCTGTGACAGATTGGATTGAGCGGCGTGTGAAAGGGATGTCTCCGGAGGCGTTGTCGGATGCCATCTTCGCGGGGCGCATCCTGTATTTTGAGGGCTTGCAACCGATGCAGGACCTCATTGCATGCGCACGCCGGTGCATCGATGCGACTTTTCCCGGACACGATCCCGTGTCCGCGCATACTCAACTTGACCAGAAGAGCTACGAAGAGCAATGCGCCGCAATGCGCAAAGCCTTCATCACCGATCGAAAAGCCCTCCGGGCACTTGAAGCATCGCTTACAGCTGCCGGCGTGGACGGCCACGCTACTTACCGGGACAGGTTGGTACTTCGCGTGTCGCCGCCTGGCGCACTTGGCTACCGGCGCGGGTTTGGGACAGTTCCGCCGCATCGAGACAGCTGGGGGTCGGGACTCATGAACCAGATCAACTGGTGGTTGCCGGTTTATCCGATTACCAAGGAAAGGACGTTGGCGATCTTCCCTGCGCATTGGAAGGACCCCGTCAAAAACGATAGTCGGGGCTGGAACTGGCGCGAAGCGGGTAAGAATCCTGGCGTTGCACTCCTCCCGACCGCTCAGTCCGACCTCGACCGGTCCGGCGAAATCCGGGTGGTGGTAGAACCGGGGACGCTTGTGGCGTTCTCGGCCGCTCACCTGCACGCGAGTGTCAAGAACACCACGAATGCAGCGCGCTTCTCCTGTGAATCACGAACGGTCAATATCGATGAGCTACGTTCAGGAAACGGCGCACCTGATATCGATGGGGGGGGCGTCCAGCCTGCGCTTGAATGGTTCGTCCGACTGGGTGATGGCGAGGCGCTGACCCCACGCGCGGATTTGCCGGACACTCTTTCACGACCATGAAAACAACCTCAGAGTAGCTCAGGGTCGGTCGCAAACAGTCAAGATTCGGTCGTGATCGGTCCACAACGTGTCGTATTGGGGGCAGCACCCGCCCTGTCACCGGGTCCAAGCTGGGGCAGTATCCGGACGTACCGTAGCGGCCATGCTCGTGAATTCGGCCGGATTAGGGCAGAATCTGGCAGCGGTACCTTGGAAACGGGTACCGGATTTGCATTGCTGCAGCCAGAACGGGCGGTCGCTTTGTCACGGCGTTTTTCGTATCGAACGCGGCTGAGCGCTGATGGCTTGAGTGTCTACTCCGGGTAATTTGGGCGTGAGTGTCGGTTTGCATCGGTTTGCATCGGTTGTGCCGGTGTTTGCCTTCGCGAGCCGCCATAGGGGAGGAGGGGACCTCAAATGGGCAAAGCTGCTAACAAGAAGTACAAGGTCGGCCAGGACAACGTGGAGCTCTTTGGTCTCGATCTGCACAATCCAGTCTTTTTCGTATCCGGCATCGTGATCGTTGCATTCGTCATAGTCACGTTGATGTTTCAGGCGGACGCGAAGGAATTCTTCGGATGGTTGCGGCCCTGGCTGACATCCCAATTCGATTGGGTCTTTATGATCACCGGGAACCTGTTTGTGCTGTTCTGCCTGTTCCTGATCGTTTCTCCATGGGGAAAAATCCGGATCGGCGGCGCGGACGCCAAACCGGAATACTCCTATTCCGGCTGGTTCGCCATGTTATTTGCAGCTGGCATGGGCATCGGGCTGATGTTCTTCGGCGTGCTTGAGCCGGTTTACCATTTTCAAAACCCGCCGCTCGGAATTGACCCTGCCGACACTGAGGCAGCGCGCAAAATGGGAATGTCCGCGACCATTTTCCACTGGGCGCTGCACCCGTGGGCGATCTACGCGGTCGTAGCGCTGTCGCTGGCCTTTTTTACGTATAATCGAGGCTTGCCGTTGACGATCCGGTCGACTTTTTACCCACTGCTCGGCGAACGAACCTGGGGCTGGCCGGGCCATGTGATCGATACGCTTGCCGTTTTCGCAACCGTGTTCGGACTTGCGACATCATTGGGCCTGGGCGCGGAGCAGGCAACTGCCGGACTGAACCACCTGTTTGGCGTACCCGTCACCATCGCCACCAAGGTCCTGCTGATCATGGGCATCACCGCGATTGCGGTTGTATCGGTAGTCAGGGGGATCGATGCCGGCGTCAAACGGCTGAGTGAAATCAATATGATCGTTGCGCTGTGTCTATTGGTGTTTGTGATCCTTATGGGTCCGACCATGGACATCATCAAGGGCGTCTTCGTCAACACATTCGACTATGTAAAAAGCCTGCCAGCCTTGAGCAACTGGGTTGGCCGTGAAGACACCAAGTTCATGCACGGCTGGACTACCTTCTACTGGGCATGGTGGATTTCATGGTCGCCCTTCGTCGGCATGTTTATTGCCCGTGTTTCAAAAGGCAGGACCATTCGCGAGTTTCTCATCTGCGTGCTGATTATTCCGTCATTCGTTGGCATCATCTGGATGACGGCATTTGGCGGCACCGCGCTGAGCCAGTTCATCGTCGATGGTTACACCGGGGTCACCGAGACGGTTACGGCGTGGAAACCGGAGCTATCGCTGTACAAGATGCTCGAACCACTGCCGCTCGCCGGCATCTCATCTTTCATCGGCGTTGTGCTGGTGATCGTATTCTTCGTGACTTCGTCAGACTCTGGTTCTCTGGTCATCGATACGATCACTGCCGGCGGCAAAATCGATGCACCGGTCGCCCAGCGCGTGTTTTGGGCCGTATTCGAGGGACTGGTCGCAATTGCCCTGCTGATCGGCGGCGGTCTAACCGCGCTCCAGGCCGCTGCCATCTCCACCGGATTGCCCTTCGCGATTGTACTGGCGGCGATGTGCGTCAGTATCTTCATTGGGCTTCGGTCGGAAAAACGGTGACGACTAACCTGGCTCTCAACTGACCGTAGAGGCCCCGTCCGCGGGGCCTCTACTTTATTTGACCTGGTTCCCTTCCAGCGTGTGGTCGCTACACGTCCACGTCTGGTATTTAACGGACGTTCCGCGGCGTACCAACTAAGGTCCGCTTATGACCCAAAACGGACTGGTGGACGTTATTCAAAGGGCGTCATCGGTGTCCGGTGCGTTTGTCTAGGCAACCCGACAAGTTTTCATTCAGCGTGTTTAAGACGAGGTTCCGACCGCGGCTGTGGGATTTTCGCGGCGCTGCGTTCAACTATCCGACGATCGGTGATCCTGTTTGACCCCCATCAAGGTATGATCTTGAATACAAGTTATCGCCTCTGACGTGAGCTAAGACATGCATTGGTTGTGCCTATTGTTGCTGCTGCAGTTTATGGCTTTTGTCAGCGCTCACGATTCTTTCGCTCAGTTCGATCGTCTAACCGTTCTCGACAACACCGACATTCCTGGCGGTGATTACCGTTCAATCAAAGGCGGCTTGCTTCAAAGCTGTAGAAATGCCTGCCTGAAAGACAAACGCTGCAGGGCATACACATTTAATCACAGAGCTAAGGTTTGCTTTCTCAAAGAGCGCATATCAAAACGCGCTCAATTCAAAGGAGCCACTTCTGGCGTCAAATTTGCCCATGGCATGCTTGCGACCCCTTCAGACCCAGGACCACCCACAAAGGCAATCATTGATACGTGGTCTAGGGCAAACGCGCTATGCGGTGGAGAGTCAAAAGAAACGCCTGAAACCTGGGCATGGTGTGATGTACGAGAAGCACTGGGCGTTGTTCTTGAACTCCGTAACTGGTGCCGCGGTAAGAAAGGTGAAGGCAAAGCTCAAATGAGCTGGCACAAATGTGAAGCCACATCCCTCCACAATAAAATACCGAAATCTGTTTCTTCGCTTGGTCGCGAGTAACACTCCTCCAAAATGCTTGTTCTGAAGGGCGGCCACTTGCCCCTGATGGTGCGATAAGAGCCGATTCGCCCAACGAACGGGCCTCAATGACGACTTAGGGCAGCGAAGCGGACTGGCTTGGCTAGCGGGTATTGCGGCAGCTCATGACCCCTCGCAACCAATAGACCATAAGACCGTTTCTCTTGGAGGCGGTTTTGTTTTTCTGCCGTTTGAATGTAGGGCTGTCCTAACCGGGAAGATCGTGCTCTGACGCGCCATGCGCAAGCATGTCGGCGACAACACCATCCTCCATACCAATCTGCAGCGCGTCGTTGAACCGGTTGAAAAATCCGCAGAGTGCGGTTCGCAGGGTCAGCTCGACGATCTGCTCTTCAGTAAAATGCTGCTTGAGACGATCGAACATGCCGTCGCGGATATATTGGAAATTGTTGGTCACCTCGACCGCATAATCGCGCACCAGCATGTCGGTTTCGTCGAATCCCGGCACCTCAGGTTCGAGAATTGCCGCGACGGCTTCAGGCGTCAGGCCCTGCTCAATCAGGCGCGGCGTGTGATGGGCGACGCAATAACGGCACTCATTCAATTTGGAGACGACCACCAGGGCAATTTCAAGATAGCGTTTCGGCAGAACCTGTTCGTCCGACATAGCGAGAAGCAAACCCATAATGTGCTTGAGGGCCGGTGGACGATGGGCGAAGACTTTTACCTGGTTGAGGAAAGGCCCGTATTCGCCGGCGAAGCGCTCATAGATGGGCTGCACATCCTCCGGCACCTCGCCGATCTCAATATCTCGCACTCTCGCCATCGGGTTGTCTCCTCTGCCCAGCTTGCCTGCTTCTACAATAGCCTCCAAACGTGCCGGCTTGAAGTCGCACGGTCATGATCGTGCCTTGTCCGGCGCGCGCGACGTGTAACTGTCTGCCCAAGGCCCACGCCCGTGCTTTTGTGATGTTGTCCAACTTTGACCTAGGTCAAGAAATTTCATGAGAGGAATCGCTAAGACTATCAATTATGTTGAGGACAGATTGAAGACATGTCTTTGCCATCTGACAAATCGCAAAAAGAACCGTTTTGCGTTGTGGCCCTTATCAACCATTTGAGCGAGGCGGCAGGCGCTTTTGAGGCGGGCAAGGCACTGGGGTTAGCGGGATGGCATCTGTAAATGCTATGTAGATCGCTGGCAGGATCGCCATGGCAAAGCCGATCGGCGTCCCGAGCAGAATGAGTATTATCAGCAGGATCAGAAACAGGAATGTGATCATCCCGGCTAACCGTCCCGCCGACCACATGGCCCCTCGAGCCGGCGCAATGTCCTGAATCCAGGCAACATCACACCAGCCTCGCGAGAAGCATCGGATTTGCAACTCCGTCTAACCGTATCGACGTTCCGCTTTCGTCAACAGGAGCGGCTTGCTTGGTCATTCAGCCGCCTGGGCATGGGCTCCTGAAAGTCTATCGGCAAGTTCCTGCAGGTTCTTGGTCGTATATGTGAAGTCAATTCCAATCGGAAGTCGTGGCTCACGTGCGCGGTTTGTCCATGCCACATCGAGCCCCTGGCGCACGGCGCCGAAAGCTTCCCATTGGTGGCCGGTAACCCACAGGATATCCTCCTTGGCACACCCTGCGCGCTCGATTCCGAGCTCATAAACCTTGGGAGAAGGTTTGAACGCCTGCGCTTCTTCTCCGGAACTGATGATCTCATCAATATATTCGAACGTCCCGGCGAATTTGCTGTGATCCTCGATCATTTTTTTGGTGGGATTGGCGACGATCTTGATCGTCAGCCCCATAGCTTTAAAGGCCTTGAGGGCACCGATTACATCGGGATAGGCGCGAAGCTTGTGATACTGGCTATTGATTTCCTTTATCTCTTCGTCCGCGAGCTTGACGTTGTTGTGATCCAGCGCCCAGCGCAGACAAGCCTCGTTAAGGCCGGGATGAGGCACGAAATTGTCGCTCAGTGTGAGATGAAACATTGCCCATTTGTGCTGGAACCGCCAATCCTGGGCGACATTCTGGGCGGTGTGCGATTCAAACACATATTGCTCGATCACATCGGCAATCGAGTAGTTGTCCACCAACGTGCCCCACGTATCGAATAACAGGACCTTAGGCATCATCCTCTCCTTTCAACTTCATCTGTTGATCCAGTGAACAGCATAACCCTCAACTGTGCACGGTGCGCTCAAAACAATAACGAACATCAAGCCGCATTAAGGTGCTGACGCTCCAGCATCAATTCTCGCTTGAAACAGTGTTGTGCGCTGTCACCCAGTTGACAGGGAATGGGTTCATAGGAGTTTGAACGTTTCGTCCGGGCGAGTTGGTAGCTCAAGCACCTCTGTTGGGTTTGGCGCAATTTCGGTGACCAGACATCACCGCCCTGATCACTTTTTACCGATCATTTCTTTTAGACCATCCAGGTCCTGAATTACGAACCGGCGGTCTCGTATCGCGACAAACCCGATTTTTCTGAGATGGGTAAGTGTTCGGTTCGTCCACTGCCGGGAAACGCCCAGAAGAGTTGCAAGGTCCCGTTGGCTGATCCTTGGCTCAATCACAATGCCATCAGGCCCCGGCTTACCGAAAAACTCACCAAGCATGATCAACAGCTTGATCAATCTCTGTTGGGCGTTCTCGGTTCCATGAATCTGGAATAGGATCGAAAGCCAATGCAGTTTGAAGCTGAGCACATCAACGATCCATGGATAAACATGAGCGTGCAGTGTAGCGAAATCCTGCAGCTCCGATCCCGTGATCGCCAGCACCTCGGAGTGCTTTGTCGCATTTGCTGACCATACATGATGACCGCCGCCAAACACGGAAGGGCCGCCAATGAAATCGCCTTCTGACCAGTGCCCAAGCGTTATCTCCCGACCTGTGTCAGCGACGTAGTATGTCCTGACCGCGCCGCTCTTGATGATGTAGGAATACTCATGCTTGGCCCCCTGCATAAAGATTTGCTGGTCGGGGTCGAATTGAATAAACTTGCAACGCTCCATGAGTGCATGGCGCGTTTTTGAGTTCAGAATGGAAAACAAGCTGCGTTGACGTGAGTTTCGCGACAGGAGCCCTGCGTCCGCATCATCCAGGTACGCTTTTGGCACTCCTGAGGCCCTTCCTCTACAAAGACGCGGACGAAACAGGCCTGCCGGCCCCCAAGTCCTGGCCGGAAACCAAGTCAGCCCACGATCAGACAGCGTGTTGATAATTGCAATGCTGTTGGAGCTGTCAGCCAGTTGGCATGCAATCGCTTATGTTGGATCTATGGTTGTAACGGCGAGCTCCTGATCGTGAACCGTGCAGAAAGCATAAACTTTGGTGCAACCAATTCAGAGCGGCAAATGGCGTTCCATCATCTTGCTGACGCTCGCAACAACCATGGCGCTCAGCACGTGGTTTTCGGCAACTGCAGTGATGCCGCGGCTCGCCATGGAGTTTGCTATTCCCAATGCGTGGGTTGGCTTTGCGTCCAGTATGGTGGCGATAGGGTTCGTCGCAGGCACTTTAACCACAGCGATTTCCGGAATTGCTGATCGTTCGAACCCGCGGCATCTGTTTATGTATAGTTGCGTTCTGGCAGCCGCTGCAAACCTTGCGACACTGTTCTTGGCCCCTCACTCCATCGCTTTCATTGCCGCGCGATTTCTGGTCGGTGCGTCCATGGCGGGCGTCTATCCCATTGCCATGAAAATGGCAGCAGGATGGGCAGGTAAAGATCGCGGTACCTTGATCGGCCTGCTAACTGGCGCAGTAACTTTGGGATCAGCGCTGCCGCATTTGCTTGGCGTGGTTGAGCCCATCGATTGGCGCCATGTGATCATCGGAAGTTCGGTATTGGCTGTCGCGGCGACGTTCGCCATGGCATTCGTCCGGATCGGGCCGAACCTCAGGATCGCCACACGGTTCAGCGCACGATATGTGCTCAAAGCCTGGAAAAACAAACCTCTTCGGCTCGCGAATATCGGATATTTCGGCCATATGTGGGAACTGTATGCGATGTGGGCGTGGTTGGGTGTATTCCTGGCATCAAGCTTCGAAGTGAACCCCGGCGGACCGTCTGCGACAGTGCTCGCCATGGCTGCTACCTTCTCTGCAATTGGTGCCGGTGCGGTGGGATGCTGGGCTGGCGGCATTGTTGCAGACCGTATCGGCCGTACGGTTTTGACCATCGTCGCCATGACCATAAGCGGCGTATGCGCGCTCACAATCGGTTTCTTTCACGGTGTCGAACCATGGCTCGTATGGGCGCTGGCAATCATATGGGGCGCATCGGTCGTTGCTGATTCCCCCCAGTTTTCAGCAAGTGTCTCGGAGTTGAGTGATCCGGATTTGATTGGCACGATGCTTACAATACAGACATCGGTTGGATTCCTTATTACCGTTGTGACGATCCACCTCACGCCCATGATCGTCGATATTGTCGGATGGCGCTTTGCCTTCGCCTATCTCGCAATGGGACCGGCGGCGGGGATTTATGCCATGATGAAACTGCGCGGGCGCCCAGAAGCAATCCGCCTCGCGAACGGTAACCGGTAGCGCGCGCCAAATTATCCATTTATCGCTGCCGGCCATGCAATCGCGCACTGTAAGTTGTGAGAAGTGCAACCTGTGCAGGCCGCGACTTTGAGTCCGGATGTTTGAGGCTTTGAAACCCGCACAAATTGAGGTACGCTCAACTCTGTTGGTTTTACTATCATTAGAACCAATCTGGCTGAGGGCGATGCGCCAACTGTCTCGCAAGCAAAGCGCGAGCCGCAAATGCCAAGAGAAAACAAGACTCGTAGAGAAGGGAGGACGCCATGGCATTTACCTTAAAAAGTTATGCATTGGCAGCTTTGGCTCTGGTTGCCGTGAGTTGGCCAGCGCAGGCGCAGGACACAATCAATATCGGTGTAAGCGAACCGCTTACTGGCGCAGTTGCTGCATCTGGCAACTATGTCGTGCAGGGCGCAAAGATTGCCGAGGACGAGATTAACGCCGCCGGCGGTGTGCTCGGCAAAAAAATCAAATTGATCATTGAAGACAACAAAAGCAATCCAAAAGAGGCTGTTGCGACAGCCGAGAAGCTTATTGTTGGCGATAAGGTGCCTGTGATGATGGGTGCCTGGAGCTCAACCTATACACTTGCCGTTATGCCCAAGCTGATGGAATATGGCGTGCCGATGGTTGTGGAAACATCGTCATCAGGGAAGATCACCACATCTGGGAACCCATGGATTTTCCGTATCAGCCCGACCTCGGAAATGGAAGCCAAGTCATTTGGCACGAAAGTCGGTCAGTTCGGTATCAAGAAAGCTGATTTCCTGGTCGTGAACAACGACTGGGGACGGGGTGCCGCCAAGGAGTTCGCCAAAATGCTCAAAGGCAAGGGCATTGAGGTCGGTGTCATTGAAACCATGGATGCCAAAGCAACCGACCTGAGTGCACAGCTTGCCAAGGTGAAGGCTTCGGGCGGCGATACGCTGTTCATCACTTCTGGCGTTGAGCAGATCACGCTTGTGCTTAAGCAGGCAAAAGAACAGCAGGTGAAGCACAAGGTGATTACGACAGGCGGTTCATCGTCGCCCAACCAGCTTATCTCGCAGGCCGGTGCCGCCGCCAATGGCAGCAACCATCTGTTGTTTTTCGCACCGTGGTTCCCCGAGACAGCGCCCAATCCCGAAGTGGCAAAGAAATTTGTCGCGGAATGGAAGAAGCGCGACCTTAACTTCGCCGGTTTGACCGAAGGTTTCCGCGGCTATGATGGCATCAAGACCATCGTTGCGGGTATCAAGGCTGCCGGGAAGGCGGATCCGAAGGCCATTCAAAAGGCTCTCTGGGGCGTCAAGGTGAAAGGCGTCAACGGCAATATCGCGTTCATCAAACAAGGGCCGGCGGGCAAGGAAAGCGCCCAGAACGTGCCGAACGTTTATATTGTCACGATCAAGGACGGCAAGGTTTCAAAGCTCTAGAGCTTCGACCCGAAGTATCGATGCGCGGCGTTAGTTGATCGCCGCGCATCTTTCTCTGATCATTCAACGCCTTGATGGGTTCGGCATTGCGCGTCTGTTTCGGCGTGGGGGCAACGACATGGACCAACTGCTTCAGCATATCCTGAATGCACTGATACTCGGCGGCACATACGCACTACTCGGTATCGGGCTAACGCTGATTTTCGGTATCATGCGGGTGGTGAATTTCACCCACGGCGAACTCTACACGTTCGGCGCATACATGATGTTTATGTTCGTCATGCCTCTGCAGACGAACTTTTTTCTGGCTCTCATTCTGGCAGTTGTGCTCGGCATGGCGCTCGGCGCCATCATCGAGGTTGTCCTGCTTAAACCATTGAGGGGCGCTGACATCGACACCACGATGCTGATCATGATCGGTGCGTGGATCGCGATGCAGAATATGGAGCAGTTCGTCTGGAGCGGCATCGCCAAATCGATCGATAATCCGTTCCCCGTCGAACCCCTCGTGATCGGGGCGATCTCGGTTTCCTGGATCCGCATTTTCGTCTTTGTGGTGGCCTGTGCGCTCATTGTGGGCACGTCCGCGTTAATCCGCTGGACCAAACTCGGCAAGGCAATGCGCGCCACCTTTCAGGATACCGAGACAGCCGCTCTTATGGGTATCCGCATCAATTCCGTCTACATCGCCACGTTTGCGATCGGATCGGGGCTGGCCGCTGCCGCGGGTGCTCTCCTTGGTCCAATCTTCGTGGTCTATCCCACGATGGGCGACCTCGCTGCGCTCAAATCCTTCGCCATCGTGATTCTCGGTGGCTTGGGCAGCGTCGGCGGTGCAGCAATTGGCGGTTTCATACTGGCGATGATGGAGGAGCTGGGCGCCGGGTATATTTCTTCCGGATACCGCGACGCCATGGGCTTTCTGCTGATTATTGTCATCCTGCTGTTCCGGCCGACCGGACTGTTTGCGCAGAAGGAGCGGATCGGATGAACCGGCGGCTCATCGAGTTCGGGGTCGTGCTTTTCTTCGCCAGCGTCCCTTTCTGGCTCGGCAATCTTTATTATCTGCATATCCTCATTACCACGGGAATTTTCATTATTGCCGCCATGAGCCTGAACTTGCTGCTTGGCTATACCGGCCAACTCAGTCTCGGCCATGTCGCCTTTTTCGGGATTGGAGCCTATACAAGCGCCCTCATATCGATCGGGTTCGATCTTGAGCTGACCGATACCTACACATTTGTTTTCGAGCCCAAACCGGTCTGGTTTTCATTTCTTTGCGGGATCGCCTTTGCCGCTATATGCGGTTGGCTGATTGGCAAGATCTCGTTCAAGGTGCGCGGAGCCTATTTTGTCATCGTCACCATCAGTTTTGCGGAAGTGGTGCGCCTTGTTGCGTTGAACTGGATCGATCTGACAGAAGGGCCAATGGCCCTCAACAACATACCTCCCTTTACCCTCGGAATCCCCGGCCTATGGGAGCTCACATTTTTCAAGAAGGAACCAAATTACTGGTTGGTTCTGGCCCTGTGCGTGGTGAGTTTTGTGATTGTCCGTCGGCTGGTTCAGTCGCGCGCCGGCCGGGCCATGATCGCCCTTCGGGAAAATGAATCTCTGGCAACATCCGTCGGCGTTGACGTTACGAAATATCTGGTGCTCGCTACCGTCATTTCAGCGGGTATGGCCGGGGCCGCAGGCGGGCTCTACACGCATTATATCCGCATCGTCGACCCTGACGTGTTCCTGTTTATCTATACCGTCACCATGGTGATCATGGTGATCACGGGCGGTAAGGGTACTCTGCTTGGGCCTATAGTGGGCGGGCTCATATTCGGCATCCTGCCGGAAGCTCTGCGTGGGTTGGCCGGGCCGGAGGTGCAGTGGGTCATCTACGGCATATTGATGATCCTCGTCGTCTATTTCCTCCCTGGTGGAATCGTGCCGGCGCTTTCGAACTGGTGGCGTCAGCGCGAAGACAATCAAAGCACGTCTTCGCCAGGTGACGCGGCCCCGGGGACTGCGAGTTGATGGCCAGAAAACCGACGCAACAAATAGTGCTGACGGTTGATCAACTCACCATCCGGTTTGGCGGTCTCACGGCTGTCGATTCAATGACATTCGACGTGCATGAAGGCGAGGTGCTGAGTTTGATTGGCCCGAACGGGGCCGGCAAGACAACCGCATTCAATGCCATTACCGGTTACCTGAAACCGTCAAGTGGAAACATCGCGTACCAGGGAACATCCCTGGTTGGACTGAAACCCAATCAGATTGCTGAACTCGGTGTCGTGCGGACATTTCAGAAAACCAGCGTTTTTGGTGGTGAGACGGCTTTCCACAATGTTCTCATGGGGCTGCATCGCCAACTAAAGCAGAAACCCTGGCAGATCATTTTTGGCCTGCCAAGTGTCGCGGCTGAGGAACGCGCGATGCGGAACAAGGCGCGTGAAGTGCTTGAATTCGTCGGCCTCGGTGCACGAGCAAATGAACTCGGCAATGCGCTTCCCTATGGCGAGCAACGGCTGCTTGAGGTTGCCATTGCGCTGGCGGCCCGGCCAAGCCTGCTGCTGCTCGATGAGCCGGTATCGGGGATGAATCCATCTGAAACATCGAGTTTCATGAAATTGCTGGGGGAAATTCGCAAGCTCGGTATTACGGTCCTCCTCGTGGAACATGACATGAAGATGGTGATGGGTGTTTCCGACCGGGTTGTGGTGCTCAACTACGGGTCGATCATCGCCAACGGTTCGCCTGCTGAAATCCAGAAGAACCCGGACGTTATTCGTGCCTATCTTGGCGAGCGTCATCGCAAGACCCAGGCGAAGTCAAAAGGAAAAAAACGTGCTTAAGGTCGAGGGACTCACCTGTGCCTATGGCAAGGTCATGGCGGTGCGTGATCTGACAATGGAAGTGCGTCAGGGTGAGCTGGTAACGCTCATTGGTGCAAATGGCGCGGGTAAGACGACGACGCTGAAGGCTATATCGGGTGTGCTCCCGCCAGTTCAGGGCAGAATAGAGTTCGACGGCGAAGATATCACTGGCACATCGCCTCGCACGGTGCTGGAAAAAGGTATCGCGCATTGTCCCGAGGGAAGGCGCATTTTTCCCTATATGACCGTTCGTGAGAACTTGGAGATGGGCTGTTTTTTGCGCAATGACGCAAACGCCATTTCCGAGGACATGGAAGGTATATACGTCCGCTTCCCCATCCTTTATGAGCGCCGGGCGCAGGCTGCAGGCACTCTTTCGGGTGGCGAGCAGCAGATGTTGGCAATCAGCCGGGCACTAATGTCCCGGCCTCGGCTCATATTGTTTGATGAACCTTCTCTCGGCTTGGCGCCGAACCTGGTGGAGCAGACTTTCGATATTGTCGAGCAGATCCGTGCCGACGGCGTCACGGTTGTCATGGTTGAGCAGAATGCGCTCGCCGCACTCGAGTTATGCGATCGCTCCTATGTGTTGGAATCAGGTGAGGTCACGTTGACCGGAACAGGTCGTCAGCTGCTCAAAAACAAGAAGGTTCAGCAGGCCTATCTTGGCGGCTAGTTTTGCTTTCGCCCGGCCAGGCGTGCGAATAGGCTCCGGATACGCTCCCACAGCACCGAGAAGACGAGCGAGCCCGCGTCAAGCGCTTGCGCCTCTCCGGCAACTTCACGTCCTTCCAGCCTCGCCTCGAGATTCTGCGCGAAGGCACCCGCAAGCCGTGTCACGAGGTCGCGTACGATCCCACCGCGGCTGAACTGAGCCAGCGGGCCAGCAAGGGAGTACGCGATTGAAACAGTGACGAGTGTAGATTCGCCCGCATCTTCCTCAGAGAGCTCGTATTCGACACGCCCGCGCGCCAGCGAGGCGCTACGGGCGTCGCGGCCTTTGCCGTCGATTGTGCCTCGCCATTTGTCCTCATCGCGCGTGACGTCCGCTTCCCCTTTCAGATCCGCATTGATTGGACCCAACTTGACGAGCATACGCCCCTCTACATGATTGTTCTCCGGAGGCCGGTCGAGGGAGACGCCTGGCATGCAGCCGGCAACTTTTTCTATGTCACCCATAAGTGCCCATACAGCGTCGCGGGGGTGGTTCACCGTAATCATCTGGGTGAGTTTGGTGAACTTGCCCTCCTGTACCATTTCTCCGGTCTGCACGTTCCCGGCTGGGTGAGCAGCGAGGGTAGGCGCTGCCTCATGTGGGGTATGTTTTGCCCGGTCGGTGGGCCGGGCGGCTTCGGGCTTACCCTCCTTCAGGCTGTCGTGAGCGAAAGGACCTGGCGCGGGACCCAATGGGCGGTCAACAGCGGCCTGATCCTCAACAAGCTCGTAGTCGCCGGCAACCGTGGCAATCGCCTTTACGATGCCCATGTATCCTGTGCAGCGGCACAGATTGCCACTCATTCCGACGCGGATCACCTTCTCATCGCCCGCTGCGCCACGGCGAATGAGATCGCGCGCGGCGACCAGCATGCCGGGCGTGCAATAACCGCACTGCAGCGCGTGCTCAGCTGAGAACGCATGGCGCAGTTTCTCCATCAACGGGTCATCATCAAAGTCTTCGATTGTTCGAATTTCGGCCCCGTCACATGTGACCGCATAGGTAATACAGGACCTGGAAATCTCGCCATCGACAACAACTGTGCATGCCCCGCAGACGCCGTGCTCGCAGCCGACATGGGTGCCGGTAAGGAAAAGTTCCTCGCGCAGGAAATCGGCCAAATTCGTGCGTGGTGTGACCTCGCGCGTGATCTCCTTGCCATTGACAGTCAGCGTGATCCGGTTCATCGCTGCACCGCGTCGTGGACGGCTCGCTGCAAGGTGATGGCGCGTAACCGCAGATCATAATCATCTGCGTTCATGCCGGCATCGCGAAGGGCTGCACCTCCCATTTCTATATCGAAACTGTCCGCATCCATCGGGTCGGCTGATCTGAAGAGGTGGCGCGGGTCGGTGAAAACAATCGGCGCATGAGATCCTCCCGCCGCGGCCATTCGGAATTCACCCTTCTTATCGTCAATCGCTACCGCACCGATGGCATCTGCGAACTCGCCGGTCTTGCGGCAAATCTTGTGGTAGCCGTGCCGTATAGCGCGGCTACGTTTGGGAATTCGTACCGCTGCAACCAGCTCACTTGGTCCAAGGTCCGTTTCCATGGCGCCTGTCACGAAGGCGTCGAGTGCTGCCCGGCGTGTGCCGTTTGCACCAACGATTTCGAGTTCACCATTGAGCGCAAGAAGTGCCGCGAGCCAGTCGGCCGCCGGGTCCGCATGAGACAGGCTGCCGCCGATTGTGCCGCGCGTCCGCACCGCCCTGTAGGCGATGCCCGACGCAACACGGTTGAGATAGCCGTTGGCTGGTTCGCCGATGCGGCCATCCTCAATCGCGGCATGGGTGACACAGGCGCCGATTCCAATGCCATCATCGCCTTCCGTCACAGCCGCCAGCTCGGGGATGCGGGTGATGTCTATGAGAAGTTCCGGTTGGACCAGCCGCAGATTGAGCATCGGTCCGAGAGTCTGGCCGCCAGCAAGAATTTTTGCGTTCGGATTGGAGTCGAGCAACTCAAGGGCAGCCGAGATGCTGCGAGGCCGGGTATAATCAAAGGCTACGGGTTTCATGCCGCGGCGCCTTCCTGAACCGCAGCGATCGCCTCGACAATCCTTCGTGGTGTCACGGGCGACATGGTCAATTCAGCACCCAGATGCTTCAGCGCGTCATTGATGGCATTCGTGATCGCAGCAGGCGGGGCGATAGCGCCCCCTTCACCAATACCCTTCACACCGAACCGCGTGTAGGGGGAGGGGGTTTCCATGTGGTGGATCCGGATTGACGGAACTTCCGTCGGCCCAGGAAGCAAATAATCCGAAAGCGTGGAGGCCAAGGGCTGTGCCTCGGCGTCAAAGAGCATCTCTTCATAAAGCGCCGTTCCGACACCCTGCGCCGCACCACCATAAATCTGACCGTCGACAATCATTGGATTTACCAGCACGCCGCCATCCTCAACGATTACATAGTCAAGAATGTCCACTTCGCCCGTCGATGTATCGACGGCGACCACAGTCGCATGAGCCGCATAGCTGAATGTTCCGGAGTCGCGTTCAGGTTTGTAGCCTGCCGTTACCTCCAGACCGGAGGGGTCAACGTCGTCCGGTAAATCCTGGGGCCGCCGGTACCAGACATAGGCAACCTCCTCGATTGTCAGCTCGCCTGTGGGGCCAAAAGCCCGCCCATCCCTGAGCGTTACGTCCTGGGGCTTGCATTGCAGCATTTTCGCAGCGATGGAACGCGTGCGTGCGGCGAGCTGGTCGCAGGCTTCAGCAACCGCACCGCCTGACATGACCATGCACCGCGAACCCCAAGTCCCGGTGGAGTAGGGCGTGTAGGCTGTGTCACCGTGAACCACCTTTATCTTGTCGTGAGGAATGGCGAGGATTTCGTTGGCAACCTGAGACAGTGTTGTCTCGAGACCCTGACCATGGGAGTGGGCGCCAATCCGCACTTCCAGCCCGCCATCGGGTGTAAGGCGTGCATTTGCCTGCTCATGACCCGGTACCATCGGAATGCCCCATCCGGCGTAGACGGATGTGCCGTGAGCCGCCTGTTCGCTATACATGGCGAATCCGATGCCGAGGAGGCGTTCATCGGATTCGCCTTTCTTCTGACGTTTGCGGATCGCCTTCAGGTCGATTTCCTTGACGGCACGGCGCAGGGCTTCCGGGTAGTCGCCGGAATCGAAGTGCTTCTTCGTAATATTCTCGAAGGGCATTTGCTCCGGGCGTACGAGGTTTTTCAGGCGAACATCAGTCGGCTCCAGTTCAAGCTCGCGTGCAACCGCATCGATCATCAACTCCATCGCAAAGCACACGCCGGTACGAGCCACACCGCGATAAGGGAGGATCGGCGGTTTGTTGGTCGCAGCGGAAAAAGTGTGGCAGCTATAGTGCGGGAAGTCGTAGACGCCGGGCAGAATGCTTGCCACTTGTGCCGCCTCAAGGCAGGCAGAAAACGGATAGGAAGAGTAGGCGCCCGAGTCGACGGTGGCCTCCGCGTCGAGGCCCAAGAGCTTGCCGTCCTTGTCAGCATAGGCTGTCAGCACATAGTGGTGCTCTCGGCAATTAGCAGAGGCGGTCAGGTTTTCACGCCGGTCTTCGAGCCAACGCATGGGATGGCCGAAGTGCATAGTGGCCCAGGAAAGGCAAACTTCCTCGGGGAGCAGGATGCCCTTGTAGCCGAACCCCCCACCCACATCGGGGGCGATGACCCTGATGTGGCCGTGATCAATTCCGAGGCACTCTGAGAGTCCTGAGCGGACAATATGCGGCATTTGCGTGGACGAGTGGATCGTAAGCTGTTCCAGCCGATGATCCCACTCGGCAACGACGCCGCGACCTTCGATCGGGCTCATGCACTGGCGGGCCGTTGAAAACTCGCGCGTGACCTTGATAACCGCCTCGCGTTCGGCCTGCGCCATATCGTACTCGACGAGGGTTTCCAGAAAGATGTTGTCGCCCCAGTCGTCATGCACCAGGGCAGTGTCTTTTTCGCGTGCCTGCAACATGTCGTGTACGGGCGGACGTTCCTCGAAATTCACTTCCACGCGCGCGACCAGATCTTCCGCCTCCGCCCGCGTCGGGGCGATGCAAAATGCGATCAATTCACCGACATGTCGAACTTTCTCGTCAGCGAGAACGGGCTGGCTGGAAGGCTTAAATCCCGGCAGGCTGGTGATCGCCGTTATGGGCCTAACCGATTTCATGTCGGCTGCAATGACGACGTTTGCCCGGATGTCTTCAGGGATCGTGACTGACTTGATGCGGGCGTGAGCGAGTGGGCTCCGGACGAAAGCTACATCTGCCATGCCGGCACGCCGGATATCTCCGACGAATTCACCGCGACCGCGCATGTAGCGGTCATCTTCCTTGCGGATGAGCCGCGCGCCTACACCCTGCTTCTTCATGACCCGGAACCGTTCTATGGCCGCCGTTCAGTGCGGCGCAACTATTAATTGGTACTATTGTTAGTACAACAGTTCCAGCATAGTGCGCGAAGCCTCAAGGGGCAATATCGCTTGGGAAAACCGCCTCCGCCAGTGGCTACTAGGAACGGTTCAAAAGCTCGATATTCAGCTTCACCTTGTCGCCGCGATAGACGATGTCGCCTGAATAGATTACGACGCCATCCGCGTTGGTGACGACGCAATGGGCTTCTGCGGTCGGGGCGTTGAGCGGAAGCTCCAGTTGCAGCGCTGTCTCCACGTCGGCAGCACCGATGCTCAAGGTTTGATGCGCCCGGCTGATCTCAAGGTCATCCATCTCATTGATTACCGCAAGCGCGACCCTGGAGCGAAAAGCCGCGGGATCTCGGTCGTGAATGTGTTTGGCAACATGGACGCTCGCGACAGCGTAGGGTTCGCTTCCGTTCAACTGGACGCTTCTGAAGAATTCATAGGCTTCCGCCGGCCTGCCGTCGTCGGGGTCGATTTGCAATTCATGGGGCGTTTCGACATCCAGAAACTTGGGGACGTTCGCACTGATCAACTCAATAAGAGAATCCCAGTCCGTTGCGAGGTGAAGCCACCGATCGTTCACCGGTGTGCGCATAACAAAGGTCCCTTTGCCCTGGTGGGACTTCAGCAAGCCTTCATCCTGCAGCAAATCAATCGCCTGGCGCACCGTCACACGGGCAACGCTGAACTCACTCTCCAATTCTTCAAGCGTCGCAATTTTTTCTCCAACCGCCCAACGGCCTTCCTGTATCCGCCGGCGCAGGGCCGACGCCACCTGCACATAGCGCGGTGCGCGCATCTGGGCATATGTGCCCGCGAGCCCGGTCAGCACGGCTTCTGCCATTGTAAGCTCCCAATGTTTGTACTGACGGCCATCGGTTGTTGTTCAAATGCAACAATAGGATGGGCCACAGCGGTTCCCACTACACGTTGGCGTGAGTCTCCGGCTAATACAAGGTTGCGTAGATAGGCGGGCAAGACGCTTCGTTTACTCTGCGTCACACCAGTCGCAAATACTCAGCGCGTATACCTTGATAGCCGTCATATAGTCGTCGATATCCACATACTCGTCGTTGGCATGCATTACCGCCGTAGGGCCAGGTCCAAAAATCACGGTGGGGGTATCACCGTCGTTGATCAGGAAGCGGGTGTCTGCGGCACCTTGCCGTCCACTGATTTCCGGATCCTTGCCGGTAACTTCCTTAAAGCAGTCAACCAGCGTTGTGACGATGGGGTGATCTACCGGAATGTCGGCTGCTTCTGCATCAAGGCCGCCAAACTTGTTGCCGAATGTAATTTCCGGCGGATGGTCTTTCATCCACTCGTCTTCGCCTGCGACCTTGGCGATGTGAGCGAGAAACGCCTGTTTGACGCCTTCGTGGTTCTCGCCCGGAACGGTGGCGATTGAACCCTTGAGCAGACACGTGTCGGGAAACGCGCTTGGAAAGCTGCCGGACTCAATCGTCCCCACGAGGCAGGGCAGCGTGCTCAGGATGTGTGGGTAAAGCGGGTGCGATACCGTCTCGAGCCGGTGCTTCTCATGATCGTCGATCGCGACCTTGATCTTGTAACCCAGGTCGATTGCATTCACGCCCTCATAACGTTGTTGAATGCCGGCTTTCTTTCCACGAATGAGAATCTGGAACCAGATGCGGCCGATGCAAGCGGGCTGAACCGCAAGCGTGCTGGTTTCCCCGGAGATCGCACCGTCTGCCTTGTAGCCACGCAGCACTGTGTCGAGCGTGCCGTGTCCGGACACCTCCTCATCCACGACCAAATTCACCAGCACGTCACCCTTGAGCTTGATGCCGGCGTCTTCAATATACTGAACGGCAAGGACCTGGCATGACACGCCACTCTTCATGTCAGAAGAACCGCGGCCGTAAATGCGGTTATCGCGGATCTTTGCTTCCCAAGGATCGTCGGTCCAGGATTCGCGCGGACCTTCGGGAATAACATCAGTGTGGCCGTTAAGCAGCAATGAGCGCCCACCGCCCGTGCCCTTGCGGGTGGCAACGATGTTGGGCCGGCCTTCATAACTTTCAGTGACGACCGCTGCTGAGGGATGTTTCTGGATCTCCTCTGCATCCATGTCCCACATATCAATCTCGAGGTTCATGTTCTCGAGATAATCCTTCAGATGAGCCTGTATCGGGCCTTCATTGCCTGTAACACTCGGAAATTTAACAAGAGTCTGAAGAAATTCGACGGCGTGGTCGCGTTTGCCGTCGATCAATTCGAGCAATTTTTGCCGCTGGGACTGGTCCATGATGCATCCAATGAGTTTCTAAGATTAGAACAACGATATAATGGGCACAAAGATTGCCTGTCAACGAATGCTCAAATTCGGGTTTCGCATCTGAACCTAGGCGGCCTTGGTTCAGTCTACGTTTGTCGCGATACCGAACGATGTCGGCGAGCCGTATTCCGCTGTATGTCCTTCCTACTGCCCATTTCCTATTTTATATTATTGTACTAATAATAGGATGACTCAATGAGTTTCCTGTTTTATCCCAACGGGCTATCTCGAGGCGCAAAAGCGGTTTTCCGGACGCCGGCAAAATGAGCGTCAGCTCCGGTTTGTAATTTTCAAGAGGATCAAATGAACGAAAATCGCCCGAAGCTTGCTGTGATCGGCGGGACCGGAAATCTCGGACATGCGCTTGCCGGGCGCTGGGCGCGGGCCGGGTATGAGATCATAATTGGCTCGCGGAGCGCGGATAAGGCAGCGGAGGCCGCCGCCCAGCTTGTAACCGCAAGCGACGGCACACTGGCAAGAGGATTGAGCAATCACGAAGCGGCGCTGGAAGCCGATATTGTGGTGGTCGCGGTGCCATTCGCTTCACAAGAGTCTATTCTAGGGGCAATAGCCGATGCAGTGGGGGACAAGCTTGTTGTCGACACCACGGTGCCGCTGGTGCCGCCGAAGGTGGCCAGAGCACAGATGCCGGACGCGGGCTCAGCGGCAATGACCGCCCGTGCTGTTCTGGGCGACGACACAAGGCTGGTCTCCGCATTCCACAATGTTGCGGCACACAAGCTGAAGCAGGATGGCGATGTGGATTGTGATGTTCTGATATTCGGTGATGATCCCGCGGACAGGGAAGCCGTTGTGGAACTCGCACAGGCTGTGGGAATGCGGGGGGTTCACTGCGGGCCGCTGGCAAATTCAGTTGCCGCGGAAGCGCTAACATCGGTTCTGATTGGAATCAACAAGCGGTACAAGGCGGATGGTGCGGGCATACGTATCACCGGAATTCCCGGTGCCTAGGTTCCGAAAGCCGAAAGGCAAGAGTAAACAATGACAACCAGCTTTACGGTAACGGGCGTTGAAGGCGTCCCCCTGATAAAGCCGGGCGATGACCTCGCCGCTATCCTGATAGCCGCCGTCGGCGAACAGGATATTCAGCTCCTTGATGGGGACATTATTGTTATCGCCCAAAAAATCGTTTCAAAGGCGGAAGGCCGCCTGGTCGATCTTTCCGCGGTCGATCCGTCTGCTGAGGCCTCAAAGCTTGCTGAAAAAACGGACAAGAATCCCCAGCATGTGGAGTTGATCTTGCAAGAGTCACGTGAAATCGTGCGCAGCAAGCCCGGCGTCATCGTTGTCGAGCATCGGCTGGGGCACGTACTTGCCAACGCAGGCATCGACCGATCCAACGTGGAAGCGCCGACCGACGGAGAATCGGCTTTGCTGTTGCCGGTTGATCCTGATGCCAGTGCGGCTGCGCTCAAAGACCGGTTCGAGGCGCATTGGAACCGCGAACTAGGGGTGCTGATTGCTGATAGCGTTGGACGCGCATGGCGTCTCGGTACAGTCGGCATCGCCATTGGCGCCGCAGGCGTGGCATCACTTCATGACCAGCGGGGTGATCCTGATTTATTTGGCCGGCCCATGGAGACGACGGTCACCGGTCACGCGGACGCCATAGCCTCAGCTGCAACTCTGTTGATGGGCGAAGCGGCCGAAGCGACGCCGGCGGCGGTCGTGCGCGGTGTCGTGCGTGGCGAACCAGCGCCGGCGCGGAGCATCAATCGGCCGAAAGCTGAGGATATGTTCCGGTGACGGTGTCAGCCCAAGATACCCGGACCGGCAGGGTGGTTGCCCTGTGCGGCGGCATCGGCGGGGCCAAGCTTGCCCTCGGTCTGTCAAAAGTCATCACCGACGAGCGGCTCATTATTGCCGTCAACACAGGTGATGACTTCGATCATCTGGGATTACACATCTCACCTGATGTCGACACGGTGACTTACACGCTGGCTGGCGTTGCCAATCCGGAAACCGGTTGGGGTCGTGCCGAAGAGACCTGGAATTTCATGAAATCTCTAGAGACCCTTGGCGGGGAAACCTGGTTCCAGTTGGGCGACAAGGACCTGGCCACTCATGTCGAGCGCACGCGCAGGCTGCGCGAGGGGGAATGCCTGAGCACGATCACTGAAGATTTCTGCAAGCGACTGGGAATTGCCGTGCGCATTCTTCCCATGAGCGAAGACCCGGTGCGAACTCACGTCGATACGAGTGCGGGTCCGATGCCGTTTCAGAACTATTTCGTGGAACGCCGATGTGAGCCGGAAATCGAATCTATCCGGTTTGAGGGGGCGGAAAGCGCTGGCGTTCAGAGCGATATTTCTATGGCATTGAAACACCCGGAACTTCGCTGCGTCATTGTCTGCCCGTCCAATCCCTATCTCAGCGTCGATCCCATGCTGGCGGTCGGCGGCATGCGTCAGATGTTGCAAGGTACAGACGCACCTGTCGTTGCCGTTTCACCACTGGTGGGAGGGAAAGCGGTCAAGGGGCCAATGGACAAGGTCATGAGCGAATTGGGTCATACGTTAAGCCACGCCACGATTGCTGATCACTATAACGGCCTGATCGACGGGCTGGTGGTCGATAGCGCCGATAGCCAAATTCCAGATCGTGTGGCGGTCGCGGTTGAGAACACCATGATGCATTCCCTGGATGACAAAATGAATCTTGCTCGCACCGTGCTCGCATTCGCAGATGAAATTTCGGCGAGGCGGCCAATGCAGCATGAGAGGTCAGCATGAGGGGTATCGTCGGTGTCGTTCCCATGAAGCCACTCTCCCGGGCGAAAAGCCGGTTGGCTGGATCCTTGTCGGAAGCGCAACAGAGCACCCTTGTCCGCGGCATGTTGGCCAGAGTACTTGCCGCACTTCGGGAAGCCGGAAGCATAGAGCGAACCTTCGTCCTGACGGCAGATGCCGATTTGGCAGAGTTCGCCGCCACATATGGCGCCGAGCACATTCCTGAAACCCGTGTTGACGGTTTGAATGCCGCAGTGAAAAATGCGGCCGATCACGTTGAAGGACTGGGCGCAAGAGCCATGCTTGTATTGCCCGGGGACGTGCCGCTCGTTTCTGCCGCCGAAATCGATGCATTTGTTTCGTGCGCACCAGGCCATGGCGTGGCCTTGGTTCCGGCACATGACGGCGAGGGAACGAACGCCATGCTGCTTGCGCCGCCAGGTATCCTGGAACCTTCTTTCGGTCAGGCTAGCTTTGAACGACATACAAAGGCTGCCAAGGGAAGCGGCATTGATCCGGTCGTGCGCGCGTTTGAAGGAATTTCCCGGGATATCGATGACATTGACGATCTCAAATGGCTGGCAGCCCGCACGTCGGACAGGCCGGAATTCGGTTTTGTCCGTGAGAGCATCCAACCCAAGGGCAGAAAGAAACGCCCGGCCGCACCGGGCAGGTTGCCGTCGTCCAGCCAAATCGGCTTGTCTGGCGAAATGATATCAGCGGAGCAAGCCCTGACGCTTGCCGACAGAAACGATCTGGAACGTCTCTGTGCCATGGCCGAAGACCTGACGATTGCGGGTCACGGCGAACAGGTGAGTTTCTCGAAAAAAGTCTTCATCCCGCTGACCAAACTATGCCGCGACGTTTGCCACTACTGCACATTCGCACAAACGCCCAAGAGACTAGCGCACGCATATCTCTCGCCCGATGAGGTGCGTCAGATCGCGCACGCAGGGGTGGCGGCGGGGTGCAAGGAGGCCCTGTTCACGCTCGGCGACAAACCGGAGTTGCGCTATGGCGCGGCCCGTGAAGCGCTCGGGCACCTCGGGCACGACAGCACGCTTTCCTATCTCGAGGCGTCGGCTCGCCTGGTGCTTGAGGAAACCGGTCTGCTGCCGCACCTCAATCCAGGCGTTATGGACGAGGATTGGCTTGCCCGGCTGCGCACGGTTTCCGTGTCGCAGGGGATCATGCTGGAGTCCCTGTCGCCACGGCTGATGGGCAAGGGGATGGCGCATCACGGTTCACCCGACAAGGCACCACCGGTGAGACTGGCAACCCTAGAAGCGGCAGGGAAGGCCCACGTTCCCTTTACCACCGGGCTGCTCATCGGTATCGGCGAAACCCGTGTCGAGCGGATCGAAGCCCTGATTGCTATGCGTTCCTTGCATGAACGTTACGGCCACATTCAGGAAATCATCATTCAGAATTTTCGCGCCAAGTTGGGGACTCGCATGGTCCATGCGCCTGAGCCGACGCTGGATGATCATGTCTGGACCATTGCCGCCGCACGTCTGATTTTCGGGCCCGATATGAATATACAGGCGCCGCCAAACTTGCGGCCGGGAGCGCTTGCGAAACTCATCCGCGCGGGCATCAATGACTGGGGCGGCGTCTCGCCGGTTACACCGGACCACGTCAACCCGGAAGCGCCTTGGCCTCATCTTGACCGGTTGGCCGAAGAAACGAACCGTGCGGGCCGGTGCCTGACTGAACGCCTCGCAATCTATCCTGAATATGCCCGCAAAGCCGAAGACTGGGTTGCGCCGCCGGTCCGCCCGGCATTACTGAAACAGAGTGATGGCGAAGGCTATGCGCGTGAAGACGACTGGTTCGCCGGATCAGACACACTGCCGCCGGCAGATGGCGTTTGCTCACCCAGACTTAATGTCCGACACCACGCAATGTCGCGCGCGCTTGAGAATGTAGCGGCCGGTCGGCTGGATGAAGCAGGAATTTCCCAGCTGTTCGCCGCACGTGGTGCGGCCTTCGATGAGGTTGTCTCGGCGGCCGATACCCAGCGGCGCGGACGCAACGGCGATGCAGTGACCTACGTCGTCAATCGCAACATCAACTATACCAACCTGTGCACCTATGGATGCCGGTTCTGCGCTTTTTCCAAGGGGCGCATTTCGCAGGGGCATCGCGATAAGCCGTACGACCTGACGCTGGATGAAATTTCTGGCAGAGCGTCCGAGGCCTGGGCGCGGGGCGCGAGCGAGGTGTGCCTGCAGGGCGGGATCGGCGCGCGCTACACCGGCGACACGTATCTGGCGATTGTGAGCGCGGTTAAGTCCGCCGCGCCCGACATTCACGTCCATGCCTTTTCACCGCTTGAAATCACGCACGGTGCTGAAACACTCAAGCTACCCCTTGAGGAATATCTCGCCCGGCTGCGCGACGCCGGCCTTTCCAGTGTGCCGGGTACGGCGGCGGAAATTCTCGATGACGACGTGCGCCACGTCCTGTGTGCGGACAAGATCGATACTGCCCAATGGCTCAAGGTCATGGAGGCGGCGCATGGTGTTGGACTGCGCTCGACCGCGACCATCATGTTCGGCCACGTCGACGGCTATCGTCATTGGGCACGGCATCTCATGCGGATACGTGCGCTACAGGAAAAAGCGCAAGGCTTTACCGAATTCGTGCCGTTGCCATTCGTGCATATGGAGGCGCCGATTTACCTCAAAGGCGAGTCTCGGCGCGGACCCACCTGGCGCGAGGCAGTGCTGATGCATGCGGTTGCGCGACTGGCGCTCGATCCCGTCATCACAAACATCCAGGCTTCGTGGGTAAAGTTGGGGCCGGAGGGGGCCGCGCGTTGTCTCTCAGCAGGCGTCAACGATCTCGGCGGTTCGCTGATGAACGAATCCATTACCCGCGCCGCGGGCGCTGTGCATGGGCAGGAAATGACACCTGACCGAATTGCGGCGATGGTCCGTGATGCCGGTCGAACGCCCGCCCGGCGCAATACACTTTACGGTTCAATCAGCGGTTCCGAATTGCCCGATGCCGAACCCGACATCCTCCCGGTTTCGCTGCGGCTTGTCGCGGCTGAATAGGCTCTATGGGAAATGAGCCCCCATCCGTCGCGAAAACGCATTTCGAAATCGGATGAGGGCCCGGGAGGAGTTCCCTACAGTGCCCGTAACTTGGGCATAATTTCATTCGCAATCAGTTCGACTTGGTCGTCCTGATAGCGGTAGGGAACGAAAATAATCCGGTCGATGCCGGTATCCAGATGCGCCTTCAGCTGCTCCACGCACTCATCAACAGTGCCGATGATGGCACTGTCGGGCGTTGACTTGCTCCAGCTGGCAAAGTCCCACTCGGTGTTGAGCCACTCAAGCATGTCCGCCTCGACCTTGGCACGCTCACCGACGATGATCGGCAATTGGTTGGTTGACTGAAGCGTGTCGGGATCCTTCCCGCCTTCCTCGGCAAACGCCCGGATTTTCGCCCAGTCTTCCGAGAAGCCTTCCGGCGTATAGAAATAGGTCAGCCAGCCGTCGCCCTTGAGTGCGGCGCGCTTGAGCACTGCGTCCACATATCCGCCAATGAGGATCGGCGGACGCGGCTTCTGATACGGTTTGGGGAACATGACGGATTCACGCATATTGTGTGGAGGATAGTCCCCGGTGACCATGTCCTCGGTCCACAGACGCTGCAGGATTTCAAGGTTCTGGTCCATGATTTTGCCGCGCTTGTGGAAGTCAATGCCGACGGCGTCGAATTCGCGCTTGTACCAGCCGGATGCCATACCCAGCACAAGCCGGCCCTTTGAAATCAGATCCATGCTCGAGAGCTGTTTTGCCAGCACTAGAGGGTTACGCAGCGGCAGCACCAGAATGCCGGTGCCAAGCTTGATCTTTTCGGTCCGCGCGGCCACAGCCGTCAGCAGGGTCAACGCGTCAATGATCGGAAAGTGCGGGTCAACGCCAAGAAGAATATGGTCCCATACCCAGACGGACTCATAGCCAAGTTCCTCCATGCGTACGCCGTATTCGATGAGCTTCTGGGCGTCAGGCAGATCGGGAAATGCCTGAAAGTTACGCATTGCAATGCCGAATTCGGTCTTGTTTTTTGCCATCTGGCTTCCCTCTGTGTGTTTCCCGTGTTCGCGCGACTTAGGCCGTGTACAGCCGCTCGGGATCAAGATTTCTCAACACCGCAAGTTCGTCCTTCTGCGGTGGATCGGTGCGCCCGACATGGTCGGGAATGGTGATATCAAATCCGGTGTTGTCGCGAACTTCATCGGGCTCAACGCCGGGATGCAATGCAAGAACCTTCATTTCCTTGGTGTCGTCGTCAAAGTCGAGAATTGCGAGGTCGGTCACGACCCGGAACATGCCGCCGGCAATCAACCCGCAGTCAGCACGGCTCGAGCCGCCATCGATAAAGCCTGGGCTGGTGATAAAATCCACCTTGTCGACGAAGCGGCGTTTCTCATGCTTCATGGCGACGATCATCTGGGTGAGGCTAGAGATGTCATTGCCGCCGCCGGTTCCGGGCAGGCGGGTCGCAGGCTTCTCCGGATCGCCGATAAACGAACTGTTGAGGTTTCCATAGCGGTCAATCTGTGCGCCGCCCATGAAGCCGACATCGATATAGCCACGCTGCAACAGAAGCAGTACGTCGGTGATCGGCAGCACCATGTTGGCGCGCCGGGTGCAGCGCTGCTCGTTCGTGGACGGCGGCAACTCTCCAGGCACAACAAACGGACCGATGACGCCGCCCTCGAACAGGATCGTAAGACCGGGCGCGTGGACGCCCTGGGCAAGCGTTGCCGCGAGCAGCGGGATGCCGACGCCGGCGAATACGATCTGTCCGTCCTTGAGGATGCGCCCGCTCATCACAGCGAGCAGCTCGGATGCGGTATAATTCTTGCGCTCAGTCATTGTAGATGCTCCGTCCTCGCCGACTTGCATCCACGATTTCCGCCGCACCGAGGAGGTCCAGATAGTCAGACCAGCTTGACGGGCCGTAATAGAAGTCATCCAGATATTTCTTGATGCCGGCTTCCGGGTCCTTCTTGGTCTGCTCGGCAAGCGCATCCATGTGATTGAAGAAGGGTTCGTAGACCCCATAGCATTCATGCGGGGCGGAGCCATAAGGCACTTCAACCACCGCATCGACTGTAAAAAAGGGAATCCGCGTCTGATCAGGCGCGCGACGGATACTGTCGTTGGAGACAATCTGTTCAGTGGTCAGGATAACCCTGTTCGCCGCCATCGCCATATCGATGTCCATGAACTGGAGCCCATCGAGTTGCGCATTGCCATAGGCGTCCGCGCGCTGGACGTGAATGAGCGCGATGTCCGGGTTCAGCGCCGGCAGTGCCAGCAGGCGTTCTCCTGTAAAGGGGCACGTGACTTCTTTGACTTCATCGCCAAGACGCGCATTGACGTCGGAACCGATCATCGAACGCACGGGCATATAGGGGATGCCCATGGCGCCCGCGCGGTAGCGCAATCCGATCGACATATGGCTCCACTCGTCGAACCGAGCCTGTCCACTCTCGGTGTAGTGGCGCATGACCTTCGAGACACCCCACACGATACCCTGGCTGAACCAGCTCGTAATCACGTGTTCGCTGATGCCGGAGCCGTAGAGTACCTCGCCTTCCGACGACATGATGCTGCGTGAGACAGTGAGGTTCTTTTTTTTCGCCCGCACCAGCGCCCAGATCATTGCAGTGGGCGTGCGCGACATTGTGCAACCGCCAAGTGCCACATGATCACCATCGGAGACGAACGAAGCCGCCTCTTCCAGTGACATGACCTTTTCGCGCAGGCCCCGGTCACGCTCTGCGGTGCGCCGCCGTAACTCCAGATGTGGTAGTACCAGTGTTTCTTCAGCCATAGTGCAAACTGTCTCCCATTCCGGTCGCGGCGCGTTCAGGCAGCGGCCGACCGCGTGTCCTTGTTGAACCGGACAATCAGTTCATCCCAGGTCTCGATGAGGCAGTGCAGACCACGCCAAAACGACTGGTTCCGGCGCTTGTCGAAATCGGCAAGTGAGATCCCCTGTTGCTCAACCCAGGTGTAGTAGCCCAGATTGAACATCCGATTTCGATCCATCGCGCTTGTCTCAAGCACATGATCGGTCGCAACCGCCTTAAGATGCGCCCCATACAACTGCGCGGCGCCGTCGGAATCGATGCCGTCCCACCCAAGTTTCTCGAGCGTGCCTGCCTTCTCGGTCTCATACATGGAGGCCGAATCCGTTGCGACCGTGACGATGGCGTCGGTTTCAGAAAGGTCGAGATACTTCGCCAATTTGATGGCCGCAAGGATATTGCAAATGCTGGACAGGCCAAAGTAGCGCAGCGCCGATATCGTTTCCGCATTCACGCCGACACGCTGGGCAAGAAGGCGCCGGCCTTCGTCGGTATTGAACAAAACATTCAGGCCGTCTGTCGCGGCGTCCGACACGGCGATGACGAAATCGCTGTTCGTAGCGTTGTGAATGAGCGGAATATGCTTGTCGCCAATGCCCTGGATGTTGTGTTCGCCATAGCCGTTGTAAAGGAGCGTCGGACATTCGACGGGTTCTACAACCGCGATGCGTGCGGCCAGCCTTTCTTTCAGATAGTCGCCTGCGCCGAGCGTGCCCGCAGACCCGCTGGCTGCCACGAATCCGGCCAGTTTTATATCCTGATCATCCTCGCGGAGAGATTCAAAAACCTGCTCAAGCGCCGGACCCGTGCATGTATAGTGGCCGAGGTAGTTTCCGAACTCGGAAAACTGGTTGACGATTTCATTGTCCGGATCACGCTCAAGTTCTGCGCACTTGTCGTAGATTTCCTTCACATTGCTTTCGGTTCCCGGCGTGCGGATAATATCGGCCTCGTCCACCACCCAAGCCTTCAGCCAGTCGAAACGTTCCTTGCTCATACCCTCCGGCAACACGGCAACACCGCGGCAGCCGAGAATGCGCGAAATCGCAACGCCGCCGCGGCAATAGTTGCCAGTAGACGGCCAAATCGCGCGCTGACGTGCCGGGTCGAACCGGCCTGTTACCAGCCGCGGAGCAAGACACGCATAGGCCGCGAGCACCTTGTGTGCGCCGATCATCGGAAAATGCGCACCCAGTGCAACGACAATTTTTGCAGGGACGCCGGTGAGCGATTGGGGCAACACCACATGAGCCGGGGTGCGCATAAACCCTTTGCCGTCCGGTGAATTGTACCAATGCACGCGGAACAAGTTCGCCGGATCCGCCGCGTCGGCATCGATTGAGGTGAGATTTGCGCGCAGAGGTTCAGGCAGGGTGAACGGGTCCGCAAGCTGCGCGAATGTCGGCAGAGTCACACCGTTCTCGCCAAGCAGCGCGACGGTGCTGCGATACACCGCCTGATCGTCTATCTCGGTTGGAAAATCGAATGGCCCCATGACTGTTTTCGGTCATTCCAGAGTGTTGTCGACTTGGCAGGTGCTGTAGCTGATCGTTAGCACCGGAAATCATAATTGATATGGTTGTTCTATTATTAGAACAACTAGTATCCGATGATGTGCGACGCCTTGCAACCCTTTTGCCGAAGATTTGACGAATAGCGTTGTGCCCGCGTTGGACATGAAGGCTCAACCTTGCGGTTTCTCCTTCACATGGCGGCATTCTTTCGGTGTTTGTTCGATGGTGTCGAGCGGAGATGTCCGCAGCGCGAAACCTGCCTGCCAACGCGTGTATAGCGAACTACGACGAGCGCAGCGACATTGATGTCATGACGATCGACCCATCGTCGGGGTCATGGCCGAAAGCGAACCCGAGTTTCTCGCAAAGCTGCAGCATAGGGCGGTTTTCACGCAGAACACTCCCGAAGACCTCCTGAATGCCGCGTGCCCCGGCATAGACAAGGATGCTTTTGAGCAAAAGTGTCCCAAGGCCCTGTCCGGTCAATTCGTTCCGCACGATCAATGCATACTCGGCGCGCTCATTGTTCGGGTCGGAGGAGATACGCGCAACGCCATAGATTTCGGCCTTGCCTGGCGCGCCCGGACTGGTGAGAAGCAGCGCCATTTCGCGGTCATAGTTGATCTGGCTGAGCCGGGCGGCCATGGGGTGATCTAGCGTCTTCATCGGGACAAAGAAGCGCCGCTTGATCTCCTCCGGTGTCAATTTGGCGAAGCCCGCACGCAGAGCAGGTTCGTCCTCCGCCTTGATCGGGCGGACCAGGAGTTCCCGCCCGTCTTTCAGCTTAACTGTCTGCTCGAGCTCCTTTGGGTAAGGCTTGATCGCCAACCGCAGGTGCGGATTGCCGTCATAGGGTGCGACCCGGATACGCGCATCGAGAGCTGCCACGCCATCCTGATCAGCGAGCAGCGGGTTGATATCGAGTTCCTTGATCTCGCCGATGTCGATCACCAGCTGCGAGACCTTGACCAGAACAAGTTCCAACGCCTGCAGGTCAATTGGCGGACGGTGGCGATACCCCTTCAGGAGCTTGTAAATCCGCGTGGACTCGATCATCTCACGCGCAAGGCGTAGATTGAGCGGCGGCAGGCCAAGCACCGTATCGCCGAACAGCTCCACCCCTGTTCCGCCCTGGCCGAACAGAACAGTCGGGCCAAACTGGGCGTCTTCGCTCATGCCGACAATCAGCTCGTAGGCACCACGGCGCGTGATCATCTCCTGAACCATGATGCCGTCAATACGTGCATCAGGTGCTACATTGGCCACCCGTTCCAGCATGTCGGCGGCCGCACGTTCAACATCGTGGGGCGTTTGAAGGTCGAGCACAACACCGCCCACATCCGATTTGTGCGAGATGTCCCGAGAGAGGATCTTGAGTACGACAGACCCGCTGAATTCGGCCGCAAGCGCGCGAGCCTCCTCAGGCGTCTTCGCGATCTTCGTCGGCGTAGACGGGATTTCGTAAGCCTGCAGCACCTTCTTCGCCTCAGGTTCCGTGAGCAACTCTCGGCCCTCCTCAAGCACGCTCTTTATGATCGCTTGCGCCTTTTCTGTGTCCGGTGCGAACTCGACCGGGATTGAGGGCGGCGTCTCCATCAGCGATATCTGGCTTCTGCGGTAGTTGACGAGATGCATAAAGGCGCGCACCGCATCGTGCGGTGTGTCGTAGGTCGGAATCTGCTGTTCGGAGAAAAGCTTTCGAGCGCCCTCCACGGACGCGCCGCCGAGCCAGTTCGTCAGTACCGGTACTTGTTTTTGAGCCTTTGCGGTTTCGATGACCGCCTCTGCCGCGAGCGTGCCGGATGCCATTGCCGTAGGGCAGGACAGAACCAGGACCGCGTCCGTCTCGTCGTCTTCAAGCAGCACCTTGAGACTATCCTCGTACCGTTTGGCGGGTGCATCGCCGATGATGTCCACCGGGTTTCCATGCGACCAGTTTGCGGGCAGGACCTTGTCCAGTTCAGCGAGCGTCTCAGGCCCCAGTTCAGCCAGCCGGCCACCCTGAAGGGCGAGGGAATCCGTGGCCAGCACACCAGCACCGCCGCCATTCGTCAAAATAGCGAGCCGTTCGCCGGCAGGCACGGTGATCTTGCTCAGTGTTTCTGCCGCATCAAAAAGCTCATCCAGCGTCGATACGCGAAGCACGCCCGCGCGCCGGAACGCTGCTTCGTAAACCTCGTCGGAACCGGCCATCGAACCCGTATGCGATGCCGCAGCTCTGGCGCCGGCCTCGGAGCGCCCGACCTTCACGACAATGACAGGCTTGGCGCGGGAGGCTGCGCGGGCCGCAGACATGAACTTGCGGGCATCGGTGACAGCTTCGATGTAAAGCAGAACGGCGCGCGCTTTGCGGTCGGTTGCCAGATAGTCGAGCATGTCGCCAAAGTCGACGTCGGACATGTCTCCCAGCGAGACCATGTGGGAAAATCCGATGCCGCGCTCGTGCGCCCAGTCAACGACCGCCGTGGCAACGGCACCGGACTGGGTGACAAATGCCAGCCGGCCGTCCAGCGCTTCCATTTTCGCGAAACTTGCGTTGAGGCCGATGGGCGGCGCCATAATGCCGAGACAATTCGGGCCAATGACGCGCAGCAAATGAGGCCGCGCGTTATCCAGCATCTCTTGTTTAAGATCTTGCCCTTGCGCCCCGCCATCCGAAAAGCCTGCACTGATGACAACGGCCGCCTTCGTGCCTTTCTCCCCGAGTTCCTTGATGATGCCAGGAATGGTTCGCGGGGGCGTCGCAATGATTGCCAGGTCCGGTGTCTGCGGCAGGCTAGCGACATCGCGATAGGCGGGCAGGGCAAAGACGTGCTCCCGTCGAGGATTGACGGGAAAGACAGGCGCATCAAGATTGCCGCGGACAAGATTTTGCACCAGCACGGCCCCGACGGACCCGGCCTGACTGCTTGCGCCAATCAGGGCAACGGATTTCGGCTCGAAAAAACAGTTCAGATTGCGCGTTGTCATTGCTGAGTGCTCATCAGGTGAGGATACACGCGCTGACCCTTGCGGTCAGCTCTGCAGGATGTAGGAGCCGGGCGCATCTGCGGCCGGGACATACTCTGTGCCGGGGTTTCCCATTTGCGGTGGTTTGGCGTTTTCACCAGAATGCTTCTCAAGCCAGTCCTTCCATGCGGGCCACCAAGAACCGTCAACCTCCGGCTTGTCGCTGAGCCAGCTTTCCGGATCGGTATAGAACTCGTTTTTGGCCGCGGTGCTCATCCGGTAGCTCCGGCGTGGATGACCAGGCTCAGACACAATGCCGGCATTATGTCCTCCGCTGGTCAGCAGAAATGTGACATCCGTGTCTGCCAGCAGATGAATCTTGTAGACCGAGCGCCACGGTGCAACATGATCCTTGAGCGTTGCCACGGAAAATATCGGTGCGCGAATATCGGAAATCGTGATCGGGCGCCCGTCGATCACGTATCGGCCCTCCGAGAGATCATTATTGAGAAACAGCTTTCGAAGATATTCCGAGTGCATCGCATACGGCAGGCGGGTCGCATCTGCGTTCCACGCCATAAGATCGTTCATCGGACGCCGCTCGCCCATCAGGTAGTCATGGATCACGCGTGACCAGATCAGGTCGTTGGACCGGAGTAACTGGAAGGCTCCAGCCATCTGCCTGGTGTCGAGAAAGCCCTGTTCCCACATCATGTCTTCCAGAAACCGAAGCTGGCTTTCATCAATGAAGAGTTCGAGTTCCCCGGGTTCCTCGAAATCAACCTGGGTGGCAAGAAAGGTCAACGTCTTGAACCTGTTGTCGCCATTGCGGGCCAGGGCCGCCGCCGCGATGGCGAGCAACGTGCCCCCCAAACAATAGCCTACGCCGTGGATGTCGCGATCAGGCACGATGGAGGCGATTGCCTCCAATGCCGCGCCGACACCCAGGTTGCGATAATCCTCCAAGGTGAGATCGCGGTCCTCGGGCCCCGGGTTTTTCCAGGAGATCATGAAGACCGTAAAGCCCTGATCCACCAGATATTTGACCAGCGAGTTCTCTGCTGAGAGATCGAGGATGTAGTACTTCATGATCCACGCAGGCACGATCAGCAATGGCTCGGGGCGTACATTTTCGGTCGCCGGTGCATATTGGATCAATTCGATCAGCCGGTTGTGGTAGACGACTTTTCCCTGCGTGATTGCCACGCTCTCGCCGGGGACGAACTGTTCGGCCCCGATGGGTCTCTTGCCGCTCGCAGCGTGTTCCCAGTCCTCAAGAAAATTCTGAAAACCGCGCACCAGATTCATGCCGCCCTCGGCCTGGGTTTTTTCCAGCACCTCAGGGTTGGTGGCGAGGAAGTTTGATGGCGCGAATATGTCCAGCAGCTGGCGGGCGGTAAATTCCAGCTCGCGCTCATGTTGACGCGTCACGCCGGGAACGCTGGTCGTCGCGTTGTGCCACCATTGCTGTTGAAACAGAAACGTCTGATAGAAAAAATTGAACGGCTGGCGCTGCCATGCTTCGCCTTCGAAGCGCTTGTCCTGAGGCAGCGGTTCTATGCAGCGGCCTGTATGGCCGGGCTTCATTGCGCAGTGTCCGGTATATGTGACCAGCCGAATCCACTTACGCCATGCCTTTTCGACCAGCTGCGCCTGCTTGCCCGGTGCAGAGGTCAGGTGGATCAGCCAGTCAAAATACGCCGCGGCCAAAGCGGCTGGCGAAAGCCCCATCGTGAAACGTGCCAAGGCTGCATGGGTGGAGCGGTTGAGGACATCAGCCAGCGCCGAGACGGTATAGGAATCCCGCTCTGGAAATGGTCGTGGCGCGGGGAGAGGCATTGAACTCTGTTGCGCGCCGGTTTTGCTGGCCACCGCCT
>Ga0209633_10000142_pt1 | contig 84933 bp, 73 predicted proteins | sample Cruoilmetagenom1_FD_187290 | JGI IMG/M metagenome (GOLD analysis project Ga0209633, IMG submission 187290) | Oil polluted marine microbial communities from Coal Oil Point, Santa Barbara, California, USA - Sample 1 (SPAdes) (version 2) | ecosystem: Environmental > Aquatic > Marine > Oil seeps ... | reverse complement strand
TGTCCCCGCAGCCGCAGCCGCAGAAGCAGCAGCGGCCGCCGCAGCGGTAGAAGCGACAGTTGCAGCCGTCGTCACGGATGGTTTGATTTCAACCTTGGGAATATCAACATCCGGAGTGCTGGGCTGTTCTGACGGAGCAATAACTTCAGGAGCTGGAATTTCACGCTCCGTAACTTCGGGCGCGGCAACCTCATCCAAAACCGGTGCAACGATTTCAGGATCGGAAAGTTCGGCCTCTTCCAAAACCGGTGCAACCACTGAAGGCTTTGGCGGTGTTACCTCGGTGTTTTCCCGCACAGCCGCACCTGCAACCACTGCCGCCGCCATAGCAGCCGCACTTCCCGCAACTTCATCCGTTGACACGCCGGTCCGGGCAGTTGTCGCGCTTGCCGGCACGTAAACACCTGTATCGGCAATTTCCTCTCTTGCTCCCCCCACGCTCACCGCACGAACTTCAGACGCTTCCTCAATATCATGAAAGAGAGACCTGATCATGCATCCCAAAGCCGCCCCGACTAGATAGGCCGCGAGGAGCAACAATGCTGTTTGAAGCACAAAATATATCATCTGCAGTTTCCCAAGTGATTCTGCGGGTGGATTTATTTATCCGACCACATACAAGTCTCAATAAAAGTCTCAGCGTTCATCTTCATGAGGTGCACACGACATCATGCCGACAATTAATCCAAGCACCAGTGCTGCCAAAATATATGGCCAGAGATTAAAAATAAGATAGTTCATAATCCGACATTCCTCATTCAACTGTTCAACTCAGCCGGTTAAAAATTATTCTAGCTGGACAAAACTTTAAATTCGATCCGGCGATTTCTGGCTTTATTTGCAGCCGTATCATTTGGCGCGATGGGACGGCTCTCGCCGTAGCCCGCACTTTTCATACGCGCTCCATCAATCCCCTTACCCTTCAGATAAGAAACAATCGAAGCCGCGCGTTTTAGGGATAATTTTTGATTGTAGCCCTTTGAGCCATCAGAATCCGTATGTCCCGATATTTCAAACGAGGCATCGGGGCATTTCTTGGCAATATTAAAAAGCTTGTTGAGCGTCGGATAGCTTGCAGAATTAATGCGTGAGCTGTTTGTTTCAAAGCGAACAATCCCTGTCCGTGCCACCTCATTCAGTGCACTACCGCAAACATTGGCAGTGACCGGAGCCTTTGACGCCAGAATCTCTTTCACATCAACAATCGGCTTAACAATTTTCTTCTTGGCATTTGCCAGAAAACTGCGCCACCAATTGTCGCCCTCTTCCTCATATTCAGTATAATTATACCGATTAAATGTCGGTGCAGGTGGTTTTACATTTTCATAGCCCTGATACCCTTTTGGAAGGTAGGATGTAACAGTCTCTCGTATGGTCTCAATACCATAAACACTGATTGCCGTACCCGACACACGCAACCGGGTATCATTCAGCGTCGCCTCCCCTTCAGAAAGCCTTGTCATTGCATCAAGCGCGCGCAGTGCTGTTAGGGACCAACCTTCGGGCGGCGAAACGGATTTGATATTCATCCGGTTTATAATACGTAGTCCCGGGAAATTTTTACGAGCCCGTTCCAGCACCAGGTTCTTGGTGGCCAGGTCTGGAACATCCCCCTCAAGCACTACGGAAGATTTAGAAAGAACCGCATGCCAATCAAGCTTGGCAGGCTGGGTTGCGAGCAGAGCAATATCTACCTTATTGCTAAATGTGCTCGGCAATCCCGTTGCCACAAAGTCGCGAATATTGGCGGACAAACCATTATCTTTGGTCGCACCGGAAACATTCACGCTCGCATCAGTCATGGTTGCACGACCATTGCCCAGTTTTTTGAGAGCATCCAGTGCGACACCAGTCCCAACAATCCATCCAGCAGGCGCACCCCGGGCAATAACCAACTGATTTACAATTGTCATATTTGGAAACTTGGCTTTAGCATCCGCCACCACTTTTTCGCGCGCCTTCGCATCAGGAGCGTAGCCACTTAACACGAGCTGTTTTTTCTGAATTGCAGCGGCCCAGATAAACGGAGATACTTTTGGTGACACAATGTTCCGAGATTTCAAAACTATGCCTCGCGGCATGTCACCGCTCAGTGCGCCATCCACCTGATTATAGGCCGCAACATCACGGGCTTCCCCGGAAATCGAAAAATCTGTACCATCAAGTTGGGCCCTACCATTATTCATTTGACCCAATTGTTTAAAAGCAAAGCTTACGCCGCTCAACCATGCATCCACCGAAGGTGCACCCCGCGCAATCTTCATTCGGTCATCAATTTCGAGGCCAGGAAAACTCGCTGATGCCATACCGATCAAGGTTCTACGCATCTCATCATTGGGGACAAACCCTTTAAGCCGCACACGCCCATCTTCGCGTGTCGCCATCCAATAAAAATTGTCGACCTGATCGACAAGACTGGCGCGATCATCAACAATACGGACCCCGTAAGTGGATTGTACGATCTTGATAGCCTTGTCGCGCGCACCATCATCAAAGGCAATGCCACTAAGTACCCCATCACGCCCTTCAAATGACATAGAAGCCCAAGGCAATCCCGCTTCTTTTAGCGCGATTTCACCTTGGCTTTTAAGATCAGCCTCAATAACAGGACGGACAAAATAATTGACCATCAGGCCAATCACCGCGAGTGGGATCAGTCCCCAAAGCCAACGTAACGGCCGACATGACATATTGAATTTCTCCCTCAAAGCACGTCCACGACATTCGCCAACAAGGGAACTGACATATGAGCGCCCTCAAACAAATCTCAATTATTTTTCATTCTCATTAGCGCAAAACCGCCGCCAATCACGCACATACTATAGTCAAAGCAATAATCTGTTCAAGAGTAAGAAGGGACTAAGATCGCCTATCAAACTGTTGATTTAGTGCATTCAAAAACAATTCAGTATCCTATGCTGTTTTGACACGAAAAACTCCATATTCTCGTGGCTTATCACCGGATGTAAGCTTGCAGTACCAGTGCTCTGATTTCTAGTACGTATTTCTCAGTTGACGATATCACGCCACTACATTAGAACATTTCCAAACTAAACAAGTTTTATTGCCCCCTCACCCACCAAAACGAACAAAATCATATGGGTGAGAAGCATATTTACCTAAACCCTAAATTTACAACGAGGAGGACATCATGGCTCTCAAAGGTAGTCAAACCGAAACCAATCTCAAAGACGCATTTGCTGGCGAATCCCAGGCCAATCGCCGCTATCTCTATTTCGCAGCAAAAGCGGACATCGAAGGCTATAACGACGTAGCAAGCGTTTTCCGTTCAACTGCCGAAGGCGAAACCGGTCATGCCCACGGTCATCTTGAATATCTCGAAGAATGTGGTGATCCCGCAACAGGCATGCCTTTTGGCGGCACATCCGACAATCTGAAAACAGCAGTTGCCGGCGAAACCCATGAATACACAGATATGTATCCCGGCATGGCAAAAACTGCCCGTGACGAAGGTTTCGACGAAATTGCCGACTGGTTTGAAACTCTTGGCAAGGCCGAGCGTTCACACGCCAATCGTTTCCAGAAAGCTCTGGACGAACTCGGCTGATAAATTCAAAATATCGGGTCGGGGAACAGCTTCCCGATCCGGTACACTGGGCGCAGCTGGCCTATAATATCCACCACTGCCAACCTGTAATAATTGCCCCAATCTACCCCCAATTCAAAGAGGCATAACAAATGTCACCGAGAGAAGGCAGTCTCGAAGCTCCCACACGCCATCCCCTCGACTGGAAATCAGACGAGTTCTACAACGAAGACGCTCTTAACAAGGAGTTGGAGCGGGTCTTCGATTTGTGCCACGGTTGCCGCAGATGCGTCAGCCTGTGTGATGCCTTCCCAACACTCTTTGATCTGGTCGACGAAAATCCGACAATGGAAGTTGAAGGAGTAGATAAGGCTGACTACCAGAAAGTGGTCGATGGCTGTTATCTTTGTGACCTCTGTTTCATGACCAAATGCCCTTATATTCCACCCCACGAATGGAATATCGATTTCCCCCATCTAATGCTACGTGCCAAAGCCGTAAAATTCCGCAAGGACGGCGCAAAGCTACGCGACAAAATCATGACGAGCACCGATACCGTCGGCAAAACCATGGCCAATCCCGTAATTGCTCCCATTGTTAATACCGCCGCCAAAACGCCGGCATTACGCAAGGCACTTGATTATATCATCGATATCGATGCCGATGCCTGGCTCCCGCCATATACATCAAAGCCATTGATCGCACGCCTAAAAGATCGCCGCACCGACATACACAAAGCCGAACCCGCCGGGCCAACATCTGGCAAAGTCGCACTTTTCGCCACCTGCTACTCAAATTTCAACGAACCCCATCATGGCGAAGATCTGGTTGCGGTCTTTGAGCACAATGGCGTCCCTGTCACAATCGCCGAGAAAGAGCGTTGCTGCGGCATGCCAAAACTCGAACTGGGTGACCTTGAAGCGGTCGACAAGCTGAAAGAATTCAACATTCCCATCCTTGCCAAACTGGTTGATCAGGGCTGGGATATATTGGCACCCGTGCCTTCTTGCGCCTTGATGTTCCGTCAGGAACTCCCGCTCATGTATCCAGATGACGCGGACGTACAAAAAGTCGCCAAGGCCACATTCGATCCGTTTGAATATCTCATGCACCGCGAAAAGGCCGACAAGTTTAATCAGGACTTTAAATCAGAACTTGGCAAAGTCGCCTATCATGTTGCCTGCCACCAGCGGGTTCAGAACATCGGTCCCCGCACCCGCCAGACCCTTGAATTGATCCCCGGAACCGATGTCACCACCATTGAGCGCTGTTCAGGACATGACGGCACCTACGCCATGAAGTCTGAACACCGGAAAGCGGCTCTCAAAATTGTGCGCCCCGTCACCCGCAAGGTCGAAGCGGCAAATGCCGATCACCTCTGCTCCGATTGCCCCATGGCCGCACACCACATCAACGACAATCTCGAAAACAAAATAGAAGCAGCCCACCCAATTTCGCTTCTGCGGCGCGCTTACGGCATTTAAATGCCGAAGGCCTGACCAATAAGCCCTTAAACATCTCAGGATTTACACCGATGGATTTACTCACCCCCGAAGACCTCATGACCCTTGAAAAATATTCTGACATGCGGTTTGATTTCCGCGCCAAGGTGATGGCTCACAAAAAGCCTCGCCGGATTGCATTAGGCGACAATGCAACCCTCTATTTCGAAGACCGCCTGACCATGCAATATCAAATTCAGGAGATGCTACGCATCGAGAAAATTTTCGATCGCGCGGGCATCATGGAAGAACTCGAGACCTATAATCCAATGATCCCAACAGGCACAAACCTCAAAGCGACATTCATGCTCGAATATCCCGATATTGAGGTGCGGAAAGAAGCTTTGGCCAAACTCATCGGCATTGATAAAAAATTATGGGTGCGCGTTGAGGGCTTCGACAAAATCTTTGCCATCACCAATGAGGATCTTGAGCGCGAAACAGAAGACAAAACGTCATCCGTTCACTTCGCCCGCTTTGAACTCACAGTCGAGATGGTTGCGGCCGCCAAATCCGGTGCGGCGCTATCAGTTGGCGTTGATCACGAAAACTACACACACGCCGTCAGCCCCCTGCCTGAGGAAAATAACGCTGCGTTAATGGCCGATTTCGATTAGAGCAGTGCGCGGGTTGCAGATGAAAAAAGGGCCGCGCAGAACATGCACGGCCCTCTCTCAATTTTTTCTAATACCGAAATCAGATTCTAGCGGACCTGATAGGATTTAGGCTTGATCTTGTAGATCGTATTCGGAAGCTTGACCTTAGGTGGCTTGCACTTACCGTTCACCCGCGTCCAATATTTGGGACATGATACCGGACGGGTTGTCTGGGGTCTGGATGGGTTGGTATTATAGCCACCTGGATTGGTGTTTGTATTACCGTGGCTAGGCCGCTTCCGACATTTACCGTTTTTCCAAATCGGACGTTTCGACGGACAGAGACAAGACTTGGTTCTCTTGTTGTAATACCGGCCACCGGAACAGAATTTAATGGGTGGAATTGTAATATTTAATTTCACACATTTCCCTCTCTTCTTGCTCCAGATCGGTTTTTTGAGCGGGCAGAGGCAGGTCTTCAATTTTTTGTTGTATTTGCGGCCACCAGTGCAATGGATCGGTGTTGGATCAATGATCTCCCTGGCGATACACCTGCCTTTTTGTTTGCTCCAGATCGGTTTGTTTGACGGGCATTGGCAGCTATAGCGACCATGTACTTTACGCCATATTTTGTTAGACGGACATCGGGGTGGTTCTACAATCCGCTTCTTGGCGCAGAGGATCGATTTGCCGCCGCCTCTGATCCATTGGGTCATGTAACCCTTTGGCACGTCATATTTGGATGCGTATTTTTTCCAGCCAGATGGGCAATATAGTGTCACGTTACGCTTCTTGGCGCAGAGGATGGATTTGCCACCACCCCGTACCCATTGGGTCCTAAAGCCCTTTGGCACGTCATATTTAGAGGCGTAATACGTCCAGCCAGTTGGGCAAGTGAGTGACACCGTGCGCGGTTTGGCACAGATAAAGCGATTTGGGCGTTTGCCAAACCAGTTCCATTTCCATCCGCTTGGTACAGCGTTGCGGTTTGGATAGGCACTCCAGCCATCAGGGCAATATTGGGTTACGCGTTTCTTGCCACAAATGATCGCAGCAGATCCGGTACCAACCTTCTTCCAGGTCCAGCCTTTCGAAGGCACACTTCCAACTGATGCAAACTTGGTCCAGCCGGTTGGGCAGCTATAAGTGACGTCACGTTTCTTGGCACAAAGGATCGAGTTTTTGCCTTTGCCTTTCCATTTCTTGATCCAGCCAGAAGGCACGTCACGGGTTCTGCTGAACTTGGCCCAGCCCGCATCACATTCAGGTTTCGGATCAATGATCTTTTCGGGAACAGGCAGTTCTGCTGCACGCTCCTTCCAGTCGACAATGAACGCCGTATGACAATCCTCATCGTTACCAGGGATCGCATCGGGTGAACCGTTCCAATTGATCTCGGCACAATTCTTCAGCTCATTTGTTGCGTAATCAACAGGAACATTAAAGCGCAGTGACAAGGTCGCCGTGTCGCCCGGAGCAAGGAACGCACCCGGCATGGAGCAGTTATATGTTCCGCCATTGGGTACACAGCTCCAATCGGGCTGCACCTGATAATCAACCAAAGGCAGATTAAACTTGGGCAGGTCCTTTATAACCAGATTTCCGGCATATGGATCACTACTGATATTCTGAACATTAATATCGAACCAGCACTGGTCGCCCAGAAGACAATGCCAATCACCGGTTTTCTCCAATGCGAGATCAAGCGGGCAATCTTCAGTCCAGGGATCGCAGACACTTGCCGTATGGCAATCTTCATCATTGCCGGCATTTCCGTCCGTGCCGCCATTCCAGTCGATGATCGCGCAGTTCTTGGCCTGTTTCTTGTCATATCCAGCAGGCAGATTGAACACCAGCCATAACGGATCGAGCCAGTCACCAGGTGCGACAACAGTATTGGGATGGTCGCATCTAAAGTTGCCACCACCATTGTCGACACAATTCCATGGAGGATTATTACCAAATGCAACCAGTGTGGCACCGGGGACAAACTTGTCCTGCACCGTGAACGGGCCATTAAAGTCCTTGGCACCAACATTACCCACACTAATCTGGAAGAAGCACTGCTTCACGCCGCCACCGATGTCCCAGCAAATGGGGTCGCCGGTTTTCTCGATTTCCATATCCGGTTTGCACGCAGGATCACCAGGAATACACATTGGCACTTCCGCACATTGGTATTCATTGGTTTTGTTATAATCGCGCGGCTTCCCGTCCCATCTGATCCAGGCACAGTTTTTCGCAATATAGTGACCCGCAACCGGTGGCACATGCGCCGTGAGTTCGAGTTCAACATAATCACCCGGTGTCAATGTAACCGGTTTGTGGTGGCAATCATAAACACCCACCCCACCCGCAATACAGTTCCAGTCAGGCTTCTTTTCCCAATTGGTGAGGGTCGCACCCGGGTTTTGCAAAGCATCATGCACATGCAGAGGACCGTTATAGGTGACTGCGCCAACATTGGTTACGCGCACACGATATTCGCACTGGTTATCATCTGTGCAGCGATTGATGCCATATTTCTCAAGCTCGAGATCAGGGGCGCAATAGGGCGTACCGGGAACACAAGTCGGGACATAATCACACGCTTCATTATTATAGCGGTTGTCGTCATATTCGCGTCCGGGATAGGAAATCCGGGCACAGTTTTTATAAACATTCCAGTCCCACCCTTGAGCGAGATGGAAGGTTACATGCAAAGTGAGTTTTTCATGAGGTTCAAGTGTTACCTCACCGTGTTTGCACTGGTAAAAACCGGGGCCTGCCTGACCGCAATTCCAATCAGGTTGTTTGGAATAGTCAACAAGTGTTGCCCCACCGGCGGACACTTCATCTATGGTGACGGGACCGGTGTAAGGAATGTTTGAAATATTTTCGACTTCGATATCGAAATGACAATCACCGCCCGCGATACATTTTGCCGAGGTCGCTTTTTTCAAAATCTGCAAATCTGTTTTCTGTTTTGGTTTGCAGCGTGGAAATTCCACATCGCCAACCCAGCCAGAATGCTCCGGGTCTTCAAACTTGCCGTCAAAATCTACAAAATGAGTTTTCCACGGGGGAATGTTTTCCGGGCGGACATCTTTGAGATAGTTGCCTTGCAGACCATGAACGACTAACGCACCACCTGCACGCAGGCGGTCTTCAAAGTCTGGATTGTCGCGAAGCGCATCACCCGTGCTCCACAATAATGGCTGACACGAAATTGCGACACCGCCCGATGTATTACGGTGCGTTGCAGGAAAGCCTTGTGCATACTCATCCGGCTCCGCGACCCATCTGCTTTCGGTCGCAGGATCGTCGGGGCTTTCAAGGGCGTAGCGCAAGAGCTGGTTGTTACGTGGCTTGTGATATTGGGTGTAATCATAGCTCGATTTGATATTGCCGCGCTGAGCCAAAATCATCCGGCTGTTTTTATCAAAAACAATATCGGTCACGGGATGATTGCGTACCGAATTAACGTCAAGCTCCCAGCGCGCATCAGCGGCAAAGCTTCCATCACCATTGATGCCGACCGACCAGACCTGCAAAGGATCGCGCACCGCATAATAGAGACGCGAACCATGCACAGCAAGGCCAGCAACCCGGCGGCCCGCATCCGCAAGTCCCCAGCTCTCAGGGTCTTCCGCGTCAAAACCGGGGCCCGAAATATCCGCCCGGTTTGCCGGGTCATGCGCAATTGCGTCCAAGCCCTTATTGGCGCGGCCGTCGACACCGTGATCAAAAGTCCCGAGATCAACACCCGACATATTCAGCCGGTGCACCATGCCCGTATCCACATCGGAAACGAAGAGCTGATTGTGAGCTTTGTCATATGCAATATTGCCAAGACCGGCACCACTATTGGGAGCACCATCAAGCTCAATATTGGAAAATAGCGTTATCTCGCCCGTGACACCATCAATCTTCCACACCGAACCCGGTCCACCACCGAGATTTTTGCCAAACTGGCCGGACATCCATTGAGCGTTCGCCCGACCGGTTCTGATCCGGTCGGCCATGCCGTCGCCATCAGCGTCTGGAGTGACGATCTGCAGTCCCATCATGGAAGTGGCAGTTGTATAGATGTTTGGAAAATCCGCGTCATCAAGTGCGATACCGAAAACCTGACCTATTTTAGATGCGGGCGCTTTAAATTTTACAGGTGCGTCTAGAAGATTACCGCTCAGCGTCTTGGTCGCACCTGAAAGATCAAAGATCTTGAGGGATGCAGCGTCCACATCGATAAAGGTTTTATCAAGGTCGCCACTGCCGTCGGGTGCCGGTATGATGCCTGAAAAACCACTGACCACCGCATCATTACCGTCCATGATGCCCTTATCGGCCGCATGAAGATTACTTTGCCCGGTAATCAGGGTCGCAGAAAAGAGCATTGCGACAGCAAGCCCTTTGAATGTGGCCCCACATTTTGAAGGTGAATGTGTCATAGCTGCCCAGCCCCTTTTATTTGATCGCCCACCGTCCAAAACGGTAACATCCGTCGTCGCAGATTTCCAAGTCATGAATAACCTCCCTGATAGTGCTTACACAGGTATTTCCCTGTATTTGCAGATTTGAGTTATCCATTGGACGCAAGCTAAGCGTAAAAGGTTCAAATAAACTGAAATTATATTGCAAAACTATTGAGGAGGGGGCAGCAGCCAGCGTAGCGCCAATTTTGCGCCAATTATATGCGCCCATTATTATGCGCATATTATTATTGAGCGGCCGGGGCGGCCTGGGCGGCAATATCCTGCGCGGGTGCGTTTGCGGGAAGACTGTTGAGCGCCGCCATCGGATCAACCAGTCCAAAACCGTAGGTGATGTCGCGTCCGCGCGTTCCAAGATCAATTGCTGCCTCCATCAGGTGACGGGTGATCTCGGCCGGGTTTCCGCCCTGGCTCTTCTCGATCATCAGCGCTACCGCACCCGAAATATAGGCGGCAGCCATGGAGGTACCGGATATCAACTCATACCCCTTCGCTTTTGAGGCAACGAGAATATCCACACCGGGTGCGGCAATATCAATATACTTGCCGCGATTGGCCTGAGGGTAAAGATGGTTTTTAATATCCGTTGCCGTGGCGGCAATCACGCTTTCATAGGCCGCCGGATAAGCGGGAGGCGCGCGACGCCCACGATTACCCGCGGCTGCAACCGAGATGATACCCATATCGGCGGTCTTTAAAATCACGTCCCTGAGCAATTCATCCCGAGGTCCGGCAAAACTCATATTAAGAATTTCAGCACCCTTTTCGACCGCCCAGTCAATACCTTTCAAGAGATCAAAACTGGTGGCACGTGCCTGGCCATGTCTCTGCCCCGCACCTTTTCGTTTTGCAAAAGCCTTGACCGACAATAGCCGCGCCCCCGGTGCAATCGAGCTTAAATCACCCCTTGCTGCAATTATACTGGCAACCGCCGTGCCGTGCCCACCCATATTTTGATCATCATTTTTGATCGCCACAAATTGGTCAAGCACCACATCAGCAAGAGCCGGGTGGGACGCATTAATTCCGCTGTCGATAACAGCGATTAACACGCCTTCGCCGCGGGCATGGGCATGGGCGCGTTCAACCTTTAATTTTTTTAAGGCATATTGCGGACCAGCATTGCCCGTCAGGTCGTAAAGCATATTGAGATGAGGACCGGCAACGCGTGGATCGTTTCTGAGCGTCGCCCTTAGGCTTTTCATCGATCCTTTGTTGATTGATCGAAAACGCACAACCGTCTGACCAATGAGCTCAATACGCGCCCGCTCCAATAACTCCAACCCAAACTCGGCTGCAAAGGCTGTGATCAAATCTTCGCTCACACCTTGCGCAAAGGTAATCAGAATTTCATCGCTAACAAATTCGGGGAGATCGGGAACACGAACAGGAACAGGACGCGGGGTCCGCCTGATTTTACGCGAAGGCTTCCGCCTCGCAACACGCTTCTTCTTTACCACGCGCTTTTTCTTGGTGTATTTTTTGCGCGATTTCACACGGGCTTTTTTCTTCTTTTTCTTCTTCGCCTGAGAGGCCGCAATCGCAGCAGCAATGCCAATACCAATAATAATAGCGGCACCAGTCTTCGACCCCTTCTTGCCGCCCGGTCTTTTTTTGCCCGAATTTGAAGAGCCTGTGCCGTAGGTCTGAGCGTTCGAAATTTCGCTGAAAGAGGTCGTGAAGAGAAACGTCAGCACCAAAAACGCTGCAAAAAAACGCGCGATGAACTTTGACGATCTATTCTGATTTTCAGCTTTCATATAAGGCCTCAAAACCTGTTCATTTTTTGCCACCTAAGGTAATGATGGCCGATTACAAATATTCCGCAAGCAAATTTTTCATCCCAATTGACATAAAAACCTCAATTGCCCGAGCGCGCGGCGAAACTGATGATATCCTTGCGACTCTTGAGCGCCTTAAGAAGCGTCTCGGTTTGGGCACCGCTCAACGGCATATCTTTAATGGCAATCTGATAATAGCCGCCAGCTTTCGGACCGGAAACTATTGAACCATTTATCTCGCCCAATAGTTTTTCAATGTCTGCGGCCCGGGCTTCAGGATTAAAAACAATCAATAATTTTGTGCCGCCAGCTTGAGTGATCCCACCCGGCCCCGATGCGGTCTCATAGCCAGGTACCTCACCGCCGCCGCGCATGAGCCCACCAATGGTAATGCCTTGCACCACGATCAGCGCAATTGCCGCCATTGCCGCAAACCCCAATTGCCGCGGTTGAAGTTGACCAAGCCAAACGGCTATCTTCTCGAAAATGCCAGTTGCCGAATTCGACCAATTGGCGTGATCCGCCTCGATACTGCGCATCAGTTCACCAAGATGACCTGCGTGCGGGCTCCCAAGCTTCTCCGCCTCCGTAATGCTGACATCCATCTCTTCGCGCACCAGTGCCAGCTGCGCCGCCATGTCCGGATGCGCCTCAAGATATTGCGCAACCCGTTTCGCGTCACTCTCATCAAGTCGGCCCGTCGCATACCAGGGCAGAAGCATTTCGATTTCTTCGCGCGGGCTTAAATTTTCCACGTCGCCCTCATCTTTTTCAAATTCGCTCATGGCCAACCTCGATCCAGTCCGGCGTCACGCATGATTTCAGAAAGGTTTTTGCGGGCATGAAACATCCGCGTCTTCACGGTATTTTGTGAGATGCCAACAATATCACTAACTTCGCGGATTGATTTTTCATGATAATAAACCAGTTCAATCACCTCCCGGTGCGCATCCGTGAGCTTATCCATGGCACGCCTGATCGCACCCGCCTTATCAACCTTTTGCGCACTCACCTCCGGAGTGTCATCTGTATCTTCAATTTTGACCGCCAAGCCATCATCGAGCCCCTCTTCGCGTCGTTTGCGAAGCATGCTGATGGACTTATTGTGAGCAATCGCAAATATCCATGAGCTTGGCGATGACCGCCCTTCGAATTTCGATGCATTTCTCCAGATTTCCATAAAAACCTCATTGGTCAGCTCTTCGGCCACCGCCTCATTGCGCACCCGGCGCAAAATGAAGCGGTAAAGACGAACATTATAACGGCCATAGAGCATGCGCACCGCGCTCTCATCATTGCGCGCGATCCGGTTTAGGAGATCAACATCTTCGCCAAAAGCCATTACGCGCCGAGCCCTATCAACTTGCCGTCAATCATTAGTCGTCCCGAACTGCAAAAAGGTTCAAATGAAACTGAGATTTTTATTTAGCAATTAATGTAGTTGGCAGGAGTTAATTTTCCGGCTTGTTTTTCTGATGCCCGCTCAAAATCATTACTCCAGATCGCGGGCAACGCGGAAACCAACCTCGTAGCTTTTAAGCCGTGTTGAAAACCGCCTGCGCTGTGCGGACCGCAAATCACGGGCAGAATTATACCACGATCCACCGCGTCTTACTTTCGAGCTGCATGTTGACCGTGCTTCAGGTGTATCCCATGAACTGCCATCTGTTGGCGCACCTTCATAGGTCCTGTGCCAGCAATCAGACACCCATTCAGATACATTACCGTGCATATCATAAACGCCAAACGCATTGGGTTTGAACCGGCCAACCTCTTCTGTCTGCGCGGCGCGGATGCCTTTCGGGCCACCATTAAAGGCGCGCCTGCCATCAAACACCGCCTGATAGGTGGTCAGTTTCGGGCCGGTCGAAAAATGTCCCTTGGTTCCGGCGCGCGCAACATATTCCCATTCCGCCTCAGACAGGAGCCGGTAGTTCTTACCGGTTTTGTGGTTGATCCACGAAAGATAGGTAACCGCGTCTTCCCAGTTGATGCGGATAACCGGGCGTTTGCCCCGGCCCCATTTTTCGTCTTTTGGTTTGTAACCAGCACATCCCCGATCCGCGACACAGGCATCCCACTCGTCAAATGTGATCTCAAACTGACCAACAGCAAATGGCTTGGCAATGGTCACCTTATGTTGCGGACGCTCATAGCGTGACGCACTTTTCACGTCATCCGCCGATCCCATCATGAATGATCCTGCCGGGATCTTGACCATTTTTGGACAGACCTTGCAGTCTTGAAACGACTGGGCCGTTGATTTAACCCCACCCTGCCCGGAAGGTAGCTTGCCAAGTGCCGCCGTTTTCTGTGCCTTCAGCTTTTTCATCTGCCGTGTCGCTAGGCTTGCAAACGTGCCTTTCGGAAACCGAGTCAGATAATCCTGGTAATCAGCCGCATTTGTTGAGCTTTTAACATTGTTCCAAAAGGCAAGCTCCATACTCCCCGATCCAGGTCCCGGTCCCGTGGTCGCCGCCATCGCTCCGCCCTTACTTTTAAGGAACGTAAATCCGTCCGTGAGAGACGAATGGTTCCAAGGCACCTGACGCCCGGCCGTCGTATCAATGACGGAGCGGCGAACGCGGCGCAGAAGCTGGGCAATATCAAGCCCCGGTGTTTCAATATGTCTCACAAGTGCAGTGGTAAAGGGGCTGTTTGTACCGTCCCCGTCAAGCGCCACATTACCAGGTTCTGTGGCAAATGTGATCATCGATCCAATGCCTGAGCGAACAGGAGCTAAACCACGACCAATGGATGCCGACCGGGTCCGCCCCATGGATCGCGCAAGATTGCGGGCCAAAGGATTATCACGACATGCATCAATGAAAATTAGATTGGTTTTGGAGTTGCGTTCCATCTGGTGCATGACCGCGTCCATTTTCACCATGGCAAAGTCAAGGTCCGCTTCATCCGCCAATTTTGCGTCAATCGGCACCAGATAATTATTGCCGTTCACCTGAAGTCCGTGCCCCGAGTAGAAGAAGAGCCCGACATCTGCGGATTTGAGTTTTGACGCGAACGAACGAACCAGCTTTTCAAAGTCACCACGGTTAAGATCAATCCCCGAGACCACATCAAAGCCGAGACGCGTCAGAACGCGGGTTAAAACAACCGCATCATTTTTTGGATTTGGCAAAGGTGTCGTGTGCTTATAGGCAGAATTTCCAATAATCAGCGCGACGCGTTTCTCGGCAAAGGCCGGCGCAGACAATCCTAAACTCAAAGCTACGGCGAATATTACACCTGATATGGATGAAAAATATTTTTGATTATTTATTTTATGAAACACTTCATTGGCCTCCCAAAAACTCCACTCCAGCGTGAACCGAGCTTCCCAGATTACAGTCATATGGCTGTGTTGGAAATTAGACAAATTTATTTTAATGAAAAAATCTGATGCCCTGGCCCACATTTCTGTATTAGATAGATGAAATTCAATACTGAGGACTTTTTTCAATGAATAATGAAAAAATTGAAGGCCGGCCCCCAAAGCGGGATCTGAGCCGCCGAGAATTGATCCGCAATAGTGCGACCCTTGGTCTGGCCGTGGGCTCAATCGCCATTGCAAATGAATCCCTCGCTCAAGGCGTGCATGGTTTTCGCAAAAAAGTTAAACGCTACCACGAGTACAAACGAGAAAACCCACAGCCGTCGCAGTCTTGGCTGAACAGCATTCTGCCAAACAGCAAAAAGCAGGTTGATCCAGCCTCAACGCCTCATCCAGGTCTCTTTCAGGCGGCAATGGGTTGCACGGAAATCGGCGTAAAATCACGCACCTATTGCCTCGACGCCACTAAAAAGGGCGACCTGACCCTTGCCCCCTGCCTCAAGGCCATTGAGGCGATGATCCCTGTTTGCAATGCCCTGGGCAAACTCGCGGAAATCGACGCGATCAGGCTAAAAGACCAGGCTAAAGCGGCGCATGGTTTTCTTGATGATTGCGAACGCGAATGCGGAAAATTGGTAAGCACCCATACGGCTTTGCAGCCATGCATCGCGACCTGCACGCACGCAAAGCTCGAAATCAAAGCTCTGCTTGGAGCTTAATTGGAATTGATCGGCGGGGTTTGTAAATATCCCCCGGTAAAGCCGGGGCTTAGGATCATGTACCGCTCAAAGCTGATTGACGGGATAGCTTCGCGTCCCCTTGGAAAAACCATCCGTTCTGTACCCTCAACCGATTCCCCCGTGAAGACGGGGGCCTAAGCAACCATCGGTTTGCTTGCGGTAAGTAAGTGCAATCCTCCAAAGCCCTGCCTCCTGACGGTTGCTCGGGGGCCCAGCTTGGTGGGTAATTCGACGGGGAGCTCCCGCTTTCGTGGGCAATTCGACGGGGGCTCCCGCTTCCGCTAACAGTTCATATTCTTCATCGCCGCATCAAGCTCCTCCTGCGACACCTCACGAATATTGGTCGCGATATTCCAATGGTGCCCGAACCTATCTGTGAGCCCGCTCATGCGGTCGCCCCAGAACATGTCTTCAGGCGCCATGGTCTCCGTCATACCAGCATCGACTGCTCGTTTATGAGCCGCGTCCACATCTTCCACAAGAAGGTAGAAATGTGCGCCACCAACACCGTCTCCAGGTGCTTTGATAGTTTCAAATTCGTCACAAAGAAATATTTTTGAAGTGCCTATTTGCAAACAGGAATGCATGATCTTTCCCGTGTCCGGCATGGCCACCTTCATCAGTAGCTCAGCTCCAAGTGCCTCCGTGTAATGCGTAATCGTCCCCTCAGCATCACTGGTCGCAATATGGGGCGTGATGGTGTGATATCCGTCGGGTATTCCAGTCATATGAACCTCCATTAGGTTGAGCGCAATTCCCTCTCCCCATTCTAATACTAGAAATGGTACCGTCTGGTGGCCAAAATAATTTAACAAGAAATCAGGATAGAGTGACTGTGACGCTCAGTTCTGGCGCTTGTTCGTGCCAGAACGCTTGGCGGCCGAAATACTCTTGCCAATTGCCCCGGCCTTTTTCATGCCGCGTTTTTTGAAATGTTTCGCCATGCCCTTGCACGGGTCGCCACGCTTTTTGCCAGGCGTGTACCAAACAAAATCAGCAACCGGCTTTCCAGCTTCGTCTTTGGGAATGAGGCCGCCCGGATTGGACGTGTTTTCATCCACCTCAATAATCATCAACGAGGTGTGGGTGGCATCAGGATCGCGCTGTCTAAGATATAGCGGCACACCCCGGTCTTTACGCACATGGCCATTACCGGCAATCAATACGGCACCAGAAACAAGCCCGACTTTGCGAAGTTGCTGCCCCATGACCGCGTCGCGGTAGCGCTGTGCCCGCGCCATAGGTGCCAATGCACGCTCTGGCATCATGTTACAATGGGACCCTTTGATATCGGATAACAGCGCTTTTCGAAGCTCACTCGCTAGCGGCTTTCCAAGCCCGAGACTTTTCACACGCGGGCCACCAAGCGAGCTGAACCCCGCGCGGCTGATAATCCGCGTATCCGCGCGGTCCGGATTGCCTGCTTTAATAGGCAGTTTTTGCGAGAATGCAGCGAGCGCAATGGGCTGATAAGTCGACCATTTTGGCCAACCGCTTGCTGACCACCCGATCGCAGGGCCAAAATCCTGCGCCTGTTTGCTTGGGCCAAAGGTTCTGAGCTTTCTCTGCTCCCGACGCCATTGTTTCAGCCGTCCCTTTTTCTTGGCTTTTTGATACCCCTCACGCCATGCCCGTTTCCGCTCGGCAATAAAATCATCAACCATTGGCCCCTGGCTAAGATTTATCATCTCCATGACAATCGCTGGATGGCGATCGAGATAGGCAATATTGCGGATCAGCCATGCCTGAAGGCGGTGGTGATCAGGATTGTCGTGGATTTCCCCCATCAGAATATAGTCAAAATGCGCCAGGCGCCCGGCGAGCTCAAATGGGTTGAGAAATTGCTTTTCCTCAACGTCCCAGATTTTACCAACCAATGGATTGTTTTGATTTACATTTGTCGTCCAGCTGCGCCAGGGAGGTTTGCGCTTAGCAGCAATGGTTTCGGTTGATGCAATTACCAAAAACAGCAAACCGGTAATAATAAGAACGATATTTCTTGGCAGCACTTTTGCACCTCAAAAGAGAAGACTTCGATCGAATTGGTTAAGACCCTGCCTAACATTACTATTCAATCGTTAACGCATTCTACCACAGGAATTGCGTCACATCAGGTACAAATTTGGATCGGATATAAAATGGATCTGTAATGGGTGTGAATTGGATATAAAAAGCCAAGCTTAAAACCAGTCACTTGGCGGTGTCACGCATAAAATCGGCAAAACGCTCAAAGAGGTAATGACTGTCCCGCGGACCGGGCGAGGCTTCAGGATGATACTGCACCGAAAACACTGGTTTTCCTTTAAGGCGCAAACCACAATTCGTGCCATCAAAAAGCGATATATGGGTCTCTTCAACCGCCTCTGGCAAGCTCTCCTGATCGACCGTAAAACCGTGGTTCATCGAAGTAATTTCGACCTTTCCGGTTGTATGATCTTTGACAGGATGATTGGCACCGTGATGCCCTTGCTCCATTTTACGAGTGCTCGCACCCAGTGCGCGCGCCAACATTTGATGGCCAAGACAAATGCCAAAAACCGGCGTGCCGGTGGCAATGATATCCTTGATTACAGGGACAGCATATTCGCCCGTTGCCGCCGGATCACCCGGACCGTTTGAAAGGAAAACGCCGTCAGGCCCAAGCTTCATGATCTCCTCAGCCGAGGTATTGGCCGGTACAACGGTCACATCGCATCCAACATCAGCCAGGCAGCGCAAAATATTCCGCTTGGCGCCAAAATCAATCGCCACCACTTTAAAGAACGTCTGTTCAGACTTCCCAAAACCGTCTTTCCACTGCCATCCGGTCTCAGACCAGCTATAGGCACCGTCACAAGTCACAAGGGCTGCAAGATCTGCTCCTTCAATACCTGACCAGCTTTTGGCTTCCTGGGCGAGCTGCTCAATATCAAACTCTGCGGCACTATTATGAGCAATAACCGCATTGGGCATGCCATTTTCGCGAATAAGCGCCGTAAGCGCGCGGGTATCAACGCCGGTAATTGCGATAATGTTATGCTCTTTGAGCCAATTATCGAGATGAGCAAAAGCGCGGTAATTTGAGGGTTCCGTAATATCTGCTTTAAGCACACAGCCCCGAACAGCCGCCGAATTTTTTAAGTTGCTGGTCTCCACATCATCCATATTGGTACCTACATTGCCAATGTGAGGAAATGTGAAGGTGATAATCTGATCAGCATATGAGGGGTCAGTCAGCACTTCCTGATAGCCGGTCATGGCGGTATTAAAACAAACCTCTCCGGTCGAGGCCCCCTCAGCCCCCAATCCGTACCCCTCAATAACCGAACCATCGCCAAGAACAAGCCGCGCGGTCTTTGGTCTTTCGCTCCAGGGGAGGATCGTTTCAGGCAATGTCAGCTTGTTATCTATCATGGTATTTTATATAATTCACGCCCGCGTAAAATGCGGTTCATTGAGGTTAAAGTGCGGCCCGAACGTTATGGGAAGGGCATGCCAAGGTCAACCAGTCAAAGGCGAACATTTGGGGAAATGTTATTTCAGGGCAAAACATTTTCAACCCTTGCGGGAATACGGCAAATCAAACTAAATATCTAGTTGAGCTGATTCGCCAATGCCTCACCCCTTAAGCCGCAATGATCGGGCTTAAAACAACAGGGAATTGAGGAACAATAACGTCTCGAGGAATATGTACGATGCGCGAAAAATTTACCCAGGCCCTCAAGACTGCAATGAAAAATCAGGAAAAACGACGGGTTTCGACCCTGCGCCTGATATTGGCAGCGATCAAGGATCGGGATATCGCCTCACGCAGCGAGGACCGGGACGGTGTTACCGACAGCGAAATCCTCGATATTCTTGCAAAAATGGTCAAGCAGAGGCGCGAATCAGTCGTGACCTATGAAGAAGCCGGACGCCTGGAACTGGCCAACCAGGAACAGGAAGAAATCGATATTATTTCAGACTTTTTGCCCAAGCAGTTGAATGACGCGGAAATTGATGCCGCAGTTACAAAGACCCTGGAAGAAATCAGCGCCGCTGGCCTCAAGGATATGGGCCGTACCATGGGCGCACTTAAAGATCGCTATGCAGGTCAGATGGATTTTTCCAAGGCCAGTGCCGTGGTGAAGTCAAAACTGTCCTGAGTTCTGAACCGCCCGCAAGTCACAATCTGCGCCTCACCTGTTCGCCAATTCCGCGACACAGAGATTGCTCAATAAAACGGCAATAGAGTACCTGGGAACAATCAAATAAATTTATTGTGACGGATCAGTTTCATAAGACTGTCTCATTCCTTCTGTAATTGGAACCTGCCTGACACCATATCCCTGTCTGGCTGCCTGAAAATAATCCCATGGAGATTGTAGTGCCTGCACCGTTTTTTAAAATGACGCCCGATGAATTTGACCTTCGGGTCGAGAAATTTGTGTGGACCCGGCCCATATGGCGCATCGATATGCATCACACCTGGTATCCCTCCCACTCTGATTATTGCGGCCTGGAAAGCATTGAAAAAATGCGCGCCTTTCATGTCAATGAACGGAAATGGGACGATATTGCCCAGCACGTATCAATCGCGCCTGATGGCATGATCTGGACCGGCCGCGACTGGAATAAAATGCCTGCAAGCGTTGGCTTTGGGCTAAACCGTGATGTTTTTATGTTCGAGACCATCGGCAATTTTGATATTGGTCACGACCGGCTTGAGGGCGCGCAACTCGCCAGTGTCTTACGTGTAATTTCTGCCGTACAGTACCAATTTGGCCTCCCCGCAGAATCACTCCTCTTTCATCGGGAAATTCCGCTCACCGAGAAAACCTGCCCCGGCTCAAGCGTTGATAAAGGCGAGATTCTCGGCATGCTCCGCGGCTTCAAGGCGGCGGCTTAATAGCCCGTCCACAACACTGTGAGAAATTAGGGTTATTTCTGCAACAGTTGCCTTTGATGCATTCAAAATTTAAATTAAGCAACACGACAAGTTTCCACCATTTTGTGATAGGAAGACTTGAGGCTGGGCAATAGATCCGGCGACAGAAAAAGAGGGAATTTGCGATGAAAGACGGGTTTAAAAACCTCACCTCCAAAATTTGGCTGTTGGGCATGGTATTGGCAATTGCTGGTCTTTTGTTATCTCCACCGGCCCATGCTGCCAAGAAAAATGCCAATTGCCGGAATACCGGCCAGTTCTCAACCTGGCTGCGTGATTTCAAAAGAGATGCGCGCAATGCAGGCATTTCCCAACGGACCATAAATTCCGCCTTGGGGGGGATGAGACTAGATCCCGGTATCATCAGAAAAGACCGCCGCCAGGGTTTTTTCTCGCAAAGCTTTTTGAGCTTCGCCAAGCGCGTCATCATGCCCTACCGGATGAAACGCGGTAAACAGCTGATCAAAAAACATGCCCGTATATTTTCCCGCGTCAAAAAGGATTACGGCGTACCGGCCGAGGTTATTGTTGCATTCTGGGCGCTTGAAAGCGATTTTGGTGCGAGCATGGGTAAGGACCGCTCACTCCGCTCTCTCGCTACCCTCGCTTATGATTGCCGCCGCCCGGAACTTTTCCGGCCTGAGCTTATGGCAGCTCTCAAGATAATTGAACGCGGTGATTTACGCGCCTCCGACATGATCGGCTCGTGGGCCGGCGAGCTTGGACAAACCCAGTTCCTGCCAACCCATTATTTTAATCATGCGGTTGATTATGATGGCGACGGCAGTCGAAATCTCCTGCGCAGCGTGCCGGATGTATTGGCCTCGACCGCAAAATATCTCGTTCATATCGGCTGGCAGGCGAATGAGCCATGGCTCGAGGAGGTGCGCATTCCGGGCCGCATGAACTGGGCTGAGGCCGATCTCGCCATTAAGCACCCGCGTTCAACCTGGGCGAAATGGGGCGTGCGGCAGCGAAATGGCAAAGCTCTGCCGTCAGACAACAAACAGGCCTCCCTTCACCTTCCCATGGGGCGCAAGGGCCCAGCCTTCCTCGCCTACCCGAATTTCAGCGTTTATACCGAGTGGAACAATTCCCTGACCTATGCCACCTCAGCCGCTTACTTCGCCACCCGACTTGGCGGCGCGCCTCTGGTTTATCCCGGTCGTGGTCCTGCAGAGAATTTCGATCATAAAAAGATCCGCGAGCTTCAGCGCCTTCTGGTCCGTAAGGGGTATGATGTGGGCGGCGTAGACGGCACTTTGGGCATAAAATCCCGGGCGGCCGTCAAAGCATTACAGTCGAAAAATGGCCTGCCTGCCGACAGCTATCCCGACAACCGTCTGTTGCAAAGACTACGTAGACGATGAGCTGAGCAAATAATCAGGTGCCCGAATTTCCAATTAAAACAATTAGTACAAACCTTGCGACCACAAATCTAATCAGGACAATTATAATGAGAACCAAATCCACTCTTTTGATAGCCTCAACGGTGATCCTTCTTGGTGTCACGCCATCCATTGCCAGCAGTCAGGCCTTTAGTTGCTCAGATGCGTCGGGCGACATGAATTATGACGGCGAACAGCTGACCTATCGCAACGCTGAAACATCGCCTGAGGCAATAAATGTCAAAAGTCGGAAGATTTCTGAAACGCCCCTTGCGACCATTGAGGAGACATGCACAAACAAAGCCGGGCAAAAATTTACGGCCGGATCAAAAACGTCACTTCTCGTTCTTGAATATCCACAATCGTGGGACCAAAAGCTCGTTCAGGGCCAGTTCTTGTGTGTTCAGGAATTTGATACCTATCCTAATCAGGATGGAGTCGACACCAAATGCGTAAAGACCTCAACCAGGACCGAGCGGTTGCGCGACACAACGCTTGTAACCGAAACCAAGAATAAATAAGGGCCATCTATTTAGAGGTGTTACCTCGCCGGACCTGCACAAATTTTCGTGTGATCCTTTGCTCACTTATATTTCCCAAGTTCCTTGTGCAGTCTGATGAAAGAGATAACACGATGATCAAACTTTTTACGTTCGGCCCACAATTTGGATTACCCGACGCAAGCCCTTTTGGCACGAAAGCACATATGCTCCTGAAAATTGCAGGGCTTGATTATAAACCCGACTTGGGAGGCTTTAAAAAGGCGCCAAAAGGCAAACAGCCATATATTGAGGATGAGGGAGAAATTATCCCTGACAGCACGTTTATCCGTATGCATGTTGAGAAGAAATATGGTTTCGATTATGACGCCGGGCTCGATGCCCGCATGAAAGGTGCCGCCTGGGCTGCGGAAAAGCTCTGTGAAGATCATCTCTATTGGGTCGTCATTAATGATCGGTGGACAGACAAGGAAAATTTTGAGCGCGGACCGCGGATGTTTTTTGATGCTGCCCCCGCACCTCTCAGGCCAATCATAAGGAAACTTGTCAGAGGTCAGATTATCAAAACGACCAAAGCCCACGGCATGGGACGACATAGCGTTGCGGAAGTTCACGCGCTTGCAGCGCGTGGCCTTGATGCACTTTCAGGCATGCTGGGCGACAATCTCTATTTTTCCGGCGACCGCATTACAGGGGCTGACGCAACGGTTTTCGCGTTCATTGATAGCCTCTCCTGCCCTATATTCGACACGCCGGTTGTGAAAATGGTTGAAGACCGGATAAACCTGAAAGATTACCGCAACCGCATGCGGGCCGAGTTTTTCCCCGAGCTCGCTTAGTAAAAGATTTTCTGGCCTTCCATACCCTTATAGAGGTCGGCGACAAATTCGCCGTATCCATTGTAAAGAAGCGTCGGAACTTTGCCCGTTTTTCCCAACACCCTCTCCCGCGCCTGGCTCCAGCGAGGATGCGGAACGCGCGGGTTCACATTCGCCCAGAAGCCGTATTCGCGGGCTTGCACAGATTCCCAAAAGCTTACCGGACGCTCATCGGTGAAACTGATCCGCGTAATGGATTTAATCGACTTGAAGCCGTATTTCCACGGCAGGTGCAGCCTAATCGGTGCGCCAAACTGTTTGTGTAAAGACTTGCCGTAAGCACCCGTGACCATGAACGCAAGATCATTATTCGCCTCCGCCATGGTGAGCCCTTCTTTATAGGGCCACGGGTATTTATAACTCCACGGCATTGTCGGCGGGTTTTGTTCCGGGGCAATTTTGGGATCAAAAAATGTCTCAAAAGCAATGTATTTGGCTGACGAAAGCGGCTTTGCGAGAGCAACAAGGTCAGCCAGGCGGAAGCCTGACCATGGCACGGTCATCGACCAGGCCTCGACACAGCGATGGCGGTAAAGGCGCTCTTCAAGCTGCATTTTAGCCAAGAGATCATCAAAGCCTATTCGAAACGGTTTTTCGACCATGCCGTCAATTTTGATCGACCAGGGACGGATTTTCAAGGCCTGCGCAGCATCTGAAATAGACTTGGTGCCACCAAATTCATAGAAATTGTTGTATTTTATATTGAGGTGTTCCGGCGTCAATTCGCGGTCGAGTTTAAACTTGGGATTGCGCTTGACCGGATAAAGGTGGGCACTTGGGTCATCATTTTTCGCCAACGCCAATCCCGGCATGGCGATGGTGGCACCCAATGCCGCACCACTGGCCAGGCTACCCTTCATGAGTTCACGACGGTTGAGAAAAACATCCTCCGGCGTCGCCTGATGTTCTTTAAGTTCCCATCCTTTGGTCCGTTTTACATAAGGCCGTTTGATCGCCATGAGCTATTCCCGACTGTTACAATATAAGCCACCATTTAATTGTTTCTATGAGTGCTAACAAGGGCGCACACCCATCCACACCTTCAAACTCTCGTGAACAGGTTGAGATAATTGGCGTCATAAAATATCACAGCCTCTGAATTAAACGACGTGAGATAAACTCACGCAGCCTCCTTCTCATAAGCCTGAAGCACCTGATCGGCGAGCTTGCCAGTGAGCTCGGCGAGATGGTGAAACTCAGCTGTAAACGTGCCAACGCCCGAAGTCACCGAGCGCAACTCAACAATAAGGTCGGCGAGTTCCGTCTCGGGCATATGCGCCTGGACGAGATCCCAGCCCTCCCATCCCGGTCGGGTATCAAAGCCCAGGATCTGACCACGCCGGGTTGATATTATTGCGTTGACCTTGGCCGTCGCATCCGATGGCACAGCAATCTCGACCGCACTGACAGGCTCGAGCAAAACAGGATTACATTGCGGCAATCCCTCAGACATCGCCAGTCGTCCAGCCAGCTTAAAGGCCTGATCCGAACTATCGACATTATGGTATGAGCCATCCTTGAGACAGACCGCGACATCGACGACCTTAAAGCCAAGCGGCCCGCGGGCGAGATAATCCTCGACCCCATGAGCGACCGAGGGAATATATTGTTTTGGTACAACACCGCCTGAAATTGTATCGGAAAATTCAAATCCCGATCCGCGCGGCAATGGTTTGATATCGATTAATACATCGCCAAACTGGCCATGCCCGCCAGATTGTTTTTTATGTTTGCCGCGAATTTCAATCGAGCTCCGGATAGTTTCCCGGTAGGGAATATGGCGCGGACCGCTCTGCATGGAAATTCCATATTTACGCTTTAACCGTTCAATGGCAATGCGCAAGTGCATTTCACCCTGCCCCCAGAGCACCATTTCTCCAAGCTCCTGAATATGCTCAAGGCTGATGGATGGATCTTCTTCCATGATTTTACCGACAGCTGCAGTCAGCTTAACCTCGTCCTTGCGTTCAGAGGTTGAAATCGCCACCCCATAAACGGGCGCGCGCGATGGTGGCGTCTCTATGGAAACGGAGCCGCCCTTCTCCAGGACCAGCGTGTCGCCAGTCGCGACGGATTCCAGACGGCCAAATGCAACCGTATCGCCGAGAGTTGGAGCCCCCGTTTTGCTCGGCTCCTGTCCAAGCACACTGAACATGCCAGATATGCGCCCGTCACCTTGCGGGCCAAATACACTCGCACCATCCGTGAAACTGCCTTTTAAAACGCGGGCCAAGGAGAGCTTGCCGCCATGTTCTGTGTGGATGGTCTTGAAAACATGCGCCGCTGACGGAGCATCTGTCACGCCAAGTCTCGCACAGGTGTCTTCAATAGTAGGGGCTTCGTGCCTTAGCGCCTTTAAAAGACGGAGTATGCCATTACCGTGCTCAGCTGAACCCAGGAGAACCGGGCAGATGTCTCCGGCGCGCATCTCAGCAGCGAGATCATCAAAGACCTGATCACGAGGTGGTTCGATATCTTCGAGCAATTGCTCCATCAACACATCATCATAATCGGCGAGATGTTCGAGCATGGTGAACCGGGCTTCTTCTTCACGGTCCAATACGCCCTTGGGAAGATCAATAACTTCGCTTTCCGCGTGTTCTTTGTAGACAAAGGCGCGTTCAAGAGCGAGATCGACAAAACCGGTGACGATATCATTTTCCCAAATCGGTATCTGACGCAAGACAAGTGGCTTGGTACTTGCGGGCTGCAACATGGGTAGAATATCGCGCACGTGCAATTCAGCACCGTCGATTTTGTTGAGAAATAGAAAATGGGGAATATTGCGGGTCTCAAGCTGTTTTAGCATGAGTTGCAGGGCCGGGATTTTTTTGGGGTCCGCCTCGCAGACGACGATAGCGGCATCAACGGCAGTTATGGCGAGATTTGCTTCGTGTCTAAATTCAATGGAGCCTGGGCAATCTATGAAGGTGTAACTGTCGCCGAGGAAATCGATGGTGGCTGAGTTGAGCTCGACGCTCATATTGTGGGATCGGGCCTCCTGTGATGCGTCACCAACCGTCGTGCCATCTGTGGTTCTGCCTTGCCGGGTGAGATTGCCCGTTCGTGCGAGTATGGCTTCGAGAAGGGTGGTTTTACCGCTCAGGTAAGGGCCCACAAGTGCAATACATCGGGAGTTCCGGCCTCCCTGGCCGTCGTGTTTGGCCATCTATTCCTCCTTTTCTGTTGGTTATAGTTTAATCGTTGGCATCATTCCTTAATAGGCTTTGCTAGCGTGCGCGTAAATTTAGGGCACACAGGCATGGTGACAAGATGCCGTCCCCTTGGCAAGGGGGGCAGGTGAAATATCATGGTCGAGCGACTATCTATTTTTTAAGGCGCGCCACAACCCGGTATTTAAGGCGCATGCCGTCAGCCACTTTAAGCGCACCAAAGAGAGCGGAAAATGGTTTAAGGCCGAGTTCCCGGTGGCTTAATTTTCTGGAGCCAGATGCAATCAGTGTGTCACCCTTGAGGTTAAGGGCAACGGGCAGGTTGAGGCTTTTGCGACGCCCGAGAATTTTTACCGATACTTTTAGCGTGCCGCTTTTCGTGCCTGTTTTTGGGCCGCCAGTGCCTTTGACCTGAATGGTTGAATATTTGGAGCCGTTAAGAAGCTTGGAGCTCAACATATTTTTTCGCGTGCCTGCAATGTCGGACTTAGATGGTTTTGACGCAAAAGCCTTGCCTTCCTGTCGCCTCAACCGCGCTGGATCAACAATCAGACGACCAACCGCTATACTAAAATCAAAGCGGGATTTTTCGCGAGGGGTACTGAGATGAATTTTGCCCTTCAAATTGCCAACCGACACCACATGATTATGGCCAAGAGCGCCAAGCGCACCCGCCTTATAAACCAAAACATGAATATCGGACTGACCGCCGATGATGTCATAAACCTGAACGCCCGCATCCGTATTCTTTTGCGCCAACGCTTGAGACATGGGGAGTAAAAATAATGCGAGAAAAAGAGCAAATGAATTGCGGCAAGATTTAAGGTGCATGTTTAGACCTCCTCATGGTAAGCGAAGCGATACAAGCAGTATATCTATTATAGGCTCAATAACAGGACGGTATTTTGACGGTGAATACAAATCACGAAGGCGTTAACCCAGCCGAGCGAGAGAATATAATCTGTGTCTTTATCGATGCTGATGCCTGTCCGGTGCGCGAGGAGGTCTACAAGGTCGCTTACCGGTTGCAAGTTCCGGTACGTGTCGTCGCCAATTCCTATATGCGGATCCCGCGTCATGAGCTGATCACAATGCATGTCGTGAATGATCATATGGATGCGGCGGATGATTACATTGCCGAGCGTGCGCATGAATTGAGCGTTGTCGTAACGGCTGATATTCCGCTTGCTGATCGCTGCATAAAAGCGGGATCAATTGTCCTCGCACCAAACGGCAAACCGTTCACTGAAGCAATGATCGGCAACGCGCTCGCGACCCGCGCATTGATGGCGGATCTCCGGTCGGGTGCAACGGGCGATAATCTCGGTGGGCCCAAGGCTTTTACAAACGCCGACCGTTCGCGCTTTCTCTCATCCCTTGATGAAGCCCTCAATCGGCTGAAACGGGGATAATAATTCCAACCAATTTGCTTTAACCTTACGTCCCAACTCAACGTCATTCCGGACTTGGGCATCTGGATGCCGGACCCCAGGTCACTTTATTGCAGGAATTCCGCAGAAATTTTGCTCCACGCCAATTCGCCAGTCTCCGATTTCCCGACGGGCACTAGTGATCAATTATCCAGGAAGGAGCGCAGTTTGCGCGACCGTGACGGATGTTTGAGCTTGCGCAAAGCCTTGGCCTCGATCTGCCTGATCCGCTCACGGGTCACAGAAAACTGCTGCCCGACTTCTTCAAGCGTATGATCCGTATTCATACCAATACCAAACCGCATACGAAGCACGCGTTCCTCACGCGGCGTAAGTGAGGCAAGAACCCGCGTTGTCGTTTCGCGCAAATTGGCCTGAATAGCTTGATCAATCGGCAGAATGGCGTTCTTGTCCTCGATGAAATCACCGAGATGGCTGTCTTCCTCATCACCAATCGGCGTCTCAAGCGAAATCGGCTCCTTGGCAATCTTTAGCACCTTGCGCACTTTCTCAAGCGGCATGGCGAGCTTTTCTGAAAGCTCTTCAGGTGTCGGCTCACGACCAATTTCATGGAGCATCTGACGCGATGTGCGTACAATTTTATTAATTGTCTCGATCATGTGCACCGGAATACGAATGGTCCGTGCCTGATCCGCAATAGAACGGGTAATCGCCTGCCTGATCCACCACGTGGCATAAGTCGAGAATTTATAACCGCGACGATATTCAAACTTGTCGACCGCTTTCATCAGGCCGATATTACCTTCCTGAATAAGATCGAGGAATTGCAAACCGCGATTAGTATATTTTTTGGCGATGGAAATAACGAGCCGGAGATTGGCCTCGACCATTTCCTTCTTGGCGACAGCGGCTTCGCGCTCGCCCTTCTTCACATTGCGGACAATACGCCGGAATTCTTCGATCTCGAGACCAGTTTCCGCCGCCAGCTCATGGATGGCCGAGCGAATATCATTGATCGTTGAGCGCTCAGCCTTGCAAAATTCTGCCCAGCCTTTTTTCTTGAGTTTGGAAACACGCTGGAGCCATTGTGGACCAAGCTCATTACCCTGATATTCCTCAATGAAATCAATACGCGCGACGCCGTAACTGTCAGCCAGTCGCATCAAGCGACCTTCAAAGCCGATGAGGTTCTTGTTGATCGAGTAAAGTTGTTCAACCAGCGCTTCAATACGATTGGCATTGAGACAGAGGCTCTTCACGGCTGTTACGATTTCTTCGCGCAGTTTTCCGTAGCGTCTCACTTGAGCTGTCGAGAGCGCGTCATTTGTCAGGCGCTTCTCAACGAGCTGATCCTGCAGGCGGCGCAGTTTCTTATACTCGGACGCAATTGTATCAAAGGTCTCAACGACTTTAGGTTTGAGTTCGGCTTCCATAGCAGCAAGGGAAAGCGTGTTCTCCATATCGTCGTCATCATCTTCATTGTCGTCGCCTTCACCTTCGGTTTTCTCTTCACCGTCGGCCTTGTCGTCATCCTCGCCTTTAGGGCTGGTTGGCGGTGCGGCATTCGCGGCCGCTGGAGCCGCTGCAGTTTGGGCTGATCCATTGGCATTGAGAGGTTGACCCGGTGCGCCAGTTGCAGCTTGACCATTTGCCGCCTGACCGTCAGCGCCAGCAGCCTTGCCGTCATTATTGGCAGCAGCAGCCGCTGCAAGGATACCAATGGTGTTGTCGGGTTTGCCTTCAGGACCGATATAAGTCGCCTCAAGGTCGATAATGTCGCGAAGCAGGATTTTGCCTTCTTCAAGCTCTTCGCGCCAGATGATAATCGCCTGGAAGGTCAGCGGGCTTTCACAAAGCCCCGCAATCATAGCCTCCCGACCAGCTTCAATCCGCTTCGCAATCGCGATTTCACCTTCGCGGGATAAAAGCTCAACAGTACCCATTTCGCGCAGATACATGCGTACCGGATCGTCCGTGCGATCTGTTGGCGTTGATGTGGTGGCTTTTTTGGCAACGGCATTTTTCGCCGTCAGCGCTTTTTCGCCTTCAGCTTCCGTTTCCTGGTCTTCCTCATCAATGACGTTAATGCCCATATCTGAAAGCATGGCCATAACATCTTCGATTTTCTCGGAACTCACCTCATCTGACGGCATAAGCTCGTTAAGAGTCTCATAAGTCACAAAGCCTTTTTTCTTGGCCGCTGCGATGAGCTTCTTGACCTTGGCATTTGACATATCAATGACCGGATTATCGGTAGCCTCATTGGCGTCACCTGTATTCTTGGCATTCTTTTTTGGTGCCGGCTTTTTAGCGCTGGCCTTTTTGGCTGCAGGTGTCTTTGCAGCTGCTTTTTTGGCTGGTGCCTTCGCCTTCGCTGGCTTCTTAGGCGTCGATGAGGACTTGGTGGTTTTCACTGCCATGCTTTGCTCCGAGCGGTCACGAGACGTGCCGGTCATCTCCTAAATCTCTGTCATGCCCACAAATTGGCGTCCCAATAGGTAGTCATATCTGTAACAAGGGCTCAAATTAAAAACGAGACCAGATTCCGGCATAAATATACCAAACCTGATAAAAAGCACTGCGGCCTGGCGGTTTATTACCTAAGCCGTCAAATACTGGATATTCTCCAAACGCGCGTCACCCTTGATGCCGACTACATGAAATAATAAGAATACTTCATGAAAATTCTATTCAACAATATACCCTGCGTGGTTAATGAAATCTGATTAAATCAGATCTTGATACCAAGTTTACGCATGATCGACAGGCAATTTAGACGCTATGCAATTGAGATATCCAGCCATTTGGCTCAAAGGTCCTGACGATGAAGCTCATTTTGAATTTCGCGCATGCGTTCCCATGCCAATTCGCTTCCCTCAGCCAGATCCCGTTCCGCAGCTTTAAGTTCTCGTCTTAACTCTGTTCCCTTGATGTGAATCTCTAGAATATGCCGCCATCCTGTCTCGACTTCGTCGCGTGGAGTCTCCAGGTTTGCAAACCCATCTCCCTTGTGCGTTATGGCATTTTCGATAATGGTAATGGTGGCATCAAATCCCAAGCTCTTCAAATGATCATAGACAGCGTCTCTGTCAAGTGTAACTTGATGAGAAAGCGTGTCTAAAAGGGCACTCACGAGTTCATTTGCAGAACGGGTTTCAAATTGCAGCCCGGCCAATTCCTCCGCATTTTCCTCAATCAGCCATGGATGATTGATCATTGATTTCAAAATAAGCGCGTCGCGGACTGGCATTTGAGCCCCCTGGCCCGATACCAGCGGGCTTGATTTCAGGCTGTTTGAGGGGTTTTGAGGTGGCTTTTGCCAATCTTTTCCACGTTTCCAGTTATTTCCTCTGCGCGTATTTGATTGAGATCCGGCATTGCCTTTGCCCACACTGCGCCAGGCATTAAATAATCGGTCCCGGATTTCGCGTTCATATTGCGCCCGCACGGACTGATCTGCAATTTCAGCCACTTTGGCATGTAAATTTTTCTCTAATGCCGCCCGGCGCTCAGGCGTTGACCAGTCACCCGCATCCCATTCCCGCATCCAAAGCATGTCCACAAGGGGTTTTGTGGCATTGGTAATGGCATGGAAGGCTTGAGGCCCTTGCGCCCGCACCAGATCGTCCGGGTCAAGCCCCTCAGGCATAAAGGCAAAGCGCAGGCTTTTACCAGGGGTGAGTAGTGGAAGGGCGTTTTCCATGGCCCGCAATGCCGCCTTCTGGCCAGCGGCGTCACCATCAAAACAGAGCACAGGCTCGTCCGTCATCCGCCACATAGCACCCATCTGATTGGCGGTGAGTGCCGTGCCAAGCGGAGCCACGGCATTATTGATGCCAACCTCAGCCAGCGCAATCACATCCATATAGCCCTCAGTGGCAATCAGCATGCCGGTATCATAAGCAGCAGTCCGCGCGCGGGCGGCATTATAGAGCACGGAGCCTTTGTGGAAGAGGTCGGTTTCTGGTGAATTGAGATATTTTGCCGGTTGATTGGCATCAAGTGCCCGCCCACCATAAGCAATGATGCGACCTTTGAGATCTGTAATCGGGAACATCACCCGGTTGCGGAACCGGTCATATGAGACCGGAATATCGTCGCCATGTATGACCATGCCGGTGCGGGCCATTTCAGCGTCCGTAAACCCGCGCTCTTTGAGAAATGATTTGAGGGCCGTCTTGCTATTGGGCGCAAAGCCGAGGCGGAACGTCGCAATTGTTTCAGCGCTTAAACCACGTCCTTCAATATAACGCGCCGCTACCTGCCCGCCTGATCCCGCAAGCGAGTTTTGGTAAAACTGGCAGCTCGCTTCCATCAGCTCACCCAACCGGTCGCGCGATTGCTCACGGGCAACCATCTCCGGCGTCTGCTTGGGCATTTGCAATCCGGCCTCACCCGCCAACCGCTCAACGGCTTCAGGAAAGCTAATGCCCTCGGTTTTCATCAGAAACGTGAAGATGTCGCCATGCTCGCCCGTCGCGAAGCAATGATAAAAGGCCTTCATGTCATTGACGGTGAAGGACGGTGTTTTCTCGTCCTTAAACGGGGAAAGCCCCGTATACTCACGACCATTGCGCTTGAGTTTGACACGACCACCCACCACCTGACTCACGGGCAGGCGGGCACGAATTTCATCTAGGAATGAATTATCAAAGCGCATTGGATGGGTTCACATGAAAACGAAAATACTGATCAGCTTATGAGCTTAAACGATTCGCACCCCCATCCCGCCCCCCATTCACCCCTGTTGATATCAGGTGGATGAACCGTCAGCCGATCGCCTCTAACCGTTGCTCAATGACGGTAGATTAATGCTTTGCCGTACAGCTGCAAGTGGCGCGTCATTATCAAAACGCACGCGCTTGCCAGACACACGCACTCCAAGATCACGCCATAGTTTCACAAGGTCAGGTTTCATGGGATCTTTGCGCATTTTATCGTAAAGTTTGATGAGCTCCGTTGTGCCAGTGGCTTTGTCACCTGTTTTCAGGGCAAAGCGAATATCCGCACGGGTTTCGTGATTGCCGCCTTCGGCCAAAACACCGCGCAGGGCGTCTTGCAAACCAAACCGGTTCTTTGTGGCCTTTCGAATATTTATATCAGCCAACATACAAAAAAGCGCACCACCCCAATAGGTCCGTCCCCACGTGTGGGTACGGTCAAGCCCCTTATCGCCCTTTTTCGGCATGCCCTGATGCATGGCTTTTTGAAAACCCATCCAGATGAACTCTTCCGAAAGATCGCCTGCCTGATGGCGCGCGATGCTCTCAACATAAGTCGCCAGCCCTTCCGAAAGCCAGGCGTGTCGGCGGTTCATTTGCGGCCATGCAAGATGCACCATTTCATGGACCATGACCCAGTCCTTTGCTAAATCCTCCTGGATTGAACTCGTGCCGAGGAGTACACGTATGGCCGCACCACGGAATGCAAAGGCCTGCCCGCGCTTAATGCCGCGTCCCGGCACGGGAACAATGAGAATGCGCACGCGCTCCACCGGGAAGCGACCGTAATAAGTGATGACCGCATTTGCAGACCGCCTGATCCAGTTGCGCACGGCGCGTTCACCAATATTAAAGCGCCCGGGTGCGATGCGGATATCGAGGGTGCCCCCTTTTACCGTCATGGGGTTCTGTTCTAGTTTATCAAAAGCCCTGTAAGGCATGAACTGCCCGGTAAAGTCTTTGACACTAAGTGTCTTGGCACTCAGTCCCTTGGCTATTGGGGATTTGGCCGTCTGGGCGCGGAGTGATCCGAGGCCAATAAATAATAGCGCCAGGATCATTGCTACGGCGACGATTGGGGTTTTAAAGACTTTGATTAAACACCACATGACGCCAAGGTTAGTCCAGGTTGCATATAACGCACCAGACACGATGCCGTGAGGATGTGGCGGCACCGTTACCACACCCACCACCGTCATCCCAAAACTCCGATTTCCCGACGAAGGCAGGGATCCAAGCAAGATTGTGGAATTTGGGCTGTTCGAAGTTTTGACGGATCTTGCCTTGAGGATGGTTTACTGGATCCCCCAGAATTCACAGAACAAGTGCAACACTCTGCAATGGGTGTGGCGCTCACCGGGTTCTTTGCTCTATATTCGGGGCAAAGAATATATTGAGGGAGAATTTCGTGCGGATACCAGTATCGCGGATAATAGTTTCACTAGTGATTTTTCTCTGGGCAACGCTTGTGGCTCAGGCGCAGAACATTACCTCCGGCACTGACACGGCCGCCGATGTCGCCGTCGGGCGCCCCCTCGAAGCGCCCATAAACAGATTGCCCATAGAGAAGAAATTCTGGTGGGACGACGCCTGGTACAAAGACGGAAAGATGCCCACCCCCGGCAATCATGATCTTGTTGAGCGCGCGATCAGCTACACCAATCCCAAAGACGGCACCGATGTACCGGGATTTATCGTGCGCCCCAAAGATGATGCAAAATATCCCGGCATCATCTTTCAGCACGGCCGGCGCGGGCTCGATGAATTTACCCGCAATCTCGCCCGGCGCATGGCCGCACAAGGATTTGTCGTGCTTGCACCTGACCTTTATCAGGCACGGTTCATATCAAAATTTCCCATCGAGCATTTACCCGCCACAGAAGGCGACCTCAATGCAGGAGTCGATTTTCTACTCAAACAGGACGACGTTTCAACGTCGCGCATCTGTCTCTACAGTCATACGCGCGGCGGCTATTACGCGCTCAAGGTGGCCGTTGCCATGAAGCGACAGGAAAAAGACGTGGCCTGCTATGTCTCAGCCTACCCCCATTGGCAGGACCCCAATCTTGCCGAGCCCATGCAGGTTTACCGCTACGCGCTTGAGGCCGACCGGCTCACCATTCCGACTCTCATTTACATGGGCGAGTTTGAGCAATATCAGCGACGCCGCTCAATCGAGACAGCGATACGCTCCATGCGCAAACTCGGCCGGGATATCAGGCTCATCGTCTATCCCGGTGTAGGACGCGGTTTTGATTTCCGCCCACCTAATGTGCGCACTTTCGCGGATGATCTCGCGACCAAAGATGCGACCCTCAGAGCTGCCGCGTTTATGAAGCTTCATCTCAAGAAGTGGACAAAGTGAGGCGGCAACCATTTCCTTGATTGCATGTTAAACAGTTGATTTTTCACCAATTTTAAACCTGAACGGGTTGTTCAGATTTCATTCAGGCAAAATTGTGTTTACTCCAAACATCAGGATTTAAGAGCCCCACCCCAACCACCACATGGGAAAGTATAAATGGGCTCGGAACGCCGCTCTTTTCGGAGTAGACCAAAATGAAAACGTCAACCAAACTTGCCCTCGCCCTCACAACTGCCGCACTTTTGAGCGCCCCCCAAACCACCCCCGCTTTTGCCACCGCAGACGGCCCCGACTATTACCGCGTGATCAATGTTAACGGCGATTCAACCCTCAATCTCCGCGCCCGCCCGGGAACATATAGTCGCGTCATAAACAAAATCCCTTTCAATGCCCGCCACCTCGGCAATGCCGTCCAATCTGACGGTCGCTGGACACGGATAAGCTATGGCGGACAAACCGGTTGGGTCCACAATGAATTTTTGGCGGAAGATTATAAAGGCCAGACAACAATCTATAAGGTCGTCGGAATAAATAGCTGGGACAGGCTCAACATACGCAAAAAACCAAAAATCAGCGCACGCATTATCAGCGATATCCCCGGCACTGCTGACTATGTTGAAGATTGCGGCACATGCAAAGGCCTGTGGTGCCCCGTGCGCTACAATAAGGTCGACGGCTGGGTCCACAAAAAACATCTCGCCGTGGTTGGTTATCCGCGCAACAATCAATATTCCGGTAACAGATATAACCGCAACGACAACTATGATCAGGCGCAAAACAACCGGCAGGATTTCCAGAACCGTTACGGCAATGAATATATGGGCCTACGTCGGCACCGCAAACTGAACTGGTTCGAGCGTTGGCAGAACCGCCGTGCAAACCGCCGCGCCATGCGTAATGGCTATTGGTTAAACAGAGGCAGCCGCTACTAAAAGCAGGGTTTAAAAAACTGCCCAATCCCACTCCAACTGCGATCAACACCAATTTCAGATCGCGCACCCGGGCCTCACCGCCCGGGCTTTTTTTGGGCCGGTCATCGCCAACACCCAATTCAGGACATACAATACTCGAAACAGGAAGGCGGCTCATGATAAAATTAGGCGAAGTGACACCTGTATTGCGCATCTTTGATGAGGTGAAGGCGCGCGAATTCTATCTCGATTTCCTTGATTTTGAACTCATCTTCGAGCATCGGTTTGGCGACAATTTCCCGATCTATATGGGAATAAAACGTGGCGATTGCCACATCCACCTCTCCGAACATCATGGCGATGCTACACCCGGCGCAAGACTGCGGATCAAATGTGATGACGTCAATGAATTCTGCAGATCCCTGCAAAGCAAAGATTATAAATATGCCAAGCCGGGAGGCGGCGAAAAAACACCCTGGAACAGTTTTGAGATTACGCTGGCCGACCCATTCGGCAACAAGCTGACTTTCTGGCAGGATGTATAGTTGTAGTTTGGCTCACAATTGATAACCTGGGCCAATGGCCGAAGAAACGATCAAAAAAGTCGCGTTGATTGTGGGCGCAGGAGATTATCTTGGCTCAGCAATTGCCCGCCGGTTTGCTCGTGAAGGCTTCCATATTGTGGCAACCCGACGCCGTGGTGAGCTTGATCAGTTGAAATCGGATATCGAAATCTCGGGCGGGACTATCAGCGCCGTTCACTCTGACGCGCGTGATGAGGATCAGGTCAGCGACCTCATAAAAATGATCGAACGTGACATCGGCACACTTGAAGTCTGCATCTTCAATGTCGGCGGTAATGTTCGGTTTGGCATATTGGAGACCACGGTCCGGGTTTATCGTAAAGTGTGGGAGATGTGTGCCCTCGCAGGCTTTCTTGTCGGGCGTGAGGCCACCAAACCTATGCTCGCGCGTGGACGCGGCACGATCCTCTTCACTGGCGCGACCGCCAGCATTCGAGGGGCTTCGGGTTTTTCCGCCTTCGCAGGTGGAAAACACGCATTGCGTGCACTCGCCCAGAGCATGGCGCGGGAGCTTGGCCCCCAGGGCATACATGTTGGCCATGTTGTGATCGACGGGCCGATTGATACCAAATCGACGCGCGCGCTTTTTCCCCAGTGGTTTGAAAAACGGCCAAGTGACGGTATTTTAAAGCCGGACGATATCGCAGAGACCTATTGGCAGCTTCATATGCAGCCGCGCTCGACCTGGACGTTTGAGGCGGATGTGCGAACATATATAGAGACGTGGTAGCTCTGTGTTTTAATTTTGGGGAGAAACCTTCATGTCGAAACTGGTTGAGTTTTACTATGACTTTGGCAGCCCGGCGGCCTACCTTGCCTGGACGCAATTGCCAGATATCTGTGCTGAATATGGCGGGGTTCTGCAATATAAGCCTATTTTACTGGGCGGTGTTTTCCAGATTTCGGGTAACCAGACGCCGGTGAATATTCCAGCCAAGAGAAAATGGTTGTTCGACGACCTGACGCGCTATGCCGAGCTTTATGACGTGCCGTTCAAGGTCAATCCGCATTTCATTGTCAACACGTTGGGGCTCATGCGCGGTGCAATGTGGGCGTGGGACAATGGATGTATCGAACCGTATAACAAGGCGATGTTTGAGGCCATGTGGGTCGAGGAACTGCCCATGGAAGAACCGGCGGCCATACTTGATGTCCTGGTGCGTGCCGGACTTGATGGTCAGGCGGCGCTTGAGGCGGTTCAAACGCCTGAAATTAAATCGGCTCTGATTGAGGCGACATCCGCGGCCGCAGCGCGTGGTGTCTTTGGTGTCCCGACAATATTTGTTGGCGGAGCAATGCATTTCGGTCAGGACCGGCTTGATTGGGTCAGGCGAGCTCTGGATCACGCCCAAGAGCCAGCTTGACCAAAATTAGTCCTCAATTCGTTATGCGTCTGCAGCACCTTTGCCACCTGCTGCCACAACGGCACCAGCAGCAGCCTCAGCACCAAGACCTTTTGAGCGGCCGTTAGCCGAAGCGCCAGATGCGCCCGAAGCGCCAGATGCGCCCGAAGCGGCACCGTCACCGGCACCGTCACCGGCGCTCACACTCTCAACGGTAGAACCAGACGCTTCAGTTGTACTCGCCTGATCTTTTTTTGAAGCACCATTTGATTTTTTGGGGTTCACACCTTCCATAATTGCCGCAACGCCCATGCCGCCCGCGGTGCAAACCGAAATGAGCCCGCGCCCGCCTTCTTCCGACAGTATCTTGGCGAGGTTGGAGACAATACGCCCACCGGTCGCAGCAAATGGATGACCAAAGGCAAGGCTCGAGCCTTTGACATTCATCTTGGCGCGGTCGATTGAACCCATGGGTTCATCCCGGTCGAGCTCTTCTTTGCAGAATTTCGGATCTTCCCAGGCTTTCAATGTGCAGAGCACCTGGGCTGCGAAGGCTTCGTGGATTTCATAAAAATCAAAATCCTGCAATGAAATGTCCGCACGTTTCAGCATTTTCGAGACGGCGAATGTCGGTGCCATAAGGAGACCGGCACCGTCGACAAAATTATTGCCAGCAGTCTGGTAATGGGTGAGATAGGCTTGCACGGGCAGGCCGCGCTCCTTCGCCCACTCTTCAGAGCAAAGGAGGACAGAGGATGCACCATCCGTAAGTGGTGTCGAATTGGCCGCACTTAATGTGCCCCGCTCCGAGCGCTCAAATGCGTTACGCATGGTGCCGATTTTCTCAAGGTCCATATCGGCGCGCAAATTATTATCGCGAAAAATACCGGCGCAAGGCACAATGAGATCATCCATATAGCCATCATCATAAGCCGCCGCCGCCTTCATATGACTTTCATAGGCGAGCTGATCCTGATCCTTGCGGCTGATACCCCATTCCTGCGCCATCAATTCACAATGCTGCCCCATCGCAAGACCAGTTCGAGGTTCGGCCACGCTCGGTGGTTGCGGGGCAAGCTCGCCCGGACCAAAGCCCTTGAACACTCCAAATTTATCGCCCATCGAACGGGCACGACCAAGTGCCACCAGTCGTTGAGCAAAACGTCGCGAAAAGACGATCGGCGCGTCAGATGTCGTGTCAGAACCGCATGCAATGCCGCTATCAATTTCGCCCACTGCAATTTTTGCCGCCAATCCCATGGCCGACTGCAGACTGGTACCGCAGGCCTGGATAAGCGTCGTGCCCGGTGTGCGCGGATCGAGCTTGGTATCAATGAGCGCCTCGCGGGTGAGGTTGAAATCCTTGGAATGGGTCATCACCGCACCGCCAACAACTTCGTCGATAAGCTCACCTTCAAGATTGTATTTCTCAACCAACCCGTTAAGCGCTGTTGTCAGCATCTGAAGATTGGTGAGATCGCTATATTGGGTATTCGAGCGGCAGAATGGAATGCGGGATCCGCCAATGACGGCGACACGGCGAATTTTATCTTGAGACATTTTTTACTCCTCAAAGGAATGCTTATAAGTAAATTATAGGTCGGCAGGATCTGCTCAGACGTAATTTGATCAGGCGAGCTCGGATCAGGCGGCAGCGGCTTCTTTTTTACCACTTACCCCGGCTTCACGGGTTTTTGCATAATGCAAAGGCCCACCCCGGAACGGTGCAAACCCGGTACCGAAGATGACACCGCCGTCCACGAGATCCGCATTATCGACAACCTTTTCATCAAGGCATTTCTGGCATTCATCAACCAAAGGTTTCACCAGCTCATGACCAAGTTGCTCAAGCTGGGACTTGTCATAAGAAACGTCTTCGGTCTGAGCTTTTCCATCCTCTCCCCAGACATAAAAACCCTTGCCCGTCTTCTTGCCAAGATTGCCGGCGGCCATCAGCTTGCCGACCTTGGAGTTTTCAACATCGTCTCCTGCAATCCCCAATATTTCAGCCACATGCATGCAGACATCGAGCCCGACCTGATCAGCAAGTTCCAGAGGTCCCATCGGCATGCCGAACTCGCGCGCGGCCTGATCAATAAGTTCACGCTCGGTACCCTGCTCATAGCGCTCCATAGCGTCGAGCATGTAAGGTGCGAGAACCCGGTTAACAAGGAAGCCCGGCGTACTTTTGGTAATCAGCGGGAACTTATTGATGGCCGTCACAAAGGCGCAGCCCTTGTCGACCACGTCCTGGCGCGTATTTGGCGCCCGCACAACTTCAACAAGTGGCAATTGCGGCACCGGATTGAAAAAATGCAGCCCAATGAGGCGGGCTGGATCATCCAATGGTTCAGCAATGTCTTCAATGGGAAGAGACGACGTGTTGGTTGCCAGAATTGCACCCGGTTTGAGGTCTTTCTCAAGAGCCTTGAAAAGATTTTGTTTAATATCCAACCGCTCGACAATCGCCTCAATGACAACGTCAGCGCGTTTCACATGTTTGCCTTCAGGGTCTGCGATGAGCCGCCCCATCGCAGCATCAACCGCAGGCTTTTTCCGCAACCGTTTACGGAAGAGCTTTTTCGACTGCGCGAGGGCCTTTTTAATTTGATCCTCGGAGAGATCCTGAATGGAAACCTGCATGCCGGAGATAACACACCAGGCCGCAATATCAGCACCCATTGTACCCGCCCCGATAACATGTGCGCGCAAGGGCTTGGGAACATCTTTTGGCGCCAAAGCCTTCATCATTTCAGAAACCTGGAAGACGCGCCTTAAATTACGTGACTGATCCGAAACCATAAGCGGTGCAAATGCGCGGGTTTCCGCCAATGCCATGCGTTTAAGGTCGCCGCCAAACCGGTCAAAAATTTCGATAAGTTTAAAAGGAGACGGATAATGTTCCTTCCGCGCCTTGCTTGCGGTTTGCTTTTTCATCTGGCCTGCCAGATATCCACGGATCGGCCATTGGCGCATCAGATTCTGGAGCCATGAGGCACCTTTCGCACGTCGCTTTTGCAACACGGCCTTGCGTGCCGCCCAGCGCAATTTATGATGGGTCGGCACAAGTTCATCAACAAGTCCCTGAGCGCGCGCAACGTTGGAGCGCAACATCTTGCCCGTCAGCATCATCGTCATGGCATTCAGCGGACCGGCAAGCGCAATAGAGCGAACAGTACCATGGAAACCAGGGAATATCCCGAGTTTCACTTCAGGCAAACCGAGACGCGTACCGTCCTCGCGGTCAGCGATACGGTAATGGCACGCCATGGCAAGTTCCATGCCGCCACCAAGACAAAAACCATGAATGGCTGCAACAACCGGTACGCGCAATTTTTCGATGCGGCTGAAAAGATCCGTCACCTGCGTCAGGGCTTCAGCGACTTCTCTCTCATCAGTGAAGCTCTCGAATTCCTTGATGTCCGCACCGGCGATGAAATTACTTTCCTTGGCCGAGGTGATAACCAGACCGCGAACATTCTTGTCGCCAGCCGCCGCTTCCATATGAGCAATGATCCGATCAAGTTCCTCAATGGATTGCCTGCCGAGCGTGTTCATGGATTGACCCGGGCAATCAAATATCGCCCAGCCAATACCTTCAAAGTCGATTTCAAAGCGCCAGTTTTCTAGATCCTTCAGGGGGAATGACATATTTTATTTTACTCCGCAGCAGCTATGTTTTTAATCTTCTTGGCTGTTTTTGCATTATCAGCGGATGATTTGTAATTAGGTTTAACGGTACCGGGTTCAAAATGATCAACAGCTATAACCCGGGCCACCAGATCATCCACTTCACGAATAACACCGGCTTCATTGTCAGAGATAACTTTCTTATCAAGGGCTTCCCCAATCCAGTCATTTCCGTGATAGCGGTGAACGTCCCCCTTACGAATGGCACGTTCGACTTTTTTCTCGATTTCCTCCGCCTCAATCACTTTCGGCAAGGTATACTCAAGAATGCCCGTTGCATCATCCGGGTCATTGGAAATATAAATATATCGGGTCAGGCGATCACGTACATCACCGGGCTCAAGAACCATTTTCACCAGCTTCTTGCCGTGCATGTCACTTGCAGGCGTAAACCGTGCACCGAGTGGCAGTACCAAAAGCCGCATAACAGGGCGCGCCCAGGTCACCGGAAAATTGTCGATGGTGCCCTTCAGGGATTGCTGGAACCTGTAAAGCGAGTTTTCTGCACAATAATTCATGATTTCACGGTCACTCGACGGCTTACCGTCATCCTCAAACCGCTTCAACAGGCATGACAGCATATAGAGCTCCGACAAGGCATCAGCCATCCGGCCCGTAACCTTCTGCCTTACCTTGAGACCACCGCCCAAAAGAGCAACGCTCATATCCGCCATCAACGCGAAATTGCGGCTACCGCGGGCGAGCTGCCGGTACCAATGTGCTGTGGCATATGATTTTGGTGGTACGCTGGCAAAGCGTCCAGCAGTGACATTATGAAAGAACGAGCCGAACACATTCGACATCGTATAGGCGACATGACCGCCCAGCGCTTTTTCAAACTCCTCAAACCCCTCCTCTTCGTCAACATTTTGCACGGCCGATATTTCGCTATAGAGATAGGGATGGGCACGCAACGCACCCTGGGCAAATGTTATAAGACTGCGGGTCAGAATATTAGCACCCTCAACCGTAATTCCCACCGGCACCATCTGATAGGCCGACTGGAGATAATTGGACGGCCCGTCGCAAATCCCGCGACCGCCATGAATATCCATCGCGTCATTGACACTATCTCTGAGACGCTCTGTTGATTGATATTTCAGGAGTGCCGAAATGACGGACGGCTTTTCACCGCGCGATACCATCGCTGCAGTTACTCCCCGCGCGGCCTCAAGCACATAGGCATGTTCAACCATCCGCGCCAAAGGCTCTTCAATGCCCTCCATGTGACCAATTGGCAGGCCAAACTGTTTACGAATGCGCGAATAGGCGGTTGTGAAACGAAGCATGGATTTGGCACCTGCCGCACCCGATGCCGGCAGAGATATAGAGCGACCCGCGCTGAGACATTCCATCAGCATATGCCAGCCCTTACCGAGCATTTTCTCGCCGCCAATGATCCATTCCATAGGAATGAATACATCCCTGCCCCAATTGGGACCATTAGGAAAGGCACTTGATGACGGCAAATGCCGCTCACCAATCTGAACGCCTTTGTGGTCGGTAGGAATGAGCGCAACTGTAATACCGATATTCTCTTTGCCGCCCAAAAGCCCCTCCGGGTCAAAGAGGGTGAACGCCAGCCCCAGCAGGGTCGCCTTCGGCCCAAGGGTAATGTAGCGCTTTTCCCAATTAAGCTTTATGCCGAGGACTTCCTCACCTTCATGCTCTCCCCTGCAGACGACACCGATGTCGCGCATGGTGGCAGCATCTGAACCAGACGTCGGACCGGTCAAACCAAAGCAGGGGATTTCTTTGCCCTTTGCGAGGCGGGGAAGATAATGTTCTTTTTGCTCATCCGTACCGTATTTCTCAACCAGCTCGCCGGGCCCCAATGAATTTGGCACCATAACTATTGTGCAAACATCCGGATTGCGCGACGCAACCTTGCCAAGGATCAAGGATTGCGCCTGAGCCGAGAAACCAAGCCCTCCATGCTCCTTTGAAATAAGCATGCCGAGAAAGCCCTTGTCGCAGGCATAATCCCAAATGACCTGAGGAATTTCGTTTTCAGTATGTCGAACTTCCCAGTCATCAATTAACTTGCAAAGTTCTTCCGTCGGACCGTTCAGAAATTCTTCTTCCTCATCCGTCAGAATAATATGTGGAATTTCGCGCAACTTTGCCCAGTCAGGATCGCCAGAAAATAGCTCCGCGTCCCAACCAACCGTACCGGCTTCAAGTGCTTGACTTTCAGTTTCCGACACCGGCGGCAATATAGTTTTAATCGCCCCGAAGGCCGGACGCACAACCAGATTTTTTCGCAATGCCGGAATAGAGAGCGCACCGAATATCACCGCAGGAACCCACATCGCAATTTCCAGGAGACCCCAGCTTATCGGCGAGGTGAAAAAACCCGTCTGGGCGACCAGGGCAAATACCGCCGCCGCCAGCGCCCAGGCCCAAATCGGAGCCCGCCAAATCGCAAGCACAAAGACAGGTATCAATAGTGCCAATATTAAAATTATTGTTTGCATCACGAAGGAGCCTCCCTGGTGAAAAATATCCTAAGTCTCCGGGGGAAGACATCAGGAAATATTTGATGGGGTATCGGCACAATTAACGACCGACATTAAATTAACAGACTAAACCAAATTTGCACTGCGCGTAAAATAAAACAACGTAGAATTAATCGATATAAAATCATTATTCTGCACTAAATAGCAGAGGTTGACGTTAACGTCAACCAAGCGACTACTAAGCCGATCAGTATATCACCAATCACAACACCAAACGGGCACGGGAACATGCACAAACCTATTTGATGAACATGCACGAGACGGCTGCTGATAATCCTGCCATATATCCAACCGATCACAAAACAATTGAAACAGACCATTCGGAGTAAGAATGAGACAACATAACACTCAGTATGGCTACATTTTTTCAGGAGATGTGTTTTTTTGCCAATTTTGCAAATAACGGCAGATCAATTCTCCGAGATACGCGGGAGCCGCGATTCGTTAATAGGCAACTGGCGGGTGTCAGAATCAATTGAAATCAAACAATCAGTCCCGCTCAATTATCCTAATTTTAGAAAAATTTGCCTGGGTGTTCGCGACATTCCATCAAATTTCCAGCATTTCATGCTTATGCCACTGTTGATCTATAGAAGAATATTCTCAAACTTGCATATATCGTGAGATATGAATATGATGGAGCAGATATTATGATGGGCCAACCTGGCACCAAACAACATCAAGGAGCCTGATTTGTCATGGCTGATACAGAAATTACTGAAATCAAATCTGAAGATGCCGCGCCGGTGGAAAATACCGAAAACATCCTCGATCCAATGCGCCTCGCCGCGCAGGAAGCTTCCGACTTGTTGCGCTCCATCGGCAGCCCATACCGCCTGATGATTTTGTGCCTTCTCATGGACGGCGAAAAAACAGTCACAGAAATTTGCGACGCTATCGGAGCCCGCCAAAGCCTGACATCACAGCACCTGACACGCTTACGTCTTGATGGATTAGTTAAGGTAGAACGTCGCGGCCATTATGCCTATTATTCACTCGCGGACACTTTAGCCCGAGATATTATTTCAACGCTTTACGGGCATTATTGTCCTAATGGGGTTGATCAAAACCCTTGATAAATAATTAGAATAACTGATTTTCATGAGGTCTGGTTTGCGTAAATTTGTAGGTAGAATAAAGTCATTTCCACGAAAATCAGTTATAGCCATGTCTGCATGTTGCGCTTTTGCAAATTTCGCACTTGCAGATGATGTCCGCGATTACGGTGAATATCTTGCTGGCGAATGTACCGCCTGCCACAGCACAACAGGTGCGGACAAAGGTATCCCTTCTATTATTGGTTGGGATATCGAAGGCTTTATCGAGACCCTCAAATATTATAAATCCGGCGAGCGCGACAACCCTGCCATGGTCGATGTCGCCAGAAACCTCGATGACGAGCAGATGACGGCGCTGGCCACCTATTTCGGTTCGCTTGAAGACAAGTCCGACGAAGAGCCTGCGGAACAGCCTGCGGCTAAAACGGCTGAAAAGCCTGCAGAAAATTCTGCCATCGCCAAACCCTAAGTTGAACCTGCCGCACAATAAGCCTGGGGAGACAGCTACTCTGTTGACCCGATGCGGACATCTGCAAAGTTGCGGTATGGAGTGATCTGTCCTGAAAAGCCAGCGCGGTTCCATCAAAAACGCAAATGCTTCCGACATAAGTGAAGACATATAGATCGCCAATATTTATACCTAATGATCGTACATCTTCAATTTAATCCGAAAGCATATAAGCATGGATCCAAAATTCGACCGGCTATTCTCACCCTTTCAGATTGGCTCGCTTACACTACCCAATAGAACCATTATGGCTCCGCTGACGCGGTCGCACTCTCCCAATGGGATACCAGGCGAGAACGTTGCCGCCTATTACCGGCGCAGAGCAGAAGGCGGTATCGGATTGATCATATCCGAAGGCACAACAATAAATCATCGCGCCTCCAACGGTTATCCTGATGTCCCACGGATCTACGGTGACGACGCCTTGGAAGGTTGGCGCCGGGTGGTCGAGGGAGTACATGCAGCGGGCGGAAAAATGGCTGCGCAAATATGGCATGTTGGCTTGCACAGGAGAAGGGGAATGGAACCGGCACCCGACGAAATCGGTGTCGGGCCAGTTAACATTTTTGAGGACGGCGAGCTCGTAACGCGCGGGCTTGAGAAAGACGAAATTGCCGAGATTGTAGCGGCTTATGGTCAGGCTGCAAAAGATGCGAAGAGCGTTGGTTTTGACGGGGTTGAAATACATGGTGCGCATCAATATTTGATCGATCAATTCTTTTGGAACACAACCAATGGCCGCGATGACGAATATGGTGGTCCGATAGAAAGTCGCGTGCGTTTTGGAACCGAAGTTGTTGCTGCAGTACGTGCAGCCGTGGGCCCGGATTTCCCTGTTCTATTCCGTTTTTCTCAATGGAAGATTATGGATTATAGTGCGAAAATCGCTAATTCACCCGAAGAGTTAGGGCGTATTTTAGTGCCTTTGAGTGAAGCGGGCGTAGATGTTTTTCATGCCAGCACAAGGCGATTTTGGGAACCAGAATTTCCCGGTTCAAATTTAAACCTGGCCGGATGGGCAAAGAAGCTCACGGGAAAACCATCCGTTACCGTCGGCAGTATTGGACTGAATAAAGCGTTCTCTGTCGAACAGTTGATGGGATCGGAAGATCCTGCTGCTCAGACCACTGATATTGATGAATTGTGCACGCGTTTGAATAATGACGAGTTCGACTTCGTGGCACTTGGCCGCGCCATATTGGGGGATCCTCATTGGGTCAATAAAGTGAAATCAGGGGATTTTGACGGCATCAAACCTTTTGATAAAAATGCACTTCATACGTTGACCTGAATTAAGATTGAGCGAGACAATTTTTCGCTCATTTTCTTGTTGATGATCAGCCCCGTGCAATCAAAACCCATATCTAGGATTTCTTTGTTAGCACAGGCGGGATCCTCGAAGACGTCTTTGAGGTCCGAAGTCAGCGCAATGCCAAGAAATGTGAGGTCTCCTCCTGGCACGTCTTAGCCGTTGTGTATTTGGCGGAAGCTATACAATATTGCCGACTTTCGGCGAGCCGTCATGGCGTACAATTGCTGTTATCATTCTGACAAAAGTTTTAGACTATCAGCATGATGATGCATTTAAATCTTATAGCGCAGATGTATTTTTTGTTGATCGTTGCTAATGGCGCGCCAATTCTGCTTTGGAGGATATTGGGAGACACAGCCTCTTTTCCTGTTGATTGCGGCCTCAGACTGGCAGACGGCCACCGCCTGCTCGGTTCCTCAAAGACAATCCGCGGCGTCCTCGCCTCTCTAGCTGTTACGGCATCGCTGGCACCAGCCATAAACGTGTCGTGGAGCATCGGTCTGGCTATTGCATGCCTGGCTATGACAGGTGATCTGATTTCGAGTTTTTTGAAGCGGCGGATGGGCTTGGCTCCGAGCAGTCGGTTTACCGTCCTTGATCAAATCCCGGAGTCGCTGATACCGGCCCTGGCAGGAACCCGAGTAATGGGCCTTAGCCTGCTCGACGTAATCATCGTCGTTACGTTATTCTTCATTAGCGTGATTTTTCTGTCAGGACTCCTTTACAAGATGACGGTCCGGCGCCGTCCATACTAATTACTCGCTCAGGATTCTGTCCCAAGATGGTGAAGTGTAATTTCCGGTGCGCAATTAAAGCGAACCGGTACGATCGAGGTGCCCGCACCTGCGGACGTGTACCCTTGCATCGCGTGGTGCTGCCATGATCCAGATCCCAGGCGTCTGGGAAGCACCGAGTCCAGAGTAATTGGAGTTCCGCCGGGAAGGCAGATTTGACCGCCATGGGTATGACCGGCCAGCAATAGGTTGAAATCCGCGTGCGCAGCCTGCCGGTAGATCTCTGGCGTATGAGATAGTAGAACAGAGAATTCATCATGAGGAATACGGGATGCGGTCTTTTCCATATTGTCAACGCGGTAGAAGTGAGCGTCATCTATGCCAGCAATATGCAAACGCTGGTCGCCACGCTCGATCACTGCAGATTCGTTTAACAAAACACGAATCCCGAGTTGTTCCAGACCAGGAACCATGAGAATTGAATCGTGATTTCCCAGAACGCTGTAGACAGGGCTCCTTATGAGTTTGGCAAGGCTCGCGAGGCCTGTAAGCGTTTTCTCAAAAGGCCCGAAAGTCTGACCACGGTAATCTCCCGTCAGAACACAGACATCGTAGGTTATGGTTTCAAGAAGGTTGGCGACAGTTTGCATCGCTTCCTGGCTCATATCGACGTGCAGATCACTCAACTGCAAGATTGTAAATCCCGAGAATACAGCCGGCAGCTGAGATGTCCGTACATGGTTGCGTCGGACGACAACCTTTTCAGCGTTCTTTCGGCCACGCCAATAAAAACCGGTCAGTTTTAACACCCCCTCGATTAGCAGAGCTACAAGCCGTGAATTTTCAATATGGAAGAAATTCAGCCCTTGCCCAAAGACCTGCGCTTCATGGTCCTTTTCTACCCCCAACCGCTGCTTGGCATGTAATCGTCCTAACCGTTGTTCCAGGTAGCTGATCTCATTTGTTTTCAAATCTTCGATCCGTTATTATTGAAGTGGCCAAAGGAAATATCCAGACCATACCATCTGGGCGTAAGAAGCCCATTGTGGCAATAGCCATTTAACTCGGCGACAAAGGGCGTTGGCGCTACCTAGAGCACTTTCGGAAAAGTGGAAACCGGTTTTCCGCTAAAAAGTGCGTTAAATCAAAAAGATAGAGCAGTTGAGTGACCTAGACTAAATCGAAACTGCTCTAGCCGGAAAATCAGATCCTGTTGAGGTGCTGGGGAGCTAGGTTTCCAGGTTAACAATAAGTCTCAAAACAGGCAGAAACGAGTCTCGGATAAGGTCGGGTGTATTCGGAGCACCGCTCGTTCGCAGGCGCTGATCGCCAAATCGAAGTGTTGGTCAACTGAACATCGAGAATAATCAGAATGTCCCCTTTCTCGCACCACGCGGCCAGACTTATTGTCGATACTCATCAATGCTTTTAAAATCAAGGATGTGATCTGTACCCAACAAAAAAAGGGCACCTCCTTGGCAGGAAGCGCCCTTTCATTTTGATATTTCGCTCTTAAGCCACATGTGGCTCATAACGAGTTGCCACGAGTGGCTTGTAACTAGTTACCCTTTAGCGAAAATCTCGGATGTGATGCTGTCATACCAGCCAACAGACTCTTTATAAGTCTGTGCGCGAAGTGCAGCATCTTCACCTGGTTTCGAGATGAATTTTGATGTCACCTCAACCATTTTTTCGCCCGACTTGTAGCTGGCGCCAACTTTCACACCATTGTTTGGTGCAATAAGCGACCAGCAAGTGTTGCGGTAGCGAGCCGGGAATTTCTTCTTGCCCGCAAGCTCAGCCTGAACGGCATTTGCAACAACTTTAGCCTGGCTGTTTGCAGAGAAGCCTGATTTAGGCATTTTCTTCGCAACAGACGCATCACCAAGAACGTAAACGTCTTTGACCTTGGATGATGAGAAGTCAGCTGCGTTAATCGGGCACCAGTCCCCATCAGTACAACCGGCCTTGGCTGCAATCGAACCCGCACGCTGTGCAGGAATGATGTTGACCACGGCACCTTTCATCTTCTCGCCACCAGCAGTTTCGACAGTATTGGTCGCCGCATCAACTTTGGTGACCCGGTAATTGTCGATCTCATTGGTGAGATGAATTTCGATGACGTCTTTATAGATGCCTTTAAAGCCTTCCATGAAGAGGCCCATTTTCGAGAATTTAGGCTTCGGATCCAGAATAACCAGCTTGGATTTAGGCTTGTTGTTTTTAATGTAGTGACAAATCATCGACGCACGTTCGTATGGTCCAGGAGGGCAACGGAACGGATTGGGTGGAGGCGCCATGATAACAGTGCCGCCGTCCGGCATGTCTGTCAGCTGTTTCTTGAGGATCTGTGTCTGAACACCGGCTTTCCAGGCATGTGGCATTGTTTCTGCCGCTGCTGGTGAATAACCTTCAATGGTTTCATATTTGAAATCGATACCAGGTGAAAGAACGAGCTTGTCGTAAGGTACTTTTGTACCGCTCTTCAACGTAACTGTTTTACCGGCTGTATCGACATCGGATGCCCAGTCATGAATGACTTTAACGCCGAGTTTTTTAAGGCCGTCATAATTATGGGTAATGCTGTCGAATGTCCGGAAACCACCGATATAAAGATTGGAGAAGAAGCAGGTTGTATATTGGGGCTGCACCTCGATCAAAGTCACATCCAGACCAGGCGATCCTTTTTTAACGAGATGCGCAACAGTACCACCACCAGCACCACCGCCAACAATAACAACTTTACCTTTACCCTGTGCATAGGCCGCAGTGCCCATTGCTGATGCCGCAGCAGCGCCTGCACCGGCAGCACCTAAAATTTTCGAAAATTGACGACGATTTAGGTTTTTCATACCCGTCCTCCCTGGATTATTAGAATTCTTATTTATTGTTCACTAATATGTGAGGGTTCTGATTAGCATGGTTAATGTGGCATGACTAGGTCTTTAAGCAAAGTCTTGAAATATTGCCTGAAAGAATAGCCCCACAAATGCCGCCACCCAAAGAGACATGGTAGAGCAAGACTGGAAAAACCAAGCTCTATTTCTTAACTGTCCTGTTTGAAGAACCAATTCTGTTTCTTAGCTGCCCGGTTTAAAGCCTGCTTTTTCCAGAATATCGCTGAGGAATGCCCAAAAGAACTCTTCACCAGGATAACCCAGGATCCTGCCGATTTCCCTGTCACCATGCAAAACGACAAATGTTGGCGTATAGATCACGCGCTTGATTTGACTGACCCTTGGATCACCTTTGAAAACACGAGTGAGCGGTGCAAACTGGCCCTCCGGCGTCTTCGAATAGAAGGCCCCTATTTCCTCATTCCACAAATCGCAATATTCACACCCCAGTTCCTCGAACATGATGAGCTTGAACACTGGTGATTGGATAGGCTCCATCACCGCTGAACCGCCCTTATCACCAGATAACGCCGCACCGGAAACCAAAACGACCGAAAAGAAAACCAGTGAATGTAACAGGGATTTTAAATATCTCATGAGCCGACCTTGAATATTGTTTGTTGGCAGATCATGCCACTCCATAAGCATATCACAAACCGGTAAGCATCTGCCAATCAATGCATGCACCCCGACCGTGCACCGCACAACCGTGCACCGATTGAGCATACCGCGACATCATTTCATTTGCATCAGAATATTCTAATATGCTAAGACAAAACCGGTTTAACCATATATCTCTGTTTCATTAACTGCTCGACTATATACAGATCGAACAGAAAAACAGTAACATATCTGGTACATCAACCGGACCAGCCGGGCGTTCCGGCACGGTTGATCAGGACATATTGACCTGATGCCAATGATGGTTAATTATAAAATCGGTTTGATTGACCGACAATAATGATGGACTGGGGGTCTCCTTCAAATAGTCAAATTATTATGGCTAAGGAGCATGACACAGTTTGGTTCATCAAAAACACTGAGAGGAAACGATGGCGGAAAAAATACAAATTGAGATTGTGAATCGTCGTGATTTCGTTCTCGGAGCATCAGCTGTGGCTGCATTGGCCACATTGACAACTCTGGGCAGCGGAGAAGCTTTGGCGAAAAGCAACTGGGCTGATGAGATGAAAGCACTCATTGGCGACGCGAAACCTGCTACTGGAAAAGTTTCTCTTGAACTTCCAGAAATCGCAGAAAACGGCAACACTGTACCATTTACAGTTTCTGCCGACAGCCCCATGACAGCCGCAGATCATGTTAAAGAAATGCATGTTTTTGCAACAGGTAACCCTGTGGCACATGTCGTTAGCTTGTTCTTCACTCCTGAAAGCGGAAAGGCCACGGCGACAAGTCGTATGCGTCTCGGCAAAACTCAGGACGTCGTTGCTGTTGCAGTTATGAGCAACGGTAAAGTTTACATGGGCAAACGCCAGGTCAAAGTCACCATCGGTGGCTGCGGCGGCTAACGGAAACAAGGAATTTAAATCATGGCAAAACCACGCGTCAAAGTACCAAAAACGGCAAAAGCCGGCGATATCATCTTGATCAAGACCCTTATTTCCCACAAAATGGAAAATGGTCTTCGCAAAGATAAAAAAACTGGCAAACCGATCCCGCGTAAAATTATTTCCGATTTCAGCGCCAAGTTTAACGGCAAGGAAGTGTTTAAAGCGAAATTGCATGGCGGAATATCTGCCAACCCTTATCTCGCCTTTAACGCCAAGGTTCCTGCTTCAGGTGAGTTCGAATTCACCTGGACCGAAGATACAGGCAAAACATGGTCGGCAAAAAAATCGATCACCGTTAGCTAATCTACCTCGATAGAGGACGGTAAACAGATAATTATAAGAGCCGCTGCAATTAATGATTGTAGCGGCTTTTATTTTGCGGTCGTTAAGCTGCCATCCACGCACAATAACTGTATGGAATTATCCCCTGCTCGCGTTCAGGACTTGTGTGCTCGCGCGTCATTAGGTAAGGCTCTTTACGAAACAAATACGAGTAGTTGATAACGGAGAAGGACTGATTTTATGGCTGATGATCCAATTGTAGCGCAACCAACCCCCTATCAGGTTGAGCTTGAAGCCGGCAAAAAATATCACTACTGCCGCTGCGGACGCTCAAAAAACCAACCATTTTGCGATGGCTCGCACGAAGGCACAGGGCTTGAACCATTGGAATTTGAAGTGCCAAAAACAGGCGTTTTCAATTTATGTGGCTGCAAAGATACCGATGACGAGCCCTATTGTGATGGTTCACACAATCTTCTCTGATCACCAAACCCCAGGCGACAGTAAATATAGCTGCGCGAATTAATACTGATATTTCAAGCCCCCCTTGAACGGGGGGGCGATGGAGAGCCCACGCAATGACGATATTCTGGCGCACAATATTAGTTAGCAGTTTGGTCCTGATTATGCAGGGTTCTGTCGCGACAAGCGCATCGGCCCAAACCGTTGGCGCCATGCTTGATGGCGGGATTGGATGGGTCAATGGCCTGCTTGGCGCAGTCATGTTTTATGACATCATGCCCGGTCCAGCGACCATGCCCTTCATTGTAGCGTGGCTCATTGTCGGCGCCGTCTTTCTCACATTGCGCATGGGCTTTGTGAATCTCCGCTATATGAGCCATGCCTATTACATATTGCGCGGGAAATATCACGCCAAGGACGCAACTGGTGAAGTCACATCTTTCCAGGCGCTCACAACAGCCCTTTCGGCCACCGTCGGCCTCGGTAATATTGCCGGTGTCGCCATTGCAGTTGGCATTGGTGGACCTGGCGCTACATTCTGGATGATTATCGCGGGCTTTCTCGGAATGACATCAAAATTCACCGAGGTGACACTGGCGCAGATGTACCGCGAAGTGCGCCCCGATGGTCGTCTGATGGGCGGCGCCATGGAATATCTCTCCCGTGGCCTGGAAGAAAAAGGGCTCAAAGGCCTGGGCAAAGCATTGGCCGCAATATTCGCGGTCCTGACAATCCTTGCATCTCTTGGTGGCGGTAACGCATTTCAGGTATCCCAGGCACTTGGTGCAGTTTCAAATGAAATCACATTCTTTAAAGAAGCCCCCTGGGCGTTCGGCCTGATCATGGCCCTCGCAGTTGGCATTGTCATCATCGGTGGCATTAAACGCATTGCCCACACAGCCGAAGCTATTGTACCCGCAATGATCACCATTTATCTTGCCGCAGCGATCTGGATTATCCTTTCCAATATCGACCTTGTGCCTTTGGCCTTTGGTAAAATCATCACAGAGGCGTTTACGCCAATTGCAGTTGGTGGCGGCATGATCGGCGTCATTGTGCAAGGTTTCAAACGCGCGGTATTTTCATCAGAGGCTGGTATCGGCTCAGCCGCAATCGCCCATTCCGCAGCGTCAGTAAAATATCCGGTGCGCCAGGGCATGGTCGCCCTTTATGAACCCTTTATTGATACCATCGTGATCTGCACCATGACTGCGCTCGTCATCATCATCACCGGCGTTTACAACGCACCTGAATATGCCGATTTGGTGGCCCAAAACAAAGGCGCCGCCCTTACCGCAAAAGCTTTTGGCTCAGCAATTTCATGGTTCCCGATCGTACTTTCTATATCAGTGGTGCTCTTCGCCTACTCAACCATGATCGCCTGGTCCTATTACGGTGAGCGCTGCTGGACCTATCTCTTCGGCGAGCGCTATTCCATGGTTTACCGGCTCATCTTTGTGGCATTTATCGTGGTCGCGTCCGTGACAAGCGCCACCACGCTTCTCGACTTTAGCGACCTCGCACTGCTCGGCATGGCTTTCCCGAACTTTATCGCGCTTTATCTCTTGAGCGGCAAAGTGAAACGCGCACTCGACGACTACACGGCCAGACTAAAATCGGGCGAGTTTGATTAACTGTTCAGTTGCGCTATTGACGTGGTCCAACCATAAAGCTCTACCATCATGGTGGCCACTTAAGGCATGGTCATTTGCTTCGCAAATGACCTGATCCAACCACAATACTCTCCCCTCATGGTGGCCACTCATGGCATGGTCATTTGCTTCGCAATTGACCTGATCCAACCATAAAGCTCTACCATCATGGTGAGGGATTTGCGTTTTAGCAAATTGTCTCGAACCATGGGCGCTAACCTCCCACCTGGCTACACATCCATCAAGACGCTTGCTGTCGCAAGCTCCTCTCGATGAAGGCACGGAGTAAAGGACAAACACCCCTTACTTATATCAGGCATTTCACCGCCCTTGGGACTCTGCTTGAAACTCGGCAAGGAGGTTTTTCTCAAACTCAATAAGATCTTTGGGCACCGGCATGCCGAAAGCCCGCAATTCGCGTATCTTTTCATGAAGCTGCACATATAGCTCGCGCGCATCCTCAGGACGCTCATCAAACTCGTTCAACAGTATCGATATTTCTGCCTGTAATTCGTCGAGGGTCATGAACATATTCCTTCTTTTTCAGGCCTGATCAACCCAAACATTGTGAACAGGTTGTTACATAATATGGTGACCATATTTTATGACGGGATCAAGGAGAATAACTTCAATCTGTAACTAAAGTCGAATTCTATTTTCGAGCCGAAAACAGGCCTGAAACCGGTCACCGGTCAAGACTTGAACCGCACCTGGAACACAAGTTCCGTTACCGGAAGATAACCGTCTTGCCGCCATTGATGAGTACCCGGTGTTCCGTGTGAAATTTTATGGCACGAGAGAGAACACGGCGCTCTATATCGCGTCCAGCAGTGATCAGATCATTCACGGTCATGGCATGATCAACCCGGTCGGTTTCCTGCTCTATAATCGGCCCCTCATCAAGCTCCGGCGTGACATAATGCGCAGTCGCACCCGTAAGCTTCACGCCGCGGGCATGTGCCTTATGGTAGGGACGCGCTCCTTTAAAGCCCGGCAAAAATGAATGATGAATATTGATAATGCGACCAAACAGGTCTCTTGAAAGATCATCTGACAAAATCTGCATATAACGGGCAAGAACAACCAGCTCCGCGCCATCCTTTTTAATCAGATTGCGGAGTTTCTTCTCTGCACCCGCCTTTGACTTTGCCGTCACCGGGATGCGGGTATATTCAAGGCCGGCATGCTCGACAATGTCGCGGCAGGTATCATGGTTCGAAACCACACGGGTGATTTCGATGGGTAGCGCGCCGACCTGCCAGCGATAGAGAAGATCATTCAGACAATGGTCAAATTTAGAGACCATGATAATCGTGCGGGTTTTTTGCCCGACACGGTAAAGGTCCCAATTCATGGCAAAACGCTTGGCAAGCGGCACAAGCGCACCAAACACATCATCCCGCGTCAGCGTTTCAGGCACACAAAACCGCACACGCATAAAAAAACACTCGGCAAGAGGGTCGCCATATTGTGAGCTTTCCTCAATATTACAACCCGATGCCGCCAGCGCCCCTGCAATGCCCGCGACTATGCCGGGACTGTCCTTGCATGTCAGGGTCATTATATATTCTGGCATCTTGGCTTTATTGGGCATTTGTAATTTCCACGTTGACGATCACCTCCAGCAATAATGCCAGAGGTGGCCTAATAATTGATATAAAAAAGGGCCCTCAAAATTGAGGGCCCTCATAATTCTTATATTCTTGTGGCAAAGACCAGGCACCACGTTAACTGAGCAACTCGATCTGACTAAGTCAGTTAGGCCGCAGCGGACTCGCCTTCCGGATCGCGCAGCACATAGCCACGTCCCCAGACAGTCTCAATGTAATTTTCGCCATCTGTTGCAACAGAGAGTTTTTTGCGAAGCTTACAAATAAAGACGTCGATAATTTTGAGCTCAGGCTCGTCCATCCCACCATAAAGGTGATTAAGGAACATTTCCTTGGTAAGCGTTGTACCCTTACGCAAAGAAAGCAATTCGAGCATCTGATATTCTTTGCCCGTCAAATGCACCCGATGTCCACCGGCTTCAACTGTTTTGGCATCCAGATTAACCTTGAGATGACCAGTTGAAATAATCGACTGTGCATGCCCTTTGGAGCGCCTGACAATGGCATGGATCCGTGCGACCAGCTCGTCCTTATGGAACGGCTTGGTCATATAGTCATCGGCACCAAAGCCTAAGCCACGCACCTTGTCATCAATTCCGGCAAGACCAGAGAGAATCAAAATTGGCGTTTGAACCTTGCTGAGCCGAAGCATTTTTAATACTTCATATCCGCTCATATCTGGCAAATTGAGATCAAGGAGAATAATATCGTAATCGTAGAATTTTCCAAGATCGACACCTTCTTCACCCAGATCAGTCATGTAGACATTAAAACCGTCTGATTGCAGCATCAATTCGATGCTTTGCGCCGTAGCGCTATCGTCTTCAATTAAAAGGACCCTCATCCTAACCCTCTTCTGATTTATCCCGCAAGCGGAACACTGCCCCGATTTCTCAACAACAATTAAATAAACTTGGTAAACTTATAAGCAACATATTAGGGGCGAGAGGTTAACAAACCCTAATGATTGATAAAAAAACATTAAACAATTATTCAAAAATACCGGACGCTATTCATTGAGCGACCGCCCCTTTGAAATCAAATAACTATGATACTTGGAACATTTGGATAATCAGCATTAATAAACCGAGCAGGGTTTACCAATGACGAGGCTTTAAGAAGATAGCAGTATGAGAACGGAAATTCATTTCCGAATATCGCAGCCCCAAACCCATAATTTTACAAAAACTATTGGTACAAAATACCATTCCCCAATGGTGAACCAATAAAATTATCTCAAACCAAACCCGATTAACGAATCACTTACCAATAATAGATACCAGATATCCCCAACTAAAAAAACTGGGATCTAGAAATATCGATTCAATTTTACGAAGTCTACGGAATAAATTTACGTCAATTTAATTGCTTTGTGAGAAAGTCCAGGAAATAGGCGTGGCTAGACCCCGCAACATCGAAATGACGACCACATGATTGCCGACCCGTTAACTTTAAGCAAGTCGGATTGGCATGAACCTTGAATTACTATGACCACACAGATTGATGAGCCCATTTGAATACCAGTGCTCGCGATCACCTTTGATTAACGTTCGAATTTGTTTTGGGGTATCGAACAATGAAAAACAACCAACACATGCTCCGTGCATGTCAGTTTGAAGTGAACGAGAAACACCGCAAGGTACGTGATCTCGAATCAATGATCGGTGATTTCCGCCAGATGGTGATAAATCTCGATCACCAGATCATCTCAGAGCAGGAAAAATCAGGCATATCTGATGTTAATCACTATGCTTATCCCACATTCGCCAAAGCCGCGATCCAGCGCCGGGACAATCTCATTGTCTCAATCGAAGATCTGGAAGTCAAACTTGAAGGTGCTCAGGCAGAAATGCAGGCAGCAACCGACGACCTGACGAAGGCTCAGCAACTCAATGGTCGGGAAAACTCCTCCTCCACAAGGCGCCCGGATTCACATCACAGCTCGCACCGTCTGTAATCACATATAGTCCAAATGGCCGGTTCGGGCATTGGTCCGGGTTGAATTAAAATTCAAACTGCCTTGTCAATTGCACGACGTCGATGCGATGACAAATCGCGCCACCGTGAGAAATGCGGGAGTTGATTGCCCCGTACTGCCCTCCAGCCGGATCGGCAAGGCGTTTGTGAAACAGGACTGGTTTCATTTCGCCATAAAGTGCTCTAATATCCCCGAATGTTAAAACGCCTTACACTTCTGTCGCTAACGATCCTGCCGGCAACCGGCTGTTCAGACACAGAAATACTTGATGTTGCAGCCACCATTGGCACAAGCAACGCAGTGGGTGCACCCACAACCGTCTACGCCCGGGTCGCACGATCCGCGCGCACCTGCTGGTTTGAACCAGGTGACATGATTACAAAAGATCATATGTTTTTTGCAAAAGTCGACCCAGAGGCCGAAGGTGGCCGCGCAGAGATAAGCGTCCGCAAACGCCGAAAAGACGGCCGACCGGGTGCAAAGGCTTTTATTGTATCTTTGGCACCAGCGGGCGAAAACACCCTCTATGATACCCGCAACATATCATTGGACAAAAAAACAGCCGCCCAAATGACCCGCGATGTTGGACGGTGGGCCAATGCCGAATTGGGTTGCCAGGCGTCACACAAACGCAAATGGGCACCCGTTGTGCCCATAGGTCCGCTTAAGAAAAATAACTAGCCCACCAAATCAGCAAAAGCCATCTGGTGGGCGTGTTAATTAATCGCGGTAATCTTGTATGCGTGTCGCGCGCAGTCCAGCCAATCCATGCTGATCAATAGAACGCTGCCAGCTTAAAAACTCATCAACTGTGAGCTTATAGCGGTCGCATGCTTCGTCGAGGCTTAAAAGTCCACCTCGTACCGCTGCAACGACCTCCGCCTTGCGGCGAATGACCCAGCGCTTTGTATCTGGGGAAGGAAGATCTGCAATCGTCAATGGGCTCCCATCGGGACCCATGACATATTTAACGCGTGCCCTGTATTGTTGTTCGGCCATTTGTACTCATTACTTTTTTCAATATGCCAATCTGTCCAAAAACAATAGCCGAGCGATGTTAAAATCTACCTAAGCAGTTTGCTAAATATTTGCCCATCCCGTGACACATTTTGAAACAAATTGGCCGATTAAGATCCATATACTTGCAGTTCGGGCATAATTCTCTATATGCAGCTCATAGACATACGCACCAGCACTTATCTACATTCATCAATGCAATGTATTTTATTATCCTTAAAGACGGCATATATGCCTCAAATTGGTTAGAACCCAGGCCAGATTTATTGCAGTTTAAACTATGAATTCGAACACAGACATAGCGAACGAAATTGGCGACCTCCATTTTGGCCGGCCTAACAAAGACGTGCGCATAGTGGTTGCCATGTCAGGCGGCGTAGATAGCTCATTGGTCGCGGCTCTGCTTAAAGATCTGGGCTATGATGTCATCGGCATTACCCTGCAGCTCTATGACCATGGAGCAGCCGTCCATAAAAAAGGCGCTTGTTGCGCAGGCTCCGACATTCACGATGCCCGTCGCGTTGCCCACAAGCTGGGCATTCCCCATTACGTACTTGATTACGAAAGCCGTTTTTCCGACAGCGTCATGACAGACTTCGTCGATAGCTATCTCAATGGCGAAACGCCGATCCCATGCGTTAAATGCAACCAGGACGTAAAGTTCAAGGATCTGGTCGAGACCGCCAGGGAACTCGGGGCCGATGCACTTGCCACCGGACATTATATCCAGAGCGCGCCCGGCCCTCACGGCTGGGAGCTCATGCGCGCTGTCGAGTGCGAACGCGATCAAAGCTACTTCCTCTTTACGACGCCCCGCGAACTACTCCCCTACCTGCGCTTTCCCCTCGGCGGCATGACCAAAGCGCGTGTCCGCGAACTCGCTCGTCACTATGATCTGCCAGTCGCCGAAAAATCCGACAGTCAGGACATTTGCTTTGTCCCAAACGGTCGCTACGCGGACGTTATCGAGAAGCTGCACCCGGGCGCACTAACCCCCGGCGACATCATTCATACCGATGGACGCGTGCTTGGCCAACATGACGGCATCATTAATTATACCATTGGCCAGCGCCGTGGATTGGGTGTTGCAACCGGTGATCCGCTATTTGTGGTCAAAATCGATGCCGACAAAAATCAGGTGACTGTGGGCCCACGTGAGGCCCTCTTAACCCATAAATTAGGGCTCAGGGACATCAATTGGCTCGGAGATGTGCCGCTTTTTGGCAACGACCTTGATGAAAATATCAACATATATGCGAAAGTTCGCTCGACTCAGGAACCAATTTCGGCCAATTTGTCCCCTATTGATAACAATATACATGTCCTGTTAAATAAGGGCGAGTACGGTGTGTCCCCTGGACAGGCCTGTGTATTTTACGATTCGCCAGAAATTGGCGCCCGAGTATTGGGGGGTGGATGGATTGTCCGGTCAATGGAGAACCCAGGGTCCCGATCAGAGATGAGACAAGATTAGATGACCATATTCTGAGTAAATCTCGGATCGAGCATACTTTGAGCAAAAAAATTTTGAACAAAGACCCATCATTGACGAAAAGTGATTAAGGAGCGTTCTTCATCATGCCTGTACTGGAAAGATCAAGGCCCGCAAAGCTACCGCTACCCGTACGTAAATTCATTGCAAAATCCCGCCAGGCCAAACGTGCCAAAGCAGGACGCATGGAAGAAGGCGCCATTCTGTCTGCATACCGCAGATGGGCACCAATTTACGACAAGACATTTGGTATAGTTGCATCTGAAGGACGCCATCACTCCGTTGAGATAATAAACCAGTCGGAAGGCCGCGTACTTGAAGTCGGTGTTGGCACAGGGCTGTCCCTGCCAGCATATAGCGACCACCTCCGTGTCACCGGCATAGACCTCTCACCGGAAATGCTGGAAATCGCCGAAAAGCGCGTTGAAGAAAAAAGTCTGACAAATATCGATGCATTGCACGTCATGGATGCAACCCAGCTCGAATTTGAAGACAACTCATTTGAAACCGTAGTCGCAATGTATGTCATGACCGTCGTACCAGAGCCCGAAAAGGTTATGCGCGAACTCGTTCGTGTCTGCGCACCCGGTGGTCAGGTTCTTCTGGTCAATCACTTTAGCGAGGACGAAGGTCCGCGCGCCTGGATGGAACGGCGCATGGCACCATTCGCTGAGCAGCTTGGCTGGCGTCCTGTATTCGAAGTCTCACGCGTCATGGTATCCGATGAGCTGGAGCTCAAGGAACGCCGCGCACTTCGTCCAGGCGGTCTCTTCACCATGCTTCGTTTTGAGAAAATCGGAGAAGCCACATCACATGATGACCGCTCTTCAACCGAACAAGCCGCGCTTGTCGCAGCGGAGTAGGCACACAACACGTTTTACTCATCTGTTGCCAAAGCTTCCTTGACAAATCAAGCGGCGCTGGCTTATATCGCGCGTCCATAGGGCTCTTGCACGAAGCAGCCCCATTCTCAATATGGCGGAGTAGCTCAGCTGGTTAGAGCAGCGGAATCATAATCCGCGTGTCGGGGGTTCAAGTCCCTCCTCCGCTACCATTCTTTAAAAATCAATGACTTAGCTCCGCTCCTTTCTTTCGATTGGTGAAATTTTTGCCGTATGCGGGAGTTTTGCGGGAGTCCTCCCAAATGTGTCATTTAAAACAACACGTTCAGGCCGTTTCCCCCCACCTCTGAGCCCATATTGCTCGCCTCGATGAAATTGGTGTGCTTAACAGCAGAGCAGCGAAGAGCAGATTTATATTTTGAGCAAAGGAAAGGAGAATTCGTGCCAGCAGCGGTCAAGCATCGCGGTAATCATCACTCTACGACGCAGTTGAGCGCAACATCAGACTTCCCTCGGGTCGCATGCGCCAACGGGTTTTGAGTCAGCTTCTCCTCAGGCATTCTCCAGTGTCAGCGTAAGCGGTTCCGGATTTCGTTTATCTTCGATAGAACGCCAATACGGTACCCAACGTGTCAGCCGCAGCTTGTCCGTGTAATCAAGGATGGCCTGACGCTCCGCCTCTTCGAGCGATTTTGTCTCTCCGAATTTCGCAATCTTGGCCGCGATCTTATCACGCCTGGCATCGAGCGCGTCATTGAGATCAAATAGGGCCTGTGGGGCATAGACGGGCTCCAGGCCTTTCATGCGTTCAAAAACCGACTCGTGAATGACAGCATGGAGCGGTGGTTTACGCGGTCGATAATTGAAAATCCCGCTGATCGAGCCTCTGATCTGTCCACGTGGATCTGGATTTATAACGATCATGTTAGCCGTTGCCTTGGCTGCCGCTGCCGCATTTTCTCCGTTATAGGCGGTGAGGTAGATCCCCCAGGACTCGTCACCGGGCTCGCTCGAGCCATCCTTGCAATAACCACTGGATATTTTCTCCAGCAGGAACTCAAGTGCCAGATCTGACAACCGGTCCGTTGCAAACCCACCACCGACACCTGCATGGGTGCCAGGGAACCAGACCTCGACGATGCGCTCGGGCGTGAACGGATCGGGCTGCATCAGCGTCGGCTCAAACTCCTGGCGCTCCTCATCAAGAGCAACCATGTGATAGGCCTTTTTGACATTGTCCGGCACTGTCATGTCATGCAGCAGATTTGACTGCTGGAAATTGATACCGGCTATGGTTTTGCCGACACCGAACGAACCGACGGTGTCCCAGCAACCAAGAACATCAATGGGCATCGGCGCCTTGTGCTTGGATGGCCAGAGCGTCCAGTGGCGACCGAAAAGCCGCAGGGTCCAGATGGAACTTGGGGCACCGCGGGCATCTATAGCCCGCGCCAGAATGCGCGCACTCGCCGCACCCCGGCTGAAGCCGGTGATGAAGACGCGGTCGCCAGGTCGCCATACCCGCATGACATCAAGATAAGCGCGCTCAATGATGCTGGTTGCGCCCAGACCAGTGGCCAGGCCGATACCCCCTAGAAATGGATCATTGTCATATTCGTTGCCGATACCGGAATAATAGAGGGCTATTTGTTTGTCGCCGTAAGTTTTGCATAATGTGGCGTCGAAACGGCCTCTTGGCGCGGTAACACCCTCTTTACCGACCTTCATCATTTTAAAAAGCTTGAAAACATTGGTTTGCGAGACCAGTCCGCGTTCGGTCATCGTTGGCGTATTGCTAGTGCCGTCCAGGCAAATGACAATGTTCTTGCGTGCCGTTCCGGTCCATGCCGGATTTGCCTTGAACATTGCGTAGATAAACGGCAGACCAAGAAGAATAAAATTCCATTTCGCCAGCCAGCTATTGCCTGGGAACACATAGCCCCAGACATTATCACCCCACCCGAGGTACCACATGCCAAGGCCAGCGATTACCAGAATGACGGCGAGTAACACGTTGTAGATCTTTGGCGGGATCATTGATGCAAAGGCCGAGCGCTTGACGCTGTGCCGTTGCAGCCGGTTAACAAGCAGCAAAACGAGCAATTGCCCGAGCACGACAATAAAAATGACGGTAGCTGCGCTGGACATATTGTCCTTTGACTGCATGCCGGTGAGCTGCAACGCGCTCGAGGAAACAAACTTGGCCAAAAGGATCGCGCCAAATGAGAGCAGGTACCAGAACCAGAACGCACGCCTGTAAATAAGGCCTATAAGACCCGGCGCAAGTGCCAAAAGTGCCGCTATGGCAGTCAGGCCGAGACCGCCTGTAAAATTATCGCGTACGCCGATAAAGAGATTATCGAGGTAATCCTTCATGGCCGCCGCAACAACGATCGCAACGCCCTTCGTCCCGCCAACCTCCTCAGAGGTAAAGGACTGCAATTCATTATCCGTGACCATATTTTTGGTCAGGAACTCGGCCTTGATATCACTAATGCTACTGCCGCCCGGATTGGCGCACTTCTTGGCGAGTGGTGTGAGAGTTCGGCCGGTTGTCGGCTTGCCTTGCTCAACTGACGAGCGCAAATTTTTGCATGCCATTGCGAAACGATCGGCAAGCACGTCGCCGCCTGATGGAAGCCAGATGACCGTAAAAACAATGGACATTAGTATGAGCACAAGGAGCGGGAAGAACACCGAACCTTTTTTTACTTCGAGCAGCGCCGAGACGTCTTTATGCGCTGTTGGTACATCGTGCGGCACTTCGAGCTGCGGCACCTCGCGTGAAACCTGGTTGCTTGCGTTTGTCATTGGATCCCCCCCATTACGCAATACAGTGAGCAGATAAACAGTGAGCAGATAAGATTTTGTGTCTGCCGGATGAGCCAATAATACAAGCACATCCAATCCCAGCCAAAGGACAGACAGCAAGTTTAAGTAATGACCGAGAGCAACGCAAGACATTTTAACAAGCAGTGCTGCACCACAGTAATGTTGTCAGGGTACACCATGACTGGAAAGGATCAAAATTCACCATTGACAGTACCCGGACAGCTTCGACCGGTATGCTCCTGACTACCGACGGTACGGTCTCGACAATCAGCTTCACCCTCGAAAACGAACCTTGCCGCATATACGCTTGTACGAAAGTGAGGTGCCACAAAGGGCAAATTGAAAACAACTGATCACATTAAACCCGCCGCCTAATTTCAGATCATTTGTCTGCGTCATACACATTGGCTATTGAATCCAGAGCCAGATGATATTTCCAATTTGGGTCTGCGGTCGCTAACTTTTAGTCATGCCAACACGGCATTCCTGAAGACCTAAACACTAACCCATAAATGGAGAAATATTATGAAAATGCTTATCAACTCAACTTTCGCAATCATGGTTCTGGCCGGCGGTATCGGATCATTTGTCCCTAACGACCGGGATGCTTTTGGAACATCTCACTATTGGGAACAGGTTGAACAGAACAGCTAAATTCCCAAAGCCTTTTTCCTCCCCGACGGCCTGGTGTTCGCTTCCGCGCACCGGGCCGTATTCATCTGGTAAAGTGATTTCTGTCTGTATATTGTTGGAACCACACTGGAAGATGAGCCAAATCACACAGGAGCGCCTAAACCCGTGCACATACCAACAACGGATCCGGACTTTGATGCAATCAGGTGCCTTAGCGTGCCATTGGCAGAAAAGCTCAACGCCTATGCGGATTGCAGTGCGGAAAACTATCCAGACTTCAAGCTCTTATATGATTTGCTCATAGAGCGACTTGCCGCATCCGGCTCGACCGAAGGTGCATTGAGGGCAGGCGCATCTTTTCCACCCTTTGTGCTCCCTGATACAGATGGTCGACTTATAAATTCAAAAAAATTTTTGGAAACCGGATCGCTTGTTATAAGTTTTAATCGCGGTCACTGGTGTCCCTATTGCCGCCTTGAGTTGCTTGCGCTCGAAGAAATATACGCTGAGGTTAAAGGCCTTGGGAGCACCATCATTTCCATCACGCCGCAACGTATACCTGCAGCCAGTCAGCTCAAGGAAATGTGCGAACTAACCTTTCCAATACTCTGCGATATTGATAATGCCTTTGCCCTTGAATGCGGTTTGATGATGTCAATAGGGCCGACTGTCGATCAAGCCTATCAGGATTTCGGAATTGATCTGGCAAGCGATCAAGGAAATGACGGACTGTTTCTTCCCATGCCTGCAACATACGTCGTTGGCCGCGACGGGATGATTATTTCGGATTACCTTCATCCTGACTTTCGCACACGCATGGCGCCAAATGATATTTTGAAGTCTCTAACCCAGCTTTCGTCAAAACCTACTGGAGGAGATATTCTGTGAACGACATTTCCCCGGAACCTGGTTTTGATGCGATCAGGTGCCTTAGTATTCCAATGGCTGAAAAGCTTGCGACTTATGCCGAGTGGGCAGCTCATAATGAGCCTCATTATGAATTGTTATATGATGAGCTTATTGAACAACTTGGCGCAGCGGACACAACAGAGTATGCGCCGCGAAAGGGAACACTATTGCCGCCCTTTCACCTTCCCGACACGGATGGACGGCTCGTCCATTCAAGAGAAATCTTAGAGCGGGGGCCGCTCGTCTTGAGTTTTAATCGCGGGCACTGGTGCTCCTATTGCCGCCTCGAATTGCTTGCGCTCGAAGAAATTTACACTGAGGTTAAAGACCTTGGCGGAACCATCATTTCCATCACGCCCCAACGCGCGCCTGCGGCAAACAAACTCAGGGAGATATGCGAACTGACATTCCCAATTCTCTGCGACGTTGATAATTGTTACACCCTTGAATGCGGGTTGATGATGTCGATCACCCCCGCTATCGACAGCGTCTATCAAAAGACCGGTATTGACCTCGCTGCCGACCAGGGAAATGGTGGCCTGTTCCTTCCCATGCCCGCCACATATGTGGTTGGACGGGACGGTATAATCCATGCCGATTATATTCAACCTGATTTTCGCACCCGTATGGCACCGCAGGATATACTGGCGGCGCTTCGCAAGATTTCAAACTGACAGGATTTTCCCGGCCTGATCAGTTCGCAGAATCCACTAAGTCAACATCAACATGCCCGCACCAAGTCGTATTCATCTGGTCAAGTGGCATCTGCTTGTTTATTGTTGCCGCTGAAATAATGATACCACCAACTGGAATGGTTGTAGCGATGCCCAATTCTTCGTCGATCCCAGATTATGATCTGATCCGATGTCTTAGCGTGCCGCTGGCAGAAAAGCTGGAGGCATATGCCTCGTGGCAAGCTCTTAGTCAACCTGAATTCAAATTGTTGAATGATACGCTCTTCGAGCGGCTTGCTGCATCTGGCGCCGCCGAGGGTGCGTTAAAATCGGGAGGGCCGCTGCTGCCATTTGCTCTGCCGGATACTGATGGGCGGCTTGTGAGTTCCGGAGATTTATTGAAGGCGGGTCCTCTGGTCGTGAGTTTCAATAGAGGGTACTGGTGTCCTTATTGCCGGCTGGAATTATTGGCACTTGAGGAAATCTTTGAACCGGTTAAAAAACTTGGCGGCACGATCGTTTCTATCACGCCCCAACGCGCACCCGCAGCTAATCAACTCAAGGAAATGTGTGAAATCACATTTTCAATGCTCTGTGATATAGATAACAGCTACGCTCTTGAGTGCGGGTTGATGATGTCGATCGGACAGGCCTTCGACGAGGCTTTTCGGGAATTCGGCGTCGATCTCGCTACTGACCAGGGAAATGATGGCCAATTTCTCCCGATCCCGGCAACATATGTCGTTGGCCAAGATAGTTTGATTGTCGCAGATTACGTCCATCCTGACATTCGCAAACGCATGGCGCCCGAAAATATCCTTGATGCTTTAGAGGCCTTAATACCTTGAGCCCACACTCGGATGCAGCAACGGTGCGGTGCGTTCCGTGCGGTCAACTTCCCCATAGCCAGAACCTATAGATTTAGGAGCCAATTGATATTTCAACTTTGCTTGTCGAATAGCCAGATTTGTTCAAAGACCTGAAACTTTGAGCAACGGAGGCTAAAGATGAGTAACGACGGAACATATAAACTGGTCAAGCGGATCCGGCGCAAAAAGTCTGGATGGAAATTCAGTTCTAGCGATCGGGAAAGTAACACCGCACGGCACTCATCCCGGTTACCATCCCCGCGTATCGGGATTGCGCTTGGAGCGGGTGCGGCCCGCGGATGGGCGCATATCGGTGTGATCAAAGCGCTCAGGAAAGCCGGTATCTCGCCTGATATCGTGGCCGGAACCTCTATCGGTGCGGTTGCCGGCGGATGTTACACAGCCGGCAAGATTGATCAACTCGAAGACTTCGCCAGATCGCTTTCGCTACGCCGCCTGCTCAGCTATCTGGATTTCAATTTTAGTGGCAGCAGCATCATAAATGGAAATCGTCTGCACAACGCGCTGGAGATGCATCTCGAGACCAGGCGGATTGAAGAGTTCAAAAGATCCTTCGTATCTGTTGCAACGGAGCTCGGGAGTGGCGATGAAATCTGGCTCAGAGAGGGATCTATTACCCAGGCCATCCGCGCCTCCTATGCGCTTCCGGGCATCTTTAAGCCGGTCAATATAAAGGGACAATGGCTGACGGATGGGGCGCTTGTAAACCCGATACCGGTCTCCGCCTGCCGCGCACTGGGCGCTGAAATTGTGATCGCGGTCAATCTTAACAATGACAGATCCGGCATGTGTGTGGCGGATGCCAGCACCGAGCGAAGTGCTTTCCGGAGCAAAACAAGCCGATCTGATGGGCCATGTGCGGGTGCGCCTGGCATCAGGTCCGTCATCAATGATGCGCTGAATATTACCCAAAACAGTATTGCCCGGGCTCGTCTGGCCTATGATACCCCCGACCTGACCATTAATCCGCAGCTCAGAAAAATTGGCATGTTCGATTTTCATCGCGCGGGCGAAAGCATTGCACTCGGCGAACAGGCAGCCGAGCGCGCACTCAACCGGATCAGTCACCGCCTGACGGCAACCGGGACTGGTGCCAATCAAAGTTTTGCGACTTCTAAAGCGCATCCATTTGGAAATGAGGGGGCAGCCACCCACAACGTCTCAAACCAGTTGACGCTGTCTTATTAGTCTCCTAGAGCAGCTTCGATGAAACCCAAGCCATTCTGACAAGGCGAATTTGTAACTAGTTACTTGTGACAAGATCAAGCAAAGGCTTGCAGGCCATATCTGGATATTGTCAAAAGACTTTGCGCCGATATTGGTGCAAATACGCCTGTCCCTTCAGGGTTTCCATCTGGCGGATGCCCGCTGTGTCAGGCCGATTTGTTCGATACACCGCATCGCGCTGCACGTCCTTCCTTGCGGATCATCGCGCCAGATGTGAAACAGAATTGACTCGGATTTCATCGAAGCTGCTCTAGTGGCGTGAATAATGCGGGCTGAACTAGTTCTCATATTCGGTCCAGTCCGCAGATCTGAGCAATTTGATCAATAGTCCGGCAGGTTCGGAATATTTCCGCCCCGCCACGGCAAGAAGAACGAGCGACCGACAGACATTAATATCTTCCAAAGGAAGTTTGACGATGTTGTCCGATGAGAGCCCGACGCTATTGGGTATCATACCCACTCCCAATCCGCTGCTGAGCAGAATTTCCTGATCCCCCTCTGATCCTATTTCATGGCGGTGGGTGATCGATAATTGATGTTCATTGAGCAACGCAATAAACGCAGCTTCCTGTTCGCAATGGGTTCTCATAAGAACGCGCTCACCCACAAATTGCTCGAGTTTGATTGAATTTTGTTTTGCCAACTGATGCCTGGCGCTCATCGCCACCTGAAAACCCTCTGAAAATAACGGCCAGTGATCAATGCGCGACCAGCCGGGCTCATCATTTGCTGTAATGGCAAGTTCAATGCGGCCCTCTTCGAGATGTTTCTCGATATCCTCCGCACAACCACGAATGATATGGATATCGAGGTCAGGCAGTGCCTGACTGATCTCGTTCAATGCGGACATAACAATCCGCGCATCTATGCTATGCGACAATCCCAACCTTAAATGCGCGATTTCGACCTTGTTATACTGCTCGGCCCGTGATTTTGCCATCACTACATTTTCATAGCTCTTGGCGAGGAGAGGCTGCATTGTGCGGCCGAGTTCGGAGATATGGGTGCGGGCGCGCTCCCGCAAAAAAAGGTCGCCACCGAGTTCCGCTTCGAGCTTCTTTATAGCGCGCGTTAACGAGGGCTGGGCGACATTGCACTCTTCAGCCGCCCGCGTGAAATTCAGCGTTTTGCAAACGGTCAAGAAATACCGAATTTGATGCATTTCCATTGAATTGGATACCTCTCCAGTGGGCGGCGGAGTTGGTGAAAAGATGCGCCTTCAACCTCATCATACACATTGGCTATCAAATCCAGATCCAATCGGTATTTCAATTAAGAGATCAAGTAACGCACATTTAGGTCATGAAAAACATTTTGAGGAACAGAATAATGTTTGACCTGGAAAAAGTCCATGCCGATGCGCTCGCAGTCTCAAAAATATGGCGCAGGCGTCTCAAGTTGAAAATCATATTGCAGATATCTGGTTTATTGGTCCTGCTCGCCATGAGCTCAAGCTCTGGCAACGATCTGAACGGCCTGCGCTTTGCAGCCCGTCTAATGGCTGCAAGTTCAAAGTCAGAACAATTGATTCAACCCGCGAATTGCAAGCCCTGGCGCAACGTTCTTTTGGAACGCCACCAGACCAATCCGTGCATACCGCCTCGAGCATTTCTATGAATAGGTTGGTCACAAGAACCGGGTGCAATCAACACACTTTACCCCCTCTGTTCCATCCTTAGAACTCGCTCATGGCCGACACCAGAAACCGTCACCCGGTCCGATAATTAGGAAATATACGGTGAAAAGGACAAGAAATATGTTTGAACAAGTTCAAAACCCACACGATATAAAAGAACCCAATGAAATGGGATCCGGTTCTGGTCTGTCTTGCCAGTCTCATCGCGAAAAAACCACCGAGTATCAATTCCCGCAAAATAATTCAATGTCAGAATTTGCCGCAATCACCGTACACGACCTCCGCAACTCTCTAACATGCATCATATCTGTTTTGGAACTTTTGGGCACAAAGCCTCAAGGAGATAATTTGCCCAACAGAGAGAAGATCCTGGATCGCGGTCTCCGTGCAGCGGACAAAGTTGACCATATGTTACAACGACTAATCGACATAGCGCGTGGTAGCGGAGAGCCCATGGCGTTTAAATCTTGTCACGCCACAGATATCGTCGAAACAGCTGTTGAACTGAGCTTGGAAAATGCCACGAAGAAACGGATCTCTATCTCTGTTAACGGTCACGCCGGTCGAGTTAATGGCAATGAAGTATTGCTCATAGAGGCGATTGATAACTTGATCGGCAACGCAGTGAAATATTCCCGGTGTGACACCCAAATTCACTGCGAGATCAGACGGGTGAAAGGCTCGATCCTGATCCATATACGCGATCAGGGACAAGGTTTCACTACCGATGATTTAGTCCAGCTAGGACGGCCATTTCAAAAATTATCTGCCCGCCCTACAGGAGGTGAGAAGAGTACGGGTTTGGGATTGTGGTCCGTTATTCGTATCGCAGAAATGCACGACGGCACGCTTTACGCGTGTAGTGACGGACCTGATAAAGGAGCAACACTTACCTTGCGACTTCCGGTTACCGATGAGAAATAAACTCTCCGATGTTGCCTGCTTCAGACTTCAGGGATTGGGGAATGGGACCGCCAGTAGCCCAGTCCAGGAGTTCGACGGTGTGCACGACGGGCGTTTGGGTGCCGGAAGCGATCTGGACCATGCAGCCAATATTACCGGTCGCAATGATCTGCGGGGCTACTGACTCAATATTTTTGATCTTCCTGTCTCGCAACTGATTGGCAAGGTCGGGCTGCAGCAGATTATAGGTGCCAGCTGAACCGCAACAAATGTGTCCTTCTGGAATGGCGAGAATTTCAAATCCGGCAGAACGAAGCAAATCCATGGGAAGCTTCGTTATTTTCTGGCCGTGCTGCATGGAACAGGCGGAGTGATAACCGACTTTGAGCCTGGGCGTATCGCCGGTCGGCTTGAGATCGAGTTCAGACAAAAGCTCTGAAACGTCGCACGCAATCTCTGATATCGTTGCAGCATCCTGGGCAAGGACCGGGTCGTCGCGGAACATGAAGCCATAGTCCTTTACGGTTGTCCCGCAACCGGATGTGTTGATGACCACGCGGTCAAGGCCTGATAATTTCATCTCGCCGCGCCAGGCGCGGATGTTGGCGGCGGCGGCGGCGTGCGATGCGTCTGCCTTGCCCATATGATGGGTGAGAGCCCCGCAGCAGCCAGCCCCCGGTGCCACGACGACTTCCACACCGTAGCGGGTCAATATGCGGATTGTCGCTTCGTTGATCTTCGGGTCGAGGACTTTTTGCGCGCAGCCGGTCATCAGCGCGACCCGCATTTTTCTCTGGCCCCGGGCCGCAAAACTTTGCGGAGCGTCATGGGCAGACGGGGATGGAATATTTGCGGGCGCCATATCAAGCAGGCCTGCAATCCGTTTCGGACACAGCTGTTTGAAAGGTTTCGCAAGCCGTGCCGCCACCAGGGACAGCCGGAAAAGCATCGGCCGTGGGAGCACGAATGCCAGTAAATTACGCAAGATCCGGTCAGGCATTGGCCTTTGAAACGTCTTTTCAATATGGGTGCGGGCGTGATCGACGAGGTGCATATAGTGAACGCCTGACGGGCAGGTCGTCATGCAGGACAGACAGGACAGGCAGCGGTCAACATGTTTGACGGTCTTGGCATCGGCCGGCCGGTTGTTCTCCAGCATGTCTTTGATCAGGTAAATCCGCCCCCGGGGGCTATCCAACTCGTCGCCTAGCAGAAGATAGGTGGGACAGGTGGCGGTGCAGAAACCGCAATGGACGCATTTACGCAAAATTTGTTCAGACTGCGCCATATTGCTGTCGGCCAGATTGGTAAGGGAGAAGTTTGTCTGCATCACAAATCCTCCCGCATGCGACCACGGTTCAGTATGAGTTCGGGGTCGAAGTTTTTTCTCACCCTTGCTGTCAGTTCTGCGAGCGCCTTTGGCTGCGGGTGAAAAACCGGTACAGTTGCGCGAACGTCATCATTTGCGCGAATGAGCGTCGCATGGCCCCCATATTTTTCAACCACTGAACGGATAGTCTCGGCGTTAGCGTCATCTTCTGGTTCCACCGCAAGCCAAATAAGCCCGCCAGCCCAGTCAAAATAGTGGCCGGTGACTGGTACATCTTCGGCTTTGATATTGGTCACAACTGCTGCCCCGAGGCTTGGCGCCGTTGATATACGCCAAATCTGCGTCCGGGAATTTGAGAGCGGGGTGACATCCCTGATCTTTCGCCAAAAGTCTTTAGAGCGGGACGCAACTAGGGTCTCGAACTGCCGGGCGGACCCGCCAAGCTCTGTCATCAATGCCGTGGTGCGGTCCGCGACTGAAATCGAGGGGCCTTCCAGTCGTAATCCGGTAACCGGTTGGCCAGCGATCCCCTCAAGTTCCTTGCCAAAGGCACCAGTCACGTTTGATGGCAAGTGCGCGAAGCTGGAGACCTCAAAAGGTAGGTTTGTCGTTTCGGTCATAACTTCAATGGCTGCGGGATCTTGAAGCCCGATAACCAGCAGCGTGGTTTCCGTTTCCGCCTTGGGTAAAATTTTTACCGTTACCTGGCTCAAGATCCCAAGCGTTCCGAAAGCCCCGGTCATCAGCTTACTGAGATCATAGCCCGTAACGTTCTTCATGACCCGTCCACCCGATTGAATGATTTCGCCCCTTCCTGTCACGGATCGAAAGCCCAACAGGTGATCGCGCGCGCTGCCCACTTTTATGCGGCGGGGACCGCAGGCATTGACCGCGATCATTCCACCGATCGTGGCGGCGGCATCGGTCAGGCCGAAGATTGCGCTGTGGTCCTGGGGCTCGAAAGCCAATTCCTGATTATTTTCATCCAATAGGGCAGTGATCTCTGCAAGCGTCGTTCCGGCCAGAGCCGTCAGCACCAGTTCAGAGGGCTCATATAAGGTGACGCCGGTCAAATTGTCCGTCGACACGCGCAACGCGCCGGTTGGTGGCCGGCCGAGCTTCCACCTGCTGCCGCCGCCGACAATCTCGACAGGCGTCGCGTTCGCAAGCGCCATGCGAATAGTTTCTTCCAGTTCTTGCTCATTCCGCGGTGCCAAAGTTTCCATTTGCTAGAATCTCGGAATGTCAGGAAACGGCAGTTTTCCCCGATGAACATGCATATGCCCCAGTTCCGCACAGCGGTGCAATGTTGGAAATACCTTTCCAGGATTGAGACGATGACCAGGGTCGAACGCGCATTTCAGCCGTTGCTGTTGTTTCAGGTCGGTCTCTGAAAACATTGTGTGCATCAGGTCGCGCTTTTCAACGCCGACGCCATGTTCGCCCGTCAGGACTCCACCCACTGCCACGCAGAGCCTCAGAATATCCGCGCCAAGCGCTTCAGCCTTTTCCGTTTCACCGGGCGTGTTAGCATCGTAAAGGATCAAGGGGTGCAGATTGCCGTCGCCAGCGTGAAAAACATTAGCCACCCGAAGCCCGTGTTTTTGTGACAACGCCTGCATCTGCGTTAAAACATGGGCAAGCTGATTACGCGGGATGGTGCCATCCATGCACAGATAGTCCGGGCCGATTGCGCCGACGGCGGGAAAAGCGTTTTTGCGTCCCGCCCAGAAGAGTTGGCGCTCTTCGTCATTTTGCGAAATCTGGATGTGACTTGCGCCAAGGTTTTTGGCGATGCTTGAGACGCGTTCAATGAGGTGGTCAACTTCGGCACCTGTGCCGTCCAGCTCGCAGATCAATAGCGAAGCTGCCTCTCTTGGATAGCCGCAAGCTTGAAAATCATCAGCTGCGACAAGCGCCAGATTGTCCATCATCTCCAGACCGCCGGGAATTATGCCTTGTGAGATAATGCCCGCGACACAGTCTGCCCCCGCCTCTACACTCGGAAAACCAAGCAGCACGGCTCTGGCCGTTTGCGGCTTTTGTAAAATGCGGACTGTCACCTCCGTAATGACGCCTAGCAGGCCTTCAGATCCCGTCATGATTCCCATCAAATCATAGAATTCAGTGTCGAGATGTTTACCGCCAAGGCGAATAACTGAACCATCCATCAAAACAACTTCAAGGCCCAACAGATTGTTTGTCGTCAGTCCATATTTCAGGCAGTGCACGCCACCGGAGTTTTCACCAACATTTCCACCGATAGAACAGGCGATCTGGGATGACGGGTCGGGTGCGTAAAAGAATCCCTTGTGCTCGACCGCATGCGTTATGGCCAGATTTGTCACGCCAGGCTGAACCACCGCGCAACGGTTGGCGTAATCAACTTCCAAAACCTTGTTGAACTTGGCCATTCCAAGCAGAATGCCATCTCCCAGTGGGAGCGAGCCGCCGGACAACGAGGTGCCTGCACCACGGGGCACAACTTTCACATTCATCTCATTGGCAAGTGCCATGATCTTTGAGACCTGATCGACTGTTTCGGGAAGGACCACGACCAACGGCAACTGCCGGTACATGGTCAGCGCGTCGCATTCATAAGCGCGCAATTCGGTCTCTTCGTCGATCACATTATCTGGTGGTACAACGTGGCGCAGCCGGTCTATAAGAGCGGCTCGGTTCCGGAGAATCTCCTTCTCGGGTTCGGGCATGGTTAGGGACATATCTCTTCTCCACGACGATTACAGCGAAATGATCTGCACTTTGCCTTCAGCGATGGCGCGCTCCATGGCCGCGTTTGCGACCGCCAGATCCTGCAATCCTACACCAGTTCCGTCAAAAAGGGTGATCTCGCTGTCATTTCTCCGGCCCGGATGAGCGCCATTGATCACCTCACCAATCGGTGTGATGTCATCTGAGCCAATCAATCCCTGAAGCTTGGCGTGCTGGATCTCGCCAATCGTGGAGGACTGCGATACATCGTCGGTAAACAGACTGGCCCCGGCAGCCAATTTGGGATCCACCTCCTGTTTTCCAGCTGTGTCCGCCCCCATACAGGCGAGATGCGTGCCAGGCTTTACCCAATCCTTCATGATCAGGGCCTCATGGGAGGCGGTCATGGTGATAATGACATCAGCCTCAGCGCAGAGGTCTTCGCGATCCATGGCTTCGAATGGCAACCCGATATATTCCGCCGCCGCACGAAGTCCGGAAAGCCGGTCGGCCGTCTTGTTCCAGGCAATGATTTTCTTGAAATCGCGTTGTTCTGCTGCCGCCCGCAGTTGGAAGGCGGACTGGTGCCCCGCCCCCAGAATGCCCAGGACTTCAGCATCAGTGCGCGCGAGGTGTGTGATCGAGACAGCGGACGCCGCGGCGGTGCGCACGGCGGTCAAATAGTTGCCGCCAACGATTGCCCTCAGCCGACCCGTGTCCGGATCAAACAACAATATCGATGATTGATGATTAGTCAGGCCACGGCTCGCATTTTCCGGCCAATAGCCACCCGCCTTGACGCCAAGGATAAGGGCCGATCTGTCAAATCCGGATTTGAATCCATAAAGCGCCTGGCTATGTCCAAGCGCCTCCCGGACGACAGGAAAATTCCTGGCGTCACCTCGCGCCATAGCAGCAAACACATTCTCAACCGCTGTGAACGCGTCGCCGCGCCCGACAACCTGCTGGCAGACCTCTTCTGTGACAATCAAAACGCTGTCGGCATTTATGCTTTTCACTTTGCCCTCTCAATCTTGCAAGAAAAAAAGGGAAGCGCACCCCTGAAGGAGAGCGCGCTTCCCAAAAACCGGATAAGGGGAGATACCGACCTAATAGGCTTTGCCACGCGCAGAGACGGGCCAAACCGTTTCTACCTTGCCGTTCCGTACGCCCACATACCAATCGTGCACATTACAGGTCGGGTCGCAATGCCCGGGCACAAGTTTCAATTTGTCATTGACCTTCAGGACCCCCTTCGGGTCGTCTATAACGCCATGCTCATCAGAGCATTTGATATACTCAACATCATCGCGGCCATAGATAACGGGAAGACCGCTGTCGACCGACTGCGCCTTGAGCCCCGCATCGCATATGGCTTTGTCTGCCTTGGCGTGACTCATGACGCTGGTCAGGATGAACAGCGCATAATCCCACTCATTCTGGTCAATACGATTGCCGTCCGCATCAAGAATACGGCCATAGTCAGCGTCCATGAAAGCATAGGAACCGCATTGCAGCTCGTTAAAAATGCCTGAATTGCCTTCGAAATAATAGCTGCCAGTGCCGCCGCCGCCAATGATATCGCATTCAAGGCCTCGCACCTTCAACGCGTCGACCGCGTCGTTGACCATGGCAACCGCAACATCGATTTTTGCCTTGCGGTCCTCATAGGCATCCATATGTTGCATGGCGCCTTGATAGGCTTGCAAGCCCGCAAATTTGAGACCCGTCGCCGCATTGATCGCCTTGGCGATCTCGACAACATCATTTGTCTCAGTCACACCGCAACGTCCCGCGCCGCAATCGATTTCAACCAGACATTCAATTTGGGTGCCATGACGCTCGGCCGCTTCAGAAAGCTCCGGAACATTGGCGATGTCATCGACACAACAAATCGTCCGCGCCCCAAGTTTCGGAAGCCGGGCAAGGCGGTCGATCTTTTGTGGATCGCGGACCTGGTTGGAGACCAGCACGTCCTTGATCCCGCCACGTGCAAAGACTTCCGCCTCTGAAACTTTCTGACAGCACACCCCGCACGCTCCACCCAGTTTATGCTGGAGCAAGGCCACGTCGACGGACTTGTGCATTTTGCCGTGCACCCTGTGGCGCACCCCCATCTGCGCGGCAAAGTCGCCCATTTTTCGAATGTTCCGTTCCAGGGCGTCGAGGTCCAGCACCAGGCAGGGGGTCTGGATCTCACTCTCATTCATACCTGGAACAGCCGGTATGTCATAACCAACGTCGAGTTCCGGCACAGTTTTCGTAAATGCATTCATCAGTCTGCTTCCCTTATTTTGTCATCCAAGGTAATTTATTCAGGTCAACATTGCCGCCGGTGATAATCACGCCGACGCGCTTGCTGCGAAAGACATCCGGATTCTTCAAGATTGCGGCCAGTGGAACGGCGCTGCTCGGCTCCATGACTATTTTCATAACTTTCCAAATGAGCTTCATTGCATCAATGATCTCTTTTTCGCTCACTGTGAGAATGTCAGTGACGTAATTTGATACGAAGTGCCACGTATTCTCCTTCAGCGGGACTTTCAGCCCATCTGCAATGGTAACCGGCGCATCATCGGCAATGATGTGACCTGCTTTAAAGCTCCGATAGGCGTCATCCGCCTGTTCCGGTTCTGCCGCGTAAATCTTCACATCGGGCGCAATATTACTGAGCGTCAGGCAGGTGCCAGAGACCATACCGCCACCGCCTATTGGGGCGATCACGGCATCAAGCCCGTCAATCTGGGTAACCATTTCCCGTGAACAGGTTGCCTGGCCGACAATGACGCGTGGGTCATTATAGGGATGGACGAATTCCGCACCGCTTTCTGCCACCACTTGGGCAAAAACCGCCTCACGGCTTGATGTCGAGGCTTCGCACTCAACAATGGTTCCGCCGTATCCCCTGACAGCGTCTTTCTTGGCACGTGGAGCTGATTGAGGCATAACCACGGTACACGGAATACCCCGTCGCCCGGCCGCATAACTCAGCGCAAGACCATGATTACCGGAAGAGTGTGTGGCCACACCTTTCTCAGCCATCTCATCGCTCAATCCAAACACCGCATTGGACGCGCCGCGCGCCTTGAAGACGCCCGCCTTCTGGAAGTTTTCACATTTGAAAAAAAGTTCAGCCTGGGCAAGCTCATTGATCATGCGCGACGTCAGGACCGGCGTTTCATGAATATAAGGCCGGATACGCTCATGCGCGATCACGACATCCTCAAAAACCGGCAGCTGATTTTGTGTCTCGGTTGTTGTCATTGCGAGCTCGGCTGACATGGCCTTATCTCCTCATTTGAAAACGCCAATTTAAAAATACCCCAGCCAAAAAAGCCAAACCGCATCCATCCGCGGAGCAGTCGTGCGACTTCGAGGAGGATTTTAAGTAGGTGCAGGTCCAGAGTCAATAAATAATGGAATATTATTTTACGATGTGGAAAAATGATCTAAATCGTTGTTATTAGGTATATTATGCAAGTTGATAGGAGCAGATAGAACATGTTATGAAATATTTTTTTAATATTATTCTCTTGGTTGGAGAGTGAGAGGCAGATAGAAGGATTTACGGTATGGCAGCGGTTGGAAACGCTAAAAAAACGCGCGGTCGGCCGCGGGCTACTACGCATGGCGAAAAGTCCGGCAACACTGTGCAAGCGGTCGATCGCGCCTTTCAGCTGCTGCGCAACATTGCCGAAACACAAGATGGAACGCTGACCGAAATTTCCATGAACGCAGGTATGGCACCATCCACCACGCACCGACTACTGATGACCATGCAAAATCATGGCTTGGTCGCCTTTGATGAAAGCAACCAGCACTGGCAGATCGGGGTTGAAGCATTTCGTATCGGCAGCGCCTTTCTCCGCCGCACAAAGGTTGTCGATGCAGGCCGCCCTAGCATGAGAACCCTCATGGAAAAGACCGGCGAAACGTCCAATCTCGCAATCATGGATGACAGCCAGGTGGTTTTCATTTCGCAGATCGAAACACCCGCAGCGATCAGGGCCTCCTTTCCATCCGGCACGCGCGCCGCCATGCACTCCTCTGGAATAGGCAAGGCGCTGCTTGCAGAGCTGTCGCGCGAAAAAGTTCAGGCTATCCTGCAGAAAAGCGGACTACCATCTTTCACGCCGAACACAATTACATCGGCAACCGCCTTGTTTGCGGATTTGAAAGAGATCAGACAGCGCGGATGGTCGATTGACAATGAGGAGCGCACCGCCGGCATGAGGTGTATCGCAGCCGCAATCTTCAATGAATATGGCGAACCCGTTGCAGGCATTTCCATTTCCGGACCAAGCGCACGCCTCACGGACGAAAAACTTGGCGAGTTTGCACCGCTGGTCAAGCGAATGGCCGACAAGGTCACACTGGCCATTGGTGGCGTTATAGCCAAACACGGCTCATCCTGACACCAGGCCGTTAACCCACCCTCCTGCAATTGAGCGCAATACGTCCGCTAACGCTAATCCCCACCTATCAGGCCGTAACAGCTACCGGAGGAGCTGCGGAACAGGTTCAAGGGTATTGTTCAGCCGGGGCGATTTACCAGCTGATGTCTAAAACGTCTCCTTCTGGAAAATGTCAGATTTGGACAGCACCAGGTCAACATATCCCGGATCACAATGCTTAAAGTTTGTCAGCCAAATCCATAAAATTTTGCAACATTACCAATATCCTCCCGGTCACTGACCAACGTGTTCTCAATTGCCTCCTCATCGGCATAGCCAATGCTCATACCCGAAACCAAAACTTCCCTGTCCGGGATCTCAAGGTGACGGAAAATCGGCTCTTGAAACTGTATCCATGCCGCCTGCGGACAGGTGTGGAGCCCAAGCTCACGCGCAGCCAGCATCACAGTCTGCATATAAAGCCCGACATCAGCCCAGCTACCTCGCCCGAGATAAGCATCCGTCGTGAAAAAGAGCCCCACCGGCGCATCAAAAAAGGAGAAATTCCTCAAGCCCTGCCGTCCACTTGCCTCCCTGTCCCCTTTTTCTATACCCAGAAGACCGTAAAGCGCCCATCCAAGTTCCCGGCGTCGCTGACGATGCACATCTTCCCATTCCGATGAATAATAATCATAATCCTCGAAACTTGTAGCCTCACCCGATTTTGCAAGTGCCGTCACATCACGAACGATCGCATCACGAATATCGCCAGCGCATGCATAGACATGCCACGGCTGGGTATTGGTGCCACTTGGCGCTCTTTGCGCAACGCGCAATATCGTCTCAATATCATCTCTTGAAACCGGATCACTTTTAAACGCCCGCACAGATTTTCGCGATGAGATTGCCTCAAAGAGTTCCATAGCCGTACTCCATCCATTGCATGAGACATTTTGATACAGCATCTCCCACTAATCTCAAGGAATACAATCAATTCCCGCGTGAAAGTCATCGTCGTCATCATGAACGAATTCCCAACCATATCAATGCCTTGTATATAAATATCATCCAGCACCCGACCAACAAAAGCATCAGCTCTATGTGGTCATGGAATCACGTGTTCCATTTAAGCAGTCACTGCCACCCATTGCCCCTCAATCAGAGGCAAAAGGATTGCTGTAGCTGATGAATTTATTCTGAGCAGCCAGATCGACGTTAATTTCGTCGAGCGCCGTTTGCATCCGCGCCTGCAGCACTGCAACCATCTCAGTGCTACTCATGGTTTCCATCATCTCTCCCACATTAAGCGGCTCGGGTACGCGGAGATGAGCGGTTCGCGGTCCAACAGGTTGCGGTACAAACTGGTTCATGCTGTCGCGCAATGTCCCCTTGCAATAATCGTTACGAATACGCTTAATGCTTTCCGCAACATGCTCCTGGGTCAAAGATGCACCTTCATAAATTCCGCGGTGCATGCGCCGCAATTGCCGCAGATCTTTAATCAGGGTTTGGACAGACTTGGTATCATCTGTTTTCTCTAAACTCCCGCGCAACCACCGCTCACTATGGCGGATGAGATCCTTCGCAACATCCTCCATCGAGGCACCATTGTCAGGCAGATTTACCCCCTCCACCTCCAGGCGATCACACGTCCCGCCAAGTAAATCGCATATTTTCCCGATGAGCAGATCCTGGCGGTCAAAATAATTTCCATTTGAGGGATGAACGCCGTAACGCGCCTCAACCCGGGCCAAAAGGGAGGAATAAATTTGAAAAAGTCGCAACGCCGGATTATCACCCCGGGAGGATTTCTCTATTGCGAGAGAATTCTCCACATAATCAAGCTCCCCGTGCAACCCCCGCTCCACATTTCGGTTAAACTTCAATTTCCAGACAACCGGTGCAACCATTGCCGTCCGCCCGTCCCCGCGCCGCGAAGCTTCCATAGCCATATCTATGGCACCGGGAAACAATGGAGAAATTAGATCATTGTGCCAGCCCACCCCGCCCTCAGGATGCAGCAATACGTTATGCCCCTTGAGCGCCCAGTCGATTGAGTAGGTTTTACCCGCCTGACCACCAACACCAGGAATTTGCGCAATCAGATTATTCATAAGCCAGAATTTTTGCCCCCGCGCCCCCATGCCGTTAACCACACTATGGGTCGCCCAACTGGCAGTTCGGGGTGCCAATCGGCTCATGACTTCCTTATCAAGCATCCAGTCGGTGAAAAATTCCGGATGATTGGGAACGATAAAACAGGCGTTCTTGGGCGACACAGCGCTCTCAAGGCGTTGTTCATGCTCGGAGGGAAAATCAATAACCGGAATGTTAACCAAGCCCCGAATGCCCGGCACATCGCCGATCAGGGGAATTGAGCGCAATCCAGGTATGCCGCCAAGATTAAGCCAGCGATTGACCGGCGTCAGAAAGCGGATCAGCCTATAGGATGGTTCCGGCGCCTTGAAAGTCATCAGCCGTCCCGGTTTTCCAGCACCATTTTCCAAAGGTGCCTTTAGCGCTCCATCATTTTCAACGTTTGAGTTCAATGGGCGAGCAGCCCCGGTTGATTGAGTTGTCGCCTCATTTTTGTCTGTCATGCCAATATTCACCAAATGATAGATTTTAATAAATTTAGATCCGCGCGATAATCACGCCACACAGTACTGGAGAAACCCAAGAAAAGCATTAACCGGCAAAAGCGTCTGATATTTGCAGCCTTTGCAACATCTGACATAAGTGTATGATGGATACTGTAAGTCACGCAATTCGCACCAGCTGATGGTGCCGTATCTGAGAGGCTCTGCTGGAATTTGACAGGATTAACCGCTCTATTATTGGTGGGTATGGTGATTGCCCTGGGCTTGGTAATTTTACTGATTACCAAAAACCCAAGCCTCACCCGTGACTGGTCGCCCGACCAGGAGATCATGCCGAAGGTGAAATTCCTCGATAATAACCGGATGCACATAAAAAACATCCGCGACATCAACTACCGCACAACGCGTGATTACGATCTTGACCACTATGATCGGGAAATAGCCATTGATGACGTGGAAACGGCCTGGCTGGCGATCTCGCCATTTGGCGGCCCTGGCATTGCACACACATTTTTATCATTCGGCCTGAAAGACGGCTCCTACATCGCCGTTTCCATAGAAGTGCGTCGCAAAAAGGGAGAAAAGTTCGCCCCCGTCAAAGCGTTCATGCGGCATTTCGAGATCATGTATGTCATCGCCAATGAAACCGATGTTATCCGTGTCAGGACCAATTGCGCGAAGGCCATCGTCCGCCTGTTCCCGATACAAACCGAAAAGCAACTCATTCAATCGGTCTTCATCGACGTACTAAAACGCGCGGACAAATTGGGCAAAGAACCAGAATTCTACAACACAATATGGAACAATTGCACGACCAACATTATCAAACACGCAAAGCGTTTTTCCAAAAAACCAATTCCTAACTGGAGCTTGCGTTACCTATTCCCCGAAAGCATCGATAAGATTGCTTACAGGTTGAATATCCTCGACACACACTTGCCGTTTGATGATGCCCGCGAAAAATTCGACATTACGAGCATCGCGCAAGCCACCGAACCGGATGAAGATTTTTCAGCAGCCATAAGAAATCACATAAACCTTCGGTCGGTTGACTAATATATAAAGATAAACACGCTCTGGTCAGCGGCCAAAACAATTAATGGATCGACGTCCCACCAAAACCATCCCACAAAACTTGGCAGCGATGGTCCTAACACTTGTTTGAACTCTCAGGATCAACTAACATTGGGCGAAGTTTAATAAAAATAAACCAATAAACTGGTAAGCGCACTTTCAAGTAGTTGATCGGAACCGACCAGTGGTTTGATCCTAAAGAGGGAAAATACATGGCTATGTTAATGAAGATTGTCGTAAATCTAATCATACTGGGGCTGGCAATATTGGCGGGGTACATATTTTATATGTTCACACTCGAATCTCTATCGACGCCTCAACCAGATAGTTCAGGACAAGGCCGGCTTTCCGCCGAACCGACGGCACCAGCCAATCCGGCGCCAGTAGTGACGGAACCGGCTCCAGTAGTTACTGAGCCAGCGGTTGAGCCTGCGCCAGCAGCGGACCCTGCGCCTGCGGTTGAGCCTGCGCCATCAGCTGATCCGGCACCCGCCGCAGAAGCCCCGGCACCGGATGCAGATCCCGCATCGACGGCACCATAACAAAGCGATAAAAGGGCGCCCTCTATTTGACGTTCAAATATGGCGCCCCCATAACGGCCAAATCAGATCAACTAAACCACGCAAATCCTATTCGATCTCGGCGATTAATTTACCGCGCTCGACCATATCGCCTTCTGAGCATGCAAGCTTGATCAGAGTGCCGTCTTTACTTGCCTTAATGGGAATTTCCATCTTCATCGATTCAAGAACGGCAACCGTATCGCCAACGCTTAATTCATCACCTTCTTTAGCGACGAGCTTAACAATCTGCCCCATCAATGGTGAGAGAAGATCCCCCAAAGCAGCACCAGCCCCCCCAACAGCGTCCATTTCAGACGTCACGCTGAATATAACACTCCCAAAGGTCGATTGCGGGCTCATCAGCATAATGTCACGCTCTCCGACATGGGCGGTGATGCGAAACTCCTGACCGCGATGTGTCACAAGCCAATCATCGCCAGTCGAAGCCGTCAATGAAATCTCCGTATCCTGATCTTCAGTCGCCACAGAAAACTCACCGTGCGCACCCTGACCGGAGATCCGCACCGGAATAATCTCCTCCCCATGCCCAAGACGTAAAATCGATACCGGTGCGGGCTTGTGTTCACCCGTACCCAAACGCCAGCCCGTAAAACTACCGCGCCTCTGCCACAAATCATCACTGTCGTCAGAACGGCCATTGAGAATCCAGATGGCAGCAGCAGCAGCGATCTGCCCTATAAACACGCGCTTCGGCCGAACCAGATCCTCTAATGTATCATCAATAAACTCGGTAGAAGGATTGCCCGATCTCACACTTTCATGATCAAGCAGGGAGCGAAGAA